>CAACWQ010000404.1_pt1 | contig 11654 bp, 19 predicted proteins | sample 2275681 | NCBI WGS metagenome assembly CAACWQ01 (sample SAMEA5312463, study PRJEB27640) | indoor metagenome | biome: indoor environment; feature: controlled; material: polymer furnished wood metals | place: Austria | collected 2011-04-21
CGGATGCAAGCCGAGGAACAGGCGGATCGCCTTGAGCGCGATCTTGATTCCCTGATCGGATAGGAAAACGTCATGGCTTTGCATGGGCTGTGGAAACACAAACCAACTGAGACACCAAAGGGAATTGCATGAAATGAGCAAAGATATGACCCCCCGCGTTATTAGCCTACACGACTGGAAAGCGCGCGCACTGTCGGCGAAAGGCGATGAACGCACCGCGACCCCAGCCTGCAGCATTGGCTCTGCGATGCGTTCATCCGCGCTCTATGTGCTTGCTGGGATGGGTGTACTGGCGGGCGTATTTGCGCTGCCAGCAGCAGGGGAGGCAGTGTCGTGGGTTTGGTATGGGTGGGCGCGTCTTATTACACGCGAGTATTCCGATGTGACCCCGGCGCTCTGGATAGACTGGCTGTCAATGATTGCGGCAGCCTGGGCACTGGCCATGGCGTATAAGCTAGGCAACTCAAAATTTGAACTGTCGGCTAAGTGTGCAGGGCTGATGGTTGCCCTACTCCTTTTTGGTGCCATACCCGCATTGTGTGCTTTGTACGCAACAGCGCCCGGTATGCATCTCGCTGATGGCAGCTATCCACTGATGGCAAAAATGGCTCTATTTACTGCCAACGCTTCCTTGCTGCTCATTGGTTTGGGGGTAATCGCCGCCGGAATCGCCGCAATAGTCATCTTCCCGCAATCTGAGCGGGAATGATGGCTGCGCCCGTTCTCGCCAAGCCCAGCCATCGAGCTGGGCAGGCAGCAGCGGCAGTAGAGAAATGTCCTTTACGCTCCCCGGTTCCAGCAGGAGGAATGAATGAACCGACAATCTGATGCAGCCCCCACCTTTAAAGAGCAGGTCAAAGCGCACTTTGTGGTCGCTCCAGTTTTCACGACGGTTAGCTGTATCTCTTCACTGGTTATGGCTGGAGGCGCACTGATTGACCCCTTTGGCCTAGCAACAAGGGTTGGAATGGGCGTGACCCTAATTTGTGCAATGGTCATGCTATGCCTACGCCCCTCAATTGAGGCTCAGATGCATAAACTAGCCGTCCAGCGTACTGAGCAAAGTCACACGCACTAACCACGGAAAACGACGATGAAGGCTGCGGAATCGGCATGGCAAAAACAGGTTAGCGGCGCGCTCGTAGTGTTGCAGCGACAGCGATTGGAGCTGGAGCATAAATTAGGCTTTTGGAGTTTGCCCTCCTACGCCTGGATACGGCGCATTCTAGGCAAGCCACCTATTTCCAAGGAAGTCACGCCGCAGATCGAGAAGATTGAGCACCGCATGTGGGTAATTTCATCCCGTTACAGGTAGGAAAACCACATGGATAAGGTTAATCGCGCTACACGGCGTACCGATTTGACCCTGGTGTTGAGCGGCTTAGGCTGCCTGGCGATCAGCCTGGCAGTAGCTTTTTGGATCTGGAACCATCCCTACGCCGGGCCAGATCTGCGCAGCGAGTTCAGCATGTTCATGGCGCCGGTTTTCATGCTGGGTTTGTCATTGAGTTTGTGGGGTAGTTGCTCGTTGAGTGCATCGAGAAAGCAGCACAGACAATCAATCAACTGATACCGGAAAACGACGATGGCCACGCACTTTGATCCATGCCCTGACGACGATGAAGCCGAGCAGGCGCCATGCGGCACTTGGCTCGGGGATGCCAGTAACGGTGCCAGCAACTGGGAGCACGTCGATTGTGGTTTGTGCCTGAGAATGAAAGCCAAGATCAGCGCCGCGCATGAAGCAAGCGAAGCCGCCATCGTCGAGCAGATGGGCGATATGGCGTCGTACATGCGCGCCTCAGCGACGTAGGAAAGCAAACGCCATGGCGAGGATAGAGCCAGAGCTTCGCAGTTGCCCATGGTGTAAGTCTGCGGCTGTGCTTGAGCAAGATTGCGATGGCTCATGGCATGTCTGCTGTTCGTTCAAGAGGTGTGCTGTGAAACCGATTACCCACGGTTACACGTACAGGCATGAAGCGATCATGGTGTGGAATTGCTGCGGTCAGCCTGACCTGATGCCTCAACCAATTTGTTAAAGGAGAACATCATGAAGCAAGCAGTCACGATCATAGACGTTGGCCCGGCCCACCAAGGCCTCCAGAGCATCATCGTCGAGAACTAGAAGAAGCGTCGGGTGTTCGGTTCTTGCCTCGCCAAGCTCTCAAGCGAGCCTGTCGCTCCGCGAGTGGAGTTATGTGGCTCTTTGGTGATTCGGCTCAGATCGCCCAAAAATGGACAAACGACGTTCAATCACCAGCTCACCAGGTTGAGCGACCCGAACAGGGTCAGACGCAACCTAAACCCGTCCAGTAGTCACGGAAAACAGCATGCAAATCAAAGTGAGAGAGGGATACGTGTTCCCGCTGAATCGACCGCAACAGGTCTGGTGGGGAGATAGCCCGGAGGTGATGCAGGTTGCTCTTTATGCGGGTCAGGAAATGATGGCCATCACCGATGATGCAGGGGCTTTCGAGTTGGATTACTTGGGCCACATTGGCAGTGGATTTGCCAGCATCGAGGACGCAAAAGCAGCCGCGCCGGAGTTCGCTCGCGCCGTGCTGGAGCGCCTGCGCAATCTCATTCAGGACGTGTAGGAAAACGAAGTGGCCGCGTGTTGATTCGCTGCGCTGAGTGATCAACTGCAAGCCGATCGCTTGCGCGTTAAGGCGTGTCATGTTGCGGCGCTGGAGGAAGTGACGAAAGCGGGTAAACAGGGGCATGGTCAGCTCCATCTGGAAGGTGGACAAATAGTCAGCGGCGGCGAATGGTGCCGCTTCGGCAGAGGGGCCCCTGAGCATCAATCGATCATCGCACACAAGGTCCCGCTGGACGTCCTGCTGAGTGTTCGGCCACGATCCATTCCCAGTAGCGGCGGAAGGACTTGTCCAAACCCGATTCAGGTATCAGGGGTTGCCAACGTAGCAACGACGCGCACTGTGGCTCAAAACCGTCCCAAGCCCAATGCCTGTGATAGAGGGGTAAGCTGCAGCCCGTAGGTGCACCATAGCTGCCACAGGGCAGCCTGGACGAATCCTGGGCGGGTCGAGCCCTTCGCGGCCGCCAGGTCATCAATGTAGAGGCGATCGAGCAGCGGGATGACGCCATAGCTGATTTCGCCTTTCGGCTGCGCACTGTCAACAGTTGCACACCGATCGCATAATGATTCAGCAGGGGTGCTTGGCGACGATGCTGCCGCGACTGCGAGTGCTGTGGAGCTGGAGGGCTATGGCTAGGTTTCCTGAGTGTTGTGCTTGATTGTCGCGGTGGTCTGCAATAGCCTTTGGGGCAGGGCTATTTGCTGCCTGCCCCCTCCGCCTCAATGGCATGGTGAGCAAGGTTTAACTCGAATGGTGATTCTCACCGGCAGGTCCAACGGAGGGACGACGCGCACCGCGGCCGGAACAGCGAGAAACCATCATGTCTACGATTGAAACTTTCAAAATGCAGGCCAAGCGGCTGTGCGGTCACCTCTCCCGCCAGAACATGCCTATCACGCATAGCCAAAGCCTGGAGGCTGTAACGGCCATGCATGGCCATCGCGATTGGAACACTGCGCTAGCTGCGATGAGTCGGGCACCTGTGATTTCAACACCCTTGCTGCTGGAAGTGACCCGAGACAGTTCGCCCGAGTATCTGAATACCTCTTTACAAGCGCTATTGCGCCTGGCACCGGTTGCAATCCGCTTTCAAATGGCGCCGGACCTCCGCGTCGAATTGGCGCGCGAGGCACACATTATGGTCGATCAGGTCGAGCGGGCAGGTATCACTGCGCTTCGAAGTAGCGGAGCAGTAGGTGCTGTTGATGATAACAGCATAGGCAAATAAGTTTGGTTGTAGAAAAAGGGCGTTATTTAAACGCCCTTGAAGGACTCTGAGAATCGTAATCCAAACAGGAAGCGCGGAATGCAACGTTTTGAGCAGCAGCTAGACGCCCTCAATATGCGTGAGGTGTGGGAGCGATTGCCGATAAGCCTTCGCTCGATTCCAAAACTGATACATGACTCAACCGGCATCGAGCTTGAAGTAATGCATAAAGCTGACTGCCTTGATCCACTGGTTAACATCGATATGGCAACAGCGGCGTTTGAAATCGATGGTCATCAGCAGAGAGTTATGCTTTGGTGTGACCCATTGACCGCTACGGAATCCGTTATCGGGCATGAACTTCTTCACCTTCGACGTGACATCTGCGAAGGCCAGATAAAACTCATGCCCACTAGATTCTGTGATCCCGCAATGTCCAATATGGCCTATCAGCTGGAAAATGAGATGGAGCACATCTTCATTATCCCGGAAGAGATCAGCCTTTTTTCTGATGCAGAGGATCGTTGGGCAAAAGATTACGCGGATGTGATCAACCGAATTATGAATCGTGAGAAGCCAGACAAGACTGAAATGGTTTTGGCGTGGATGCAAATCAGAAATTCTCTGCCAAACCACACTGACCTGGCGAAGAAATTCGGCCCTCACATCTATGCCCAAGGAGAAATGTGGGCGCAAGAGAGCCAAAGTTTTAATGACGTGGCAAAAGAAGCGAAGGACCAAAATAATAAAAGAAGGCTCCTCAGCTGGATGATGGAGGCCATTCACACATGGCATCCTGATCATAGAGATACTGTGGGATACGGAAGCTGGCAGATAACGGGTGCCGGCCTGAACTTTGAGCCGATGGGTGTTGGCTTATTACCCGACTAGACGCGTAAGCTTAAGACCCACGGATTTTGTCTGCCCGAGCTGGGGCGTACAAGAAAATCTAAGATTAATGAGGACAGTAAGCTTTGTCAGTGACTACACTGGGCCATCATCTACGCGAGGAGCAGCACCGATGGCGATTGAAGACGTAACAGAGCTGACGCAAGTGAATGGCCAGACCCAAGCTCAACGACTGCTGGATGAAGGGTGGTGTATCTTGGCAGTGTGCGTGATCCAGGATGGCAGCAGCCAATATGCCGAGTATCACTTGGGACGTGCCAAACCATTGGATACGGCAGTGGGCCCTGGTGTGCTGATCGGTAAGACGCAGCTCAAGGGCTGATCTGCTACGGTTGCAAAATGACTACACGAAGCCCCGGCCTGGTCGGGGCTTTTCCATTTTAAGCTCCGAACAGACCAACCGATCAGGGAGTCAAATTGGACTGTGACCAGCCTGCTAGAAGGGAGTGTTGCCTTGTCCAATTCACAGCCCCGTCAGTTTCGAGGCTCAGAAAGTCTCGCGGCCGAACAGCGCTCTCGCGATGCTGTGCGCCCATTTTTGTAGGCTTGCGGCTTCAACGTTATAGAGGATCGCCGGATCCCCACTTGTTCAGCATCCCAGCAAATTGTCGATTTCCACACGCCCGATGGCCAGCATGTCAAAGCCCGGGTGCGCCTGTGCTGGCGCCGGGATGGTCGTAACCTGAGTGAGCAAAAGTACTCTGCTGCTCAGTTGACCGCTCACCTCCGACCCGGTTGCTGGGACGCCATCCTTGAGCATGTGGTGGGAGGAGATCTCGCCCAGGGCGTCAGCCACGCCATGCTGTTCCAGCGCCATTGCCGATCGTCGTGACGCCATTCTAGGACCTCCTAAACAAAGAAGGTCCGATCATGAACGCAGCACCAGAAGCAATTTATCGGCAGGTGGACGAAGACCAGGTCACGTTCTGGGTCGCAGTCGACGGGCGAGGTTATCGAGCGTGGGGCACCTTTAGGGGGCGGGACATCAACGCCCGGGGAGGATCTCGATCGGCCGCAGTAGGCGAGTGGCTTCGAAAGGCGAATTACGCAGCCAACGAGTGATGTCTCGGCAGAGGAGCGTAAGGGAGGATCCTCGACCGCTCCTCTGCCCCTGCGTGCGCCTGTAGTGCAGGGCAGCATGGAAGCAGAGTGTGTGCAGACCAGGTTAATCGAAGGTGGGCAGCCCCGCGTACTCGATGAACCGTTCAAGCACCGCTCGTTCGTCCGATGATGTGGCCGTTCCCCCATGGCTGGCTTTACCGCGGAGATCTATTTCCCAGGTGGCGTACCAGGAGTCTTCTGGGCCGACATACACCGCCGGGCGGCCATCTGGAAACTGGTCTGCCGTCAGGTCAACAATCACCGAATCCACAACGAGCCACATATGTGACTTGCCATTCCGGTTGGCGTTTACAGTGTCGGCCTTCGGGCCGCCTGGAATGCTGTTGAGATAATCGCCTAGGAGTTCCGAGGTCACTGCGCAGCATGCGCTAGGGAAATCCATCATGTGCTGCGGAAGAATGCCCAGGGCTTTCTGTTTGTCGAGCGATGCACGGAAGTCATGCGCGATCTTGTGTAGCTCAATCACCATACTGCGAACCATCAACGTGAGTGGGGCGGGGGAACGCCTTTGGGGCGCCCACAAAAAAGCCCCGGGAGTTCCGAGGCTTTTGACTTTCTTAGCCGTAACGCTAAGGAAGGAGCAGCAGGGCGAGATCACGAAGCGGCTGTTACGAGCAGCAGCATGAGGTCACCGCGCATCGAGGGCTAACTTACAGTACCGGCAGGACGGTTTCAACCAATACCGAATCGACTATTCGCAGAGTTGATTCATGGCTCTGTACTCCGACCAGTCGATACCAAGCGCGTCAGCCATTTGCCGATGGCGCTGGATCCGCCACTCCTGGGCTTGCTGTGGGGATTCGGCGACTAACTGAATGACGAACTCATCCAGCTCAATGCCCCGCCTCTCGGCTGCTTCAGCGAACACCCGCACCCGCTGAACTTGGCGGTACTCCTCAACCGTCATTCCGCAGGCCTCGATCACCCCAGCGCTAACCGCTTCAATTTTTTTCATTGCCTGAGGGTTTTCAGCGAAGTACTTGTTGCGAGCTGCGTCGTACCGGTTTTCGAAGGTCAGCATGCCTCACTCCCTGTTATGTGAATTCAACGCTGCGAGGCAGGGGATGCCCCAGATGCGCCAGTGCAGCGTAAGTTTACCGTGGAATGCCGTCACAGATGATGGCCCTGGGCGAGCCGATGTAGCTGATGACTGCGGAGCCAGCGCCGGGTCCAGCAGTTGAAAGGGTAATACAGCAGATCAGCCAGGCGGCCATCGCCATTGCTCACACCTACTTGGCCGGTGTCCTGGAGCGGGCTCGGGCAGCGACGAGCATCGACGATGCAAAACACGAGTCGAGCGTGGCCATCGGCTATGCCATGCTCATGGCTGACCTAGGGATGCTGACCGAAGACGAGTACATGGGCAAGCGTAGCGAGGCGCTGCAAGCCGTGGAGCGGCAATAGTGTCGGCAACCCAGGTAACCGCCGGTACAGCCGGGCGGCCTAGGAAACGTGTTGACGGCACGCACCTAACTTCTCCGGCCGTGGTTCGGGCGACGACGACGAGCCTGCTACAGAAGCAAGGCTTTTGGAGGCAAATATTGTCGTATAGGCAAATAATCATTGTTAGAGATTGTCCTATAGGATAATCTTTATTCATCGGGCAAGAGTCCCCTGTTGCCATGACTCTCATTACCGATACAGCAGGCGTACACTGCTACGTGGACGTCGATGACCTACCCATCGAAAAGCGCTTTCAGAGCGCGTAATTTCAAAAAGGAAGAGACCAAAATGTCGGAGCATACACTTTATTTACTGGGCTTCCTGGGCCTGGCCCTCGCTTATTTGGCGGCGTTTTTCTGTGTGCCGGCTGGTGTTCGGCGGGTCATGAAGTACATTGCCGCCTGCCTGTTTGTGGTTGGGGCCACCTTCACTGTCTACGGACTTCAACCCTGACCCAGTAGCTGACTTTTTCACGTGCTGAGTGGCAGTACCTGTTGCTTCTGCCTCTAGCCAACGGAGAATCACTTTTTGAAAAGCTTCACGATCTCGATCGCCTGGCTGATGCTGGTGCTCTGGTGTGCGATTCGAGTAGGTTTCGCTCTGCAAACCATTGAGCCGGCAGTTGCTCTCATCACCGACCCGTCAATTTGCCAAGCCGCGGGTGCTCCCGTCGTTAATGGCCTCTGCCGGGCTGAAGGGCGGATTGAGGGTGGGCTCGACGATCAATGGCATCTGCACACTGCAAGCACACCGGCCGAGGGTGTAACGCTACCAAAATCCGTCAGCCTGTTGTATCAGGTCGACTCATACCAGTTCCGCGGTGGTGCAGTAGCCGGCTATGGGCTGGCCATCCTGGCCTTTATCCTGGCGGCCCTGCCAGCTGTAGCCAACGCGTTGAGCATTTCTCGCAAAGCGCGCATTTCAGCTTGTTGATGAAATTTCGTCGGGCGTAGCGCAACATCAAGCGCACTCACAGACTGGGGCTGCAACGCTCTTTGAGCCTGCAGGATAAGCATTGATTGCTATGGAAATGGTACATGAGTAACCACCCAACGCCGCCTCGCCGGCGAACGACACAGCATGAGCTTCTGCTGTGCTTTGCATTAGTCATGCTCGGTTGGCAGGGATACTTGTTCCACTTGCAAGCTGACACAATTGATTCGTTCCGCGGTTACGAGTGGCCTTCGCTATGGCCGGGCGGAGTGGCTGCAATTGCTCTGATCTTGCTGGTGCGCTCGATTAGGCAGTATCAGGCGGCAGTGCGATCTGCTAAATGGATTCGCCGCGATGGTAGCCGTCTTCCGTAATCTGCTGGAAGTTACTCCCCGGCCGGCACATGAGCGGTTTTTTTGTTTCACGATGACTCCAGCCCGGTAGTTCGCTGGACTGCGACGTAGCCCGATACAACAGGTTTATCAATAGCTTACGCGCGTCCATCATATGCCGGTGCTTTCTGAAACTTGACCCGGTTCTCCCTCGCGCCGCTCCTATCTGGCTCCTGGAATCCGGGTCGTTCCAAGGAGTCATCATGGCAAAGATCAAGCTCACCAAGACCGCCGTAGAGTCGGCGCAACCCCAGGCGAAGGACATCGAACTACGGGATACCGTCGTGCCCGGCTTCCTTTGCAAGATTACCCCGACGGGACGCCGGGTGTTCATGCTCCAGTACCGCACGAACTCTGGCCAGCCCCGCAAGCCCTCGCTGGGACTCTACGGGGAGCTAACCGTCGAACAGGCGCGGGTCAAAGCGCAGGACTGGCTGGCCGAGGTTCGCCGGGGTGGTGATCCCGGCGGTGCCAAGGCCGAGGCGCGCAAGGCGCCCACGATGGCCGAGTTGTGCAAAAAGTTCATGGAGGACTACTCCAAGAAGCGCAACAAGGTCAGCACGCAGGACGGCTACCAGGGCGTCATCGACCGCAACATCATCCCGCTGCTGGGCCGCAAGAAGGTGCATGACGTGAAGCGGCCCGACATTGCGGGGCTCATGGAAAAGCTGGCCTACAAGCCGACCGAGGCCAACAAGACCTTCGGCGTGCTGCGCAAGATGTTCAACTTGGCCGAAGTCTGGGGCTTCCGCCCGGACGGTACGAATCCGTGCCGCCACGTCCCGATGTACCCGCCGGGCAAGGAAACCCGGCTCATCGTGGACGAGGAAATGGTGCGGATCTTCCGCCAGTTGGAGAAACTGGAGGCGGAGGGGCTGGAGAACTACGTCATCCCGTTGGCGATCCGGCTGCAATTCGAGTTTGCGGCGCGGCGCTCCGAAATCTGCCCGCTCGAATGGAGCTGGCTGGACTTCGAGAACCGGCGCGTGGTGTGGCCCGACAGCAAGGTTGGCGGCATTTCCAAGCCCATGAGCGAGGAAGCCTATCGGCTGCTTTCGACGGCGCCGCGTCTGGAAGGCTGCCCTTACGTCCTGCCGTCGCCGAACGACCCGGCCAAGCACCTGACCTTTGGCGAGCACTATGGCGGCTGGTGCCGGACGCTCAAGGCCGCCAGCGTGCCGCACGTAGGCACGCACGGCATCCGTCATCGCTCGACCACCGACATTGCCAATTCCGGTGTGCCGACCAAAGTGGGAATGAAGCTGACGGGCCACAAGACCGTGGCGATGTTCATGCACTACGTCCACACCGAGGACAAGCCGGTGCGCGAGGCGGCCGAGCTGGTGGCCAGCCGCCGCCAAGCCATCACGGGCGCGCGGCAGCTTGCGGAGGCGGTGGCATGAACGGGCGCCGGCCATCAGCAGCATCGCTCGCAGCGCCCGCGGCGCTGCTGGGCGACATTCGGGCACTGATCGAGGCGGCGCGCAAGCGCGCCGCCTCGACGGTGAATAGCGAGCTTACGATGCTCTACTGGCGCATCGGCCAACGCATCCACACGCAGGTCTTGGACAGGCGCCGGGGCGCCTACGGCAAGGAAGTTCTGCCCACCTTGGCTGCGCAGTTGGTGGAGGAGTACGGCAGCAGCTTTGCAGAGCAGAACTTGCGCCGCATGGTGCAGTTCGCCGCCACCTTCCCCGACGAGCGAATTCTCGTATCACTGATACGAGAATTGAGCTGGACGCACTTCATCGCCCTGATGCCGCTGAAAGACCCGCTCCAGCGGGACTACTACGCACAGATGGCCAGCACCCAACGCTGGAGCGTGCGGACGCTGCGCGAGCGTATCGACTCGATGCTGTACGAGCGCACGGCGCTTTCCCAAAAGCCGGAAGAAACCATAGCGCAGGAGTTGGCGACCCTGCGCGATGCGCAGCGCATGTCGCCGGCCCTGGTCATGCGCGACCCGTACATCCTCGACTTCCTGGGCCTGCGGGACACTTGGCAGGAAGGCGACTTGGAAGCGGCGATCATCCGTGAAATGGAGTCCTTCCTGCTGGAGCTGGGCGCGGGCTTCTCATTCGTCGCCCGGCAGAAGCGCATTCCGATCGACGACGAGGATTTCCACCTTGACCTTCTGTTCTACAACCGCAAGCTGCGGCGGCTGGTTGCGGTGGAGTTGAAGGTAGGTGACTTCAAGGCGGCCTACAAAGGGCAGATGGAGCTTTACCTTCGGTGGCTAGACAAGCACGAACGGGAGCCGGAGGAAGCCTCGCCGCTCGGGATCATCCTTTGCACCGGCAAGAAGCGCGAGCAGATCGAATTGCTGGAGCTGGACAAGTCCGGCATCCACGTTGCCGAGTATCTGACCGCCTTGCCGCCGAGGGGCGTGCTGGTGGAGCGGCTGCAACAGGCAACGCAACGGGCGCAGTTGCAAATCGAGCAGCGCAAGACGGACAACGAGTAGTCCTGTCCCAAGCAGTCGGGCGTCCCGGCGTGCCGCCGTCGCGCTGTCGTGCTGCGCATCGAGCTTCGCTGCGCGAGTCTCGCCCCTGTCGGGCTTCCATCACTGACGCCTCCGTCCCGGCTCGTTGATCCGGGCCTGCGCGCTCCGCTTGCCAAAAATCGACTCTGTGCAGTGGGCGGGTGTGGGCGGTCTTGCTGTTCCCTTCACCGTATCACGGCGTTCTCGCCGTCAAGGGCGGCGCGCGCCATGCGCGCTTGCGTCCTGGCGGCCGTCTGCGACCCCTGACTGCTTGCGCTGCGCCGTGCTGCCGCCGGTTCCGGGCAATTCCGCCCGAGCAACCGGAGCACGATCATGTCGCAACTGTCCTTTCCCTCGTTCGATTCCTGTCTGCTGGTGCGCGACGCGCACGGGCGCTATCTACCGGCATCGGCCGACGACATTCTGGAAGCTGCGCGCCAGGTCATTGACCGGAAAATGCAGCGCGGAGCAGAGTTCACTTCGCCGGCGGCGGTCAAGGAATACTTGCGTACAAAGTTGGCCAGCTTCGAGCATGAGGTGTTCGTAGTGCTGTTCATGGATACGCG
>CAACWQ010000102.1_pt1 | contig 11653 bp, 14 predicted proteins | sample 2275681 | NCBI WGS metagenome assembly CAACWQ01 (sample SAMEA5312463, study PRJEB27640) | indoor metagenome | biome: indoor environment; feature: controlled; material: polymer furnished wood metals | place: Austria | collected 2011-04-21
ACCCTGGCCAGTGCGCGTTCCAGTTCGACCCGGTGGGCAAGGCCAGATTCACCAGTTCCTGCGACATCGCCAAGAGCCTGCTGGCCAAGCGCGCCATTCCCTATACCAACGAAGCGGCCGAGCCTGGCAGCGTGGCGCAGATCCGTATTGGTGAGCGGGTATTGCCGAGCTTTGAAGGCAGTAGCATGGCCGCAGCGGACTTCAAGGTGCAGAGCGAGGCGTTTACTGCAACCGTGAGTGGTGCATTGAAAGAGGCGGGCTACCCGGAAAAGGCTGACCCGGCGAAGATCCACTACCCGATGGTGCTGTTGCTACTGACCCTCCTGGTGATCTACGTGACCATGGTCTACGGCCCGATTGCCGCCTGGCTGGTGGAACTGTTCCCAGCGCGTATTCGCTACACCTCGATGTCGCTGCCTTACCACATCGGCAACGGCTGGTTCGGCGGCTTCCTGCCGACGGTTGCGTTTGCCATGGTGGCGGCGACCGGGGATATCTATTACGGCTTGTGGTACCCAATCGTGATCGCCGTGATGACGGCGGTACTGGGGATCTTCTTCATGCCGGAGACCAAGGACCGGGATATCAGTCATACCTGACGAATGAGGTTGCCTGTACGGGCCTCTTCGCGGGTTTAACCGCGAAGAGGCCCGTACAGGCAACCGGTCAGTCGAAGTACCCACGCAGCCCAAAGGCATACCCGGTGTCCACTTCAACAGTCTGACCCCGACTCCAGCGCTTCTTCAAAACAAACTCGAACGCCGGCTCGTACAAACCGTCCCGTACCAGTGCCCCCGCCAGCACCTCAACGTCATACCAGCCATTGTCCAGCTCGATGATCGGCCGCCCAGGCACCTGGTAGCGAGCCATCAGGTCGCCCAAGGTCTTGGGCGTGAAATGCTGCAAGATGCGCCAGGTGTACAGCATCAGCGCACCGTGCTCGACCCGCAGCACGTAGCCATTGCGCCGGTGCTTCAGGCGGCTGCCGGGTTCGCGCAGGGCCGGAGTGTAGCCATCGAGGGTGAAGAGGATGCGATAAGGCAGGTTGTCGACCCCGGCTAGCGGCAGCACGATGCCTTCGCGTACGGCCTGGTCGCCACTGTCGTCATGGGTGAATGCATAAGCAAGGTCGTCGGGCAGCTCATGTTCCTGTTTGAAGCGTTCGAGCAGCTGGATATCGCCAAGCAGAAAGTAATCGACCAGGTCGTTGAGCACTTCGCTGAATTCGTGGCGCATCTGTTTTCCTTGTTGTTGCGCGTGAGGGTGGATTGTCAGTGCTTCTGGGCAATCTGGATCAGGTTGCCACAGGTGTCATCGAACACCGCCACTGTGACGGGGCCCATGGCGGTGGGGGGCTGAGTAAATTGCACGCCCGCCGCGCACAGCCGGGTGTATTCGGCCTGGATATCGCGCACGCCGAACGAAGTGGCGGGAATGCCGTCTTGCTTGAGCGCGGCCTTGTACACCTTGGACGCCGGGTGCGCGTCAGGCTCCAGCAACAGCTCGACGCCATTGGGGTCGTTGGGTGAAGTGAGGGTCAGCCAGCGGTGCCGGCCCATGGGGATGTCATGCTTGGGCTCGAAACCGAGTACATAGTGATAGAAGGCCAGGGCCTTGGCCTGGTCGTCGACGAGAATGCTGGTAACCACGATCTTCATTGGCGCACTCCGTATCGCTGAGGCCGTTGGGTATCAGTAAAGACGTTCAGAGATTATTGGCCAGTGGCCGGGTTTCCAGATGGGGTACCGGGTGAGCGGACGATAGAGTCTATCTGGCAAGTTCACCCAACCCAGGAGTAACGTACATGCAAGATGAACCGAAGGCCGAATTGCCAGGTAACGCTGAACAACAGACGCTGGAACATGTGGAGTCTGAAGTGAAACTTTCCAGGCGCAAGCGTGGCGTGGTCCCTATCGTGGGGATGCCATGTGCCCCAGGGTACAAACAGGTCGGGGATGAGTGCGTGATGGCGAATGTAGACTTCGAGTGATCCGGTGGGGGCTTCAGGTGGCCCCCACAAAAAAAACCTGCTCAAGCCATAGGTAAATCCTTTATCACCCAGCCCCCATCCGCCAGCGGCCAGGGTTAAAGTGTCAGCCATGATCCCTGCGTGCCCATACGGGCGCCAAAGAGGTACCCGTGGCTGCCTATACCTTGCGACAACTGAAGTATTTCGTCACCACCGTGGAGGCCGGCAGCGTTGCCGAGGCTTCGCGCCAGCTGTATATCGCCCAGCCGTCCATCTCCACGGCCATCAAAAGCTTGGAGGAAAGTTTCGGTGTGCAGCTGTTCATCCGTCACCATGCCCAGGGTGTGTCGCTGACGCCCAGTGGCAAGCGCTTCTATGCCAAGACCAAGTCGCTGCTGCAGATGGCCCATGAGTTCGAGCAGAACGCCTTGGCCGACAACGATACCGTGGCCGGGCAGATCGACATCGGCTGTTTCGAAACCGTGGCGCCGTTGTACCTGCCGCGGCTGATTGCCGGTTTTCGTCAGCGTTATCCGGGCGTGGACATTCGCCTGCGTGACGGCGAGCAGCAGGACCTGATCCAGGGCCTGACGGCCGGCACCTTCGACCTGGCATTTCTCTACGATCACGACCTGGACGGCACCATCGAAGCCGAGCCGCTGATGCCGCCGCAAAAGCCCTATGTGCTGCTGCCGGAAAACCACCGTTTTGCCGGCCAGGCCCAGGTCTCGCTACGCGACCTGTGCCCGGAACCGATGATCCTGCTTGACGTGGCCCCCAGCCGCACCTACTTCGTCAGCCTGTTCAACGAACTGGGGCTGACACCGAACATCGTTTTCAGCTCGCCGTCGATCGAGATGGTGCGTGGCATGGTCGGGCAGGGCTTTGGCTTTTCGCTGCTGGTGACACGGCCGCATTCGGAATACACCTACGACGGCCAGCGCCTGGCCATGCTGGACATCGCCGAACCGGTGGCACTGTCGGGGCTGGCGGCAGCGTGGTTGAAGCGGGTGCAGTTGACCAAACCTGCACAGTTGTTCGTGGAGTTCTGTCGGGAGGAGCTGGCGAAGTTCTGAGGCCGGCACGCCATGCCGCCGGATTCATCGGCACGGCGTGCCAGGGTGGTCAAGGATTGACCTGATAGCCGCGGCCTTGCAGGCAGCCGCTGTAGGCACTGGCATGGGCCTGGGTTTTTGCTTCGTCCTGACCGCGCCTGTCCTGACGCCGATCCTGACGCTGACGCATGCCACCGACTGCGGCACCGGCGGCAGCCACTTCGCCAGCGCGGTTTTGCCGGTATTGCTGCTTGGCATCGTCACTAGCCCGGTCATACAGCTCTTCATGCTGGTTGCCGCGCACTTGCGCGCCCACTGCGCCGGCTGCGGCCCCCGCCGCCGCGCCACGAACCCGGCCGCCGACATGGGTTTCGCTGGATGTCGCGGTGCTGTTCGCGGCATTGGTAGCGACGGTATTGCAATCGTTGATATCCAGTTGCATCTGCTGGCTGCTCTGGCCCTTTAGCGGCACTACCGACTGCGCCTGGGCGACCGATGCCGCACACAGCAGCACCAGCAGGTAACTCCACGTGAACGTACGCATGGCACACCTCCACCGGGCGAAAGGCCCGTTTCACAGGATAGTCTGTCATCGACTAAAGATGGCGGTTTCGTCTGCATGGTCTACACCGGATATCAGAGTTCGCCATTGCACATGACTCTCAAGCCGGGCTACCTGTGGAGTCGCCATGACCCAGTCCCACGATTTGATCATTTGCGAGTACTGCGACACGGTGTACCACCGTGCAGCGCTGCAAAAGAATCAGCGGGCCCTGTGTCAGCGCTGTGGCGGCGTGCTGTACCGGCACACCTCGCTGACTGTGCAACAGCGGCTGGCCCTGAGTGTGACCGGTGGCATCCTGCTGGTGTTCGCCAATGCCTACCCGGTGATGACCATCGGCATGCAGGGGCTTACCCATTCGGCGACGTTGTGGGACTCGGTGCAGATCCTCAGCCACGGCAGTATTACCTTCATCGCCCTGGTCATGGCGCTGTCGATCATCGTTGCGCCGGTGCTGCAGATTGCCGTGTTGTGCTGGGTGTTGAGCTTTGCCCTGGCCGGTCAGCGTGCCCCCGGCTTTGCCCTGTGCATGCGCGGGCTGGAGAGCCTGCGGCCCTGGAGCATGCTGGAGGTGTGCCTGCTGGGGGCGATGGTGGCGGTGATCAAGCTGGCGGGGTTGCTCGATGTGATCCCGGGCATCGGTTTGCTGGCCCTGGCCGCGCTGAGCATGCTGATCATTCATATCGCCGGCAAGGACATCCGCGATTTGTGGGAGCAGGTATGACTGCCCCGGCCAGCGCTGACGACCTCGGCCTGTGTCTGTGCCATGGCTGCGGCCAGGCGTGTGACCTGAGCAGTGGCGCGCATACGTGCAACCGCTGTGGTGCTGCCATCCATCGGCGCAAGGCCAATGCCATCAGCCGCGGCTGGGCGTTTCTGCTGGCCGCGCTGGTGTTTTACATCCCGGCGAACCTGCTGCCTGTGATGCACACCGAAATGCTCGGCAGTGGCAGTGAAAGCACCATTGGCGGTGGGGTGCTGGAGTTCTGGGAGGCGGGGGCCTGGGACATCGCACTGATCATCTTCATTGCCAGCGTGGGTGTGCCTGCCATCAAGTTCTTTTCCCTCGGCCTGCTGCTGTATACCGCCCAGCGTGGTTCCACCTGGGCCTGCCGGCAACGTTCGCAGCTGTATCGCTTCGTCGAGCTGATCGGCTACTGGTCGATGCTCGATGTCATGGTGGTGGCGCTGGTGGCGGCACTGGTGCAGTTGCGCGGACTGGGCACCATCGAGCCACGGGTGGGCATCCTGTTCTTCGGCATGGTGGTGGTGCTGACCATGTTTTCTGCGATGAGCTTCGATCCACGCCTGATCTGGGATAGCCATGCCAACGAGGGGAGGCCGCACTGATGGGGCAACAGACTGACGAGCGCGAGGGGGCGGGGCAGGTTGACGTGCGCACCCGACGCTGGAGCGTATCGCTGGTGTGGATCGTGCCGATACTGGCCATCCTGATCGGCGCTTCGCTGGTGGTGCGCAACTGGATGCAGCAAGGGCCGGTCATTGCCATTTCCTTCCACACCGGGGAAGGGCTGGTGGCGCACAAGACCCAGGTGAAGTACCGGAGCGTGGTGATTGGTGAAGTGACCACGGTGGAACTGGCCGACGACAAGAAGAGCGTAGTGGCCAAGGTGCAGTTGTCGGACGATGCCCGCTCGTTCGCCACACAGGGTGCGCGCTTCTGGGTGGTGCGCCCGCGCATCGGCGTGGGTGGGGTGTCCGGGGTGGACACGCTGCTTTCGGGCAGTTTCATCGGGGCTGACTCCGGCGAGTCGAAAGTGCCGGAAAAGGCTTTTGTCGGCCTTGAACTGCCGCCACCGATCACGTTCGACGAAAAGGGCAAGCGTTTTACCCTGACTGCCAGCGACCTTGGCTCGCTGGACGTCGGCTCATCGATCTACTACCGCAAGATTCCGGTGGGTGAGGTGGTGTCGTTTGCCCTGCAGGAAGATGGCAAGGGGGTAGAGATTGGCGTGTTCGTGCAGGCACCCTATGACAGCTTCGTCACCACGGATAGCCGCTTCTGGAACGCCAGCGGCATCGACATGCAGATTGGTGCCAACGGCCTGAAGGTGGATACCGAATCGCTGTCATCGATCCTGGTGGGTGGGCTGGCTTTCGGCTCGCCTGATTTTGCCCCCCAGGCCGAGGCTGCTGCCGACCAGGCCCGCTTCCAGCTGTTTGCCGACCGCGAGACCGCGTTGGCACCACCCAATGGCCAGGCGCAGTATTTGCAGTTGCGCTTTGACCAGGCCATGCGCGGCCTTTCGGTGGGCGCGCCGGTGGAGTTCAAGGGCGTGGAGTTTGGCCGGGTTACCTCGGTCCAGCTTGACTACGATGCCGCCCGCCAGACTTTTCCGGTGGTGGTCAATGCGGTGATCTACCCGCAACGGTTGGGGCCGGTGCACCGCAAGATGCTGTCGGTGTTCAAGCACGCCCAGGGCGATATGGATGGGGCCAGGCGGTTGATCGGCACCTTCGTCGAACATGGCCTGCGGGCCCAGGCCCGCAGCGGTAACCTGATCACCGGGCAGATGTTCATTTCCCTGGATTTCTACCCGGATGCCCCCAAGGTGGCCTTCGACATGGCTGCCAATCCCATCACCATCCCCACACTGCCGGGTAGCCTGGAACAGTTGCAGGAGCAGCTGCAGCGGGTGGTCGAGCGCATTGCCAAGCTGCCGCTGGAAAGCATCGCCGGCAACCTGGACGGCAGCCTTCGAGCGTTGCGCGCCAGCCTCAAACAGTTCAATGGCCAGACGCTGCCGGACGTGAAGGTGGCGCTCGATGAAGTGCACAAGACCCTGCGCACGGCCAACTCGGCCATTTCCGAAGATTCGCCACAGCGCGAGCGGATGGGCGAAACACTGGATGAGCTGGAGCGCATGTCGCGTTCGCTGCGTGACCTCGCCGATTACCTGGGCCGGCACCCCGAGTCGCTGATTCGCGGGCGGCCGAAGGCGGCCGGTGCCGAAGCGCTTGAACCCTGAGGAGACAGCCGATGCAACGACTGCGCAATGTATGTGTGGCCAGCCTGCTGGTGTGGCTCGGGGGCTGCAGCAGTACGCCGAACAACTACCACACGCTGGTGGCGAGCGAGCCGGTGCGCGACAGCGGGCAGCATATCCAGGTGACCCGGGTGGTGGTGCCGCCGCAGGTGGACCGCCCGCAACTGGTGGTGCGCCAGGGCCAGAGCGGCCTGGCCATTCTGGAAACGGAATGGTGGGGCGCCAACCTGGTGGATGAATTTCGCAGCGCCTTGCAGGACCAGTTGGGCGGGCCGGCGGCTGGCAACAAGGCGGCACTGCGGGTGGATGTGCAGCGCTTCGATACGGTGCCGGGGCGCTATGCCTCGCTGGAGGCCGTCTGGCGCCTGAAGCAGGCAGGGCAGGCTGAACTGACCTGCCGCACGTCGGTGCAGACGGCCGCGGACAACAGCATCACCAGCCTGGTGAATGCGCACCAGGCCAACCTGCGCAAACTGGCCGAGGCGGTGCGGGGGAGTGCCCGGAACGGCAGTTGCTCTGCACCGGTATAAGTCCCACGCGGGCGGCGCGCTGGCATCCTGCCTTCATGCCTGTGTGGCCTGGCGCAGCGGCACTTCGCGCAGCAGCCAGGGCAGTGCGAAGGCCACGCTGGTGATCAGCCCTGCCAGCAGGAATACACCGTGCATCGCACCGGAAAACGCTTGCAGGTGCCGGCTTACTGCTGGCTGCTGGCTGTTTCCTGTGCTCGCTCAGGCTTGTCCAGCGGCAGGTGGTCGAACTCGCGCAAGCCATCCTTGCGGTAGGGGTCGCCGATCCAGCGCTGTGTTGCCACGAACTGCGGGCTTACCAGGCTCTTGGCCGGCTCGAAGTGGTCATAGCTCAGCCCGGCCAGGTCTGACAGGGTATGAATCAGGTGCGAGCTGCTGTAGGGGCGGTTGGCCATTGCCTGCAAGTCACGAGGGTGCTCGGCCTGCCAGCTGGGCGAGGTCCACAGCAGGAACGGAATGGTGTACATCGGCCGGGTCGGCGCGCCCTCGTTGCGCCCGAGGCGGTCGTGGTCGCCGGAGCTGTAAACGTCCTCACCGTGGTCCGACAGGTACACCAGGAAGCCATTGGGGTTACCGGCCGAGTAGCGCTTGATCAGGCTCGAGACCACATAGTCGTTGTAACGCACCGCATTGTCGTAGAAGTTGTAGGTTTTGACCTGGTCCGGCGTCAGTTTGCTCGGCACGCCCTGGTTGTCGGTGAAGTGCGTGTAGTCGTCCGGATAGCGGTAGCGGTAGTCCATGTGCGTGCCCAGCAGGTGCACGATGATGAACTTGTTCGGTGCAGGGTCCTGCAGGGCCTTCTCGAACGGCGCCAGCACCACGTCATCGTACTGGCTGGCATTCTGGTTGCGCTGGTTGTTCAGGTACACCGGCGCGTCCGTCTGCTGCGAGAAGGTGGTGAGCATGGTATTGCGCTTGGTCATGGTCTGCTGGTTGGTGATCCAGAAGGTCTTGTAGCCTGCCTGTTTCATCAGGTTGATCAGCGACGGGTCGGTGAGGAAGCGGTCCGGGTTCTGCTCATCGCCGAAGGTGAGGATCTGCTGCATCACTTCGATGGTGTACGGGCGTGGCGATACCACATCGCGGAACACCGTCAGGCCTTTGTCGCTGGCGGCCAGCGCGTCGAGGTTGGGCGTGGTGTCGCGGTTATAGCCGTACAGGTGCATGTGCTCGCGGGTGGTGGACTCGCCCAGTACCAGCACCAGGGTGCGGGGCGCTGTTCCGCTGCTGTCACGCAGGTTTTGCAGCGGCGGCAATGCGGCGTTCTGGGCCAGCAGTTCCTGCATGTTGTCCAGTTGCTGGCGGTACTGCCGGTAGCCGACCAGCAACTGCCAGGGCACGGCGGGTTCCATACGCTGCTGCACCTTCTCCGCAGCATCGGCGAAATTGCGCTCCTGGGTGACCATCTGCTTGTAGAACGGGTACACAAGGTTGGCCACCAGCAACAAGGCGACCACCGGCAGGCGACTGCGCAGCGGCAGGCTGACCGGGCGTACGCGCTTCCACAGCAGCACCGCCACCAGTGTGTACAGCAGCAACGCCAGACCCAGCCATACACTGAAGTACTGGCTGAAGTACTCACCGGCTTCGGCGGTGTTGGACTCGAACATCACGAAGATGACGCTTTGCGAGAACTCCTGGCGATAGATGCCGAAGTAGCTCAAACCCACCAGCGAAGCCCCCCACAGCACCAGGCCGATGACCGCTGCAGTGGCGCGGGTGAAGCGCGGCACCAGCAGCACCGGGGCAAGCCACAGGCTACTGAGGAAGAACGCATCACGAAAACCGGCAAACCCGGTCGTTCCGCTGAACAGCAGCAACGCCTGGGTTACGCCGGAAAAGTACCAGAAGAACAGCAAAAGCCAGCCCAGGCCGGCCCAGTCCACGCGCTTGCGCGCGGCGGGGGATGTAGTGTGTGACACGTATGCCTCGTCGTACCTTGGTAGCCAGCAGGTTTGCTGCGGCCATAAAGGGTGTGACGCTAATCTGTGGGCTGTGAAAATAACGTCAACGTGGCGAAATGCGTAGGCCGCACGGGTATGATGGCGGCCGCTAAAACGTACTGACAGGCCCCGTGGATTATGAACCGTCGTAAGAAGATCAAGCAGCTATTGCAGGCGCATGCCAAAAAGGCCAGTGCCAAGCTGGCACCGCGCAAGCCCAAATACATTTGCAAGGCTGACCGGTTGAAGATGGAGGCAGAGGCGGTGGGGGACACCCCCACCTGACTCACTGAGCAGGCAGTGCAAGTGCTGCCGCAGCGCCCTTAACGGCGGTAGTACCGGTGGTCGTCATAGTGACGCTGGTGCATCGCCCGCTCATGGCGGCGCTCCCAGTCATGGCGGCGCTCCCAGTCACGGCGGCGTTCCCAGTCCCGCCGCCGCTCCCAGTCCCGCCGAGCTTGCTCACGCCGCCACTGCTCACGGCGCCAGTCGCTTCTGTGGTCATGCCAGCGGTCGTCATCATGCGCCAACAGCGTGGCCGGCTGTTCGACGGCCACGGAGGCCACTTTCGACCAAGGGTTGCCGGCAGGCTGCAACGGTGACTGAACGGCGGGGGCCTGGGCCACTGGTGCTTTCATTTGTGTTGCCGATGCCGAACCCATTGCCGCGAACGAGAACAGGCCGAGCAGCATCAACCTTGCGACATGTATTTTCATGAGCGAAGCCAACCTCTGATAACAATTGAGCCATCTGGCCAGCAGGTGGGGGCGCGGCGTGTCTCGCGTTACGCTACCTTTCTGTGCCTCCCTCATAGACACGCAATCAAGAAAAAGTTCGCTGCAGCAACAACTTGTAGAACTTCGATGGCCGATCACCCGGCGGCGTAGCCGTTGATATGCACGCAGTCATTCTTCTGCGAACACCTCTCGCAAGTGCGCCCGGTAACTGTCGAACGCGGCAATCGCGCCAGCGACCACTGCGGCCTCGTCCTGGTCGTCCAGCACTAGGCCGTCGAGCCGGGCAACGAACTCGCGCCAATGCAGCGCACGGCCATCCGGGTGTGGCGCCAGGTGGTGGGCGCCTTGGTCGCCATCGAGCCCGAGGCGCTGGGTTTGCTTGAACAGAAACGCCGCCCCCAGATTCGAACCTTCGCTGCAATATAGCCAGCCCAAGGCCTCGGCCGGGCCGACGCAGACTTGTTGAGGGCGCCTTGGCAGTGGCAGGCCGAGATCACGCAGGTCGGTTTCGACCGCAGCGAAGCGCGACAGCCCAACCAGCCCTGGCAGGTGCTGGTTGAGCTGTGCATCGTTGTACAACGTCAACAGGCTGCCGTGAAAGCGGTGTTGTACCTGCAGAAAACGGCCATAGCGCTCGCGGTTTTCGAAAGGGCGTGCCGCCATCACCAGTTGATCGACGCTGTCATGGTCCCGGCTGCTGGCCGCCTTCAAGCGTTTGCAGCGGCCGGGCTCCACGAGGGGGTAGTGTGCAGCGGTCATAGGGGTATCCGTGGTGTGAGGGGTATACGCCCATGATGCTTGCCATCCTTGGCCAGCATCAAGCACCACGCGGCTGGCTTGGCCGAGGGTGGCGGCCCGATATCGCCAGAACGCACGCCTGATTTACCATGGCAGACGCTTTCACGTTTCCAAGGAATCAGCCATGAGTATTGTCCAGTTCCGCACCCCCACCGCCGCAGACGCCGAGCGCTGCTACGCCATTGAAATCGGCGCCTATGAAGGGGATGAGGCGGCCACCCTGGAGAAGATCCGCACCCGCATCGCACAGTTCCCACAGGGTTTTCTCATTCTGGAAATCGCAGGTGAGATCGTCGGTTTCATCAACAGCGGCTGCGCCCACGAAGTTGTCATGTCTGATGAAGCGTTCAAGGAACTGGTCGGCCACGACCCGGCAGCACCGAACGTGGTGATCATGTCAGTAGTGGTGGACCCGGCACACCAGGGCAAAGGCTACGCCAAACGGCTGATGGAAGCATTCATCGCCCGCATGAAAGCGTCGGGCAAGCAGACCATTCACCTGATGTGCAAAGAGCAGCATGTGGCCCTGTACCAGAAGCTGGGCTACCAGTATGTGAAGCCGTCACCGTCGGACCACGGCGGCATGGCCTGGCACGAGATGATCATGGGCCTGTAATCGAGGGCGTGCTTCAGGCCGGGCGGCCGAACAGGTTGTGGATCACCTCCCTCAGCCAGCGGTTGCCACTGTCCTGGTGGTAGCGAGCGTGCCAGTGTTGCTTCACCGTGAAACCCTCAACTGCAAACGGGCAGTCGTGCACTTGCAGGTCGTGCATATCGGCTAGAGTCTGGCCGATATGCCGAGGCAGGGTTGCGACCAGGTCCGTAGTGCCGACGATCATCCCCAGTCCGAGAAACGCGGGTAGCTCCAGCACGATGCGACGTTCGATGCTGGCGCGGGCCAGCCCCGCTTCCAGCAACTTCTGGCCGGTCCCCGCGCTGATCTGCACATGGCCTTCAGCGTGGTAGCGGGCCAGGTTCATGCCGCCTTCCAGCCGCGGGTGCTGGCGGTTGCTCAGGCATACCCAGTCCTGTTCGAACAGGACCTGCTGGTACA
>CAACWQ010000318.1_pt1 | contig 11600 bp, 9 predicted proteins | sample 2275681 | NCBI WGS metagenome assembly CAACWQ01 (sample SAMEA5312463, study PRJEB27640) | indoor metagenome | biome: indoor environment; feature: controlled; material: polymer furnished wood metals | place: Austria | collected 2011-04-21
TGCCGTCCGAAGGCATCGTTGCCTTGGACAACGGCATCTACAAGATCTGGTTTGCCCGTAACTACAAGGCGCACAAGCCAAACACCGTGCTGCTGGACAACGCCCTGGCGACCATGGGCGCCGGCTTGCCATCGGCCATGGCGGCGCACCTGGTGCACCCGGACCGCCCGGTGATTTCGGTATGTGGCGACGGCGGCTTCATGATGAACAGCCAGGAGCTGGAAACTGCAGTCCGTCTGGGCATGCACATCACCGTGGTGATCCTGCGTGATGACGGCTACGGCATGATCCGCTGGAAGCAGGCCAACATGGGCTTCACCGATTTCGGCCTGGACTACGGCAACCCGGACTTCGTCAAGTACGCCGAAGCCTATGGTGCCAACGGCCACCGCGTGGAAAGCGCCGAAGGCCTGCTGCCGCTGCTGGAGCACTGCATCAAGACCCCAGGCGTACATGTGATCGACTGCCCGGTCGATTACAGCGAGAACGACCGAATCCTCAACAGCGAGCTGCGTGAGCGGGCGCTGGCGGTGTAAGGCCTAACGCCCTCATCGGGACTGCACGCTGGCACCCACAGGTCTCTCACGATTCTGTGGGTGTTGGTTGGTGGCACATAACCAACACTTCAAATATCTCAAGTCGATCATGCTCAGGCTCTTCAATTCATGGAGAGTACGATTACATGACCATCGGTTCCAGCCATAACCACCCTGCTGATCTGGCCATTGAGCCAGCCTTGCCCGTGCAGCCGTGGGCCGCGCGTTTTCCGAATCCTCCAGACCTCTGCTTCGACTACCGTCGTCTGGTTGAACAACAGGGAGGTGTTGCACGTGCTGCCCGCCCGGAGCATCGGATCTGTATTGTTGGTGCTGGCGTAACAGGGCTAACTGCTGCTCGGGAATTGTTGCGCTGTGGTTTTACCCGCATCACCTTGATTGAGCAGTCTCAGCGCGTGGGCGGTCGCCACCTGACAGTGGTGAATAAAGATTGCAATTACAAGCAGCTTTCAACGCCATTCGAGATGGGGGCCATGCGTATGCCTTTGTTCAACAGGACAGGCGAATCGCCTAAAGATGGGTGCTCGCTTATGGCCTACTACGCGAAGCTGTTCAAGTTAAAGCTTTCCGATTTCCCGAACCCTGGGACACCTTGGGTGAACACAACCGGTATCTATCTTCGTGATGGGCAACTAGAGGAAGAGGGGAAACCGGAGTTGCTGGTTTGGCGTAATCCAGAAGGGAATACTCCTCCACCTACAGCAACGCTGCAAAAGGTCTATGAAAAATGGCATCGCTTCGCCAGGCAGTTTGCCGAGCGCATCGCCATGGTATATGGCACGCAATGTTGGGCGTCGACGTGGCAGGCTGTAGTCGAGCGCTATCACCTGTTGTCATTCAGGGATCTGGTGCATTTGCCCATGCTCACTGCGTGGAATCCCGCAAACCCTGGTGATTTTGGCGGGTTGGGCATGAGCAGTGAAGAGTCGGCCATTTTCTATTCAATCGGCATTGGTGATGGTAGCTGGGGTGCGTTTTACGACGTCTGCTGCCTGTACCCCCTGCGTACTGCAATCTTTGGCTTCAGCAGTCATTTGCAACTGGTGCATGGCCGTGTTGATCAGGATGGAGTGCCTTATGCTGCGCCGTATCTGGAAGCAAGTAATGTTCCTGATAGTAGAGGGCTGATGTTCAAAGGGCCCGCCTACATCGGTCTAGCGGCGATGGATGAAAGCCTGTTGTTTCTCGATGCAGGGATGAACGGCACTTCGCTTTATGATCATCTCCTTCAACGATATGACGGGCTGTTGACGGACACCTCGGTCCGTTCCTTGCGAAAGCTTGAAGCGGGTCGTATCCGGGTCGGATATTGCTGGCACTGCAGTGATCCTGCGTATCAAAGCCTCCAATACGATGACTTCGACAGTGTGATCTTGACCACCCCTTCCTGGTTGATCGAGACCAACATGCGCCTCGACGGTTTCAGCCGTCAGATACTGCCGCAGTCGATTGTGGACGCGTGGAAGCACGCTCATTGGGAAACCAGCTGCAAAGTCTATGCGCCACTGAAGAAGAGTTATCTGGACCGTAAGTCAGCGTTACCCCAGATCCTTGTCACCGATAGCTTTGTCCACGACGTCTACGCCTATCGGTACAACGATCGTTACCCCGATGACTGCATTCTGCTCAGCTACACCTGGGAAGACGATGCAACCAAGCTAGCAGCATTCACTGATGAAGAACTGGCCAACAAGTGTGTCGAGGAACTCGACCGGATCCTCCTGAGCTGCGGCAATGTGGCTGAACCTATATCGCCCTACATCGATACCCGAAACATTCGCATACAGCGCTGGGCGACGGACAAAAATGCGCTCGGCTGCGCGAAGCTGTATCGCGCAGGTACCTACTACGACGCGGTCGGCCTGATGAAATACAACCGCGATTACAGTGCCAGCTCGGGGTTATACCTGGCTGGAGAGTCCTTCTCTGTTGACGCCGGCTGGACCGAGCCGTGTTTACGCACCGCGCTCGATGTAGTCATTAATCTTTGCAACAACACATCCGCAACGTTCAATGGGGGCTTCACCCTTGAACACTATCCGCATTATCAACTTGGGAAATAGCGGCGTCTGGGTGACTTTGTGAGATTCGTCCTACTGCACTTACTCGCTTCTCCTTCGCCCCCATAGGACCTGCCCGACTGTCCCTCCCAAGCGCAACCCCGCTCTACTGGCGACCTTCCAGAACAACCACAAAAAGGAAGTCGCCATGTCTGAACATTGCCCCCCCGTCAGCCCTGTCCGTATCGCTGTCATCCAGTACGACCCACAGGTCGGGCTAGAGTACTGCGATGGCAACCTGAGCAGAGGCCTGGCACTGGCCCGGCGTGCGGCGCGTGAAGGTGCCAATCTGATCGTGCTGCCCGAGCTGGCCAACACCGGTTATACCTTTCACTCCCGTGCCGAGGCCTATGCCCATGCCGAAACGCTGCAGGCAGGCCGCAGCCTGAATGCCTGGGCTGATTTCGCCAGGGAGTATCAGGTGTACCTGGCAGCAGGATTTGCCGAGCGTGATGGCTTGAAGCTTTACGACAGCGCCGCATTGTTCGGCCCCGACGGCTTGCTTGGGCACTATCGCAAGGCCCACCTGTGGAACCAGGAAAAGCTCTGGTTCACCCCTGGAGATCTCGGTTTTCCTGTATTCGAGACGCCAATCGGGCGTATCGGCCTGCTGATCTGCTGGGACATCTGGTTCCCTGAAGTGCCGCGGCTGATGGCAGCGCAAGGCGCAGACATCATATGCAGCTTGAACAACTGGGTGTGGACACCGCCACCGCTGTTTGATGACGCAGGGCGTTGCATGGCGTCGTACCTGACCATGACGGCCGCGCACGTAAACAATGTCTACATCGCCGCCGCAAACCGTATCGGCAGTGAGCGAGGGGGGCGCTTTCTCGGTTGTTCGTTGATTGCCGGAACCAATGGCTGGCCCATTGGTGAGGTGGCTAGTGCGGAGGAGGAAAGCATTCTGTATGCCGATGTCGACCTCAGCAGCGCGCGTTCAGCGCCGATCTGGAACAGCCTCAACGACCTGCAGCGTGATCGCCGAACCGATCTCTACGATGCTGCGCTTGGCTACCGCCTGCATGCGCCTATGCCACGCTGAGGATCCACAGATGAAGCCATTACTGCTGCCCAATCGGCAGCGTTCCCCTGTGTTGATCTTTACCTGCCTGTTAATGCTGCTGGTAGCCAGCCTTGCGACAGGCCAATGGCCAGACTACGGGCAACTGGCGGCGACACTGGACCAACCGCTGAGCCGTTTGCGCTGGATAGTGGGCGATATCAGCGAGGTGACTTTCTACAAGCATGAGTTGCCTGCGCTGGGCTTGCTGCTAGGCGCTTGCCTGGCACATTGGGCCCATCTTCGCGGGTATCGCTGGCAGGGTTTTGCCATCTGCTATGGAAGCGGACTATGGCCATGGGTATTCACCAGCTCGCTACTGGGCCTTTTACTTAGCCACGCCTTATGGGGATGGACCTTGGCCGGTGGCACCTGGCAACCAACGTTTGTGGCCTTTGTGTCACTGCCGGCAGCCATGGTGCTGCTGTTTGGTGCGGGCTGGCGAGTGACGATAGCAGGCGCGCTACTGGGGTCACTACTGGTAACCCCGGCGAGTCTGCTGATGGTCAACTACCTGTGCTATCCCTTGCAGTTGCCTGTGGTCATCGGCAACGTGAGTGGTATGGCCGTGGCAAGTGTCGTCGCTTTCCTGCTGTGCAAGCGCTTCCCGTCATGGGTACGTCAAAGCCACGAACCCGACGTTGCGAAACCTGTGGCCAGCCAACCAGACTACGGTGTGGTCTGGACCTTGCGGCGTGTGCTGGCCGACTTCAGCGAAGCGCCATTCTTTGGCAATGAACTGGCCAGCCTCGGTCTACTACTGGGCGTGTTACTGGCTTACCTGTTGGCCCCGGCGGCCCCCGCATACGGTTCAATGTTGGTGATGCACATAGTGGCTGGGCAGGCCTTGGCGTCTTTGGTCGGGGTCGTATTCTGGCGCGGCCAGTGGCAAGCCCGTGGGTGGTACCCTACCTACATTCCGATTGTCTCGATCGTGCCGGCCGCAGTGCTGGCGCATGGAGGCAGTTGGCAAGTAGTCGTGGCCAGTGCAGTGCTGGGTGCGCTGGTGGCTCCGCCGCTGGCAGTGGCGATCACTCAGCGGTTGCCGACCTATGTGCATGGCTACATCGGTAACGTAGTGTCGATGGCCGTCAGCACGTTGGGAATCGTACCGCTGATCGGGTTACTTGTGGGGGGAGAAGCATGATTGAGCATTCGGGCCTGCCCAGGCTGTCGATCGCCAGTTTGGGGGGGACGGTCAGTATGCAGGCTGCGGCGGTTGGGTGTGGTGTAACGCCCACTCTGGATTGTGAGCAGCAACTGCTTCAGGTCCCACAGTTGCGCGAGATGGCGCAGTTAAACGTAACGTCATTGTGCCTGGTTCCCAGTGCATCGCTCAGCTTCAGGGCGCTGCTGGATGTGCTGGCCTGGGCTCGCTGCGAGGTCGAGCGCGGTGCCCGGGCTGTGATATTGACCCAAGGCACCGACAGCCTTGAGGAAACGGCCTATTTCCTTGACCTGCTCTGGCCATTCGATGCGCCATTGGTGATGACCGGTGCCATGCGCTCGGCCAGCCAGCCGGGCAACGATGGCCCGGCCAACCTGCTGGCTGCGGCACAGGTTGCATTGGCACAAGGCAGCAGTGGGCGTGGTGTACTGGTGGTGATGAATGATCAGGTTCATTGCGCGGCAAGGGTTCGCAAGACGGCCAGCCTGGCGATGGCGGCATTCGAGTCGCCTGGCTTTGGTCCTCTGGGCGAAGTTGTAGAGGGCGTCGCTACGTATCGCCATCCACCATACAGGCGGGAAGTGCTGCCGTTACCGGGACGTACTGACCAGCGTGTTGCCCTACTCGAGGCGTGCCTGGACGCTGATACGGCATTGCTGCAGGCTGTGCCCACATTGGGTTACGACGGGTTGGTCATCGCCGGCTTTGGCGCTGGCCATGTTTCCGGCAGTTGGTCTGATGTTCTGGAGCACATGACGCCAACCATGCCAGTCATTGTCGCCACTCGCACAGGTAAGGGACCTACAGCCGGGGCAACCTACGGGTTTTCCGGCTCCGAGATCGACTTGCAGAAAAAAGGCGTACACATGGCCGGGCAGCTCTGCCCGCGCAAGTGCCGCATCTTGCTGTGGCTGCTGATTGGCACCGACCGGCAGCATGAGTTGCCGGGTTGGCTGCCCTCCTGAAAAATCTGCCCGTGCTGTGGCACGCACGGGCAACCCTTCAAGCGTTGCTGTGCTAGGGTGCACACACTTTTGCTTCTCAGGATGTACGCCCATGCTCCCCGCTCTCAGCGAAAAAGAACTCGCCCGCCTCGAAGACCTGCTGATCACTTACGGCAACGACTACTCGGTGCTGAACCTGGCCGAACTCAATGGTTTTTTCACCGCGCTCGCCAGCTCGCCGGTCACCGTCTACCCCGAGCAATGGCTGCCTGCGGTAGCCGGTGGCAAGGTGCCGAAGTTCAAGAAGCCTGCGCACGAAGAAGCGTACACCGCGTTGATGCTGCGCTATGCCAACCAGGTGGCAGAAGAGCTGGGTGATGACGTCGACCACTTCGAGCCGCTATTCGAAGAAAACGAAGGTGAGCAAGGCAATGTGATCGTCATGGAAGAGTGGTGCTTCGGTTACATGCGCGGTACCCAGGTTGCCGGTTGGGAGGCGTTGCCGCCGGAGCAGGATCAACTGCTCAAGGCTATTTCGCTGCATGGGCTGGAGGACAACTTCGAGTTGTTGGACCAGATTAGCGAAGCCGATATCCAGGCGTGCGTGCCACAGGTGGTCGAGGCCGCGCGGGGGCTGTACCGGTATTTCAACAAGCTGCACTGATTCGGAGTATGCAATAAGGCTGCTGGCCTCTTCGCAGGTAAACCGCGAAGAGACCAGCAGATCCAGCACACAGTTGGCTCAGAGGTGCTTGGGGCGGATCTCGAACCCCGACAGTGTGGCAGCCAGGCTGCTCGGGTATGCGGCGTCGCGCTGGCGTGGCAATTGGTGTTTGGCACGACCGATCTGGCGAATTATTTCGCACAGCGAAATTATGGTTTCCTCATCACACGGATTCTGCTCTGCGCCGATCAGGTGCAGCATGTGCTCCATCAGCCCACTCCGGTGCTGACCAGGAGCCAAGCCCATGTCGAACCCGATCAAGCTTTACAACTTCCCGAAGTCTGGCCACGCCCATCGCATTGAACTGATGCTGTCTCTGCTCAACCTGCCCACCGAGCTGGTGTTCGTCGACCTAGCCAAAGGGGCGCACAAGCAACCGGACTTCCTGGCCCTTAACCCGTTCGGCCAAGTACCGGTCATCGATGACAACGGCACGGTGATCGCAGACTCCAATGCCATCCTCGTCTACCTCGCCAAAAAATATGACAACGGCACCTGGCTGCCCGAAGAGCCAGCCGCTGCCGCCCGCGTTCAACGCTGGCTGTCGGTCGCTGCAGGCCCGCTGGCCTTCGGCCCCGCCGCCGCCCGCCTGGTGACCGTGTTCGGTGCTGCGTTCAACACCGACGAAGTGATTACCCGCGCCCACACGCTGCTCAAGGTGATCGATGCCGAGCTGGCCAAGTCGCCCTTCCTGGCTGGCAACACAGCCACTATCGCCGACATCGCCAACTACTCATATATCGCTCACGCACCGGAAGGCAATGTGTCGCTGGAGCCCTATGCCAATGTGCGTAGCTGGCTGGCACGGATCGAGTCATTGCCGGGCTTCGTGCCCATGCCACGTACCGTGATCGGGCTGCAGACCAGCGCCTGACACCGCGTCCTCGGGAGGAACGCCGCCATGCAACAGACGCCGGACCAACGCCCCTCGCCCTGGCATGCGGGCGAGAAAACCCTGCAGGAAAAGGTCGGTGTAGCAGAGCGCATGGAGGCGTTCGGGCAAAAGGTCATTCGTGACTACATGCCCGACCAGCACCGCACGTTCTATCACCAGTTGCCGTTCATGGTGGCGGCCAGCGTTGACGCTCAGGGGCGGCCTTGGGCGACGCTGCTGGAAGGGCCGGAAGGTTTCGTCAGCTCGCCAGACCCACGCCAATTGACGATTGACACCAGGTTACCGGCAGATGACCCAGCCACCCCGGGGCTGGTCGCCGGGCAGGCAATCGGCCTGCTGGGCATCGAACTGCACACCCGCCGGCGCAACCGCCTCAACGGGCAGATCCGCCAGGCTGCTGCAGGGCAATTGCAGGTGACGGTTGACCAGTCGTTCGGCAACTGCCCGCAGTACATCCAGCTGCGCGACTACACCCGCGTCACCGAACCGGCACAAGGACGCGTCGATGCCACAACACTGAATGCCACGACCGTCAGCATGATCCAGTCTGCTGACACATTCTTCGTCGCCAGCTATGTCGAGCATGAAGGCGGCCAGCGCTCGGTGGATGTTTCCCACCGTGGCGGTCGGCCAGGGTTCGTCAAGGTCGAAGGCAACACGCTGACCATTCCCGACTACGCCGGTAACCTGCACTTCAACACCTTGGGCAACGTGTTGGTTAACCCGAGGGCAGGTTTGCTGTTCATCGACTTCAGCAACGGCAACGTACTGCAGGTGTGTGGCCGTGCCGAGGTGCTGCTGGAAAGCCCGGCCATCCAGGCTTTCGAAGGTGCAGAGCGGTTGTGGACGCTGGAGGTCGAGCAGGTGGTGTGGCGGCCGGCTGCGGTGTCCCTGCGCTGGGCCTTCAAGGAGTACGCACCGACCAGCCTGATGACCGGCATTTGGGCCGAGGCCGATGCGCGTTTGCAGCAACGTCGGCAACAGCGCCAATGGCAAGCCTGGCGCGTGCTGCGAGTGGAGCAGGAGAGCCGCGATATCCGTTCGTTCTACCTTCAGCCGCCCAGCGATGGCGCTGTAGTGTTTGCACCCGGGCAACATGTTCCGGTGCAGGTACAGCGCGACGGTGAAGCGCCGCTGATTCGCACCTACAGCTTGTCCAGTGCACCTTCCGACGGCTATTTGCGCATTAGCGTCAAAGCCCAGGGCCCGGTTTCCCGGCATTTGCATGAGCGCATCGCGCCCGGCGATGTGCTTAACGTGCGTCCACCCATGGGCAGTTTCACGCTGGACGTGCAGAGCACGCGGCCGCTGGTGCTGATTGGCGCGGGGGTGGGTATCACGCCATTACTGGCCATGCTGCGCGAGCAGTTGAGCAAGGCTCAGACGCGGCATATCCACTTGTTCCATGGCGCGCGTAGCCTGACCGACCTGCCGTTCGGGCAGGAGCTGGCGAGCTTGCGGCAACAGGCGGGAGGCCTGCTGCACGTCCATCGCGCCCTGAGCCAGCCGGAAGAACATGCGCTGCTTGGACGAGATTACGAGTTTGCCGGGCGTCTGGGCATCGAGCAGGTCAAGGCCACGCTGGCGCTGGACGACTACGATTTCTACCTGTGTGGGCCAGGCAGCTTTACCCAGGACCTGTATGAAGGGCTGCGGGGCGTGCATGTGCCGGATGCGCGGATTCACGCAGAAGCCTTTGGGCCGTCGACGTTGCGGCGGCACACGGACGCCGACCAGCCTACCTTGCAACAGCCGCCCGCCGCCAGCGAGCCAGTACCGGTGTACTTTGCGGCGTCAGCCAAGGAAGCGCGCTGGGCACCCGGTAGCGGTACCTTGCTGGAGCTGGCCGAGGCGCGCGGGCTGGCGCCGGAGTTCAGTTGTCGGGGTGGCTCGTGTGGTACCTGCAAGACCAAGCTTGTGAGTGGCCAGGTGCATTATCCGAATCCACCGGCAGAGCTGCCGGAGGCGGGGTCTGTGTTGATCTGTTGTGCGGTGCCGGCGCAGGTGGAGGAGGGGTTACAGGCGTTGGTGCTGGACATCTGACAAACCAGTCCCGCCCTCTTCGCGGGCAGCACAAAATGCCCAGATGAATAATAATCCCGGCACCTCATGTCCTCAGGAGCCCGCATGGACCAGATCCACCTGATGAAGGTGTTCGTCGCCGTAGGTGAGCTGGAAAGCTTCGCCGCTGCTGCCCGGCGGCTGGATATTTCCCCGGCCGCCGTCACTCGCGCCGTCAGCGCCCTGGAAGACCAGCTTGGGGTAAAACTGCTGCTGCGCACTACCCGCAGCGTACGCCTGACCGAAGCGGGAGGCCGCTACCTGGAAGACACCCGGCATATCCTCGCTAGCATCAACGAGGCCAACGCCGCCGCTGCGGGCATCAACGCCACCCCCAAGGGCGACCTGGCGGTTACCGCGCCGATCCTGTTCGGCAAGAAGTTCGTCATGCCGTGCATCGTCCGCTACCTGAAGCAGTACCCTGAGGTCGATGTGTCTGCCTACTTCCTGGACCGCGTGGTGAACATGGTCGAGGAGGGTATGGATGTTGCGGTGCGCATCGGCCCGTTGCCCGACTCGGGGTTGAAGGCGTTGCGGGTCGGCAGGGTGCGGCGCATGTTGTGCGCATCCCCCGATTACCTGGCGCGACATGGCGTGCCGAAACATCCCTCGGACCTGACCGAACATGCGGTAATCGGCACCACCAACCTGTCGCCCCGTGCCGGCTGGCGCTTTGGGGTGACAGAAGAGCCGACCATGGTACGCATGAAGCCGAGGCTGACGGTCACCAGCAACGACGGGGCCATCGCGGCTGCCAGTGGCGGGCTGGGTATTGCCCGGTTGTTGTCGTACCAAGTGGCCGATGAACTGGCCAACGGGCAACTGCAGGTGATTCTGGCCGAGTACGAAGAGGCGCCCTGGCCAATTCATGTGCTGCACCGGGAGAGCAAATATGGCTCGGCCAAGGTCAGGGCATTCATCGACATGCTGGCGCAGGCACTGCGAGCACAACAACTTGATTGAGATCGTACAACATCGTTCGGAATTGCTCCAAATAATAATTGTTGTACGATGACCTATGACGTGGCACTCTTTCGCCTGAAACAATTTGTCGCAAATAGCCCTGCCGGCGTTTGCGCCAAACGCTCGCCACTCTAAAAACAAGAAATTCAGGTGAACCATGAAGATGAAAGGCATCCGTTGGTGGATGGTCAGCCTTGTCACGGCTGGGCTCGTCGTCAACTACCTCGCCCGCAACACCCTCTCGGTGGCTGCCCCCACCTTGATGACCGACCTCTCCATCAGTACCGAGCAATACGCCAAGATCGTCGCTGCCTGGCAGGTGTGCTATGCCCTCATGCAGCCCATTGCCGGCTGGTTCATCGACTTCATCGGCACCAAGCTGGGCTTTGCCGTGTTCGCCATGGCCTGGTCAATGGCCTGTGCCGGCGCGGCCCTGGCCACCGGCTGGCAGAGCATGGCGTTCATGCGTGGGTTGCTGGGCATGACCGAAGCCGCCGGCTTGCCGGCCGGGGTCAAGGCCACCACCGAGTGGTTCCCGGCCAAGGAGCGATCTGTGGCGATTGGCTGGTTCAACATCGGCTCGTCGCTCGGCGCCTTGCTGGCGCCGCCGCTGGTGGTGTGGGCGATCCTGCACAGTGGCTGGCAGTTGGCGTTCGTGATCGTTGGTGTTTCGGGCATTGTCTGGACCCTGTTGTGGATGCTGCTGTACAAGCATCCGCGCGACCAGAAACGCCTGAGTGACGAGGAGCGTGACTACATCCTGGCCGGGCAGGAAGCGCACTTCAAGCAGGACACCCGCGAGAAGGGCGCGTGGAAGCGTATCTTCAAGGCCCGCAACTTCTACGCCATCGCGTCAGCGCGGATCCTGTCGGAGCCAGCCTGGCAAACCTTCAATGCCTGGATTCCGCTGTACCTGATGACCGAGCGGCACATGAACATCAAGGAAGTGGCGATGTTCGCCTGGCTGCCGTTCCTGGCGGCGGACATCGGCTGTGTGCTGGGCGGGTATCTCAGCCCGCTGTTCCACCGTTACTTCAAGGTGTCGCTGTTCACCTCGCGCAAGATGGTGCTGGTGTTCGGCGCCAGCTGCATGATCGGCCCGGCCTGCATTGGCCTGGTGGAAAGCCCGTACACGGCGATCCTGTTGCTGTGCATTGGCGGGTTT
>CAACWQ010000132.1_pt1 | contig 11536 bp, 14 predicted proteins | sample 2275681 | NCBI WGS metagenome assembly CAACWQ01 (sample SAMEA5312463, study PRJEB27640) | indoor metagenome | biome: indoor environment; feature: controlled; material: polymer furnished wood metals | place: Austria | collected 2011-04-21
GCCTGGAGCGGGACGTACAAGGCCTGGGGGTTGGTGGAAGAGACACGCAGCGAAAAGGCGGCGTGGGCCGATATCCGGAATCCGCTACGCTTTCAAGGGCAGTACTGGGATGTAGAGACAGGGCTGCATTACAACTGGCATCGGTACTACGACCCCGTTATCGGACGATACGTTAGTAAAGACCCCATATGCTTCATAGGAGGACTCAACAGTTACGCATATGCTTCAAATCCTATCAGTTGGCTAGATACGTATGGATTAGCAGGAAACAGGGCAAATCGACGTGCAGGAGCTATACTTCAAGACATTGATAGCAAAGGAGGCGGACACGCTAACTCTCGACATGGTGCCGGAACTACTTTAGCGCAGCAGGAGCATCGAGCCCTCACAGGCGTGCCACCTGACTGCCCTTGTATGAAAAAACCAAAACCAACAGACTCGACACGATTCTTAAACAATGTTGATCAGCTTGATGCAATCCAGCGCGGCAATGCTCAAATGGATTCGACTGGGAGCAACAGTGCGATGCTAAATATGAATCGCGTTATCGGTGAGGGCTACCGAGCGGGGGGAGGCAATCGAGAAGAAACGTCAATCGCCGTCGTTGTACGTAAAAACAATCACATCCTGACAGCCTACCCTAAACTCTAATGAAAACAGCAAACATAAACTATATCCACTATCTATACTACCCTCTAATCTCGATGCCAGACGCAGAGATTGACGAATTTGAAATAAACAAAAAACAGGACAGAACCAAACTTTTCCAGCTAATGAAAAATCTTTTAGACACTTTCGGGCCTAACGCAACAGAAAGCATTTACAACTGCCTTGAGCATATCATACTCACTGAAAGCCACGAAGAGTACTGGCGATACCTTCTGCCGCATGAAGTACCCCTTGACAAAGTAGATGACAAGAGGGAATATATTAGTGAGCTATTCACAGTGCTTTTTCAATACTCTCCATCACAACCAAATAACGAGACCGCGACAATTGTTCGCGAATTACCACCTCGAGGATTGAGCACGAAAGACTGAAATTGAAACCTTAATTAACTGCAATCACCGCTGATCGTCGCGGACGGAGTTATAGAAATTAGTGATTCCTAGTAACTTTCGTTTAAGATGCACTGAAACGTTGCCACTATAAGCATTCATGCTCCAACTATTGTAGTCGGCCACAGGCCAGGCCGGTGCAGAATTGTAAAGCCCAGTGGCAGCGTGATCAGGCGCTGAGGGGAAGGCGACAGGCTGGGGTTTGAATGTCGGGACTGGCACGGCAAAGGGCACAGCACCCATTACGTGTTCGAGCCGGGGACCTTTGTGCCGGTGGCGCGGGCGGTATACAACCACGTGGTCGAGTTGATACCGCAGCCGGTGTATGTGTTCCCGTATGACATCGACAAGGACCCGGTGTGGCTGCACAAGCCGAAACCAAAGCCCTTTGGTGCGCTGGCCTGGTATCAATGTGACCACCTGGGCACGCCGATGGAACTGACGGGTGAGGATGGGGAGATTGCCTGGAGCGGGACGTACAAGGCTTGGGGGTTGGCGGAGGAAAAGCGCAGCGAAAAGGCGATGTGGGCCGATATCCGGAATCCGCTACGCTTTCAAGGGCAGTATTTCGATGTTGAGACGGGGCTGCATTATAACCGGTATCGGTACTATGACCCGCAGGTCGGGCGGTTCATTGTTAAAGACCCCATAGGATTTAACGGAGACCTAAACCTATACAGCTACGCACCAAACCCAATAAGCTGGGTTGACCACTTAGGCTCTGTCTGAAAAAAGCCGTCGCATACACCGCATGACACAAGCCAGCGAGACCATCGCGGCGTAACTTTTTGCGAGCTTGTCGAAGCGCGTGACGATCTGGCGGTTCTCTTTCAGCCAGCCAAACATGCGTTCGATGATGTTGCGCTGTCGGTATTTGGGCCGGTCGAACAGTCTGGGTAAGCCAGGCTTGGGCTTGCGCTTCATCGAGCGCAGCGGGATGACGGGTTGCATTCGATATTGATCGCAGTAGCGGCGTAGCGCTTCGGCGTCGTAGCCCTTGTCGGCAAGTAGCCATTTACAGCGCTTGCGCGGGCGGCCACGTTGGCTCGATGGAATGCTGACCTCGTCCAGCAGTGGTTGTGCGTAGCTGATGTCACTGGCTTGACCGCCAGATAGGAGAAAGCGCAACGGTATCCCGTTGGCGTCGCAGAGCATGTGGATTTTGGTTGTCAGGCCGCCACGACTTCGGCCTAGAGCGTGATCGGCAGGCTCGTCAGGCCCCCTTTTTTCCGCGCTCCAGATGAAGCACGGGTTGCTCTAACAGCGGTCGAATCGATCATCCAGGTGTGGGGATCGATCAAGCCTTTGTCATTGAGTCTGAGGTGCAATCGTCTGAGCATCTGATCGAACGTTCCGCGGTTTCGCCAGACTCGGAAGCGGTGATAGACAGTCGCCCAAGACCCGAAACGCTCGGGCATATCTCGCCAGGCTGCTCCTGAGCAGAGCACCCAGAGAACACCATCGAGCATCAAGCGATCACTGCTGCGGGGCCTGCCCCTGACGTGGACTGCCGTAAAGAGGTCGGCGACCACCGCCCACGCTTCATCCGAGAGCTCATAACGCTTTGCCATCACAGAATTCCTTTCCGTAGATGGTCGGCGACTGTACCGAACCCGGGCTGTTCCGGGACCACATTTCAGTTTCTTGGGATTTCAGACAGAGCCTAAGGCAAGAACACGCACTGGAAGTGCGACGCGCTCGGCCGCCTGCTGGAAGCAGGCAACCGCCGCAAGCAAGAGCTGTTCGCCTTCGACCCGGCCAGCAACCTGCTGGACCCACAGGCCCCGCCCGGTCCCAATCCACACTCGCCGCGACGGCTGAACGACAACGTGTTGCGCAGCTATTGCGGCACGCAGTACCGATACGACGAACGCGGCAACCTGCTGGAGCGAAGCGAGAACGGCAAGCGCGCCCACTTTGTCTGGGACCTCTTCAACCGCCTGCGGCGGTACGAAGATGACCGGCTGACTGCTAGCTTTGACTACGATGCGCTGGGGCGCCGGCTGTACAAATACTCCCGCTCCAAATACCGCGACCGGCCCCAGGCCGGGCCGGTGTGGAATCAGAATGCCCGGTGGCAGCGCGATGAGGAACTGGGCTGCGGGTTCACCTGGTACGTGTGGGAAGGCGACACGCTGGCGTTTGAGTGCCGGGATCGCGATGGGAAAGGTCACAGTACCCATTATGTGTTTGACCGGGGACCTTTGTGCCGGTGGCGCAGGCGGTGTCCAACCACGTGGTCGAGCTGATACCGCAGCCGGTGTATGTGTTTCCGTATGATATCGAAAACGCACCCTGTGATCGGCCGCTTCCAGCACTACTTACCCCGCCAAACGCGCCAAACGCTGCAACGCCCGGATGACCTCCTCATCCCGATCCTCCAGCACATCCGCCTGGATAAGGGCAATCACGGCCTTCAGCAACTCCGTCTGGTTCATCTCCGTTTGCTGTTGAAGCGCTAGCATGTCCTCTGCCATGTGCGGGTTGACCCTCATCGACAACCGCCGAGTAGCACTGGAGCGCGCAAGCCCGCGCTGCGCTTGCTGTTCATCCAGCGCCTGTATGAACGTTTGGTGCGCGGCCTGCAACTGCTCACACTGCTGGACCTGCGTCAGCCGCTGAAAGTAGAAGGCAAGAAACAACTTGCGCAGATTGGTCCCTGCCTCGCTACAGACCGCATGCATGGCCGCATCCAGCACGTCCAGGTAAACCGCCGGCAAACGCGCCTCGATCGACCGGAGCTGCTGCTTGCGCGCCTCGCGAATGGAGGGCGTGGATTGCGGCGGAAGCGCGACCACGCCATCGCAACGGGTACACACGCCCACCAGAATGTCCTTGGCCACCCCTTGCCCATCACTGAACGGTACATCCCGGCGAACATAGCGTGTGGGCACAACTGCCTGGCAGCACTCGCAGAGCGCTGTGCCGCCATCGCCTTCAAAAAAGATCTTCATGATCCGGGTACTCCCCTATTTCAAGCGCAGCCAGCACTGCACGCTGGACCTCCTTGAAGCCGTCTTTCGTAACTTACCCCTACCAATACGAAAATAATCGTACAAAGCATGGAAAAACTCCACCGCCTTCGCAGGTACTGAGCAAGTAATCACTGCACAAGGACGATTGAGAGGTAAGATCGGCCCTCTGTCATGCAACCCTCAAGGACAGCACGCATGCATTCACTGACCGATGAGCAGGTGCTGGAGGGCATCCATGAAAACCCGGTAAACCGGACGCTCCTGACGATCCTGCCAACGCTGGATGTTCCCCACTGCATGTTGACTGCGGGCGCCCTGTTCCAGGCCTTCTGGAACCAGCGCGCGGGGCTGCCTGCCGAGTGGGGGATCAAGGACTACGACATCGCCTATTTCGACACTGACCTGTCCTGGGAAGCAGAGGACCTGATGATTGCCAGGGTGCAGCAGGCCTGTGCGCACCTTGGCGTCAATGTCGAGGTCCGCAATCAGGCCCGCGTTCACCTGTGGTACCAGGCCAAGTTCGGCGGCACTTACGCGCCTTTACACAAGGTGACCGATGGCATCGACCGCTACCTGATCCGCTCGACCTGCCTGGGCGTTGATGCACACACAGGCGCGCTGTACAGCACGCATGGCCTGGAAGACCTGCAGAACAACCAGCTGAGGATGAACGCGTTGAATCCTCGCCCCGATTTGTTCAAGGCAAAAGCCGCCAGTTATCGCGAGCGCTGGCCATGGCTTGCCTTGGTCGAGTGACGGCCTATGCCATTGCCTTCCTCACGTTGACCTTGCACCAGGCAAGCCGCCCGGGCGTGTCAGTCGGCGGCGGACGTCGCTGCGGTGTCAGCGGCGGGGGCCGGAGCCTGTGCTTTCGACTTCGCACGGTTGCGACGGTCCTGGCTGCGCTGCCGCGATGCCTGCTGCTTGGCATGCAGTGCCTGAGCGGCGGTCACAGTGCCAGCGGCTTGGCCGGTCAAGTCCACGCGTGGTGCGTTTTCGACCATGCTTGCCCAGTACCGGGCACCCCGGCACCAGGTCGAGATGCCCAGCTTGAGCTGCTCACGGGTTAGCCCGAGCAGCTCCAGGTGTTGCTCGGCATCCTTGAAAATGCCCTCTTTGAGCGGCACCTTGGGGGCCGGGTTGACCGGGAAGGCCAACGGAAAATGCTTCTGCAATGGCCAGATCGCCGCGACCGCCGGATCCTGCTCGCGCGGTTTCGCCTGCGGGGACGGCTTGCGCTTTGGCTGTTTCGGGCTCTCGGCCTTTACCTGCTGTTTTTCCGCCCGCAGGCGGTCGCGTAGCGCTGCTAGTTGTTCAAAACCCATCGTTCAGTTCACTGCTTAGAAGTTGATTGCGTGGCGCAAGGATACCCTATGCAGCCCTGACAGTGTTTGCAGGTCATCTTTCCTGGCCAACCGAGACACGCCGAGCGGGCCTCTCAGCTGAATACCCAGAGTACCCGCGTGGGCTTGTCGGTGAGGTTGGCGTAACGAAAACTGGCGTGGGGTTGCAGCTGAAAGCTGTCATTGGCGCGCAGCGTTACCGGCTCACCGCCGCCCAGCCACACGGTCAGTTCACCTTCGAGCACGAAGCAGCCCTGCTCCGAGCTGTCGTCCAGGTACTCCTCGCCGCTGCTGGCCCCCGGTTCCAGATGGCTATCGAGCATGGAGAACGCGCCCGATATGGTGGGGGACGCCAGTACATCGGTGATGCCGCCCGCCAGGTGAAGCGTGCGACGCTCGTGCGGGCGGGTGACCCAGTCGAGCTCGCGGGGTTTTTCCAGCTTGTAGAAATAGGCGGTCGAGACACCCAGCGCTTCGCTGATGGCGGTAAGGTCGGCCACGGTCGGGCGTGATACGCCCCGCTCGACCTGGGACAAAAAGCCCACCGAACGGCCGATTCGCTGGGCCAGATCGCCCAGGGTCAGGCCTTTGAACTTGCGCAGGTCGCGAATCAGTACTGCCAGGCCTTCGATTTCTTCGTGCACTTTCATAGTTGAATCGCGACTTTCAGACAGGAAATGAATGCCCTGAAAAGTACATGATACGACTCACAAAGCAAAATGCTTCACAGGTGTACTTATTGCCAGCCAGGCAAACCGGGGCCGCCTTGCGACCCCGGTGCAGCCAACGGCCGCTTAGCGAACAGCCTCGTACGTCAGGTCCAGGCACTTGCGGGCCTTTTCCACCAGTTCGTCAATCTCCTCGATGCTGATCACCAGCGGTGGCGCGATGATCATGGTGTCGCCCACGGCGCGCATGATCAGGCCGTTGTCGAAGCAGTGCTGGCGGCAGATCATGCCCACGCCCTTGCCTTCATAACGGGCGCGGGTGGCCTTGTCTTTCACCAGCTCGATCGCACCGAGCATGCCCAGGCCACGCACTTCGCCTACGAGCGGATGGTCGGCCAGCTCGCGCAGGCGTTGTTGCAGGTACGGCGCGGTTTTATCGTGCACTTGCTGGATGATCTGCTCATCACGCAGGATGCGCAGGTTCTCCAGGCCCACCGCCGCCGCCACCGGGTGGCCGGAATAGGTGAAACCGTGGTTGAAGTCGCCACCTTCGCTGAGTACCTGGGCCACTTCGTCACGCACGATCACCCCGCCCATGGGGATGTAGCCAGAGGTCAGGCCCTTGGCGATGGTCATCAGGTCGGGCTTGAGGTCGTAGTAGTCGGTCCCGAACCACTCACCGGTACGCCCAAAGCCGCAAATCACTTCGTCGGCGACGAACAGGATGTCGTACTTGGCGAGGATCTCCTTCACCTTCGGCCAATAGGTCTGCGGCGCAATGATAACGCCACCGGCGCCCTGGATCGGCTCGGCGATGAAGGCGGCAACGTTGTCTTCGCCAACTTCGAGGATCTTCTTCTCCAGCTGCTCGGCCGCCCACACGCCGAAGTCGGCCTCGGTCATGTCGCCACCTTCGCCGAACCAGTAAGGCTGCGGGATGTGCACGATGTCCGGAATCACCCCGCCCTGCTGGTGCATGCCGCTCATGCCGCCCAGGGCGGCGCCTGCCACGGTAGAGCCGTGGTAACCGTTGATGCGGCCGATGATCACCTTCTTGCTCTTCTGGCCCTTCAGCGCCCAATAATGGCGAACCATGCGCAGCACGGTATCGTTGCCTTCGGAGCCGGAGCCGGTGAAGAACACATGGTTCATGCCTTGCGGGGCCACATCGGCGATCGCCTTGGCCAGCTCCAGCGCAGGCGGGTGAGCGGTCTGGAAGAACAGGTTGTAGTAAGGCAGTTGCTTCATCTGCTGGCTGGCGACTTCGGCCAGCTCATCGCGACCATAGCCAACCGCCACGCACCATAGGCCGGCCATGCCATCGAGAATCTTGTTGCCTTCGCTGTCCCACAGGTACACGCCCTTGGCCGAGGTGATGATGCGCGGGCCTTTCTCGGCCAGTTGCTTCACATCGCTGAACGGCGCCAGGTGGTGGTCGCGGCTCATGGCCTGCCAGGCCAGGGTTTGCGAATTCTGTTCACTCATTGCTTTCACTCCATCGCGTTGCGCAGCCAGGCTGCGCAGGTACGTTTTCTAGTTGGGAAAGGTCGCTTTCAGGCAGACAGCAACAGCTTCTGGCGCAATACCGAGCGCTGCCGGCAGGCCTTGCCGAAGGACTGGAAGAGGGTCAGGTAGTGCGGGTTGTCCATGACCTGGAACTCTGGGTGCCATTGCACCGCAAGGGCAAAACCCTTGCCGTTCTCGACCGAAATGGCTTCCACCAGGCCATCGGGTGCCAGCGCTTCCACCCTAAGCCCCGGGGCCAGTACATCGATGCCCTGACCATGGATGGAATTGACGTCGAAGATCGCCGGCAAACCCATGCGGTCGAGCAGGCCACCAGGCTCTACATGCATGGTGTGGCGCGGGCCATACTGCTTTTCGATGGGCTCGCCCTTACCTTCACGGTGGTCCATGAACACCCCGGCCTCGTGCACCTTCTGGTGCAGGGTGCCGCCCAGTGCCACGTTCATTTCCTGAAAACCGCGGCAAATGCCGAGTACCGGCACACCGGCAGCGATAGCCGCACGCATCAGCGGCAACGTGGTGGCATCACGCAGAGGGTCGTGATGGGTGCCCTCGGCACTGGCCGGGCCGTTGTAGTGAAACGGCTCGATGTTGGACGGCGAGCCGGTGAAGATCAGCCCGTCCACCACGTCGAGAATATCGGCGCTGTCCATCAGCTCACCGAGGCTGGGTATCACGATGGGCAAGCCACAGGCCGCCTTGGCCGCCGCGCGTGCATACTTCTCGGCGATGGTCTGGGTGGCATGCTGCTCAATCATGCTGGTGCATGCGGTAATGCCAATAACGGGCACACGTGGCATATCTTCCTCCGGCAAATCGGTATTGCGCGTGGTGTTTGAACGTTGAAAGGCATCGCTGTACGAACGGCGCCAGCTACAGGAACCAGCGGTATTCGCGGGCATCGATGTGGCGCATGAAGTCCAGTTGCTCCTGGTATTTGTTTTCGCAATACACCATCACGAACTCACTGCCCAAACCCTGGTTGACCGCCGGGTGGTGACGCATGGCGGCCAGGGCACCGAGGGCATCCTTGGGGAAGTCGATGCCGCTCTGGCGGTTGTCGTTCAGCGGGGCGATGGGCTCAACGCCGCGGTCCAGGCCATGCTCCATGCCGGTCAGGATGGCCGCCAGCACCAGGTACGGGTTGGCATCGGCGCCCGCCAGGCGGTGTTCGATGCGCAGGTTGCGCGGGTCGGACTCGGGGATGCGAATGCACGCATCACGGTCTTCGAAGCCCCAGCTGGCCTTGCTCGCCGCGTTGACCATGGCGCCATAGCGGCGATAAGCATTGTGGTTGGGGGCGAAGATCGGCATGCAGTGCGGCAGCAATTCCAGGCACCCCGCTACCGCATGGCGCAGCTTGCGTTGTTCGGCACCTGCAAGGATGTTATTGCCAGCGCTGTCGTACAGGCTGACGTGCACATGCATGCCGCTGCCTGGTGCATCCAGGTACGGCTTGCTCATGAAGCTGGCACGGTAGCCGTGCTTCATCGCGATACCCCGGGTGCTGCGGCAGAACAGCGCCGACCAGTCCGCCGCACTCAGGGCATCGTCGCTGTGGGAGAAGTTGATCTCGAACTGGCCTGGGCCCAGCTCCGCCGTGATGACGTTCGCTGGCACACCCTGTTCGTTGGCGCCATCCACCATTTCGTGCAGCACTGACGAGAAACGCGACAGCCGCTCGATGTGCATGTTCGGCTGATCGTCTTCATCCCCGGTCGCCGTGTCACGTGGGTACTGCGGCAGGCCGTTATCCAGCTGGCGGTCGAACAGGTAGAACTCCAGCTCAAACGCCACCACCGGGCGAATGCCACGCTTGGCCAGGCGTTCGATAACGCGGGCCAGCACCTCACGGGGCTCGAACTCGATCGGCTGGGCGGTGCCGTCGGAGGTAATCAGCATCTGGGCGATCGCTTCCTTTTCCCAGCGCACCGGTTTCAGGGTGCCGGGCACCAGGCGCCGGGCGGCGTCCGGGTCGCCGTCGGCGAAGCAGTAGTCACCAATCGGGTAGAGCCCACCCTGGGTACCGAGCAGCACGCAGTTCTGTGGCAGCTTCAGAGGGGCGCCGGCGGCGACCTTTTCCAGCATGTCCATGGGGTAGCGCTTGCCGTAGAAGTGCCCGGGGATATCCAGCGCAATCAGGTCGACATAACGTATGGCCGGGTGCTGCGCCCGGAACGCGCGCACTTCAGTCAGCAGATCCGGAAAGATGACACTCATCTTCTTATCCTTGTGAGTTGAACGAATTCAATTGAAGACCCAGAGCACGCGGGTGGGTTTTGCCGTCAGGTTGGCGTAACGGAACTGCGCGTGGGGTTGCAGCTGGAAGCAGTCGTTGGCCTGCAGGGTCACGGCCTCGCCTTGGTCCAGCCATACCGTGAGCTCACCTTCGAGCACGAAGCAGCCCTGCTCGGAACGGTCGCTCAGGTACGCCTCGCCACTGGTGGCGCCGGGTTCAAGATGGCTGTCGAGCATGGAGAAGGCGCCGGCGATGGTGGGCGACGCCAGCACATCGGTGATGCCCGACTCCAGGTACAGCGTGCGCCGCTCGTGGGGGCGCGTGACCCAGCCGATGCTGCGGGGCTTGCTCAGGTTGTAAAAGTACGCGGTCGACACGCCGAGCGCTTCGCTGATGGCGGTGAGGTCGGCCACGGTCGGGCGCGAAACACCGCGTTCGACCTGAGAGAGGAACCCAACCGAGCGGTTGATGCGCTCGGCCAGCTCACCCAGGGTCAGGTTCTTGAATTTGCGCAGGTCGTGAATAAGGATCGCGAGGGCTTCAACCTCTTCGTGCATCTTCATCGTTTCGGACTGCCGTGAAATTTTTAGAGTTATTTTTCATGAAAAATTACATGAAAAAATTCACGAGTCAAGCACAGCGATGCAAATGTGCAGCCGATAACGGCGTGGCTTAAGGGAAACAGCGCTGGATTGGCTGCGGTGGCGTGGGTTTCTTTAATGGTGCTCAGGGAGTAGCCTCGGCATTGAATCTTTGCAGCCCGGCCACCTCCATCGTCATGCCAAACGGTTTCCCTGACTTACCCTCACTCAACGCGCTACGTGTGTTTGAAGTGGTTGCCCGCCACCTCAACTTCCGCTTGGCTGCCGAGGAGCTGGGGGTGACCCAGGCAGCCGTTGCTCAGCAGATACGCGGGCTGGAAGCAAGCCTGAACCTTCGTTTGTTCGAGCGCCTGCCCCGGGGCCTGGCACTGACCGATGCGGGCCTGGGTTATAGCGGCAGCATTCGCAGTGCCTTGGCGATGATCGATGAGGCAACCCGCCTGTTGCGCCCGCAGACGTCTCACCTGACGGTCAGCGTTACCCCCACCTTTGCCTCGAAATGGCTTATTCCCAGGCTCGGCAACTTTGCGCAAAGCCACCCGGACATCGATCTGCGGGTCCTGGCCACCGATCGGCTGTCTCACTTCAGTACCGACGGCGTAGATATCGCGGTGCGCTATGGAAAGCCCGAAATTGGCGCGGGGTTGAACAGCGAACTGTTGATGGAACAGCACATCGTCGCCGTGGCCAGCCCAGCGTTGTTCGAGGGCACCAACATCCCCACCTGCTTCGAACAGCTGCAAGCGTTCATCATGCTTCACGATGCCCATGACTTCTGGCCCCGGTACCTTGCAGCCGTGTTCCCACACCACGCCCAACCGACCGCCAGAAACCTGCGGTTCAACCAGACTTCATTGGCTATTGATGCCGCCATCAGTGGTCAGGGCATTGCGTTGGCCAGCCTGGCATTCGTCGGTGACGACATTGCCGCAGGCAGGCTGATTCAGGTCTTCGACCAGCCGCTCCGGCTGGACAAGTCGTTCTACCTGGTGTGGCCGCGCAAGCTGCAGCAGCCTGAGTCGCTTGACGTGGTTCAACACTGGCTAAGGCAGCAGGTTAGCAATAGTTAATCTACTGTCACGATAAAGTTCGCCTGCCTCCCTCGCCACTGGGGCTACTGCTAA
>CAACWQ010000581.1_pt1 | contig 11528 bp, 8 predicted proteins | sample 2275681 | NCBI WGS metagenome assembly CAACWQ01 (sample SAMEA5312463, study PRJEB27640) | indoor metagenome | biome: indoor environment; feature: controlled; material: polymer furnished wood metals | place: Austria | collected 2011-04-21
CAGCACCTCGCGGTGCCGGTAGCCCTGACGGGCAACCGTGCAGATCTCCCCGGGTATTGCGCACCCACTTTCACGCTTATGCCTGTCGGATCTACGTCATGGCGTTCTGTGCAAGTATTGGGTTTCGCAGATTTCGGACTGCTTACCCCGCCATGCCGCCTCGTATCCGCTTCCTGTTCGTCAGGCCAGCGATTTGCCTCGGGCTTCCTTCAGACTCGCAGTCGCCCGCGAAACCCTTGCCTCTAGCTAGCACTTCCCCTTGCCGGGTGTGCGGGGGACTTCCACCCCTGAGTGAGCGCGCCCTGCCGGGCGCACCAAAAAAAAGCCGCTCCCGAAGGAGCGGCTCTTGATCTTGCCTGTTGTGGATTATTTGCCGATGCAGAAGCTGGAGAAAATCCGCCCCAACAAATCATCCGAGCTGAATGCCCCGGTAATTTCGCCCAAGGCATGTTGTGCCTGGCGCAAGTCCTCAGCCAGCAGCTCTCCTGCGCCCGCCAGGGTCAACTGAGCACGGCCGTGCTCAAGGTGTTTGCTGGCTTGGCGCAAGGCATCCAGATGGCGCCTACGGGCACTGAAACCACTCTCTGCAGTCTGTTCGTAACCCATGCAGGCCTTCAGATGGTCGCGCAGCAGTTGCAGCCCTGCATCGTCCCCTTTGGCGCTGAGGGTGATCGTCACATGGCCGTCATCACACTGCTCCAGCGCTACCCGCTCACCACTCAGGTCGGCCTTGTTGCGAATCAGCGTGACCTTGGCCGGGTCTGGCCGCTGGTCGAGAAATTCCGGCCACAAAGCGAACGGGTCGCTGGCCTCGGGCGCGGTGGAGTCGACCACCAGCAACACACGGTCAGCCTCGCCAATGGCCTTCAGGGCGCGTTCCACGCCGATCTTTTCCACATGGTCGTCGGTATCGCGCAAACCGGCCGTATCGACGACGTGCAGTGGCATGCCGTCGATGTGGATATGTTCCCGCAGGATGTCCCGGGTGGTACCGGCAATGTCGGTGACAATGGCCGCTTCCCGGCCAGCAAGCTGGTTCAGCAGGCTCGACTTGCCCGCATTCGGCCGGCCGGCGATGACCACCGTCATGCCGTCACGCAGCAAGGCGCCCTGCCCGGCCTCGCGCTGCACAGTGGATAACTCGCTGCGTACGGCATCGAGCATCGACAGCACGTGGCCATCGGCAAGGAAGTCGATTTCTTCTTCCGGGAAGTCGATAGCCGCCTCGACGTAGATGCGCAGGGCAATCAACGCTTCGGTAAGGCTGTGCACACGTTTCGAGAACTCCCCCTGCAGCGAACGCAGGGCGTTACGCGCCGCCTGGCTGGAACTGGCCTCGATCAGGTCGGCAATAGCTTCGGCCTGGGCGAGGTCAAGTTTGTCATTGAGGAACGCACGCTCGCTGAATTCGCCCGGGCGGGCCAGGCGGCAGCCGACTTGTACACAGCGCTGCAGCAACATGTCCAGGACCACAGGTCCGCCGTGGCCCTGCAGTTCGAGCACATCCTCGCCTGTGAACGAATTCGGCCCCGGGAAGAACAGCGCGATGCCCTCATCCAGTACAAGCCCTTCATCGTCGCGGAACGGGCCGTAATGGGCATGCCGAGGGGTGAGTGTACGGCCGGTGATCAACTGGCCGGCCTTGGCAGCCAGAGGCCCGGACAACCTGACAATACCCACCCCGCCGCGGCCTTGGGCGGTAGCGATGGCGGCGATGGTTTCACGCACAGTGTTCATGCTCGAAAGCCTCTACGACAAAAACGACAGATAGCAAAAACGCCCCACTAGGGGGCGTTTTTTATTCACAGGCTAGCGCAGTAGCCTGTCAAGCAGCAGCTTTTTTGCTGGCTGCCTCGATGCTGCGGGTGATGTACCACTGCTGAGTGATCGACAGGCAGTTGTTCACAACCCAGTACAGCACCAGGCCAGCCGGGAACCACAGGAAGAAGAAGGTGAAGATGATCGGCATCATTTTCATCACCTTGGCCTGCATCGGATCCGGTGGGGTCGGGTTCAGGCGCTGCTGGATGAACATGGTGGCGCCCATGATGATCGGCAGGATGAAGAACGGATCCTTGATCGACAGGTCGGTAATCCACAGCATCCATGGGGCCTGGCGCATTTCAACGCTTTCCAGCAGTACCCAGTACAGGGCCAGGAATACCGGCATTTGTACCAGGATCGGCAGGCAGCCGCCCAGCGGGTTGATCTTCTCTTTCTTGTACAGCTCCATCATCGCCTGGGACATCTTCTGGCGATCGTCACCGAAGCGTTCCTTCAGCGCGGCGAGCTTCGGCGCAACAGCACGCATACGTGCCATCGAACGGTAGCTTGCAGCCGACAACGGGAAGAACAGGCCTTTGATCAGCATGGTCAGTACGATGATCGACCAGCCCCAGTTACCCAGCAAGCTGTGGATATGTTGCAGCAGCCAGAAGATCGGCTGGGCAATGAACCACAGGAAGCCGTAGTCGACGGTCAGTTCCAGGCCTGGGGACAACTCTTTCAGCTTGGACTGGATTTTCGGACCGGCGTACAGCATGGCGCTGGTTTCGACCTTGCCGCCAGCAGGCACGCTGATGACTGGGCCGGTGTAGCCGATGATGTAGTTGCCCTGGCTGTCCTTGCGGGTCTGGACAACGTTGTTGTCCGACTTGGCCGGAATCCAGGCGGTCACGAAGTAGTGCTGCAGCCAGGCAACCCAGCCGCCGGACACATTTTCTTTCAAACTACCTTTGTCGATGTCCTTCATCGAGACCTTTTTGTAAGGCTCGGAAGCTGTCCACAGGGCGGCGCCCAGGTAGGTTGCGGTGCCGGTAGCGGTGCTCGACGACGGATCGGAGCTGGCGTCACGCTTGAGCTGGGCAAACATGTTGCCGCTCCAGGCCTGACCGCTCTGGTTGTCGATCAGGTAGCTGACATTCAGGTCGTACTCACCACGCTTGAAGCTGAAGCGCTTGATGTAGTTGACGCCGTTGTCGCTGAACTTCAGGTCGACCACCAGTTGATCCTGGCCATCAGCCAGCTGGTAACCCTTCTGGTCGGCTGCGTAAAGCGGGCGACCGGCAGGGCGGGCATCCGGGCCATTGGCACCGGTCAGGCCGCTTTGTGCCAGGTAGACACGCTCACCACCGTTGTCGAACAGCTGGAACGGAATGTCCGGGTGGTCCTGGCGACGTGGGAACTTCGGCAGGTTCAGCTGGACGATGTCACCACCGACCGGATCGATAGCCAGGTCCAGAACATCGGTCTTGACCCGGATCAGGTCCTTGCTGACTGCAACGGGTGCCAGTTCGGCTGTGCTGGTTTCGGCGTTGGCGCTCGGTACATCGGCGCTGGCGCCGGCATTACCGGCCGGTACGCCATCCGGCAAGCCCGGGGCAACAGTGCTGGCAGCAGTATTCTGAGTCGGCAGGGCAGCCTGGCCGTAGTCCTGGTTCCACTTGAGGACCATGACGTAGGACACGATTGCCAGGGCGACGATCAGGATCGTGCGTTTAATATCCATGATTACTCGGCTATCGAAGAAGTTCGGGAGGAAGGAGCAGGTGGAACGGGATCGAAACCGCCGTCGTTCCACGGATGACAACGCCCCAGGCGACGAACGGCTAGCCACCCACCACGCCAGAGGCCGTGGTTTTCGATGGCTTCATAAGCGTAACAGGAGCAGCTGGGGAAGAAACGACAGTGGTTGGCCATCAGGGGGCTGATGGCATAACGGTAAAACTGGATCGGAACGAGCGCCAGTTTACGCATCTTGGCTGTCTACCCCTGCGGAATTGGCGGTGACTGCTGGTGTTGGCCGGCTGCGCGCCAGGCGTTTCCAGAGTTTGCCAAAGTGTTGGTGCAATTCCGGGTTTTCTACTTCACCCAATCCCTTGCGCGCGACGATCACGATGTCCAACCCGGCGAGCATTTGCTGGTTCAGACGAAAGGAATCGCGCATCAAGCGCTTGAGGCGGTTGCGTTGAACGGCGAGCTTGACGCTCTTCTTGCCAATCACCAGGCCGAGCCTTGGGTGATCAAGGCCGTTCTCGCGAGCAAGGATCAGCAGGTTTTTCCCTGGAACCTTGCCGGTTGGGGAGTCGAAGACCGCTTTGAAGTGTCGGGGTGTAAGCAGTCGCTTTTCCCGACTGAAGTCCTGACTCACCACCTGTGCCGAAAAATCAAATGGCCAGACGCTTACGGCCTTTGGCACGACGACGCGACAGAACAGCGCGGCCGTTCTTGGTAGCCATACGGGCACGGAAACCGTGGGTGCGGGCGCGCTTGATGGTGCTTGGTTGGAAAGTACGTTTCATGGCGTGTTACCTGGTTTGTCGACGACGGGCCGGGATGGCCCCCTTTTTAAGAGACCGGCGATTCTAGAGAAAGCAAGCCCATAGGTCAATTTCCAACCAGTCTTTCCATATAGAGCACAGGATGGACGGTGCCTTCCGGTTCATCCCCAAGGGGTGCTTGATCGGACACACGAATCGGGGACAACATGAAAAAAAAAGAAGAGACATATAAAAAGCTTTTCTGAAGAACTTATAAATCTTATGTGGGTAACCTTCTGTGGATAACCTGCTCTAGCCCACAAATAACGCCATGTACAGAGTTTTACAACCGTGTTCTCAACCGGTGCTGCACCTGTTTCATTCGTGCGGGCAAGCTGTGGATTAAAATGCCACTTACCCACAGGCGAGTTATCAACAGGTCTGAACTCAGGGTTGTGCATAGCCCTCATGGCCGGTTATCCACAGACCTTATTCACAACGCGGCAAGGCCGTTTTGGTCGATAAATGGCTGTTTTGTCATGGCTCCTAACGTGTCCACATGTGGATAACTGGCCGCCCGACCGGTACAATGGCGGTTTGTTTTTGCCTCATCCGGCTTTCAAACTCAGGGGATATCCGTGTCAGTGGAACTTTGGCAGCAGTGCGTGGAGCTTCTGCGCGATGAACTGCCTGCCCAGCAATTCAACACCTGGATCCGTCCGCTACAGGTCGAAGCCGAAGGCGACGAGTTGCGCGTCTATGCGCCCAACCGTTTCGTTCTCGATTGGGTCAATGAAAAGTACCTGGGTCGCTTGCTCGAGCTGCTAGGTGAAAACGGCAGCGGTATTGCGCCTGCCCTTTCCTTATTGATAGGTAGCCGTCGCAGCTCGGCTCCGCGTGCCGCGCCCAACGCACCGGTCAGTGCTGCCGTGGCGGCCTCGCTCGCTCAAGGCCAGGCGCACAAGCCTGTACCGGTAGCTGCGGTCGAACCTGTTGCAGTGCCGGTGGCCGAGACGGTATTGGTCGAGGATATTGCCGAACCGTCCGCACGCGACAGCTTCGATGCCATGGCCGAAACGGCTGCGGCACCCGTCGTTGGTGGTCGGGCCGAGCAGCGCACGGTGCAGGTTGAAGGTGCGCTCAAGCACACCAGCTACCTGAACCGTACCTTCACCTTCGAAACCTTCGTCGAAGGTAAGTCGAACCAGTTGGCGCGTGCGGCTGCCTGGCAGGTCGCGGACAACCCCAAGCATGGTTACAACCCGCTTTTCCTCTATGGCGGTGTGGGCCTGGGTAAAACCCACCTTATGCATGCTGTGGGTAACCACCTGCTGAAGAAGAACCCGAACGCCAAGGTCGTGTACCTGCATTCGGAGCGCTTCGTCGCGGACATGGTCAAGGCTCTGCAATTGAACGCTATCAACGAATTCAAACGCTTCTACCGTTCGGTGGATGCGTTGCTGATCGACGATATCCAGTTCTTTGCCCGTAAAGAGCGCTCGCAGGAAGAGTTTTTCCACACCTTCAACGCTCTGCTTGAGGGCGGCCAGCAGGTAATCCTGACCTCTGACCGTTACCCCAAGGAGATCGAAGGCCTGGAAGAGCGCTTGAAGTCGCGCTTTGGCTGGGGCCTGACGGTGGCCGTCGAGCCACCCGAGCTGGAAACCCGCGTGGCCATCCTGATGAAGAAGGCCGACCAGGCCAAGGTCGAGCTGCCGCATGATGCGGCCTTCTTCATTGCCCAGCGTATCCGCTCCAACGTGCGTGAGCTGGAAGGTGCCTTGAAGCGGGTGATCGCCCACTCGCACTTCATGGGCCGCGATATCACCATCGAACTGATCCGCGAGTCGCTGAAAGACCTGCTGGCGCTGCAGGACAAACTGGTCAGTGTGGATAACATTCAGCGAACCGTCGCCGAGTACTACAAGATCAAGATCTCTGATCTGTTGTCCAAGCGGCGTTCACGTTCTGTCGCACGTCCACGCCAGGTGGCCATGGCCCTGTCGAAGGAGCTGACCAACCACAGTCTGCCGGAAATCGGCGACATGTTTGGTGGTCGCGACCACACGACTGTGCTGCACGCCTGCCGCAAGATCAACGAACTGAAGGAATCCGACGCGGACATCCGCGAGGACTACAAGAACCTGCTGCGGACGCTGACGACCTGATGGCCGTCTGCGCAGCTAATTGAAGGCAAGGGACTAGACCATGCATTTCACCATTCAACGCGAAGCCCTGTTGAAACCCCTGCAACTGGTCGCCGGTGTCGTCGAGCGCCGTCAGACCTTGCCGGTCCTGTCCAACGTATTGCTGGTTGTGCAAGGCCAGCAACTGTCGTTGACCGGTACCGACCTGGAAGTCGAACTGGTAGGCCGCGTGCAACTGGAAGAGCCGGCTGAGCCCGGCGAAATCACTGTCCCGGCACGCAAGCTGATGGACATCTGCAAAAGCCTGCCGAACGACGCCCTGATCGATATCAAGGTCGACGAGCAGAAACTGTTGGTCAAGGCCGGCCGTAGCCGCTTCACCCTGTCCACCCTGCCAGCCAATGACTTCCCGACGGTGGAAGAAGGCCCGGGCTCGCTGACCTGCAATCTGGAACAGAGCAAGCTGCGCCGGCTTATCGAGCGCACCAGCTTCGCCATGGCCCAGCAGGATGTGCGCTACTACCTGAACGGCATGCTGCTGGAGGTGTCCCGCAACACCCTGCGCGCAGTGTCCACCGATGGTCACCGCCTGGCGTTGTGCTCCATGACCGCGCCGATCGAGCAAGATGATCGCCATCAGGTCATCGTGCCACGTAAAGGTATCCTGGAGCTCGCGCGTTTGCTCACGGACCCGGAAGGCATGGTCAGCATCGTGCTTGGCCAGCATCACATCCGTGCCACCACCGGTGAATTCACTTTCACCTCCAAGCTGGTGGACGGCAAGTTCCCGGACTACGAGCGCGTACTGCCCAAGGGCGGCGACAAGCTGGTGGTCGGTGACCGCCAGGCTTTGCGTGAAGCTTTCAGCCGTACTGCGATTCTTTCCAACGAAAAATACCGTGGCATTCGTCTGCAACTGGCTGCTGGCCAACTGAAAATCCAGGCCAACAACCCCGAGCAGGAAGAAGCAGAGGAAGAAATCAGCGTGGACTACGAAGGTAGCTCGCTGGAAATCGGCTTCAACGTCAGCTACCTGCTCGACGTGCTGGGCGTAATGACTACTGAGCAAGTTCGTCTGATCCTCTCGGATTCCAACAGCAGTGCCCTGCTGCAGGAAGCGGGCAATGACGATTCTTCCTATGTTGTCATGCCGATGCGTCTGTAACCCATAGCAGGCGACATGTCCCTTCGACGTATCATGGTCACCGCGGTGCGCAATTTGCACCCGGTGACACTCTTACCCTCCCCCCGTATCAACATACTTTATGGCGCCAACGGCAGCGGCAAGACCAGCGTGCTTGAGGCCGTGCATTTGTTGGGGCTGGCGCGCTCTTTCCGCAGCACACGCCTGAACCCGGTGATCCAGTACGAACAGGCTGCCTGTACCGTGTTTGGTGAAGTGCAGTTGACCGAGGGTGGCACCAGCAACCTGGGCGTCTCCCGGGAGCGCCAGGGGGAGTTCACTATTCGCATTGATGGGCAGAATGCGCGCAGCGCGGCGCAACTGGCGGAGTTGTTACCGCTTCAGCTCATCAACCCAGACAGTTTCCGCCTGTTGGAAGGTGCCCCGAAAATTCGTCGCCAGTTTCTGGATTGGGGGGTGTTCCACGTGGAACCTCGCTTCTTGCCAGCCTGGCAGCGGCTGCAGAAGGCGCTGCGACAGCGGAACTCATGGTTGCGTCATGGTACACTTGACCCAGCTTCGCAAGCCGCTTGGGACCGGGAACTGTGCCTGGCCAGCGCGGAAATAGATGAATACCGTCGCAACTACATCAAGGCCTTGAAGCCCGTCTTCGAGCGAACCCTGAGCGAACTGGTCGAGCTGGACGGGTTGACCCTGAGCTACTACCGAGGCTGGGACAAGGACCGGGAACTGCAAGAAGTACTCGCCTCCTCTCTCCTTCGCGATCAGCAGATGGGCCATACCCAGGCCGGTCCGCAGCGTGCTGATCTGCGTCTTCGTCTGGCTGCCAACAATGCAGCAGACATCCTGTCGCGTGGTCAGCAAAAGCTGGTGGTGTGTGCATTGCGCATTGCCCAGGGCCACCTCGTTAGTCAGGCTCGCCGCGGTCATTGTATTTATCTCGTGGATGACTTGCCGTCCGAACTGGACGACCAGCATCGCCGCGCGCTGTGCCGCTTGCTTGAAGAATTACGCTGCCAGGTGTTCATCACCTGTGTAGATCACGAATTACTGAGGGAAGGCTGGCAGACGGAAACGCCAGTTGCTTTGTTCCACGTGGAACAAGGCCGTATCACCCAGACCCACGACCATCGGGAGTGAAGGCATGAGCGAAAATCAAACGTACGACTCCTCCAGCATCAAGGTGCTGAAAGGTTTGGATGCCGTACGCAAGCGTCCCGGCATGTACATTGGCGACACCGATGATGGTAGCGGCCTGCACCACATGGTCTTCGAGGTGGTCGACAACTCCATCGACGAAGCCCTCGCCGGCCACTGCGATGACATCACTGTCATTATCCATCCGGACGAATCCATCAGTGTGCGCGACAACGGTCGCGGCATTCCGGTCGACGTGCATAAAGAAGAAGGCGTTTCCGCAGCCGAGGTCATCATGACCGTGCTGCACGCCGGCGGTAAGTTCGACGACAACTCCTACAAGGTATCCGGCGGCCTGCACGGCGTAGGTGTTTCGGTCGTGAACGCCCTGTCCGAGAAGCTGGTGCTGACCGTTCGGCGTAGCGGCAAAATCTGGGAACAGACTTACGTTCACGGTGTTCCTCAAGCGCCTATGGCGGTTGTCGGTGACAGTGAAACCACCGGTACCCACATCCACTTCAAACCTTCGGCTGAAACCTTCAAGAACATTCACTTCAGCTGGGACATCCTGGCCAAGCGTATTCGCGAGTTGTCGTTCCTCAACTCGGGCGTTGGCATTCTGCTGAAGGATGAGCGCAGCGGTAAGGAAGAGTTCTTCAAGTACGAAGGCGGCCTGCGCGCATTCGTCGAGTACCTGAACACCAACAAGACGCCGGTCAACTCCCAGGTGTTCCACTTCAACGTCCAGCGTGACGATGGCGTGGGTGTTGAAGTTGCTCTGCAATGGAACGACAGCTTCAACGAAAACCTGCTGTGCTTCACCAACAACATTCCGCAGCGTGACGGCGGTACTCACCTGGTGGGCTTCCGCTCCTCGCTGACCCGTAGCCTGAACAGCTACATCGAGCAGGAAGGCCTGGCCAAGAAGAACAAGGTGGCAACCACTGGCGATGATGCCCGTGAAGGCCTGACCGCGATCATCTCGGTGAAGGTGCCGGACCCCAAGTTCAGCTCGCAGACCAAAGACAAACTGGTCTCCTCGGAGGTGAAAACCGCCGTGGAACAGGAGATGAACAAGTACTTCGCCGACTTCCTGCTGGAGAATCCGAACGAGGCGAAGGCTGTCGTTGGCAAGATGATCGACGCTGCCCGTGCCCGTGAAGCCGCACGTAAAGCCCGTGAGATGACTCGCCGCAAAGGTGCGCTCGATATCGCCGGCCTGCCAGGTAAACTGGCGGACTGCCAGGAGAAGGACCCTGCCCTTTCCGAACTGTACCTGGTGGAGGGTGACTCCGCCGGTGGTTCGGCCAAGCAAGGCCGTAACCGTCGTACCCAGGCAATCTTGCCGCTGAAGGGTAAAATCCTCAACGTTGAGAAAGCACGTTTCGACAAGATGATCTCGTCCCAGGAAGTGGGCACGCTGATCACCGCGCTGGGCTGTGGTATCGGCCGCGAAGAGTACAACATCGACAAGCTGCGTTATCACAACATCATCATCATGACCGATGCTGACGTTGACGGTTCGCACATCCGTACCCTGCTGCTGACCTTCTTCTTCCGTCAGCTGCCGGAGCTGGTCGAGCGCGGCTACATCTATATTGCCCAGCCACCGCTGTACAAGGTGAAGAAAGGCAAGCAGGAGCAGTACATCAAGGACGACGAGGCCATGGAAGAGTACATGACCCAGTCGGCCCTGGAAGATGCCAGCCTGCACTTGGACGAGTCGGCGCCGGCGGTTTCCGGTGTGCAGCTGGAAAGCCTGGTGAATGAGTTCCGCAGCGTGATGAAAACCCTCAAGCGCCTGTCGCGCTTGTATCCGGAAGACATCACCGAGCACTTCATCTACCTGCCGGAAGTGACTGTGGAGCAGTTGGGTGACCACGCTGTGATGCAAGCCTGGCTGGTCAAGTTCCAAGAGCGCCTGAGCAACAGCCAGAAGTCCGGCCTGGTTTACAAAGCCAGCCTGCGCGAAGATAAAGAGCGCAACGTATGGTTGCCAGAAGTGGAAGTTACCTCCCACGGCCTGGCTAGCTATGTCACCTTCAACCGGGACTTCTTCGGCAGCAATGACTACCGTACCGTAGTCAACGTTGGTGCCAAGCTGTCCAGCTTGTTGGGCGAAGGTGCTTACGTTCAGCGCGGTGAGCGCCGTAAGGCAATCGTCGAGTTCAAGGAAGGCCTGGACTGGCTAATGAACGAAACCACCAAGCGCCACACCATCCAGCGCTACAAAGGGCTGGGTGAGATGAACCCTGAGCAGCTGTGGGAAACCACCATGGACCCGACCGTGCGCCGCATGCTCAAGGTCACCATCGAGGATGCGATCGCAGCCGACCAGATCTTCAACACCCTGATGGGTGATGCGGTCGAGCCGCGCCGTGACTTCATCGAAAGCAACGCGCTGTCGGTATCGAACCTGGACTTCTGATCAGGTGTAGGTTCACAGAAAAGCTGCACGCTTTCACAAATAGATGACCGGCCGGGCTTCAACCATGGCCCCTGTCGGTCACCATCAAGCCCGCCTTCGCGGGCTTTTTTTTGGTGCGCCCGGCAGGGCGCGCTCACTCAGGGGTGGAAGTCCCCCGCACACCCGGCAAGGGGAAGTGCTAGCTAGAGGCAAGGGTTTCGCGGGCGACTGCGAGTCTGAAGGAAGCCCGAGGCAAATCGCTGGCCTGACGAACAGGAAGCGGATACGAGGCGGCATGGCGGGGTAAGCAGTCCGAAATCTGCGAAACCCAATACTTGCACAGAACGCCATGACGTAGATCCGACAGGCATAAGCGTGAAAGTGGGTGCGCAATACCCGGGGAGATCTGCACGGTTGCCCGTCAGGGCTACCGG
>CAACWQ010000547.1_pt1 | contig 11464 bp, 9 predicted proteins | sample 2275681 | NCBI WGS metagenome assembly CAACWQ01 (sample SAMEA5312463, study PRJEB27640) | indoor metagenome | biome: indoor environment; feature: controlled; material: polymer furnished wood metals | place: Austria | collected 2011-04-21
AGTCCGTTACCACTAAGAAAGAGAAATCGAATCACTCATATCGATTGCAATGAGACAACGAAAAGGAAACATGACTTCAGATTACTATAGGAGCAGGAGTCGATGGATATTGTTCGCTTAGATGACACTACGGACTATTAGGGAAGGGTTATCGATGCAATTCCTCATACCAAGTTCAATGGCAAACCAATTGCTGGGAAAGGCAGCATGGTGTTTTGCCCACTCTGCAAGGGCGAGTTCCCAATCATCGAATGCAGCGACACCTACCGCGTCAATGGCATCCCCGTCGCACTCGACGGCATGAAGACCGCGTGCGGCGCCAGCCTGATCGCAAGCGCATCACATGTCAGCGTCCATCGCTGAGTCAACCAGCCCAAGTGGGGTAAGCGGACAACAGACATCCAAGCAGTATGTCTGTTGCCGCCGCTCCCAACTTTCGATTGAGGCCTGATCCGCTTGTACTCATCTCCGTCGGTATACGTGGGCTGATGACGCTGGCTTACCAAAGGGAGTCCAAACGCATCGCGGCGCGCAGCTATCGCTATGACCCGGTGGGTCGCTTGCTCGAAGCCAGGCACAACTACGAGAAAGAGACGTTCGCCTTCGACCCCGCGAGCAACCTGCTGGACCCCGAGGCACCACCGGGCCCCAATCCCCACTCGCCACGCAAGCTGATGGACAACGTGCTGCGCAGCTACTGCGGCACGCAGTACCGGTATGACGAGCGCGGCAACCTGCAGGAGCGGATTGAGAACGGCAAGGCCGGCAAGTTCACCTGGGACCTCTATGACCGGCTGCGGCGGTATGAGGATGACCGGCTGGTTGTCGAGTTTGGCTACGACGCGTTAGGTCGCCGTGTGTACAAAGATTCGCGCTCAAAGTACCGCAACCGGGTACAGGCGGGGCCGGTCTGGAACGAGAACGTGCGGCGTGCGCTGGATGAAAAGCTGGGCTGCGATCTGACGCTGTTTATCTGGGATGGGGACACGCTGGCGTTTGAGCAACGCGGTCGGGAGGGCAAGGGGCGGACTACGCACTATGTGTTTGAGCCGGGGAGTTTCATCCCGGTGGCGCAAGGGGTGATGAACCACATTGAGGAAATGCTGCATCAGCCGAACTATGAGTTCCCGTATAACGTCGACAGCGATCCGGTCTGGCAGCAGCAACCGGCGCCGAGATCTATTGAGAAGGTTGACTGGTATCAATGCGATCATCTTGGAACACCTAAAGAACTCACCAATGATTTTGGACACATTGCTTGGAGCAGCGACCACAAGGCCTGGGGCCAAACAAGTACAAATCTTGGCAACAGCTCTAACGGCGAGATGTGCAATAGTCAATGGCGTTTCCAAGGGCAATATTTTGACATCGAAACAGGGCTACACTACAACCATCATCGATACTACAATCCCAGCATAGGTAGATACATCACCAAGGATCCAATTGGGTTCATAGGCGGGATTAATGTATACAACTACGCCCCAAATCCTACCGAGTGGATTGACCCATTAGGGCTAGCGCGAAATTGTCAGCTGGGGAGATATGCGGACCTTACTGGACAAGGCCATGAAGGAGACGGCTTAGATGCACATGAATTCATACGACACCAGGCACTCCGGCAGATGGGAGTAACGTCTTCCGCTGCGCGAAACCCCCAACAACCCTTCGATAGCCATTCCACGCTCCATGCATACAGCTGCACACAGAAATGAGTCCGCACTGGCTGAAAAACACCTAAACTTAGGAATCAATCAATTCGACTTCAACAGTTCTGGCACACCCAGCAAACGACTGATGGATGTTTGGCAAGGCGCCCTTCGGCAAGCAGGCGTGCCAGCATCACAGGCAAGAAGACTTAGGGTTCAAGCCAGTCAATTCATCAACTGCGATTGTTTCTGCCCATAGGAGTTTATTACTTTGAAAAAACTAACATTCTCAGCCCCCCCAAAGAAAGATGAGGCCTTCCTAGGAGGAAGTCCGTGCCTACCCCAAAATATAGCATGGCCGCATGACTCACAAGGCTGCCCACTAATACATCTAATCAGCCTGCCCGCAAGCTTTATTAACGATAATAGTAATGAGATCTCAGTAGATCGCGAACTTACCATCTCTGTATTCACCCCCTTCGACACCAACCCTCTAAACCACATACATAAAGCAATGAATGAAAATGGCATTGCTATTGCGTACTCAGTCGCGAATATTGAAAGAAGTGAACACCCCTTCCCCCTCAAAAAACTCCCCATTGGGACGGAGGAAACAAACGAGCAAGACAGTAGTGCAAATGGGATATCGAAAGTAGGGGGAATACCATGCTGGATACAAGATGACGAGAGCAACGGATTGGTTTTTTTTATGCAAATCGATGAATACGACCTAGACGCGCTGTTCCCAGACCACAGAGGCCTATTCGCAGGAGGCATGAGCTACTTACTTTTATCCCCTAATATTTCTGAGAGCGGTACTGAAGCCGGACTCTTAAAAATACAAACTTCCTAAAGGCGATATTTTATGAGCCACATCGTTCGCCTTGGCGATAGGACAGATCATGGAGGGTACGTAATTGAAGGTATCCCGCATACAAACCTCAACGGCAAACCAATGGTCGGCAAAGGCAACATGGTCTTCTGCCCGCTATGCAAGGGCGAGTTCCCAATAATCGAAGGCAGCGACACCTACCGCGTCAACGGCATCCCCGTCGCCCTTGACGGCATGAAAACCGCGTGCGGCGCCACCCTTATCGCCAGCGCATCACATGGCAGCGTCCATCGCTGAGCCAACTTGGCCAAGTGAAGTAGGCGAACAACAGACATCCAAGCAGTATGTCTGTTGCCGCCGCTCCCAACTTTCGAGCTCCTCTACGTTGGTATACGTGGGCTGATGACGCTAGCCCGCCAAGGGAAGTCCAAACGCATCGCGGCGCGCAGTTATCGCTACAACGAAGCTAGCCAGTTACACCACATCAAAGACCTGAACAGCGGCGATTTGCGCTATCGCTATGACCCATCGGCTCACTTGCTCGAAACCAGACACAACAAGAACAAAAGCGGGTTTACCCACGAAAAGGCCGGCTCAGAAAAACTCAGGCCATCATGGCCCGCTGTACTTCACCTACGGTGCTCTCCAGGCTGCCAAGGTGCAGGTTCAACACCCGCTCGACCGGCGCCTGGTCCAGTGGCCAGTGCAAGGCAATGCTCCCGGCCAGGCGCCCTTCGGCATGTACCGGCAAGGCGATGGCGCGAATCAGGAACGGCAACCGCACCGGATACTCCCAGTGACCTTCGGTCCGCTGGCCAAAGCCCTTGTGTGCGTCTTCCTCGATATTGCGCAGCACCGTGTCATCGCGCAGCCGCTCATGGGCCGCCAAGCGCTGCACTTCGTCCTCCGCCAGCTCACCCAGGCAGGCCCGCCCCATCGCCGAATGGAACAGGCTGGCATGGTGCCCAACAATCTGGCAGGTGTGCGGGTAGCGCTTGCGCAACACTTGGGGGATGGCACTCTCCATCACCTCCAGCCGTTCGCCGTCAAAGCACGACAGGTCTGCTACCAGCCCGGTGCGTTCGCTCAGCTCCAGCAGCATGGGCGCAGCGCTTTCCACCAGGCGTCGCTTGAAACGCAACTGGCGGTCGCCGAACAGGCGCCGCGCGCACAGCCGGTAGCGCCGGTCGCTCAGGCCACGGTACACCCAGCCTTGCTCCTGCAAGGTGGCAAGCATGCGCGATACCGTGGCCTTGGGCAGCGCCGTCAGGTAATGCAGTTCCTCCAGGCCCAGCGCCTGGTGTTCGCCCAACAGGTCGACAATGGCCAACGCCCGTTCCACGGAACGTACGCCGCCACTGTCTGCCGTGATGCCCATGGTTTTGACCTCCTTGTCGCGGGATGGTCAGCATAGCCAGCAAGATCCGCGCCTGCCCGGTGCTTTCATGACGCCTGCAGGCACTGGGGTGGGCAACGCTCCACCCACCGGGTGAGCTGTTCATGGGCATACGCCAACTGCAACACCGCATGGTCAGCCTGGGCCGGGCCTATGATTTGCAGGCCCATGGGCAACCCGGCAGCACTGAACCCGACCGGTACGCTGAGGCTCGGCAAGCCGGCCAGGGTCGGCCCGATCACCACCTCCATCCAGCGGTGGTAGGTGTCCATCGCCCGCCCCCCAACCACCGTCGGCCATGGCTGGCGTGCATCGAAAGGGAACACCTGGGCCGATGGCAACAGCAAAAAATCGTAACGTTCGAACAGATGGGCCAAAGCTCGGTACCAGTCGCTGCGGTCCAGCGAAGCCTGGTACAGCGCTGCCGCACTCAGTTGCAAACCCCCTTCCACTTCCCACTGTGCCTCAGGCTTGAGCCGTGCGCGCTTGTTCGGGTCGGCATAGGCCGCGCCGAGGTTGCCGTGCACCAGGAAGTGGCGATGGGTCAGCCAGCATTGCCACAACCGCGCGAGGTCGAATGCCGGCTGGCAAGCCTCCACCCGGCAGCCCAGTTCGGCAAAGTCGGCCAGCGCCGACTCGCACAGGCTCATCACCCCGTCATCCATGGGCAGGTAGCCGTTGTAATCACCCAGCCAGCCGACCCGCACGCCCCGGAAATCACGCTGCAAACCGGCGGTAAAATCCCGCCGACCTTCGCTCAGCGACAGGGGTACCCGTGCGTCGACGCCAGCCTGTATCGACAGCAACCGCGCCACGTCAACCACGCTGCGGCCCATGGGCCCCTCGGTGGCCAGCTGCTGCACGAACAGTTCGGGCGCAGGCCCATGGGGCACTCGGCCCTGTGAGGGGCGCAGGCCGAACACATTGTTGAACGCCGCCGGGTTGCGCAGCGAGCCCATCATGTCGCTACCGTCGGCGACCGGCAGCAGGCGCATGGCCAGCGCCGCTGCCGCCCCGCCACTGCTGCCACCGGCCACACGCTGCGGGTCGTAGGCATTGGTGGTGGTACCGAACAGGGTGTTGTAGGTTTGCGAGCCGAGGCCGAACTCGGGCACGTTACTCTTGCCCACGATCAGCGCCCCGCTCGCCCGCACCCGCGCAACACTGATCGCGTCCTGCTCGGGTACCTGTTCGGCAAACAAGGGGGAGCCAAGGGTGGTGCGCAGCCCGGCAGTGGCTGCCAGGTCCTTGATCGCCTGCGGCATGCCATGCATCCAGCCTCGCGAATGGCCACGGGCCAGTTCACGGTCACGCTCATCGGCCTCGGCCAGCAGCGCTTCGGCCGGGCGCAGTGAGACCAGCGCATTGACGACAGGGTTGCAGCGTTCGATGTGCAGCAGGTAGGCCTGCATCACGTCCCGACACGACACCTGGCGGGCATGGATAGCCTGGGACAATGCATCGGCATCGAGGGCTACGAGGGGGTCGATGGCTAGCGGCTTCACGGTTTCACTCCAAGGTTGAAGTTGGCAGACTTGGCCACCCGAGGTGCTTCTTTCAGGCAGTAGGTACCCAGCAGCGTCAGCAGGCAGGCGAACAGCACATAGAACGAAGGCGCCACCGGGGTGCCGAGCACCTTGCTCAGCCAGGTCACGATCAACGGCGCAAAGCCGCCGAACACCATCACTGCCACGTTATAGGCCACCGACACACCGGTGGAGCGCACCTCGACCGGGAACTGCTCGGCCAATGCAGTGGGTGCCGGGCCGAAGAAGCCGCCGATGACGGTGCACAGCAGCAGTTGCATGATCAGCAGGCGCTCCACGGACGGCGCTGCGGCCACCCATACATACAGCGGGTAGACCATCACGAAGAACGCCAAGGTGAAGGCCATCAGAACCGGGCGCCTGCCCAGCCGGTCCGACAGCGCGCCAGACAACGGAATCACAACGGTCATCAGCCCCACGGCCAGCATCTGCACCAGCAGCACCTGGTCCAGCGGCAGCCCGAGGTTCTTGTGGGCGAAGGTCGGCATGTTCACCAGCACCACGTAGAACGACACCGTCGCGCCACAGGCCAGGCCCATCGACACCAGCAGGCTGCGCCGGTGCTCACGCAACACCTGCCACAGGCTGGGCGAGTGGCCCTTGGCCTGGCGGCGCGCTTCGACGAACTCTTCCGGCTCCTCCATATGCTTGCGAATCCACAGCCCCACCGGGCCGATCAGCAGGCCGAGCACGAACGGAATGCGCCAGCCCCAGCTGTCCAGTGCCTCAGGCGAACACAGGTGCGTCACCAGGGCGACCATTGCCGCCCCGGAAAACACCGCCAGGCACTGCCCCACCAGTTGCCACGAACCATACAGACCCTTGCGGTGGGCCGGCGCACTTTCCACCAGAAACGCTGTCGCGCTGGCGTATTCGCCACCGGTAGCGAAGCCCTGCAGCATACGCGCCACCACGATCAGCATCGGCGCGGCCATGCCAATGGCCAGGTAATCGGGGGCAAAAGCGATCATGGCGATCGACACGGTCATCAGCCGGATGATCATCTGCATGGCCGCCTTGCGGCCCTTGCGATCGGAATACATGCCCAGCAACACACCACCCACCGGGCGCATGAAAAAGCCGACGCCAAAGGTGGCCAGGGCCATCAGCAGCGAGGCGTACTCATCGTCGGACGGGAAAAACTGCCGGGCAATGATGCTGGCCAGAAAGCCATACACGATAAAGTCATACCACTCCAGGGCGTTGCCGATAACGGCAGCGACCACCTGCCGGGTACGCGACACGCCAGTGCTCGAAGTCTGCATAGGGGAACACTCCACACAATGATTGGGTGATCACCCGGGCACGGTCGCACCCGGGTTCCAGCGGCAGTCGTAAATGGGAAGGTCAGGCGGGTGCGAGCCAGCGCTCTGCCAGCGCGCCCCAGTAGGCGGCGCCGGTCAGCAGGATGTCGTCGTTGAAGTCGTAGGCCGGGTTGTGCACCATCGGCCGCGATACCCCATTGCCGATGAACAGGTAGGCACCCGGGCAACGTTGCAGCATCCAGGCGAAGTCTTCGCTGCCCATCAGCTTGCGGGTGTTGGCATCCACCGCCTCGGCACCCAGCAGTTCCACCCCGACCTGCGTGGCGAAGGCGTTCTCTGCGCCATGGTTGACCAGCACCGGGTAAGCCGGACGGTGTTCGATGCTGGCACTGCAGCCAAAGCTTTCGGCCTGGCTGACGATGATCGCCCGCACCCGTTCCAGGGTCTTTGCCCGCACCTCGGCGTTCAGAGCGCGCAAGCTAAGGCGCAGCAACGCCTGCTGCGGGATCACGTTGGCCGCTTCACCGGCCTGCAGCGCACCCACCGTGACAACAGCCGCCTCCTGCGCATCGATATTACGCGCCACCACGGTTTGCAGTGCCATCACCACACTGGCCGCCGCCACCAGCGGGTCGATGGTCAGGTGCGGCATCGAACCATGGCCGCCAACCCCGTCGAGTGTCACCGTCAGCAAGTCTTGCGAGGCCATCATCGGGCCCTCGCGAAAACCCAGGTGCCCGGCTGGCAGGCCCGGCATGTTGTGCATGCCGAACAGGGCATCGCAAGGGAAGCGCTCCAGCAGGCCGTCGGCCAGCATCGCCTCGGCGCCGCCCTGGCCCTCCTCGGCCGGCTGGAAGATCAGCGTCAGCGTGCCGTCGAACTGCCGGGTCGCCGCCAGGTACCGCGCGGCGCCGAGCAGCATGGTGGTGTGACCGTCATGGCCGCAGGCGTGCATGCAACCCTGGCGCTGGCTGCTGTACGTCGCGCCCGTGGCCTCGTGGATGGGCAGCGCGTCCATGTCGGCGCGCAGGCCCAGACGGCGTGAGCTGCTGCCATTGCGTAACACGCCGACCACGCCAGTCTTGCCGATGCCGGTGTGCACCTCATAGCCCCACGCCTCAAGCAACTGGGCGACCAGTGCCGACGTGCGGTTTTCTTCAAAACCCAGTTCCGGGTGAGCGTGGATATCGTGACGGATCGCGTGCAGCTCGCTGACCACATCGTCAAGCCAGGCCAGGATGTGCTGATGTCGGGACATGTAGAGTCTCCTCGCGCGGGTGGTTTCCCGTTCTTGTTGTTCGCCTTGAGGTCACGACGGCTGAGGCAGGTCGTGCTTGCAAACAGATAAGCGCGAGGAGCGATGAAGCACAATCGAATCTGGTTTCACAGCGTGGAACCGAAAGCGCCGATCAGGGCTGCCATTGCTTGCAACGGCAAGCACTACTTCATGGCGGGGAGGCGAACCAATAATATTTGTTCTGGCAAGGGTTCGAGAATGGCCGATTCCCGGCCGCGTAATCGGTTCCAGCCGGTGGCTTCCTTGATGGACTCTATTACCAACTTGCCAAGTGGCAATCTATTCGCTGTGGCTTCCTGATAAATCGATTTTACATCGTTGAACAGTTGCCTCAGCTTGCCCACTCCAGCGAGAGAGCCTGCGGCTATTCCGGCCCCGGTCACCAGTTCAGCCCCCACTGACTCAAAGGGCGCTGAAAAAGCGAACACCGCACTGGGTGCCTTGACGATGGTACCCGCCAGGCCGCCCATAAATATCATTGCATTATTGGTACGGCTTGAATTGTTGAACTCCTTGGGTATTGGCGTTCCGTTAGCCTTGGCAATTGAACGTTTGACGATTGCTTTGGATGCCTTGTTCAGTGAAGACAACATGCCTACCGTTCCCCAAACAAGTCCCGTTGCTTGCCCGACTACCCGTGTGGGCGAATGACCATCACGGTCGACCTTGTTAATCGGGTCCCCCATGCAGTAGGCATAGGCATTAAGCCCTCCACGACCAAACGGGCTGAATACGTCCGGGCTGTGAAAGCGCATTGTCCCGGTGTGATAGGCACGCTTGCCGTTGCCAAGTAGATAACCCTGCGGCAGAAGCGCGCCGGCCTCTCCGGCAAAGGCCAACAGCGGGCAGCCCTTACCCCCCTGATAGCCATAGGGTGTATAGGGCTGTAACGGAAAGTTATTACTTGCGTGCACGGAGGCCTGTTGGTCAATGGCCAATAAATATGAAGTTCGCATATTTTTCAGTTCCTGTTAGTGTTACTTGCCCCTTCACACTAACCCCATCACCCTTAATCAATAACTCGCAGATTTGCTGAGCGGAAACATTACCCACACACGATGGCTGCAATTGCTGTTACCTTGGGCGCACTGTTCCGAAACAGCCAAGGACTGCGTCATGCCTCCACGCCCAACCACCCCAAACGGCTTCGTCCGTGTGCGGGGTGCCCGCGAGCACAACCTGAAGAACATCGATGTCGATATCCCCCGCGATGCGCTGGTGGTGTTTACCGGCGTATCCGGCTCAGGCAAATCGTCACTGGCCTTCTCCACGTTGTATGCCGAAGCCCAGCGCCGCTATTTCGAATCAGTGGCACCCTATGCCCGGCGCCTGATCGACCAGGTTGGCGTGCCAGACGTAGATGCGATCGAAGGCCTGCCTCCAGCCGTGGCCCTGCAGCAGCAACGTGGCACACCCAGTGCGCGTTCCTCGGTGGGCAGCGTGACGACCTTGTCCAACTCGATCCGCATGCTCTACTCACGCGCCGGCCACTACCCGGCCGGGCAAGCGATGCTATATGCCGAAGACTTTTCGCCAAACACGCCCCAGGGCGCGTGCCCGGAGTGCCATGGCATGGGCCGGGTCTTCGAGGTGACCGAAGCGACCATGGTCCCCGACCCGTCACTGACCATTCGCGAACGCGCGGTGGCAGCGTGGCCGATGGCCTGGCAGGGCCAGAACCAGCGCGACATTCTGGTAACGCTGGGCTATGACGTCGATATCCCTTGGCGCGACTTGCCCCAGGCGCAACGCGACTGGATCCTGTTCACCGAAGAAACGCCCACCGCGCCGGTGTATGCCGGCCTGACGCCCGCGCAGACCCGCGCCGCACTCAAGCGCAAGCAGGAGCCTAGCTATCAAGGCACGTTCATGGGTGCCCGGCGTTACGTGCTGCATACCTTCATGCACTCGCAGAGCGCACAGATGCGTAAACGCGTGGCCCAGTACATGCGCCCCATCCCCTGCCCGCTGTGCCAAGGCAAGCGCTTGAAGCGCGAGTCGCTGGGCGTGACCTTCGCCGGCATGGATATCGCCGAACTGTCGCACTTGTCGCTGCAGGCGCTGGCCGAGGTGTTCCGCAAAGTGTCGGCAGCTGACTATCTGGCGCACCCGCAAGACGACCTGACCCTGGAAAAGCGCCTGGCGGCACAACGCATCGCCAAGGAATTGCTGGAGCGCATCGACACGCTGCTCGACCTTGGCCTCGGTTACCTGGCCCTGGAGCGCAGCACCCCCACCTTGTCTTCGGGTGAGCTGCAACGCTTGCGCCTGGCCACCCAGCTCAACTCACAGCTGTTCGGTGTGATCTACGTGCTTGACGAGCCCTCGGCCGGCTTACACCCGGCCGACAGCGAGGCGTTGTTGGAAGCCCTGCAACGCCTGAAGCACGCGGGCAACTCGGTGTATGTGGTGGAGCACGACCTGGACACCATGCGCCGCGCCGACTGGCTGGTGGATGTAGGGCCGGCTGCCGGCGAGCATGGTGGCACCATACTCTACAGCGGGCCGCCCGCAGGCCTGGCCGAGGTCGAGCCATCTTGCACCCGCACCTATCTGTTCAATGCACAGTCCCGGGCCACACGTGCGCCACGCCAGGCCCGAAACTGGCTCACGCTTGAAGGCATTACCCGTAACAACCTCAACAACCTTAGCGCCGCATTCCCGCTGGGCTGCTTTACCGCCGTTACGGGCATTTCCGGCTCGGGCAAGTCCAGCCTGGTCAGCCAGGCCCTGCTGGAGCTGGTCGGTGCGCACCTGGGCCATGCCGAGCAACGCAGCGAGCCCGAAGAACCAAGCCTGGAGGACGCGCCTGAGCAGACCGGCAGTGGGCATGTCAGCGCTGGCCTGGATAGCATCAAGCGCCTGGTACAGGTCGACCAGAAGCCGATCGGTCGCACGCCTCGCTCCAACCTGGCCACCTACACCGGCCTGTTCGACCACGTGCGCAAGCTGTTCGCGGCCACTGAGCAGGCCAAGGCACAGGGCTTCGACGCGGGGCGCTTTTCCTTCAACGTTGCCAAGGGCCGCTGCGCCAATTGCGAAGGCGAAGGCTTCGTCAGCGTTGAGCTGCTGTTCATGCCCAGTGTCTACGCCCCCTGCCCCACCTGCCATGGAGACCGCTACAACCCTGAAACCCTGGCGGTGAGCTGGCAAGGCATGAACATTGCGCAAGTGCTGCAGTTGACTGTCGAGCAAGCCCTGCAGGTCTTTGCCGAACAGCCACCGGCGCGGCGTTGCCTGCAAGTGTTGCAGGACATCGGCCTGGGCTACCTTCGCCTGGGCCAACCGGCTACCGAACTGTCCGGTGGTGAAGCGCAACGGATCAAACTGGCGACCGAGCTGCAACGCACGGCCCGCGGGGCAACGCTGTATGTGCTGGACGAGCCCACCAACGGCTTGCACCCGCAAGACATCGACCGGTTGCTGGTGCAACTGAACCGCCTGGTCGACGGCGGGCACAGCGTGGTGGTGGTTGAACATG
>CAACWQ010000444.1_pt1 | contig 11174 bp, 12 predicted proteins | sample 2275681 | NCBI WGS metagenome assembly CAACWQ01 (sample SAMEA5312463, study PRJEB27640) | indoor metagenome | biome: indoor environment; feature: controlled; material: polymer furnished wood metals | place: Austria | collected 2011-04-21
GCCGGCGATCAGCGTTGCTTGCCTGAGTACGCGACGTCGGTGGGCATGGCGGGGGAGCCAGCCCAATGAATACCGGCAGCCGCTTTTCCGAAGGCGTTTTCAGAAACGTCCTACTGCTTTCGTCGTGGCCGCTAGCTGCGCTGAGCAATAACCTAACCCAATGGACCCAGGGAGCTTTGCAATGAGAGTGCCCCAGATACTGGCCATCGCACTGTTGGCCATGCCGCTGGCTGCAGCGGCCGCCCCCGAGCTGAATATAGGTGGCTTGTACGACTACCTTGACGGCAACAAAAGTACCCTGCTCAAGAAGGTGCGCAATGGCGGCGACAGCACGGCGTTCGTCAAGGTCAGTGTCGTCGAGCTGGTGTATGACGAAGCTGGTGTAGCGCGGGAGATCGACACCGAAGGCCTGCCGCTGGAGCAACGCGGCCTGGTCGCTAGCCCCGCCCGGCTGATCGTGCCGGCCAAGGGCATGCAGGCGGTGCGCCTGCTGTATCGCGGCTCGCGGGCCGAGGAGCGCTATTTCCGCCTGCGCTTCATGCCCGTGCTGCCTGAGCTGGGTGACGGGTTTGCTGTGGACGAGCAGCAGGCACAACAGTACCGCGACAGCCTCAGGGCTGGGGTCAACCTGCTGGCCGGTTTTGGCTCGCTACTGTTCGTCAGGCCTGCGCAGGCGCACTACCACACGCCGGTCCGGCGGGAAGGCGGGCAGTTGACCGTGGCCAACGAGGGCAATGCCACCGTGGTGCTTGACCACTTTCGCCAGTGCAACGCGCCGCAGCAGGCTTGCGAGCCGGCCACCAAGCATCACTTGCTGCCGGGCCGTAGCCGCCAGTTCGAGGGGGATGTCGCGCGCATCCACCAGTTCGAGCTGCATGAAGGTGACCAGCGCACGGCCATGGTAATGGAGCGATGAAGGTGTTGATGAACCGGCTGGCGCGTACCTGGCTGGGGGGCGCACTGTGGTTTGTCACGCCTGTCGTCATGGCACTCGACGTGACGATCACGGCGCAGTATCTGGGCGGGGGTACGGGGCTCTTCGACAACACCACCCCGCCAGGCGGGCTGTGCAGCAGTTGGGGCAATGCCTGCAGAAACCGTACTACGGTGACATTACCCATCACCTATGACAAGAAGACCACCAAGGGCGCTGTTGATCCACGCGATCATTTCTATGTCAGTTTACCGGCCAGGCGCGAGGTTGATGTCTATCACGACATCACGGGAGAGTCGCGTCGTCTGACGTTCGAATGGACTGCGCTTAGTCAACGCGTGCAGACCAGCGGCTCTATTTATGATCACCCGCTTTATGATCGGATACTCAGCGGAGGGTGCCGCAGCATAGGGGCCGTTTCCCAGGAGCGTCCTGCCAAGGTCAGCTACCTGTGGGGCGTCGAGCAGCCGACTGCGCCTTCGCCTTGCTGGAGTTATAGCCGCACAGCCCCGGAAGGACGAGTGGAAGTCGCCTCGGTGCTGGAGACCAGCGTCGCCTATGAAATGACCACCACACCCCCTTTTCGCATGCCCAGTGGCACTTATCGCGGCAGCCTGACCTACAGCATCGGCCCAGGGGGGGACTTTGACTTTGGCAACGATGTCACTGCCCTGAGTGGCAGCAGCCTGACCGTAAATTTTGTGCTCGACGTGCAGCACGCCTTCCTCTTCGAGTTCCCGCCTGGCTCCGAGCGCGCGGTGCTTGAACCGCCAGGGGGCTGGCAAGCTTGGTTGGCCGGCGGCAAGCCACCGCAGCGGCTCAATCGCGACCTGCCATTCAGGGCCTGGTCGACAGGCCCGTTCAAGGTTTACAAGCTCTGCCAGTACGATGTGGGTCCCGAGTGCGGGATTCGCAACGAGCACAACGACCAGGTGCCGGTACTGGTCGCACTCACGCTCCCAGGGGGTATCCAGCACGCGGGGGGGCAGGTTGAACGCCTTGCCCTGCCAAGCGGCGCTCAGGCGGCGCTGCAGTTCGACGCTGTGACACCGACCCTCAACCGTCGCGGCCAGTTGCATTTCGACGTTGAACGTAGCCAGGTGCAAAACATGCTGAGGCATCCCGGCAGTACCTACACCGGACAGGTAACCGTCGTATTCGATGCTGAACTGTAGGCATCACCAACGAGAGAGGCACCATGCACACAGCCCTGGTGGTCGATGACCACCCCTTCATCCGTGCCACCGTCTGCATGCTGCTGCGCCAGCAGCGTGTGCAGGTGGTCGGCCAGGCAGACAACGGCATAGACGCCGTGCGCCTGGTGCGCGAGCTGGTGCCGGACCTGGTGATCCTCGACATCGCGATGCCAGGCCTGGACGGGTTGGAAGTGATCGCCCGTATCAAGGCCTGTGGCCTTTCGTGCAAGGTCGTGGTGCTGACCTCGCAACTGGCCGAGGCGTACTCGCTGCGTTGCCTGCAGGCCGGTGCCGCAGGTTATGTGGCCAAGACCGATGACCTGGACGAACTGGGCAAGGCCGTCGCTGCCGTGTTGTCGGGCTTCACTTATTACCCCGAAGTGGCCATGAGCTCCGTGTGCAGGCAGGACCTGCGCGCCAGTGAGGCCCAGTGCATCGCCAGCCTCACCGACCGCGAATTGACGGTGCTGCTGTACCTGGCCCGTGGCTATGGCAACAAGGCTATCGGTGAAGCCATGCTGTTGAGCAACAAGACCATCAGCACCTACAAAACGCGCCTGCTGGAAAAGCTCAGGCTCACTTCGGTCATTGACCTGGCGGATTTCGCACGCCGTAACCAACTGATCTGAACGTGCATTTGCGTGACCCTGAAGCCATGTCGTTGGCGTTGATCCATGTCGTTGCGTGTACTGGTGGTAGATGATGCGTTGATCAACCGCTTGTTGCTGTCACAACAGCTCGATCATATCGGGCATCAGGTTCAACTGGCCGAGGACGGCGCACAGGCGCTACGCCTGTGGCTCGGTGGTCATTTTGATGGGGTGATCACCGACTGCGGCATGCCTCGGCTTGACGGGTATGCCCTGGCGCGCGCCATCCGTGAGCACGAGCGGCGAAGTGGCCGGCCACAGTGCCGGGTTATCGGCATGACGGCTACGGTTACACCCGCAGTTCGGGCGCGTTGCCGCGCAGCCGGGATGGATGACTGCCTGCTGAAGCCGCTGAGCCTGAAGCGCCTGGTGCAAACGTTGGCCCCGATCAGCCCTGCAGTGCTCGACATTGAACATGTGCAGCGCCTTGTGGGTTACGACAAGGCAGCACTGCACGCGTTACTGGAAGCGTTGCGCACCAGCAACGTTCAAGACTTTCAGCAACTGAGCAAGTTACAGGAGAACGTTGAGGCCTTGGGCCAACTCGCCCATCGCATCAAAGGGGCTGCGCGCATCGCCCGCGCCAGGGAAGTGGTTTACCAATGCGAGCGTCTGGAACGCCAATGTAGCGACAAGACGCTCGCACCCGTCGACCTGAAAAGGGACGTGGAGGCACTTCGCCAAGCGATGCTGTACCTCGATCGCCAACTGGCCTCACACGCCCTGCGGTCAAATCATGCCGAGTAACAGGAGCACCAGCAGAATCACCAGTATCACGCCCACGATGCCCGAAGGGCCGTAGCCCCAGCTGCGCGAGTGTGGGAAGACCGGTAAGCCACCAATCAGCAGAAGGATCAGGATGATGATGAGAATCGTGGTCATGACGGAATCCTTGCATGGTTGAGGGTCAAGGGCCTCTGACGGCTGGCCTCTTGTAAGTAAAGACCGGCGCCGCGAGGGAAAGATTCCATTTGTGTGCAGCCAGGCAGGTGTAACTGACCATGCAGTCATGCCCACCCATTCACTACCCTGATGAACCCTGCCTGTCCGCCTGGTCTTGATTAGACTCGCTGCACAACCACTTGGAACAAGGCCAGCCACCATGCAAAAACGCATCATGATCACCGGCGCCGGGTCCGGCCTCGGCCGCGAGATCGCCCTGCGCTGGGCGCGTGAGGGCTGGCGCCTGGCGCTGGCCGATGTCAATGAGGCCAGCCTGCGCGAAACACTTGCGCTGGTCCGCGCCGCTGGCGGCGATGGCTTCGTTCAGCGCTGTGACGTGCGTGACTATAGCCAGCTGACAGCCCTGGCCCAGGCCTGCACCGAGCAGTTCGGCGGTATCGACGTGATCGTCAACAATGCCGGTGTTGCCTCGGGCGGGTTCTTTGCCGAACTGTCGCTGGAAGACTGGGACTGGCAGATCGCGGTCAACCTGATGGGCGTGGTCAAGGGTTGCAAGGCCTTTTTGCCGCTGCTGGAGCGCAGCAAGGGCCGCATCATCAACGTCGCCTCCATGGCTGCGTTGATGCAGGGCCCAGGCATGAGCAACTACAACGTGGCCAAGGCCGGCGTGCTGGCCCTGTCTGAAAGCCTGCTGGTGGAACTGCGCCAGCTGGAGGTGGCGGTGCATGTGGTGTGCCCCTCGTTCTTCCAGACCAATCTGCTGGACTCGTTCCGTGGCCCGAACCCGGCGATGAAAGCGCAGGTTGGCAAGTTGCTGGAAAGCTCGCCGATCAGCGCGGCGGACATTGCCGAGTACATCTACCAGCAAGTCGCTGCTGGCGAGTTCCTCATCCTGCCTCACGAGGCAGGGCGACAGGCCTGGCAATTGAAGCGTCAGGCCCCGGAGCGGCTGTATGACGAGATGGCCGAAATGGCCGTAAAAATGCGGGTAAAAGCGCTGCCTCGATGAATCTACTGTAGGAGAAGTTACCCCGAGATGTAGGGTTCTTCTGAATAGCGGTGGAGCTATTGAGTAGCCGAATACTTACGCGTCAGGCTCCGTTTTTCCCTTTCGCTGGAGGAACGGAACATGCTGGTAATTGGGCGCGAAGTCGGCGAGATCATCGTGATCGGCGATGACATTCGGATAATGGTGGTAGATACCCGGGATGGGGTCGTGCGCTTTGGCGTCGATGCCCCGCGTGAGGTGCCGGTGCATCGGGCCGAGGTGTACAAGCGCATCAAAGCGGCGAAGCAGGGCAAGGCCTGACCCGCTATTCCAGTAGCTCACGGGGCACGTCATGCTTGGCCAGCAACTGGCACTGTTGGCTCTCAAGGTCGAACAGGATGAACGCCTGCCCCTTGGCCAATGCCTGGCGTACCCGCAGCACACGGGTTTCCAGTGGGGTATCGTCGCCATTGTCGGTGCCGTCGCGGGTGACGAAGTCTTCGATCAGGCGGGTCAGGGTTTCGGCTTGCAGTTGGTCGTAGGGGATCAGCATGGTAGGTGTTGTCTGAAGTAGGTGTGGGCATGCTACGCGAAACATTCGTTATTTTGGGGCCGCTTTGCGGCCCCAGGCCCCTCAGCCTTTATTGCCAACCAGGCTGTCCACCGCCGGCACCCGCGTGTCGCTCTCCATTTGCGCATCATGCTCCAACTGGTGGCTGAAGCGCTCGAGCGAAGCATTGGCTGGCTGCGAATCGCTGGCGAACACCGGTGGGCTCAACAGGTAAGCCGACAACAACCGGCTGAGTGCCGCCAGGCTGTCGATATGGGTACGCTCATAGCCATGGGTGGCATCACAACCGAATGCCACCAGCGCCGTACGAATATCGTGCCCCGCGGTCACCGCCGAATGGGCGTCGCTGAAGTAATAGCGGAAGAGGTCGCGCCGCACCGGCAGGTCATGGTCGCCGGCCAGTTTCAGCAGGTGCCGGGACAAGTGGTAGTCGTAAGGCCCCGACGAATCCTGCATGGCCACGCTCACCGCATGTTCGCTGGACGCTTGGCCGGGCGCTACCGGGGCAATGTCGATGCCGACGAACTCGCTGACATCCCAGGGCAGGGCGCCCGCCGCTCCCGAGCCGGTTTCTTCGGTGATGGTGAACAGTGGGTGGCAGTCGATCAGTGGTTGCTGACCGCTTTCAACCACGGCCTTCAGTGCCGCCAGCAGCGCGGCTACGCCGGCCTTGTCGTCCAGGTGTCGGGCGCTGATGTGGCCGCTTTCGGTGAACTCGGGCAAGGGGTCGAAGGCCACGAAGTCACCAATGCTCACGCCCAGCGCCTCGCAATCGGCACGGGTGGCGCAATAGGCATCCAGGCGCACTTCCACATGCTCCCAGCTGACCGGCATCTGGTCGATGGCGGTGTTGAAGGCATGCCCGCTGGCCATCAGCGGCAGCACGCTGCCACGGTATACGCCAGTATCGGTGAATACGCTGACGCGGCTGCCTTCGGCGAAGCGGCTGGACCAGCAACCCACCGGTGCCAGGGCCAGGCGGCCATTGTCCTGCAGCTGGCGCACGCTGGCACCGATGGTGTCCAGGTGGGCGGATACGGCACGGTCGGGGGAGGTTTGCCGGCCTTTGAGGGTGGCGCGGATGGTACCGCGCCGGGTCAGCTCGAAGGGGATGCCCAGCTCGTCCAGGCGTTCGGCCACGTAGCGAACGATGGTGTCGGTGAAGCCGGTGGGGCTGGGGATGGCGAGCATCTCCAGCAGCACGCGTTTGAGGTAGTCGAGATCGGGTTCGGGATGTCGGTCGGACATGGTCGGGGACTCCTTTAATCCTGTGCTGGCCTCTTCGCGGGCTTGCCTGCGAAGAGGCCATCAGCAGTTACGCCAAAGGCCGGCTATGCGGAAACAGCAAGTCGATGAATCGCTCGGCCGTGGGCTGCGGTTCATGGTTGGCCAACCCGGCACGCTCGTTGGCCTCGATGATCACGTACTCCGGCTGCCCGGCATCGCGCACCATGAAGTCCAGCCCCACCACCGGTATCTCCAGTGCCCGCGCAGCGCGCACGGCAGCGTCGGCCAGTACCGGGTGCAGGCGTTCGGTCACGTCTTCCAGGGTGCCGCCGGTGTGCAGGTTGGCGGTGCGCCGCACGGCCAGGCGCTGGTCGGCGGGCAATACGTCGTCATAGCCAAAGCCTGCCGCCCGTAACGTGCGCTCGGTTTCATCGTCCAGCGGAATGCGGCTTTCACCAGCGGTCGCCGCCTGGCGACGGCGGCTCTGGGCATCGATCAACTGGCGGATGCTATGCCTGCCATCGCCCAGTACCTGAGCCGGGTGGCGGATGGCAGCGGCCACCACTTCGTAGCCGATCACCACGATGCGCAGGTCGAACCCGGCATGAAAGCTCTCCAGCAGCACCCGGCTGTCAAATTGACGGGCGTGCGCCACGGCGCGGGTGATGTCGTCGATGCAGGTCAGGTTTACCGCCACGCCCTGGCCTTGCTCACCATCCACCGGCTTGACCACCACTGCGCCATGCTCGTCGAGAAACGCCAGGTTGTCGTCGGCATTGCCCGCCAGCTGCTGCGCCGGCACCTGCAGCCCGGCGTTGTGCAGTGCGTGCCGGGTCAGGCGTTTGTCCTGGCACAGGGTCATGGTCACGGCGCTGGTCAGGTCACTGAGCGATTCGCGGCAGCGAATGCGCCGCCCGCCCAGGCTCAGGGTGAACAGGCCGCCAGCGGCGTCGTCTACCTGCACGTCGATACCCCGGCGCAGGGCCTCGTCAACGATGATGCGGGCGTAGGGGTTCAGCTCGGCTTCAGGGCCCGGGCCCAAAAACAGCTGCTGATTGATGCCGTTCTTGCGCTTGACCGCGAAGGTGGGCAGGTTGCGAAACCCCAGTTTCTGGTACAGGCGCTTGGCCTGGCGGTTGTCGTGCAGCACTGACAGGTCGAGGTAGGCCAAGCCCCGGCTCATGAAGTGCTCGATCAGGTGGCGCACCAGCACTTCACCCACGCCGGGGCGGGTGCATTGCGGGTCCACTGCCAGGCACCACAGGCTGCTGCCGTGCTCCGGGTCGTCGAAGGCCTTGGCGTGGTTCAGGCCCATGACGCTACCGATCACCGCGCCGTTGTCTTCGTCTTCGGCTAGCCAGAACACCGGGCCGCCCAGGTGCCGGGGGGTGAGCAGCGCGGCGTCCACCGGCAACATGCCGCGTGCTTGATACAGGGTGTTGATGGCCTGCCAGTCGGCCGGGTTCTGTGCCCTGCGTACGCGAAAGCCGCGGAACACCCGCTGCGCCGGACGGTAGTCGGTGAACCACAGGCGTAAGGTGTCGGACGGGTCGAGAAACAGCTGCTGCGGCGCCTGGGCCAGCAACTGCTGTGGCGCGGCCACGTACAGGGCGATATCGCGTTCGCCGGGGCGTTCGTCCAGCAGGTCATTCGCCAGGCTGACCGGGTTGGGGTAGGTGTGGCCGATCAGCAGTCGGCCCCAGCCACAATGCACGGCACGTGGCTGGTCGTGGGGCTGGCTGCCGTCGCCAGCCAGGCGTGCCTGCAGGCGCTCGTAGGACGGCGCCTGGCCGCGCAGCAGGCGCTGACCGTAAGCGATTTCATGGGCTTTCATCGGTCAGATTCCTTGTTCGCTCAGCCACAGGTTAAGCGCCGCCAGTTGCCACAGTTTGGAGCCGCGCAGCGGGGTAAGCTGGCCATGCGGGTTGCTGAGCAGGCGGTCGAGCATGGCCGGGTTGAACAGCCCTCGGTCCTGGCTGGGGTCGGTCAGCAGCTCGCGCACCCAACCCAGGGTGGCGCCTTCCAGGTGCTTCAGGCCCGGTACCGGGAAGTAGCCCTTCTTGCGGTCGATCACCTCATGCGGGATCACCCGTCGCGCTGCCTGCTTGAGCACCTGCTTGCCGCCGTCGGGCAATTTGAAGCGCGCCGGAATGCGCGCCGACAGTTCCACCAGGCGGTAGTCGAGGAACGGTGTGCGTGCCTCCAGGCCCCAGGCCATGGTCATGTTGTCCACGCGCTTGACCGGGTCGTCCACCAGCATCACCGTGCTGTCCAGGCGCAGCGCCTTGTCCACTGCATCCCGGGCACCGGGGCGGGCGAAGTGTTCGCGTACGAAGTCGCCGGCAGCGTCGGTTTCCAGTAGCCAGGGCGCCTGCACGGTGTCGCGGTACTCGGCGTGGCTGCGGTCGAAGAACGCGTCGCGATAGGCGGCATAGGCATCCTCGGCGCCGTCCACCTGCGGGTACCAGTGGTAGCCGGCGAACAGCTCGTCCGCGCCCTGGCCGCTTTGCACGCCCTTGCAATGCTTGGCCACTTCCCGTGACAGCAGGTAGAAGGCGATGCAGTCGTGGCTGACCATCGGCTCGCTCATGGCACGGAACGCGGCCGGCAGTTGGTCGATGATCTCGTGTTCGGCAATGCGCAGCTGGTGGTGGCGTGTGCCGTAGTGTTTGGCGATCAGGTCGGAATACTGGAACTCATCGCCACGTTCGCCGCCAGCGTCTTCAAAGCCGATGGAGAACGTCGACAGGTCGTCCACGCCCACTTCGCGTAGCAGGCCGACCAGCAGGCTGGAGTCGACCCCGCCGGACAGCAGTACACCCACGTCCACTGCAGCACGCTGACGGATGGCCACAGCGTCGCGTGTGGCGTCGAGCACGCGGGTGGTCCAGCCTTCCAGGTCCAGCTCGCGCTCGTCCGGGTTGGCGCCGTATTTCAGCTGCCACCAGGTCTGTCGTTCCACTTCGCCATGGCAGTCGATACGCATCCAGGTGCCGGGCTCCAGCTTCTGCACATTGGCCAGCAAAGTGCGCGGTGCCGGTACCACGGCGTGGAAGTTCAGGTAATGGTTGAGCGCCACCGGGTCGAGCACCGGGTCGATGTCGCCTCCCTTGAGCAGGGCCGGAAGGGTCGAGGCGAAACGCAGGCGCTCGCCGTTGCGTGACAGGTACAGAGGTTTGACGCCCAGGCGGTCGCGGGCCAGGAACAGGCGCTGGTTGTCGCGCTCCCAGATGGCCAGCGCGAACATGCCGTTAAGCTTGGGCAGCAACGCCGCGCCCCAGGCGTGGTAACCCTTCAGCAGCACCTCGGTATCGCCGTCGGACCAGAAGGTATAGCCCAGGTCCTGTAGCTCCTGGCGCAGTTCAGGGAAGTTGTAGATGGCACCGTTGAAGGCCAGTGACAGGCCCAGGGTGTTGTCGACCATCGGCTGCGCCGAACCGTCGGACAAGTCCATGATTTTCAGGCGCCGGTGGCCCAGGGCGATCGGGCCCTGGCTATGGAAGCCCCAGGCATCCGGGCCTCGTGGGGCCAGGTGATGGGTAATGCGCTCTACCGCAGCCAGGTCGGCTGGGCGAGGGGCTTGGTCGAGGGGGGTGAAACGTAACTCTCCTGCTAATCCGCACATAGGTCCTTACCGGTTTTTCCGTTGGGGAGGGGGTGCCCCGGATTAGGGCACCTTAAGGAACTGACCTATGTGCTTTTTGAGAGTTTTAGAACGATTTGTTATATGAGGTTCAGAGGGTAGGTGCTTGCCGTGAGCTTTGTGGTGTTGCGCAAATCGAGCGCCGCCCGCGCGGCGCTCGATCTCACAGGCGCAAAGAGTGTCAAGGCGAACACCCGCGAATCCGTTTATAGCCTTAAAGGGTCACAACCATGCGGCGTCCCAGTGGGGATAATCACCGATCTTCTTGGCCAGACCCGCCCTTAATGGATTACAAATCACATATCTTGCAATCTTGCGGACATCTTCTTCCTGGCGAAGGGCATGATCCTGATAGCCTGCCTGCCATACTTTTTCCCGTTTCATTCCTTGCTGATACAGCGCATGGCTGCTGCGTGATTTAAATCGTCGCATCAAACTACTCAGCGTCGAATCGTTGAGCTGAATTAGCCAATGAACATGGTCTGGCATCACCACCCAGGCTAGTGACTTACACGCCAACTCACGCTCTGCTTGACGGAGTTGCTGCACTACCGCTCTGGCTAGCCAAAAATTGCTGAATAGTTGTTTTCGATTATTCGTTACGGTGGTTAGCAGATACATGCTCCCGGGTGATGAAAAGCGACCTCGGCGCAAAATATGAGATCGAGCACGTTCCATGTGGTTTCCTCTTCCAACAGTAAGGGAAACATAGGTGGGTACGAGGAGCAGGGCTAGGCTGAAATCGTTACTGGGTGTGGGGTTAGCCGTGCGGCGCTTCGCGGCTGTTCGCTTTGACACTTTCTGCGCCTATGAGATCGAGCGCCGCCCGCGCGGCGCTTCGCGGGGCAAGCCCGCTCCCACATTTGTTGCAACGTGCCGAACCTGAAAGGCCATGGTTGTCAGCCTTGGTGGGCTGGCAGGATTTCTGAGCTGGCATTGCTACCGCCCCACTTGTCTCAAGCCATGCACCAAGGCTGACAACGCCTCCTCCACAGGCATGGCCACGTTGCAACAAATGTGGGAGCGGGCTTGCCCCGCGAAGCGCCGCGCGGGCGGCGCTCG
>CAACWQ010000203.1_pt1 | contig 10960 bp, 13 predicted proteins | sample 2275681 | NCBI WGS metagenome assembly CAACWQ01 (sample SAMEA5312463, study PRJEB27640) | indoor metagenome | biome: indoor environment; feature: controlled; material: polymer furnished wood metals | place: Austria | collected 2011-04-21
CCGATCGAGCGCATCATCGAGCAGCTGATCGTCAGCCGCCATACCCGCCTGCCGGTTTACCACAATGACATCAACCAGGTTGAAGCGATCCTAAACACCAAGCTGATCAGCCACCTGCTGCCCAAGGCCGAGCTGACCCTGGAGGCGCTGCACAGCGCCTGCTACGAACCCTATTTCGTGCCGGAAAGCACGCCGCTGCAAATGCAGCTGCTGAACTTTCACAAGCAACAGCGCCGGCTGGGCGTGGTGGTGGACGAGTACGGCGAGGTGCTGGGCATTGTCACCCTGGAAGACATCCTCGAAGAGATCGTCGGCGAGTTCGAGGACGAGCAAAGCCTGGACAACCCTCATGTACATCCGCAGCCCGATGGCACGTTCGTCATCGATGGCAACGCTTCGCTACGCGAAATCAACCGTACCCTGGGCTGGCACCTGCCCTGCGACGGCGGGCCGAAAACCCTCAACGGGCTGGTAACCGAAGCGCTGGAGAGCATCCCGGAAAGCGCCGTTTGCCTGAAGATCGGCCGCTATCGCCTGGAAATCCTCGAAACAGAGGACAATTGTGCCAGCAAGGTACTGGTGTGGACCGTGACCCGATAGCTATACTCGGGTCACGCTTACCCAGCCCCGCCGTCCCGCCTGCTACCCGCACCCGGCGCTACACGGCCAGTCCGCTCCACTGACACGCCCTGCGGCCCTGCTTCAACACCCCGAACAGAGCCCGCCCCGCCCCTATCCCCCTTGGGCTATCGTCAGTCGGGCGCACACAACAATAAAACGCTCCGGCGTCCGCGCATCTGTGCCTGCCCTTTTGCATTGCACATCGTCGCGGGCAAAGCCCATGGAGCCGGACCAGACTGTTAGGGACCTACTTAATGACAACCAGCAGCACCTATGCCGAAGCGCCTGCCGCGCCGGTCAACTCGCCGGCACGGGTGGCCACAGCCAGCTTCATCGGCACCGCCATCGAGTTCTATGACTTTTACGTTTACGCCACCGCCGCTGCCCTGGTGATCGGCCCGGTGTTCTTCCCGTCCGGGTCGGGCACTGCGCAGATGCTGGCGGCGTTCCTCACCTTTGGTATTGCCTTCCTTGCCCGCCCATTGGGCTCGGCGCTGTTCGGCCATTTCGGCGACCGCATCGGCCGTAAATCAACCTTGGTCGCCTCGCTGCTGCTGATGGGTGTGTCCACCACCGCCATTGGCTTGCTGCCAAGCTATGACAGCATTGGCGTGTGGGCACCGATCATCCTCTGCCTGCTGCGCTTTGGCCAAGGCCTGGGCCTGGGCGGCGAATGGGGTGGCGCAGCGCTGCTGGCCACCGAGAACGCCCCGGAAGGCAAGCGCGCCTGGTTCGGCATGTTCCCGCAACTTGGGCCGTCGATCGGCTTTTTGGCTGCCAACGGCCTGTTCCTGACCCTGGCCCTGCTGCTCAGCGACGAGCAGTTCCGTGAGTGGGGCTGGCGTATTCCGTTCCTGCTCAGCGCCGCGCTGGTGCTGGTGGGGCTCTATGTGCGCCTGAAGCTTGAAGAAAGCCCGGTGTTCGCCAAGGCTGTTGCCCGTCACGAGCGGGTGAAAATGCCGGTGGTCGACCTGTTCTCCAAATACTGGGTGCCAACCCTGCTGGGCGCTGCGGCCATGGTGGTGTGCTACGCGCTGTTCTACATCTCTACAGTGTTCTCGCTGAGCTATGGCGTGACCACACTGGGCTACAGCCGCGAGACGTTCCTTGGCCTGCTGTGCTTCGCGGTGGTGTTCATGGCCTTGGCCACGCCGCTGTCGGCCTGGCTCAGTGACCGTTACGGGCGTAAACCGGTGCTGATCGTCGGTGGCCTGCTGGCGGTAGCGTCGGGCTTTACCATGGAGCCGCTGCTGACCTCGGGTTCGACCACGGGCGTAGCGCTGTTCCTGGCCATCGAACTGTTCCTGATGGGCGTGACCTTTGCGCCAATGGGGGCACTGCTGCCTGAACTGTTCCCGACCCACGTGCGGTATACCGGCGCTTCGGCGGCGTATAACCTGGGCGGGATTGTCGGGGCCTCGGCGGCACCGTTCTTTGCCCAGAAGCTGGTGAGCATGGGTGGGTTGAGCTGGGTGGGAGGGTATGTGTCGGCGGCGGCGGTGATCAGCCTGATTGCCGTGTTGTGCCTGAAAGAGACCCGCAATACCGAACTGTAAACAAATGGGGCCGCGTTGCGGCCCCAATCGGATCAGAACTCAACCTTGACCGCTTGCGACGCACGGGTCGCCTTGGCCCGCGCCTGCTCTACCGACTCATCACGCGCCAGGCACACGCCCATGCGGCGGGTGCCGTTGATTTCCGGCTTGCCGAACAAGCGAATGGCGGTATCCGGCTCGCTCAGCGCTGCGCCCAGGTTGGCGAAGCTGGTCTGCTGCGACTGCCCTTCCGGCAGGATCACCGCCGAGGCCGACGGGCCAAACTGGCGCACCACCGGAATCGGCAAGCCGAGAATGGCGCGGGCATGCAACGCAAACTGCGACAGGTCCTGGGAAATCAGGGTGACCAGACCCGTGTCATGCGGGCGTGGCGAGACTTCGCTGAACCACACCTGGTCGCCCTTCACGAACAGCTCAACGCCAAACAGACCACGACCGCCCAGGGCATCGGTGACCGCCTTGGCCACGCGTTGCGATTCGGCCAGCGCTTTCGGGCTCATGGCCTGCGGCTGCCACGATTCCTGATAATCGCCCTTCTCCTGGCGATGACCAACCGGCTCCAGGAAGGTGGTACCCCCCACATGGCGCACGGTCAGCAGGGTGATTTCGTATTCGAAGTCGATAAAGCCCTCGACGATCACCCGGCCCTTGCCAGCGCGGCCGCCTTCCTGGGCGTAGTCCCACGCCTTCTGCAAATCGGCATCGCTGCGCAGCAGGCTCTGGCCCTTGCCCGACGAACTCATTACTGGCTTGACCACGCACGGGTAGCCGACATCGGCCACGCCCTTGGTGAAGTCTTCATAGGTGTCGGCGAAGTGGTAGGGCGACGTTGGCAGCTCCAGCTCTTCGGCGGCGAGGCGACGAATGCCTTCGCGGTTCATGGTGAGCTGGGTGGCACGGGCAGTCGGCACCACGTTGAAGCCTTCGTTCTCCAGCTCGACCAGGGTGGCGGTGGCGATGGCTTCGATTTCCGGAACGATGTAGTGCGGTTTTTCGGCTTCGATCACAGCACGCAGGGCCACGCCATCGAGCATGTTGACCACGTGGCTGCGGTGCGCCACCTGCATGGCCGGGGCATTGGCGTAGCGGTCGACGGCGATCACCTCGACGCCCAGGCGCTGCAGCTCGATCACCACTTCCTTGCCCAGCTCGCCACAGCCGCACAGCAGTACACGGGTCGCGGTGGGCGACAAGGGGGTTCCGATACGGGTCATTTCAGGTCCTCGAAGGCATCCGGGGCCGCACCAGGCTTGGTACGGCCCGCTGAAAAAGGACCGCTATTCTACACCATCAGCCCGCAACGGCGGCCCGTCGGGCGCGAAATGCCATGGCCAGCCACACGGCGGTGACACCGGCAAACTTCGAGGCCATGGCGGTGCCGACTATCACCGGCGTCAGGGCGCCGATCATGCCGAAGAAGATGAAGGTATCCACCGGAATGCTCAGGGCCGAGCTCAGCCACAGGCGGTCGCGCAGCGGCCGGCGGGTGATGCTGAACACCAGCCAGTCGATCAGCTCGGAAATGAAGAACGCGGTGGCGCTGGCCAAGGCGATGGCCGGCTCCGAGGTGACGTAGGACAGCACCAGGGCCACCAGCATGGCCACCAAGGCGCCGTGGCCGAAGCGGGTCTGCACCATGTCACGCAGGATGAACACCAGGCCGCCCCAGGCGGACCAGATGATGTCCAGGTGCGGGGCGCTAGAGAAGGCGTAGTTGATCAGCACTACGCTGCTGATGTAGGCAATCAGATAGAACATGGCGAGTCGTCTGTGGGCAAGCCCTACAGATTACCGCTGGCTTCTTCGCGGGTAAACCCGCAGGCACCGCACCACATAACCTGTGGGAGCGGGCATGCCCACAGGTTATGCGTCAACCTACAGGATGAGGCCGGCGGCTACTGCCCGTTCATGGCAGAGCTTCAACACCGCCCGCCGCTCGTCATTGTCCATCCGCCCCCAGCGGCCAATCTCCGCCACGGTACGCTGACACCCGGTGCAGATATCCTGCTCGTCCAGCGCACAAATGCTCACGCACGGCGAGGCTACCGGCCGCTCTGCAACATCACTCATCATCAACCACCAGTTCCTGCGCATAACGCCGGGCATTATGCACATAGTGCACGGCGCTGGCTTCGAGCATGCGCTTCTGCTGCTCGGTCAATTCACGTACCACCTTGCCCGGCGAGCCCATTACCAGCGACCCATCAGGGATTTCCTTGCCCTCGGCGATCAATGCATTGGCGCCGATGATGCAGTGCTTGCCGATGCGCGCGCCGTTGAGAATCACCGCATTGATACCGACCAGGCTGTAGTCGCCCACCGTGCAGCCATGCAGCATGGCGTTGTGGCCAACGGTCACGCCCTTGCCCAAGGTCAGCGGCGAGCCCATGTCGGTGTGCATCACCGTGCCATCCTGCACGTTGCTGCCCTCGCCAATGTCGATCAGCTCGTTATCCCCGCGCAGTACCGCGCCAAACCATACGCTGGCATCGGCCTGCAGGCGCACGTTGCCAATCAGTGTGGCGTTGGGTGCGGCCCAACTGGTGGGGTGGCTCTCGACCCGCAGGTCGCCCAGGCGGTATTTCATGCTTGCTCCTCAGGCTGGAACGCAGACGGCGGGGTTGGCCCCGCTCAGTTTTCGATGTAACGCTCAGGGGGGTGGTGCAGGCTGATGCCGGCATCGAACAACACGTTGACCAGTTCCACGATCATGATCGCCGACAACCCCCAGATCTTGTATTCGCCATAACGGTAGCTGGGCACATACCAGCTGCGCCCCTGGTAATCGATACGGTGGGTATGGTCGCGCGGGTCCTGGCGGAAGAATTCCAGCGGCACGGTGAATACTGCCGCGATTTCGGCGTCGTTGGCGCGGTATTCGACGAAGTCGGGAATAACCCCGACGAATGGCGTCACTTTAAGGCCATGCAGCGAAATCAGCGGGCTGAGCGGGCCGATCACTTCCACCAGCCCCGGCGGCAGGCCGATTTCTTCTTCGGCTTCACGGAGCGCGGTGAACACCAGGTCCGGGTCTTCCGGGTCGCGACGGCCACCGGGAAAGGCCACTTCGCCACCATGTGTGGACAGGCCCTTGGCGCGCAAGGTAAGGACCAGTTCGGGCGCTTCGCTGCGGGTAATGGGCAAAAGAACCGCCGCTTCAGGGAACCGCCGGTCGGTTTCCAATGATGCGGGTTGGTGGTTGCTCATTCGGCGAAGTAGCTCGTCCAGCATTGCGCACACTCGTATCCAAGGCCTGCCTTGCATGATGCACCAAAGCCGCGAAGCACCCAAGCCCCTGCGCTTGCGGCGGCCTTGCCGGCGCGCCAAGATAGCCCCAAGCAAAAGGACCTACACATGAAATTCTGCAGCGCGTGCGGCCAGCCGGTCATACAGCAGATCCCCGAAGGCGACAGCCGCCTGCGGTATGTCTGCGAGTCTTGCCAGACCATCCACTACCAGAACCCCAACATCGTTGCTGGCGTGTTGCCAACCTGGGGCAGCCAGGTGCTGCTGTGCCGGCGCGCCATCGAGCCCCGCCGGGGCTATTGGACCTTGCCCGCCGGCTTCATGGAGAACGGCGAAACCCTCGACCAGGCCGCCCGTCGCGAAACGGTCGAGGAAGCCTGCGCCCGGGTCGGGTCGATGAGCCTGTACCAACTGTTCGATTTGCCGCACATCAACCAGGTGCACGTGTTCTTCCGCGCCGAGCTGGCGGACCTTGCCTTTGATGTGGGTGTCGAAAGCCTGGAGGTGCGCTTGTTCGAAGAACATGAGGTACCGTGGGGCGAGCTGGCTTTTCGCACCGTCACGCGCACACTAGAATGCTACTATCGCGACCGCATCGGGCATCACTACCCCATTGGCCATGAGTACCTGCCGCCGATGAACGTCTCGACCACGACCTCTACATAGAAAAGCCTTCAGGGATACCGTTACATGCGTTGGTTGCTTGCCCTTTTCTGCCTTTGCGTTACCTCGGTGTCCCAGGCGGCCTTCACCGAGACCATCATCCGCAAGCCCGTACCGGCAGCGCAAACGCCTTCGCCTTCGCAGCAGGCCATGCAACCGCTGATCGACAAGGTGCTGGTGATCAAGTCCGAGCGCCGCCTGCAGCTGATCAGCCGTGGCGAGCCGCTGAAAACCTACCGCATTTCCCTGGGCAAGCAGCCCAAGGGCGCCAAAGAGCGAGAAGGCGACAAAAAAACCCCCGAAGGCCTGTACTGGCTGGACTGGCGCAAGCAAAGCGACCGCTTCAACCTGGCCATGCACATCAATTACCCGAACGTCAGCGACGCCGCCCGTGCCACCCGCGAAGGGGTGAGTGCCGGCAGCATGATCATGATCCACGGCACGCCGATCAACGACGAATACCCGGAATGGTACTTCCATACCCTGGACTGGACCGATGGCTGCATTGCCATGCGTAACCGTGACATGCAGGAAGTGTGGGACCTGGTGCGGGATGGGACGTTGATCGAGATTCGGCCTTAGCCCTACAAGCAAGTACCCGCTTCGACAGGTTTACCAGCGCAAGTCGCGTTGACCTGCCAACGCCTGCGGCCCCAGCCACTGCGCCCCCCGCAACAAGGGCGTCAAAGCAGCCTCCGGTTGCAACTCGAATACCAGCTGCGCCCGACGACCTGGCAGGTCAGCATCCACGGCCAACTGATGCTGCCCCTGCTGCGCCAGTTTGCCACGCAGGCGCCAGCCACTGCGGCAGTCCATTTCCAGCCAGCCCTGCCCCAGGCCCAGCGACCAGGGTTCGCTCAGTGCCAGATCACTCACTGTTACGCGGCCTTCGCTGGTCAGGCACCGGCGCCCTACCCCGCTCAGCTGCACTGCGCCCTGCCACTGCCCGGCCAGGCGGTAATCAGCCGCCACCGTAGCCTGAGGCCCCATGGCCGCTGCTTCCAGCCGCCAACGCCAAGGCCAGCCTTCGGCACGCAGCTGCCAGGCTTGCCCTTGGAACCCCAGCTGCGCAGTGGCCTGCATGCGCCAAGGCGCCACCGACCAACGCAATGGCCCGACTGGCCCCAACTGTTGTGCGTGACCTTGCCACAGGCTGCCACGGGCATCCTGCATTGGCAGGCCGAGCCCGCGCGCCACCCAGCTAGCAGGTGGCTCCACCAGCAGTGTCACGGCGAACACGAGCAGCACCCACGCCGCAGCTTTACGGCTCATGGCTGCACCACCAGATCGAAGCGCAACACCTTGCCATCCTGCTCCAGCCCCCATTGCAGCGGCTGTACGCCTTCGGTGCGCAGGGCCTGCAACCAGTCTTGCAGCGCCCGCTCATCGGCCACCTGCCCGCGCAGGTGCCAGGTTTTGCCTTGTTCATCAACCTCGGCCAGCGCCACCCGCCGCGCCTTGGCCGACTGCTTCAAACGCTCCATGCTCAAGTCAGGGCCACCCTGCAAACTGGCGGCTTGTTCAGCCAACCCTTGCCACTGACTGAGTTCGCGCCATTGCGCCAAGCCACCGCGCAGGGCCAGGAAGGCCAGCAACACGGCAATCAACAACCAGGCGAACTTCAACCGATGACGTTGCATCCAGTCGCGGCTCATACGGCTGCTCCCAAGTCGAAGATCACTTCGCCACTCAGCACCTGCACGGCGGCGCCCGCTGCGCTGGCCATGTCTTGCCAAGGTGGCGCGGCCCCCTCGCCCGCCAACCGCACGCGCCAGCGCTGGCCATCGAAGCGCACGGCTTGCAGGCGCCAGCCGGGGTGATCCCGCAGCCACGCCTGCAACGTTGCCTGCAAGTCTTCGAGCTGGCGTGTGCGCACTTGCTGTTGCAACCCACTTTCACGCAGGCGTTTGAGGGCCTGAGCGGCATGCTGTGGGCTGGCCTGTTCGCCTGTCACGGCAATGACCTGGGCGCGCCAGAGTTGCGCCTGGCGCCATTGCTGGCTCAACCACAGGCTGCTCCATACAGCCGCCAGTACCAGGCAAGCAGCCAACAGCCGTTGCTGCGGACGCGAAACGGCAGGCAATGAAGGTGCCTTGCGGCCACGCTCGAACAAGCCAGGCAGCGAAGCGAGGGGCGCCAGCGCACTTGGCCAGTCGCCACTCAGTGGCACCTTTTGCAGGTGTGCCCAAGGTTGCTGCGGCATTTCTTCCAGTGCATCCGGCCACGCCAGCCAGTGTTCCTGTTCGTCTTCGCCCAACCCTTTGTACAAGGACATGCCGGGTGGGCGCTGCCAGTGCCAGGCAGTGCCTGCTTCTACCGCAGGTAGCAACTGCAGCTCTGCCCAGCAACGCTCCACTTGCAGGCCCCATGCGGCACACTGCCCACGCCAGCCCTCCAGTTTCTGGCGTGCCACAACCAGCAGACGAAGGTACCCGGGTTCTCGGGCCAGGCAGGCACAGGCCACTTCGTCCGGCGGTTGCAGCAAGCAGTCCTCAAGCAGCAACGACCACTCTTCACGCTTGAGCCCCGGTGGAGCCGGTACGCGGAAGCAGCTGCACGCCTCGGCAGGCAGAATCAGTGCAACCCGGGCTTGCAGGTTCGCCGGTGGCTCACCCTGCCCTTGGCGCTGCACGACGCCGCCGTCGATCAGTGCCCAGTGCCAGACAACGCCGGGGCGCAGCAACAACCACGGCTGAGCCGACGTTCGTCGCCGCCATTCAAATTTCATGAGCGCCCCCACGGGAGGGCGAAAGTGCAGACATAGGGTGCTCCATCACGCTGCAATTCCAGGCGCACACCACGGCCGGGATGCGCGGGCTGGTCAGAAGGCCAGGTCAGCCAGCGGCCGCCCTGGTAATAAAGGACATTCATCACGCTGACCCGGTCGAGGTGCTCGCGTTGTATCCAGCGCGGGGCAGCGGCCGCGTACAAGTCGGCCGAGCTTTCCAGCAGCAGGCGTTGATCGCGGGCCTCAAAGCGCAAGCGTTGGCGCTGCAGGCGCGAGCCGCCCTCGGCCTCTGGCAGGCCGGTGGCGGCGACCCATTGCAATTGGTGGCTTGCCGGTTGCCAGTCCAGCCAGCGGCTGGCCAAGGGCAGGCGCTGGTCATAGACCCGGCGCAGCACCGGGCTGTCGAAGCGACGCTCCAAGGCCAGGCAAAAGTCCAGCACCGAGGTTTGCTGGCTGGTGACCTGAAGGCGTTCGCGGACCTTGAGCCAGCCGTTGACCAAAGCGGCGAGCATGATGCCGAGCAAGGCTGTCAGGGCCAGGGCGACCATCAGCTCGATCAGGGTCAAGCCAGCCTGGCGGCGCTTCATGGGCGCTCCAGAAACACGGTGTACTGGCCCAGCGGCAGGCGCTGGTCACGGTCGGCGAACAGTTGCAGCTCGCCCCGGCGCAGGTCGCGCACGCCGGTGCGGCGCAGTTGCAATTGCCAATGGCACGGCTGGCCGCCCTGGCTCAGCTCGCCGTTAGCCTGATTGGCGGCAGGCCAGAACTGCTCGACAGCGAAGCGGGTTTGCAGCTCACGCGCGCACAGCAGGCCAAGGCGATGCTGCTGAAGGTTGTCCTGCACGGCCAGGCGCTGACGCAGGACCTGGCTGGTGATCACCGCCAGCACAGCAGCGATCGCCAAGGCTACGGTCACCTCCAGCAAGGTGAAGCCACGCTGACGTTGCTTCATGGCGCCACCTGCAAGCGACCATCGCGGCCCCAGGCCCATTGCTGGCTGCCATCGGCCCAGCGCCAGATCACGCTGCCTGGCTGTGCCCAGCCATGCGGCGTGAACACCAGGCGCGGCTGCGGGCTGGCGGGCCAGTCCGGGTGCAGGCCCTTGGGCCAGTCGCCCACCGCAACGGCTTCGACGACCCAGGCATTGCCCTCGCGCCGCACAAACTCCGGACGCGGGCCATTCCAGCGCAGCCCGCGCAGTTGCCCGGTATGTCGGGCCAACGCGGCCTGCGCTCGGGTTTCGGCCGCCAGGCGCTGCAACGCCTGGTCGACATTGGCTTGACCGCTGCCAAGCCCCGCCACCGCCAGGCCCGTCATCAGGCCGGCGATTGCCAGCACCACCAGCAATTCGATCAGGCTGAAGCCCCGCTGACGGCGCACCTTTACAGTTCCCAGTTACCCAGGTCGGCATCCTGGCCTTCCCCCCCGGGCAGGCCGTCCGCGCCCAGCGAGTAAACATCCACCCGACCATGTTCACCGGGCATGCGGTACTGGTACGGAGTGCCCCACGGGTCTTCCGGCAGGCGGCGCACATAACCGTCGCTGCGCCAGGCCCGTGGCAGTGGTTCCTGGCTCGGCTTTTTCACCAGAGCGGCCAGGCCCTGCTCGCTGCTGGGGAAACGCAGGTTATCCAACCGGTACATGTCCAGCGCCTGCTCCAGGGTGGCCAGGTCGGCCATCACTTTCTGTTTCATGGCCTTGTCCTGGTTGCCCAGCACACTGGGCGCGACCACAGCGATCAGCAGGCCGATGATGAAGATCACCACCATGATTTCCATGAGGGTGAAACCGCGCTGGCGGTTGCGTCGATGCAGCATGGCAAAACTCCTTGTCGTCACAGTTGCAGGCCCTGGTTGAGTTGCATGATCGGCAGCAGCACCGCCAGCACGATGAACAGCACCACGGCGCCCATCACCAGGATCATCAGGGGTTCGAACAGCGCCATGGCGGTATCCACCTGGCGGGCAAAGCCGCGCTCCTGGTCGTCGGCCACGCGTTCGAGCATGTCGGCCAGGGTGCCGCTGGCCTCGCCGCTGCCGACCATGTTCACCAGTAGCGGCGGGAATTGCTGGCTGGCATCCAGCGCTCGGTGCAGGCTGGTGCCGCCCTGCACTTGCTGGCGCACCTGCTCCATAGCCAGCCGGAT
>CAACWQ010000385.1_pt1 | contig 10931 bp, 8 predicted proteins | sample 2275681 | NCBI WGS metagenome assembly CAACWQ01 (sample SAMEA5312463, study PRJEB27640) | indoor metagenome | biome: indoor environment; feature: controlled; material: polymer furnished wood metals | place: Austria | collected 2011-04-21
AGGGCCTTGGTGGAACTCGGCATCCAAACACATGAATCAGGCAGTACCGACGTTGTACTTCGCCAAAATGGGGCTGGTCTCGCTGCGCAGCACTGTGCAGGGACTCCAGCGTATTAGTTGAACCGCCGTATGCGGAACCGCACGTACGGTGGTGTGAGAGGGCTGAGGGAAAAAAAATCCCTCACCCTACTCGATTCTGTAATTTTTTATGACGTTTGGCGCGTTTCAGGCCCGCCTCAGCATCTTGCCGGTTTTCAAAGCAGCATGCTCCTCTACTCCCGATATGACGGCTGATGCTAAATGTAGGTGGCGAGCGACTGTACGTGTGGGGGCTGCTTTGGGCCCGTTGTAGTTAGCCCATTCGTCGCGCATGTTTAAATGAGCCGTGACACTGGATATCTCACCGCGCCCTACAGCTTCAATGTTATTGATATAGGCATTCTGCAAGTCTTCGCTGATTGGAGGTTTGTTGCGGCTCTCCTTGTTTGCGACCACTGCTTTGACTTTTGATGGAAAAGGGGCGTCATGGTGCATGTGGGCTACATGCGCACCGAGGTGACTTTGTGCCGGAGTGGTAAGGGGTAAGCGCTCTTCTCCTGGAAACGAAGTGGTAACGAATGCGTCGAATGCGTCTTTGACATAACGACGGCCATCAGGTCCCGGGAGTAAGCTGTACCGGTCGGCTGTTAAGGCTCTAGTTGCGGTTGAGAGTGCCCTACTCGTTACCATCTTCAGCCATGTATGTCCGCTCGGATCTGTGTGGTTCACCGGGTCGCCCGCACAATAAGCATAGGCATTGAGGCCGCCTTCAGCGAAGGGGCTCATGTCGTCTGCGCTGTAGAACCTCATGAGCCTGGGGCTGTAATAACGGTATCCATTACCAAGCGCGTACAGTTCACATGGCAGCACTTTGAATTCGCCATTGAAGCCCAGCTGCGTCTTGATGACGCCAGCATGACCATAGGCGCCATAGGCGCATGTCGTGGCAGGCGGGTTACTCATTACTTGCCTCTGATAGGTTGTTTATGCTCTGCAAAGTTTTATCAAGTTACAGTTCCCAATGCACCTGACAGAAGTGCTAGTTGTACGCTCTGAGCTCTGGCTCACGGTGTCCAAATGCAAAGGGCGCCGAAGCGCCCTTTGTTGGTGCGGCCTGATTTAGAGGAACACGAACTTGGCAATGAAGATCGCGCACAGTACCCACAGGCTGGCAGAGATTTCCTTATATTTGCCAGTGCCCGCCTTCAATGCCACATAGCTGATGAAGCCCAGGGCTATACCGTCAGCCACCGAGAAGGTCAGCGGCATCATGATGACCGTGACAATCGCTGGAATGCTGTCGGTAGCCTCGTCCCAGTGGATATGCGCCATGCTGCCCATCATCAGCATTGCTACGTAGATCAGCGCGCCGGCAGTTGCATAGGCTGGGATCATCCCCGCCAGCGGCGCGAAGAACATTGCGGCGATGAACAGCAGGCCGACCACTACAGCCGTCAGGCCAGTACGGCCACCCGCCGCGACGCCCGCAGCGCTCTCCACGTAACTGGTCACCGGCGGCACGCCGACCACTGCGCCGAACACGCTTGAAGCACTGTCAGCCTTCAACGCTTTGGACAGGTTCTCGATACGCCCATCCGGCGCTACCAAGTTGGCCCGCTGCGCCACACCCATCAGGGTGCCGGCAGTGTCGAACATGTGCACGAACAGAAACGCCAGCACCACGCTGATCATGCTGACGTTGAACACGCCAGCCACATCCATCGCCATCCAGGTCGGAGCCAGGCTTGGCGGCATCGACATCACCCCGCCGAACTTGACCAGGCCCAGGCCCCAACCCGCCAAGGTGACGCCGATGATGCTGATCAGGATCGCGCCAAACACCCGCTTGTAGCTGAGGATGGCAATCAGCAGGAAGCACACGGCTGCCAGCAGTGGCCCTGGCTCATGCAGCGAACCCAGCTTGATCAGGGTAGCGGGGCTGTCGACGATGATGCCTGCCGTCTTCAGGCCGATCAGCCCGAGAAACAATCCGACGCCGGCCCCCATGGCATGGCGTAGGCTGACCGGAATGCTGTTCAGCAACCATTCGCGCACTTTCGACAAGGTCAGGAACATGAACAGCACGCCCGAGACGAACACCGCCCCCAGCGCCGTTTCCCAGTTGTAACCCATGGTGCCAACGACGGTGTAGGTGAAGAAGGCGTTAAGCCCCATGCCCGGTGCCAGGCCCACCGGCCAGTTGGCGTACAGGCCCATCAGCAGGCAGCCCAGCGCGGCGGCGATGCAGGTGGCGACGAAGGCGGCACCATGGTCGATGCCGGCGTCGGCCATGATGTTGGGGTTGACGAAGATGATGTAGGCCATGGTGATGAAGGTGGTCACCCCGGCGATCATTTCGGTTTTTACGGTGCTGCCGTGTTGCTTGAGTTTGAAAATCCGCTCCAGCCAGCTCGTTTCGAGCGGTGGGGCGAGATCCAGCGTAGGGGCTTCGGATTTGCGGCTTTCCACAGCGAGTACTCCTCAAGTCTTTCTTGTTGTTATGGAGCCATTGTCCTGCGCAATGCACTTGGCGGCTCCGCGAGGGAAGGCAGACGTCTGACCGTTTTGTTGACTTATGGGTCAAGAAGTCGCTCGGTGGATTATGCTTTTGTGTACAAAGAATGCAAATAATGTTTTATCTTTTGTGTGCGCAATGCGTCGTACAACGGCTATATAGGTAAAACGCCCCCTGCGGAATCGCCTCAGCCTGTGTACAATGGCGCCATACTTTCTCTTCGTGCCTCGAGAGCCCATGAACGAACAGCTGCAACCTCTGAAAAAACCTGCACGTGTCGGCAAGGCCGGCCGCAGCGGTACCCAGGACGACATCGTCTATGCGCACATTTTCGAGGCCATCCTCGAACAGCGCCTGGCGCCGGGCACCAAGTTGAGCGAGGAAGCGCTGGGCGAAATCTTTGGCGTCAGCCGTACCATCATCCGCCGCGCGCTGTCGCGCCTGGCCCACGAAAGCGTGGTGCTGTTGCGGCCAAACCGCGGTGCGGTGGTGGCCAGCCCGACGGTGGAAGAAGCGCGCCAGGTGTTCTTCTCGCGGCGCATGGTGGAGCGGGCCATTACCGAACTGGCCGTGCAGCACGCCACCCTGGACCAGCTCAACGAGCTGCGGCAGATGGTGCGTGAAGAGCGCGACAGTTTCTCGCGTGGTGATCGCGGTGCCGGTATTCGTCTTTCCGGCGAGTTCCACCTCAAGCTGGCCGAGGCGGCGGGCAATGCGCCGCTGGTAAGCTTCCAGCGCAGCCTGGTGTCGCAGACGTCGCTGATCATCGCCCAGTACGAAAGCGGTAACCGCTCGCACTGCTCGTATGACGAGCACATGCAGCTGATCGATGCCATCGAGGCGCGCGATGCCGAACAGGCCGTGAGCCTGATGATGCACCACATGGACCACATCGACAGCAAGCTGAACCTGGACGAGGAAAGTGCCTCGGACGATCTGCATGCAGTGTTCTCGCACCTGCTGAAAAAGCCCAAGGTTTCGGCCAAGGGTTGATCGTTTGCCTGGATTCAGGCGCAGGCAATCCCTGTAGGAGCGACTTTAGTCGCGAACACCGGCTATGCCGGTGCCATCCACCGCGTCGGGTTCTTCGCGGCTAAAGCCGCTCCTGCAGGGACCGTATAACGTTCTATTAGTGGCCATCAGCCAAAGGTCTGCTAAATTCTTGTGAGCAAACCTTCATCAAGCAGTTGGGCTTGCGCATTCGTTGCGTTCAACTTCTTGAGGAATGGATTCATGAGCATGTCCCTCGGTAAACGGATGGGGGCCGAACTGGTCGGCACCTTCTGGCTGGTCCTCGGCGGCTGTGGCAGTGCGGTACTCGCAGCCAGTTCCCCTGTCGGTATCGGCGTTCTCGGTGTTGCTTTCGCCTTCGGCCTCACTGTGCTGACCATGGCCTTCGCCATCGGTCATATCTCCGGCTGTCACCTCAACCCTGCCGTCTCGTTCGGGTTGGTTGTGGGTGGGCGTTTCCCGGCCAAAGAGCTGCTGCCCTACGTCATCGCACAAGTGATCGGCGCCATCCTGGCGGCAGGTGTGATCTATCTCATCGCCAGCGGCAAGACCGGTTTCGAGCTTTCTGCAGGGCTGGCTTCGAACGGTTACGCCGACCACTCACCCGGCGGCTACACGCTGGGGGCGGGCTTTATCAGTGAGGTAGTGATGACCGCCATGTTCCTGGTGGTGATCATGGGGGCGACCGACTCCCGGGCACCGGCAGGGTTCGCACCGATTGCCATCGGCCTGGCCCTCACCCTGATCCACCTGATCTCCATTCCCGTGACGAACACCTCGGTCAACCCCGCGCGTAGCACGGGGCCGGCCTTGTTTGTCGGCGGTTGGGCCCTGCAACAGCTGTGGCTGTTCTGGGTGGCGCCGCTGATCGGGGCTGCAATCGGCGGCGCGCTGTACCGGGGCCTGGCGAAAGAGCCTTAGCGCTGGTGCACACAACGCCCGGCAGCGTACGTTTCACGCACGGTGCGGTCGTCGCCCAGGGTGGTAAGCACGAACAGGGTCTCTTCGATGCTGTTGGACTGCTGAATACGGTAGTCCAGCAGCGGCGTGGCCTTGTAGTCCAGCACCACGAAGTCGGCATCGTTGCCCGGGCGCAGGCTGCCGATGCGGTCGTCCAGGCGCAGCGCACGGGCGCCGCCGAGGGTGGCCAGGTACAGTGACTTGTAAGGGTGCAGGCGCGCGCCTTGCAGCTGCATCACCTTGTACGCTTCGTTCAGGGTGTTGAGCAGCGAGAAGCTGGTACCAGCGCCCACGTCGGTACCCAGGCCCACGTTGACCTTGAAGCGCTCTGCTTGCGGCAGGTTGAACAGGCCGCTGCCCAGGAACAGGTTGGAGGTGGGGCAGAAGGCCACGGCCGAGCCGGTTTCGGCCAGGCGCTGGCATTCCTCATCGCACAGGTGCACGCCGTGGGCGAACACCGAGCGCTCGCCCAACAGCTCGAAGTGGTCGTAGACGTCCAGGTAACCCTTCTGCTCGGGGAACAGCGACTTCACCCAATCGATTTCCTTGAGGTTTTCCGACAGGTGCGTGTGCATGTATACGCCTGGGTGTTCCTTGAGTAACTGACCGGCGAGGGTCAGCTGCTCTGGCGTACTGGTCGGGGCAAAGCGTGGGGTGACCGCATAGTGCAGGCGGCCCTTGCCGTGCCAACGCTCGATCAGTGCCTTGCTTTCGGTGTAGCCGGACTCGGCGGTGTCGGTCAGGTAGTCCGGGGCGTTGCGGTCCATCATCACCTTGCCGGCGATCAGGCGCAGGTCCAGGCGCTCGGCTTCTTCGAACAAGGCATTGACCGATTCCGGGTGCACGCTGCCGAACACCAGCGCGGTGGTGGTGCCGTTTCGCAGCAGTTCCTTGAGGAAAATCTTCGCCACCTGGTCGGCGTGGTCCTTGTCGGCGAACTGCTTTTCGCAAGGGAAGGTGTAGGTGTTCAGCCAGTCCAGCAGCTGCTCGCCGTAAGAGCCGATCATGCCGGTTTGCGGGAAGTGGATGTGGGTATCGATGAAGCCTGGGGTAATCAGCGCATCCTGATAATGCTCGACCGGGATGCCGGCATCCAGCGTCGGCAGCAGGTCGCTGGCGTGGCCAACGGCACTGATGCGGCCATCGTCGACCACCAGCAGGCCGTCCTCGAAGTACTCATGGGACGCCTCCAGGCCCACCTCGGCCGGGTCGGCGATGCTGTGCAGGATGGCGGCACGGTAGGCTTTGCGGGTAACGGTCATAACACACTCGTCAAATGGCTTGGCTGCGCCGGGAGGGCGGCAGCAACTGGGCAATGGGGCCGGCATTGGCGGCAGCATCGTGCTGGCCGAAGCAGGCGTTGTAGGTGGCGATGATTTCACCGGCGATGGACACGGCAATCTCGATGGGCAGCTTGCCCTTCACGTCGGGCAGGCCCATCGGGCAGCGCATGCGTGCCAGCACGGCATCGTCGTAGCCGCGTTCGCGCAGGCGATGCTCGAACTTGACCCGCTTGGTCTTCGAGCCGATCAGGCCGAACCAGGTGAAGTCGTTGCGCTTGAGAATGGCGGCGGTCAGTTCCAGGTCGAGCTGGTGGTTGTGGGTCATGACGATGCAGTAGCAGCCTGGCGGCAGGTCTGCGACTTCGTCTACCGGTTCTTCACTGACGACCTTGGTCACCCCGTTGGGGATGAGTTCAGGGAATTCCTGCTCGCGCGAGTCGATCCAGCGCACCCGGCAAGGCAGCGCGGCGAGCAAGGGTACCAGAGCACGGCCCACATGGCCCGCGCCGAACACAGCGATGTGCGCTTGCACCGCGGCCATGGGTTCGAACAACAGCACGGTAGCGCCGCCGCAGCACTGGCCCAGGCTGGCGCCGAGGCTGAAACGCTCCAGGTGTGGGGTGGTGCGCTGCTCTTCGAGCATCTGCCGGGCGATGTGCAGGGCCTTGTATTCCAGGTGGCCGCCACCGATGGTGTCGAACAGGCCATTGGCGCTGACGACCATTTTCGAGCCGGCGTTACGCGGGGTGGAGCCGCGTTCTTCGATGATGGTCACCAGTACGCAGGCTTCGCCACGGGACTGGTGGTCGGCGAGGGCGTTGATCCATTGGTGCATGATCCATAACCTCTTTCAATGTCTGCCACTGTCCTTGTGGGAGCGGGCTTGTCCCGCGAACACCGGCGAAGCCGGTGCCATACCCCGCGTCGCCTTCTTCGCGGGGCAAGCCCGCTCCCACAGGTAACTTTTCTGTCAGTTGCTGACGGTTTCCAGTTCCGGTTCAGCAGGTTGCGCGGCGGCCACCGCCTTTCGCATCTGCTCACACCCCCACAACACCCGCTCCGGTGTCGCCGGCGCGTCAATGTTCGGCTGTACCCGGTAATCGGCAAGGCTCGCCACGGCATCCTTGATCGCACACCAGGCGGCGATGCCGAGCATGAACGGCGGCTCGCCCACGGCCTTGGAATGGAACACGGTGTCTTCCGGGTTCTTGCGGTTTTCCACCAGCTTCACCCGCAGGTCCAGCGGCATGTCGGCCACCGCCGGGATCTTGTAGCTGGCCGGGCCATTGGTCATCAGCTTGCCCTTGGCGTTCCACACCAGTTCTTCGGTGGTGAGCCAGCCCATGCCCTGGATGAAGCCGCCTTCCACCTGGCCGATGTCGATGGCCGGGTTCAGCGAATCGCCCACGTCGTGCAGGATGTCGGCGCGCAGCATCTTGTATTCGCCGGTCAGGGTATCGACGATCACTTCCACGCAGGCGGCGCCGAAAGCGAAGTAGTAGAACGGCCGGCCGCGCGCCTGGCTGCGGTCGTAGAAGATCTTCGGCGTGCGGTAGAAACCGGTGCTGGACAGCGACACCTGGGCGAAGTACGCCTGCTGCACCAGTTGCTCGAAGCTGACGATCTGGTCGCGTACACGCACATGGCCATTGCGGAACTCGACGTCTTCCTCGGTCACGCTGTAATGCCGCGCCGCGAACTCGGTCAGGCGCTTCTTGAGGATTTCGGCAGCGTTCTGCGCGGCCTTGCCGTTCAGGTCGGCGCCACTGGAGGCTGCGGTCGGCGAGGTGTTGGGCACCTTGTCGGTGTTGGTGGCGGTGATCTGGATGCGGCTGAAATCGACCTGGAAAATCTCGGCGACTACCTGCGCCACCTTGGTATTCAGGCCCTGGCCCATCTCGGTGCCACCGTGGTTCAGGTGAATGCTGCCGTCGGTATAAATGTGGATCAGCGCCCCGGCCTGGTTGAGGAAGGTTGCGGTGAACGAGATGCCGAACTTGACCGGCGTCAGCGCCAGGCCCTTCTTCAGTACCGGGCTGTTGGCGTTGAAGCGGCGGATCGACTCGCGGCGCTCGGCGTAGTCGCTGCTGGCTTCCAGGTCGGCGGTCATCTCATCGAGCATGTTGTGCTCGACAGTCTGGTAGTAGTGGGTGACGTTGCGCTCGGTTTTGCCGTAGTAGTTGGCCTTGCGCACCGCCAGCGGGTCGCGGCCCAGGTGACGGGCGATGTGGTCCATCACCTGTTCGATGGCAACCATGCCCTGCGGGCCGCCGAAGCCGCGGTAGGCGGTGTTGGAGGCAGTGTTGGTCTTGCAGCGGTGACCATGCACGGTGGCATCGCCCAGGTAGTAGGCGTTGTCGGAGTGGAACATGGCGCGGTCGACGATCGAGCCGGACAGGTCGGGCGAATAGCCGCAGTTGCCGGCCAGGTCGAAGTTGATGCCGTGCAGGCGACCCGTGTCGTCAAAGCCCACGTCATATTCGACATAGAACGGGTGGCGCTTGCCGGTCATGGTCATGTCTTCGACACGCAGCAGGCGCATCTTGGTGGGCTGGCCGGTCAGGCGGGCCACTACCGCACACAGGCATGCCGGGCTGGCAGCCTGGGTTTCCTTGCCGCCAAAACCGCCACCCATGCGGCGCATGTCCAGCACCACTTTGTTCATCGGCACGTCGAGCACTTCGGCCACCAGCTTCTGCACTTCGGTGGGGTTTTGCGTGGAGCAGTAGACGATCATGCCGCCATCTTCGGTGGGCATCACCGAGGAAATCTGCGTTTCCAGGTAGAAGTGTTCCTGGCCACCGATGTGCAGGGTGCCCTGAATGCGGTGCGGGGCGCTGGCCAGCGCGGCAGCGGAATCGCCGCGTTGGTGGGTGTGGCTGTCGAGCACGAAGTGCTTCTTGCGCAGTGCATCGACCACGTCCAGCACCGGCTCCAGGTCTTCATATTCGACGATGGCGGCCATGGCCGCGCGGCGCGCGGTTTCCAGGTCGCGGGCTGCGACGGCGAGTACTGGCTGGCCGAAGAACTCGACCTTGTCGATGGCCAGCAGCGGGTCGCCAGCCACCACCGGGCCGATGTCTTTCAGGCCGGGGATGTCTTCGTGGGTGATGGCGATGCGCACGCCTTCGAAGGCGTAGCACGGCGTGGTGTCGATGCGCAGGATACGCGCATGGGCACGGTCGGCGGTGCGTGCATAAACGTGCAACTGGTTGGGGAATTCCAGGCGGTCGTCGATGTACAGCGCCTCGCCGGACACATGCTTGTCGGCGCTGTCGTGCTTGACGTTGCGGCCGACCCCGGTGGTCAGGTCCTGGCTGAACAGCTCGGCCATCTCGGCCTGGCTTTTGGCTACGTGATGGTTAGACATAAGCGGTCACCCGGGTTTCGATGTACGGCGTTTGCTGTTCGATGAAGTACTTGCGCAGCAGGTTCTGTGCGGTCAGCAGGCGGTATTCCTTGCTGGCGCGGAAGTCGCTGAGCGGGGTGAAGTCCTCGGCCAGGGCCTGGCAGGCGCGCTCGATGGCAGCCTGGTCCCACGGCTTGCCACGCAGCGCCGCTTCGCAGGCACGGGCGCGCTTGGGGATGGCCGCCATGCCGCCGAAGGCGATGCGCACACCGCTGACCACGCCGTCTTCGATGCTCAGGTTGAACGCCCCGCACACGGCGGAGATGTCATCGTCCAGGCGTTTGGACACCTTGTAGGCGCGGAACGCCCAGTCGCGGGTGGCACGCGGCACGATGATCTTCTCGATGAACTCGCTGTCCTGGCGGGCGGTAATGCGGTAATCGATGAAGTAGTCTTCCAGTGGCATTACCCGCTGACGCTCGCCTTGGCGCAGCACGACCTGCGCATCCAGGGCGATCAGCAGGGGCGGCGAGTCGCCGATCGGCGAGGCGTTGCCGATGTTGCCTCCGAGGGTGCCCTGGTTGCGGATCTGCAGCGAGGCAAACCGGTGCAGCAAGGCACCGAAGTCCGGGTACTCCTCGTTCAGCGCGCCGTAGCAGTCGGTGAGCGGGGTGGCAGCGCCGATTTCCAGGTGGCTGGCGGTTTTCTCGATGCGCTTGAGCTCGGCCACGTGGCCGACGTAGATCATCACCGGCAATGTCTTGTGGAACTGGGTCACTTCAAGCGCCAGGTCGGTACCGCCGGCCAGCAGGCGGGCTTCGGGGTGCGAGCTGTAAAGGTCGGCCAGATCGGCCACGGTCAGCGGCACCAGGCAGCGTTTGTCGCCACTGTTCAGTTCGCCGGTCTGGGTGGGTGCAATGGCCTTGAGGCGGCTGATGGTTTGCGCCTGCTGGGCATCGAACTGGTCGCGGCAGGGCTGGCGGCAGCTCTGCTCGGCAGCATCGAGAATCGGCCGATAGCCGGTGCAGCGGCACAGGTTGCCGGCCAGGGCTTCCTGGGCCTGGTGCAGGTCGGGGCCGCTGCTGTTCTTTTGCAGGGCGAACAGCGACATCACGAAACCGGGGGTGCAGAAGCCGCATTGCGAACCATGGCAATCGGCCATGGCTTGCTGCACGCTGTGCAGCTGGCCCTGATGCTTGAGGCCTTCAACGCTGATCAGCTGCTTGCCGTGCAGCGACGAGACAAACGTCAGGCACGAGTTGAGGCTGCGATAACGCAGGCTGTCGTTGCCCTGGTCGTCCTGGGTCAGTTCGCCGACCACCACGGTGCAGGCGCCGCAGTCACCACTGGCGCAGCCCTCCTTGGTGCCGGGTTTGCCCAAGTGCTCGCGCAGGTACTGCAGCACCGTCATGTTCGGGTCCAGGGCGTGCTCGCTGCGCAACTCCTGGTTGACGAGAAACTGGATCACGGGGATGGCCTCGCAATGGTTTTATTGTTGTTGGGCGGACTCTAAGCAAGACCTGTCTAGCAGGTCAATATTTTTCTGACTCAAAGGTCAAGAAATTGCTCATGCCTACGCCCGCCCGAACACATTGCCTATGGAACAAGCATAGATCGCGCCGGGCGCGCGGCTGTCTGGCAGGTCAAATAAACCGCCTGGCCCCTCTGCGCGATTACCGCCCAAGTACGCTACAATCCGCCCCTTGTGCCCAGTTCAATGATTTTGAAGGAAAACCATGACGTTCAAGGCCCCGGACAGCCTCTCCGAGCAGAT
>CAACWQ010000041.1_pt1 | contig 10923 bp, 9 predicted proteins | sample 2275681 | NCBI WGS metagenome assembly CAACWQ01 (sample SAMEA5312463, study PRJEB27640) | indoor metagenome | biome: indoor environment; feature: controlled; material: polymer furnished wood metals | place: Austria | collected 2011-04-21
ACCGTCATGTCCTGCAGGTGGCAGTGACCGCCTTCCTCGCACACCGGGCAGTCGTGCGGGTGGTTGGTCATCAGCCATTCGACGACGCTGGCGCGAAACGCCTTGGACTCGTCATCGTCGATGGAGATCCAGGTGCCGTCGGAGGCAGGGGTCATGCAGGACATGACGATACGACCACGGGTGTCGTTCTCGTCGGTGTACTGCTTGACCGCGCACTGCCGGCAGGCGCCAACGCTACCAAGCGCCGGGTGCCAGCAGAAATAAGGGATGTCGAGGCCGAGTGACAGACACGCCTGTAACAGGTTGTCTGCACCGTTGACTTCGAGCGCTTTGCCGTCTACGTGGATAGTGGCCATTGTTCAAAGTTCTTCGTTGGCCCGCGTGAGCGGGCGTGGCTAATGGAAATCGGTGAGCTTGCGACACGCCGCGAATGAATCGGGCCTGCCGGAAAGCTGGCGAGTGGCACGGACCACCCGCCTTATCATCTTGTTATGCGCCGACCACGATCGGCTTCGCCAGGTTCGGGCGCAGGGTGCCAGCGCTTTCTGGCGCCACACCGGCCTCGAACTCCGAGCGGAAGTACTTGATGGCACTGCCCAATGGCTCGACGGCACCGGGTGCGTGAGCACAGAAGGTACGGCCTGGGCCGAGGAAGTTGACCAGCCCCAGCAGCGTCTCGATGTCTTCGGCGCGGCCCTGGCCTTTCTCCAGTGCGCGCAGCATCTTCACGCTCCACGGCAGGCCGTCACGGCAGGGAGTGCACCAGCCGCACGATTCGCGGGCGAAGAACTCTTCCATGTTGCGCAGCAGCGAGACCATGTTGACGCTGTCGTCGACCGCCATGGCCAGACCGGTACCCATACGGGTGCCAACCTTGGCGATGCCGCCGGCGTACATCTGGGCGTCGAGGTGCTCGGGCAGCAGGAAGCCAGTACCGGCGCCGCCTGGCTGCCAGCACTTGAGCTTGAAGCCGTCACGCATGCCACCGGCGTAGTCTTCGAACAGCTCGCGGGCGGTGACGCCGAACGGCAGTTCCCACAGGCCCGGGTTTTTCACCTTGCCGGAGAAACCCATCAGCTTGGTGCCGTGGTCTTCGCTGCCTTCGCGGGCCAGCGACTTGTACCAGTCGTTGCCGTTGGCGACGATGGCCGGCACGTTGCACAGGGTTTCGACGTTGTTCACGCACGTCGGCTTGCCCCAGACGCCCACGGCGGCAGGGAAGGGCGGCTTGGAGCGCGGGTTGGCGCGGCGGCCTTCCAGCGAGTTGATCAGCGCGGTTTCTTCACCGCAGATGTAGCGGCCGGCACCGGTGTGCACGAACAGCTCGAAGTCAAAACCGGAACCCAGGATGTTCTTGCCCAGCAGGCCCGCGGCCTTGGCTTCATCGATGGCGCGGTTGAGGTTTTTCGCTGCGGTGGTGTATTCGCCACGCAGGAAGATGTAGCCACGGTAGGCCTTCAGGGCGCGGGCGCTGATCAGCATGCCCTCGACCAGCAGATGGGGCTGTTGCTCCATCAGCATGCGGTCCTTCCAGGTGTTCGGCTCCATTTCGTCCGCGTTGCACAGCAGGTAGCGGATGTTCATGGATTCGTCTTTGGGCATCAGGCCCCACTTCACTCCAGTGGGGAAGCCTGCGCCACCGCGGCCCTTGAGGCCGGAGTCCTTGACGCTTTGCACGATGTCATCAGCCGACATCTGCGCCAGCGCCTTGCGCGCCGCAGCGTAGCCGTTCTTGGACTCGTACTCGGCCAGCCATACCGGCTCGCCGTCGTCACGCAGGCGCCAGGTCAGTGGGTGGGTTTCGGCGGTACGCGCAATGCGGTTGGCCGGGCCGAAGGAAGTAATGGTCATACGTAACCCTCCAGCAGTTTGGAGACGCCAGCAGGCTGTACGTCGCCAAAGGTGTCGTCGTCGATCATCAGTGCCGGGGCCTTGTCGCAGTTGCCCAGGCAGCACACCGGCAGCAGGGTGAAGCGGCCGTCGGCGGTGGTCTGGCCCAGGCCGATGCCCAGTTCGCTCTGGATCTGGCTGACCACGGACTCATGGCCGCCGATGTAGCAGACCATGCTGTCGCACACGCGGATGATGTGGCGGCCGACCGGCTGACGGAAGATCTGGCTGTAGAAGGTGGCGACACCCTCGACGTCGCTGGCCGGGATGCCCAGCACTTCGCCGATGGCGTGAATGGCGCCGTCCGGCACCCAGCCACGTTCCTTCTGGACGATTTTCAGGGCTTCGATGGACGCCGCGCGCGGGTCCTCGTAGTGATGCATTTCGTGCTCGATGGCCGAGCGCTCGGTTTCGCTCAGGGCGAAACGGTCTGTCTGGATAAGCGTGCTGTTCATGCTTAGCGGTCCACGTCAGCCATAACGAAGTCGATACTGCCCAGGTACGCAATGAGGTCGGCGACCATGCTGCTTTTGATCACCGAAGGGATCTGCTGCAGGTGCGGGTAGCTCGGGGTACGGATCCGGGTGCGGTAGCTCATGGTGCCGCCATCGCTCGTCAGGTAGTAACTGTTGATGCCCTTGGTCGCCTCGATCATCTGGAACGACTCGTTGGCCGGCATGACCGGGCCCCACGAGACTTGCAGGAAGTGCGTGATGAGGGTTTCGATGTGCTGCAGGGTGCGCTCTTTCGGCGGCGGCGTGGTCAGCGGGTGATCCGCCTTGTACGGGCCTTCCGGCATGTTGCGCAGGCACTGGTCGATGATGCGGATACTCTGGCGCATCTCCTCGACACGGACCATGCAGCGATCGTAGGCATCGCCGTTGTGGGCCAGCGGTACTTCGAACTCGAAGTTCTCGTAGCCGGAGTAAGGGCGGGCTTTACGCAGGTCGAAGTCGCAACCGGTGGCACGCAGGCCGGCACCCGTAGTACCCCAGGCCAGGGCTTCCTTGGTGTTGTACGCGGCAACGCCAATGGTACGGCCCTTGAGGATGCTGTTCTGCAGGGCAGCCTTTTCGTACTCGTCGAGGCGCTTGGGCAGCCATTCGACGAAGTCCTTGACCAGCTTGTCCCAGCCGCGCGGCAGGTCGTGGGCGACGCCACCGATGCGGTACCAGGCCGGGTGCAGGCGGAAACCGGTGATCGCTTCGATCACGGTGTAGGCGCGCTGGCGGTCGGTGAAGGTGAAGAACACCGGGGTCATGGCGCCGACGTCCTGGATGTAGGTACCCAGGAACAGCAGGTGGCTGGTGATGCGGAAGAACTCGGCGAGCATGATGCGAATCACGTCGACTTTCTGCGGCACCTTGATACCGGCCAGCTTCTCTACGGCGAGCACGTACGGCAGGTTGTTCATCACCCCGCCGAGGTAGTCGATACGGTCGGTGTAGGGGATGAAGCTGTGCCAGGACTGGCGCTCGGCCATTTTTTCGGCACCACGGTGGTGGTAGCCGATGTCCGGTACGCAGTCGACGATCTCTTCACCGTCCAGCTGCAGGACGATACGGAAGGCACCGTGCGCCGAAGGGTGGTTGGGGCCGAGGTTGAGGAACATGTAGTCCTCGTTGGCGCCCTGACGCTTCATGCCCCAGGCTTCCGGGTTGAAGCGCGCCGATTCCTCTTCAAGCTGCTGCTTGGCGAGGGTCAGGCTGTAGGGGTCGAACTCGGTGGCACGGGCCGGGTAGTCCTTGCGCAGCGGGTGGCCTTCCCAGGTGGGCGGCATCATGATGCGGCTGAGATGCGGGTGGCCGGCAAAGTCGATGCCGAACATGTCCCAGACTTCACGCTCGTACCAGTTGGCGTTTGGCCAGATACCGGTCACGGTCGGCAGGTTCAGGTCGCCTTCGCTGAGCGACACCTTGATCATCACGTCGCTGTTACGCTCGACCGACAGCAGATGGTAGAACACGCTGAAGTCGGCGGCTGGCAGGCCACGGCGCTGGGTGCGCAGGCGTTCGTCGACGCCGTGCAGGTCGTACAGCATGCTGTACGGCTTGGCCACGCCGCGCAGGAAGCTGAGCACCTCTTTGAGCTGGGCGCGCTTGACCCACAGCACGGGCATGCCGGTGCGGGTTTCCTGGGCGACAAATGCTTCGGCGCCAAAACGGTTGTTCAGTTCGACGACCACATCCTGGTCGTCAGCCTTGTAAGGCGGAATGAAAATAGCGTTGTCCGCTGTCATGGTCTCGGTCGCTTTGGGTCAACGTTAAGAATGAAGCCAGGCCGCCGGCTCCTTCGGGAGCGGGCGGCAGGTCGCTGGATCAGACTTCGTCGGGGCTGCGCAGGTTGGTTACTGCAATGCGCTGCTCACGACGCAGGTCTTTCTGGGCTGGCATCTCGGCACGGTAAATACCTTGATCACCAACAACCCAGGAAAGCGGGCGTCGTTCTTGGCCGATCGACTCCTGCAACAGCATCAAGCCTTGCAGGAAAGCCTCAGGGCGTGGCGGGCAGCCAGGCACATAGACGTCCACGGGGAGGAACTTGTCGACCCCCTGAACGACCGAGTAAATGTCGTACATGCCACCGGAGTTGGCGCACGACCCCATGGAGATGACCCACTTGGGCTCGAGCATCTGCTCGTACAGGCGCTGGATGATCGGCGCCATTTTGACGAAGCAGGTACCGGCGATGACCATGAAGTCGGCCTGACGCGGCGAGGCCCGGATGACTTCGGCGCCGAAGCGGGCGATGTCGTGGGGTGCCGTGAAGGCCGTGGTCATTTCCACGTAGCAGCAGGACAGGCCGAAGTTGTACGGCCAGAGGGAGTTCTTGCGACCCCAGTTGACCGCGCCACGCAGCACATCTTCAAGCTTGCCCATGAAGATGTTCTTGTGGACCTGGTCCTCTAGCAGTTGGTCGGTGACGGTTTCCCGTTCACCTACCGGGTACTGCTCGTTAGGCGCATCCGGATCGATTCTGGTGAGATTGTATTGCATTGCCAAAGCCTCATTGTTTCAGCTTCGCTTGCCGCTTGCGGCGACCTTCGGGAGCCCAATCAAGAGCACCGACGCGCCATAGGTAGACAAGACCTGCCAACAGAATTGCTATGAAAACGAGAGCTTCGACGAACCCGGTCCAGCCGCTTTCGCGGACGGACACAGACCATGCAAAGAGAAAGAGGGCTTCGATATCGAAGATCACGAACAGCATCGCGACCAGATAGAATTTGGCGGACAGGCGCAGGCGGGCGCTGCCGACGGGCAGCATGCCGGATTCGAAGGGTTCGTTCTTGGCGCGGCCCCAGGCCTTGCTACCGAGCAGGCTGGACAGGCCGAGCATGAAGGCACACAGGCCGACGACACCCAGGAGGAAGATGGCAAAGCCCCAGTTGTGGGCGATGAGTCCTGCCGAATCGGACATGCTAGAGATCCTTATACAGAGACCCAGCTCTGCAGTCTGAAATAAGTAAAGCGGCGACGTGGTGTCGCAGGTGCAGTGACCAAATGTCGCAGCTGAATCAATCGCGCTGATTTTATGGGTAAACCCGGTGCAAGTAAAATTTCTGTCGCAAATTTATTCGTAGGATTAAGAACAAAACACGCTCGTAACTGGCTGAAAGCCTTGAGATTCGGGCATTGCGTGCTGTTTTGTTAATTATGTTTCTTGCGACTGGTAACGAATTACAAGTTTCGGAATGATAATTAATATCATTTGACCTGATACCTTCTAATTTGGCTGTTCTGCGCCTTGTAAAGTTCATCTGGCGATTCGCCCTACTTGCAAATGCGAAAGGCTCTTGTTCTAGCAGCTTCCGGCGCTGCGCGCACCGCTCTGGGTCAATACTTTATCGATTGAGCCATGACCGACTGATGAAGCGATCGCCCACTGGCCGAGCCAGTAGGTAAGGATGATCAGGTAGGGCGCGGCAGCGAACGGGCTGACAAAGCGGTCAATGCCGATCAGGCTGTCGGACAGCACGAACAGGCCGGCGCCGAGCGCGGCCAGCCCGCCGCAGGCCAGGGCGCGCCAGAGCATGGCGCTGATGGCCAAGGCGTAGAGCGCGACCGGGACCAGTAGCGGACCAAGGCCATGACTGGCCAGAACGCTGAGCAAGGTGAGGCCGGTGACGGCGCTAAGCAGCAGTGCGGGCAGGGCTGGGCGCAGGGTATGGCTGCAATACGCACGCAGGTAGGCGAGGTGGGCGCAGAGGAAGGCGGCCAGGCCGAACACGAAGAGGTCGGCGGGGATGGCGAGCAGGATGTCGCCGAGTGCCGAGAAGGCCAGGCCGATCGAGATCCACGTGCGATAGGCTGAAGCGGGGGTGCTGCGCAGCCAGGCGATCAAGGCCAGCACCGGGATGGGCTTGGCCAGCAGGGCAAGCACGGTGTTGTCGCTGGCCAGTGCATATATATAGAGAGCAGCGGCGGCCAGGGCGAGAATGATCAGGTGGCTTGGACGAGGCATGGGCGGTCCTTGCTGCTGTGCTGCCTCAAGCATAGACCTGATCGTGAGATTTGCGTTTGTCTGTGCGGGCCCTTCGCGGATAAATCCGCTCCTACAGGTGCGCACAGGCTCTGTAGGCGCGGGTTTATCCGCGAAGGGCCGTACAGGCAAAAAAGGCCCGGAGCTTTCGCAAGCCCCGGGCCTTCGTTCAGCAGCAACCCACTATCAGTGGAATTGCTCTTCCTCGGTCGAACCGGTCAGTGCAGTCACCGACGATGCGCCACCCTGAATCACGGTGGTCATGTCGTCGAAGTAGCCAGTGCCCACTTCCTGCTGGTGCGCCACGAAGGTGTAGCCTTTGCTGGCGTCCGCGAATTCCTGCTCTTGCAGCTTCACGTAGGCGGTCATGTCGTTGCGGGCGTAGTCGTGCGCCAGGTTGAACATGCCGTGCCACATGTTGTGAATGCCGGCCAGGGTGATGAACTGGTGCTTGTAGCCCATGGCCGACAGTTCGCGCTGGAACTTGGCAATGGTGGCGTCGTCCAGGTTTTTCTTCCAGTTGAAGGACGGCGAGCAGTTGTACGACAGGATCTGGTCCGGGTACTCCTTCTTGATCGCTTCGGCGAAGCGGCGGGCTTCGTCCAGGTCTGGCTTGGCGGTTTCGCACCAGATCAGGTCGGCGTACGGCGCATAGGCCAGGCCGCGGGCGATGGCCTGGTCGAGGCCGGCGCGTACCTTGTAGAAGCCTTCACGGGTACGCTCGCCGATCACGAACGGCTGGTCGTACGGGTCGCAGTCGCTGGTCAGCAGGTCGGCGGCGTTGGCGTCGGTGCGAGCCAGGATGATGGTCGGAACGCCCGACACGTCGGCTGCAAGGCGCGCGGCCACCAGCTTCTGTACGGCTTCCTGGGTCGGTACCAGTACCTTGCCACCCATGTGGCCACATTTTTTGACCGAGGCCAGCTGGTCTTCGAAGTGCACGCCAGCGGCGCCTGCTTCGATCATGTTCTTCATCAGTTCGTAGGCGTTCAGTACGCCACCGAAACCGGCTTCGGCGTCAGCCACGATGGGCGCGAAGTAGTCGATGTAGCCATCGTCGCCCGGGTTCTTGCCGGCTTTCCACTGGATCTGGTCGGCGCGGCGGAAGGCGTTGTTGATGCGCTTGACCACGGTCGGTACCGAATCGACCGGGTACAGCGACTGGTCAGGGTACATGGACTCGGCCGAGTTGTTGTCGGCGGCTACTTGCCAGCCGGACAGGTAGATGGCCTGGATGCCGGCTTTTACCTGTTGCACTGCCTGGCCGCCGGTGAGGGCGCCCATGCAGTTCACGAAATCTTTTTCTGGGCGGAAGGACGGGTGGGCACCTTCGGTGACCAGCTTCCACAGTTTTTCTGCGCCTTGGCGAGCAAAGGTGTGCTCCGGCTGGATGGAGCCACGCAGGCGAACGACATCGGCGGCGGAGTAGGTACGGGTCACGCCTTTCCAGCGCGGGTTCTCGGCCCAGTCTTTCTCGAGGGCTGCAATTTGCTGTTCGCGTGTCAGTGCCATGGAAATAAACCTCGTCGCATCGATCTTGGGTTAATTGTGCTGATGCCCGGTTGCAGATCAGGGTGCCTGGCGGCTGTCCTGTTCTAGAGAGTGCGGCGGCGAACGCGAAGGCTCGAAGGGGGAAGGGTGGGCAGGCCAGGCGAAGGTGTGCTCCGGCAGGTCGGCTCGTGGTTGCCTTGCTGCGGTGCTACGCGATTGCCAGTACTGCGGTGATGCGCTTCCGTCCCTCGGGACAACTTCTTCGTTGCAGTCGCAATCCCGTCGAACCGCCTTGTGGGCCGTATAGACACGAGGCGCCTCCAGGGGTGGGAGGAGTACGCCTCGAAGGCCCTTGCCAGGGCCCCTGATTAGCGGGAGCGAGGTCATCATGCCCTTGGGAAAAAGGGCGTGTCAAATGTTTTGTAGTGGAATTTTTCACTTACTACATCTTTGGTCTAATGCGACTTGGCAGTCAGTTTCAAGGCCTTTGGTCGAGGCCTTGAATTGCCTGGGATCAGTCGAGAAGGTCGACTTTGACACGTAAAGTCATGTTTTCACCCCGCTGGGTGCTGTAACTGCGGCTTGACGTGCTGCGGTCGGCTTGGCTCTGCTGGTTGTAGCCTGCCAGGGTGATCCATTCGCCGAGCTTGCCGGTGACGGTCGTGTCGGTACTTTGCACTTTCACTACATCTACACGTTCATGGCTGATGCGGTCATTATTGGTGCTTATTTGCAGCCGAACCGTATCACCGCTCAGGCTTGGCGTAACGTAGAAACCCTGGGTCACGTTGCGGTATTCGGTGTTGCTCTGCAGGCGGCCGTAGCCGTCGGTGCTGGTGCTGGTGATCGGGACGCTCTGGCCAACCTGGATCAGCGCCGGCTGGCCTTCGCTGGCCTGGATCTGTTGCATGCCGCCGTCACGGTTGCTGGTGCCGTAGTGGATAACACGGGCATTGCCACGGTTGTCCTGGAAGTTGCTGTCGTTGTTGTCGACGCTGATCAGCAGGCGTTTGGGGGCGGTGTCCAGTTGTTGCAGCAGGGCGCGCAGGTCGTCGATGCGCTCGGGGCTGGCGTTGACGATCAGCTTGTTCTCGAAGGCGCTGACTGTGCCGTCCTTGCCGATGAATGCCTGCGCCGCAGGCAGCAGTTCGGCGCTGGCGCGGTGCTGCAGCGGCACCACCTCGGTGGCGGCCTGGGCGACGAGGCTGGTAACCAGCAGCAGGGTGGTGAGAAGGGGGCGTAGCGGCATGTCCATGATCTCCGCAGGGGTAATCGCCAGAATGGCCAAGGCATCCTGCTTGTGCCGGGTGCACATTAAAACCTGCCTTTTATACTGGCTTTATCCAGGCAACTATAAATTATAGTCAGCCAGAAAATTGCAGATAATTCCACGATGCAGGCTTGGTTGGTCAGCCCGCGCACATCACGCTGTGGCTGCTGTCGGACAAATTACGTAACATTCCCGCTACAATTTTTTACCCGTTCTAAAGGCCGTACAGCTGCCTCGGGCGCTCCTGTGGCTCTGTGGGAGTGCTCCAGACAAGTGCTCGCCATACACAGGAATCTCATGAAACCCGCCCGACTACGCGCCGACCTGCTTGCCGGCCTGACCACCTCGTTCGCCCTGGTGCCCGAGTGCATCGCCTTTGCCCTGGTGGCTCACCTCAACCCTTTGATGGGCCTGTATGGCGCATTCATCATCTGTACCCTGACTGCGCTGTTTGGCGGTCGGCCCGGGATGATCTCCGGCGCCGCTGGCTCAATGGCCGTGGTGATCGTCGCGCTGGTGGTGCAGCATGGCGTGCAGTACCTGCTGGCGACGGTGTTGCTGGGCGGGGTGGTGATGATCCTGTTCGGCCTGTTGCGCTTGGGCAAGCTGGTACGCCTGGTGCCGTACCCGGTGATGCTTGGCTTCGTGAACGGCTTGGCCATCGTCATCGCCATGGCTCAGCTTGAGCATTTCAAGGACGGTGAGCACTGGCTCAGTGGTGCGCCGCTGTACCTGATGATCGGCCTGGTAGCGCTGACCATGGCGGTGGTTTACGTGCTGCCGAAGCTGACCCGCGCAGTTCCGCCGGCGCTGGTGGCGATCCTGGGTGTTGGCCTGCTGGTGTACCTGCTGGGGCTGCCCACCCGCACCCTGGGTGACATGGCGCACATCGCTGGTGGCCTGCCAGGGCTGGCGCTGCCGGATGTGCCCTGGAACCTGGAAACCCTGAAGGTCATCGCCCCCTACGCGGTGCTGATGGCCATGGTCGGCCTGCTGGAAACCCTGCTAACCCTCAACCTGACCGATGAAATCACCGAGAGCCGAGGTTTCCCGGACCGCGAGTGCGTGGCGTTGGGCGCGGCTAACATGGTCTCGGGCCTGTGCGGCGGCATGGGTGGCTGCGCGATGATCGGGCAGACGGTGATCAATCTCAGCTCCAATGGCCGTGGCCGGCTGTCGGGGGTGGTGGCCGGGGTAATGATCTTGCTGTTCGTGTTGTTCCTGTCACCGCTGATCGAGCGCATTCCGCTGGCGGCACTGGTGGGGGTGATGTTCGTGGTGGCCCAGCAGACCTTTGCCTGGGCGTCGCTGCGGGTGCTTAACAAAGTACCGGTGAACGATGTGCTGGCGATCATTGCGGTCACTGTCGTGACAGTGTTTACCGACCTGGCCATGGCGGTGCTGTTCGGCATCATCATCGCGGCCCTTAATTTTGCCTGGCAGCATGCGCGGGAGTTGTATGCGGACTGCCATGAGGATGCGCAGGGCGGCAAGCATTATCAGGTACATGGCACGCTGTTCTTTGCCTCTACCACCTCGTTCCTCAATCAGTTCGATACGGCCAGCGACCCTGCTCAGGTTACGCTGGATTGCCAGCATCTGAGCTTTGTCGATTACTCGGCGATTGCGGCATTGAAGACCCTGCGTGAACGGTATGCCAAGGCGGGCAAGCAGTTGCGCGTGGTGCACTTGTCGGAGCGCTGCAAGAAGCTGTTGAAGCGGGCTGGTGAACAGCACTGAAGATAGTTGCTGGCTGTGCTGGCCTCATCGCGGCTAAAGCCGCTCCTACA
>CAACWQ010000463.1_pt1 | contig 10912 bp, 8 predicted proteins | sample 2275681 | NCBI WGS metagenome assembly CAACWQ01 (sample SAMEA5312463, study PRJEB27640) | indoor metagenome | biome: indoor environment; feature: controlled; material: polymer furnished wood metals | place: Austria | collected 2011-04-21
CCGACCATGGACGAAGCCAACGCCGACTTGGCCGCCGGGCGCCTGGACGGGGTGATTGCCGACAAATTCCCGCTGCACGAGTGGATGACCAAGAACGGTGGGGATTGCTGCAAGATCCTCGGCGACGTGGCAAACACCAAAGCCGATGCTGCCATTGCCGTGCGCAAGGACGACGAGGCCCTGCGCCAGCGCCTGAACGTTGCACTGCAACAGATCGTGGCCAACGGCACCTACCAGAAGATCGCCAGCAAGTACTTCGCTTTCGATATCTACAACTGATCTTCAGGAAGTCTAGCGAAATCTCTGTGGTAACGGCGTTGCGTCGCTCCCACAGAGACCGCACTACCCGTCCAAGGGGTTTGTCATGCTCGATCAATTGTCCTTGCTGTCCTTCGCCAGCGGAGGCTGGGGCCAGGCGCTGCTGGCCGGCGCGCTGGTTACGGTTTCCCTCGCCCTGGCCTGCCTGCCCATCGGCCTGCCGCTGGGCCTGGTAGTCGCCCTGGCCGCACGTTCGCGAAAACGCCTGCCACGGGCCTGGGCCACCACGTTCTCTACCGTGTTCCGCGGCCTGCCAGAGCTGCTGACGTTGCTCATCATTTATTACGGCTGCCAGATTGCCGCGCAGAAGATCCTTGCCGCCATGGGCTACGAGGGTGAGTTCCTGATCAACACCTTCCTTGCCGCGATGATTGCCTTCAGCCTGGTGTTCGCCGCGTTTTCCAGCGAGATCTGGCTGGCAGCCTTCAAGACCCTGCCCAAAGGCCAGCTGGAAGCCTGCTCGGCACTGGGCCTGAGCAAGCGCACCGGCTTCTTCAAGGTGCTGTTGCCGCAACTGACCCGCATCGCCCTGCCCGGCTTGTCGAACAACTGGCTGTCGCTGCTCAAGGACACCTCGCTGGTGTCGACCATTTCGCTGGTCGACCTGATGCGCCAGACCAACCTGGCGGTCAGCGTGACCAAGGAGCCGATGTTCTTCTACGGCGTCGCCTGCCTGGGTTACCTGCTGTTCGCGGCACTTTCCGGGCGCGTGTTCGCCTACATCGAACGGCGCAGCAACCGTCACCTGCAAGGAGCACGCGCATGAGCTTCGAACAACTGCTGGCACTGGTGCTCGACCCCGACCTGCTGGAACGTTACGGCCCACGCTTTCTCGATGGCCTGCTGGTAACCGCCAAGCTGGTGGCCATTTCCTTCAGCCTTGGCGCCGTGCTCGGCCTGTTGCTGGCCCTGGCACGCATGTCGCGCAGCCTGGTGCTGCAGCGTATGGCCGCCGGTTATGTGTACTTCTTCCGTGGCTCGCCGCTGCTGGCCCAACTGTTTCTGCTGTATTACGGCCTGGGCTCGCTCAAGGGCTTCTGGCAGGACGTGGGTCTGTGGTGGTTCTTCCGCGAGGCGTGGTTCTGCACCTTGCTGGCATTCACCCTGAACACCGCCGCCTACCAGGCCGAGATCTTCCGCGGCAGCCTGATGGCCGTGGCCCCCGGCCAGCATGAGGCAGCTCGGGCGCTGAACCTGAAACGCTCGACCACCTTCTTCAAGGTGATCCTGCCGCAGTCGCTGCTGGTGGCCATCGGCCCGCTGGGCAACGAACTGATCCTGATGATCAAGGCCAGCGCGATTGCCTCACTGGTGACCATCTACGACCTCATGGGCGTGACCAAACTGGCCTTCTCGCGCAGTTTCGACTTCCAGATCTACTTGTGGGCCGCTGTGCTCTACCTGGTGATCGTGGAACTGGTGCGGCGCCTGCTGAAACACCTGGAAGCCCGCCTGGGCCGCCACCTGAACTGACCGAAGGATACGTTCCATGCATTGCCAGACCCTTGTCCTCGGCGCCGGCATCGTCGGCGTCAGCACCGCGCTGCACCTGCAGGCCCGCGGACGCCAGGTGATCCTGATCGACCGCGACGAACCGGGCAGCGGTACCAGCCACGGCAACGCCGGGTTGATCGAACGCTCCAGCGTCATCCCCTATGCCTTTCCCCGGCAACTGGGCGCATTACTGCGCTACGGCCTGAACCGCCAGCCCGATGTGCGCTACAGCCTGGCGCACCTGCCCAAGGCCGCGCCGTGGCTGTGGCGCTACTGGCGTCATTCAGCCCCTGGCCGGCTGGCCGGCGCCGCCGCTGACATGCTGCCGCTGGTGCAGCGCTGCGTCGAAGAACACGACGCGCTGATCGCTGCTGCCGGCCTTGAAGGGCTGGTGCAGGCCAAAGGCTGGATCGAAGTGTTCCGCGACCCGGCCCTGTTCGAGCAGGCCAAGGCCGATGCCAAAGGCCTGAGCCGCTATGGCTTGCAATTTGAAATCCTTGAATGCGGGCAACTGCAGGCCCGCGAGCACCAGCTGGACGCCACCGTGGTCGGCGGCATCCACTGGCTCGACCCGAAGACCGTGAACAACCCCGGCGCCCTCACCCGTGGCTACGCGGCGCTGTTTCAGCAGCGCGGCGGGCAGTTCCTGCATGGTGATGCGCGCAGCCTGCGCCAAGCCAACGGCCAATGGCGGGTCGAGAGCCGCCGCGGCCCGATTACCGCCGACGAGGTGGTGGCCTGCCTAGGCCCACAGTCGGCCGAACTGTTCAGCGGCCTGGGCTACCAGATCCCGCTGGCGATCAAGCGCGGCTACCACATGCACTACAGCACTCGTGACGGTGCGCAACTGGAGCACTCCATTTGCGATACCCAGGGCGGCTACGTGCTGGCACCGATGGCGCGCGGCGTGCGACTGACGACCGGCATCGAGTTCGACGCAGCCAGCGCGCCCGGCAACCAGATCCAGCTGGGCCGCTGCGAGGCCCTGGCGCGCAAGCTGTTCCCTGCCTTGGGCGAACGCCTGGATGACACGCCGTGGCTGGGCCGTCGCCCGTGCCTGCCCGACATGCGCCCGGTGATCGGCCCTGCACCGCGCCACCCGGGGCTGTGGTTCAACTTCGGCCACGCCCACCACGGCCTCACCCTGGGCCCGGTCAGCGGTCGGCTGGTGGCCGAGCTGATCACCGGCGAACACCCCTTCACCGACCCCGCGCCCTACAGCGCGACCCGTTTCGACTGAACCCACGCGGGAGAAAAACAACATGACCGCACCACTGAGCCTTGCCTGCCTTGCCCCCGAGCCCGACCCACGCCAGGTGCTGATACGCATCGAAGGCCTGAACAAGCACTACGGCGCGTACCACGTGCTGCACGACATCGACCTGCAGGTGCGCGAAGGCGAACGCATCGTGCTGTGCGGGCCTTCCGGCTCGGGCAAATCGACGCTGATCCGCTGCATCAACCGCCTGGAGGTGGCCCAGCAGGGCAGCATAAAGGTCGACGGCATCGACTTGGCCGCCACCACCCGGGAAGCGGCGCAGGTGCGCAGCGATATCGGCATGGTGTTCCAGCATTTCAACCTGTTCCCGCACATGAGCGTACTGGACAACTGCCTGCTGGCCCCTACCAGCGTGCGCGGGCTGTCGCGCAAGGACGCCGAGGAACGGGCGCGCATGTACCTGAAGAAGGTGGGTATCGAAAGCCAGGCGCACAAGTACCCCAGCCAGCTATCCGGTGGCCAGCAGCAGCGCGTGGCGATCGCCCGGGCGCTGTGCATGAAGCCGAGGATCATGCTGTTTGACGAGCCAACCTCGGCGTTGGACCCAGAAATGGTTGCCGAGGTGCTGGATGTGCTGGTGCAGCTGGCCGGCACGGGCATGACCATGCTGTGCGTGACCCACGAAATGGGCTTTGCCCGGCAAGTGGCCGAGCGGGTGCTGTTCCTTGAGGGTGGGCAAATCATCGAGGACAGCCCGCCGCAGGTGTTCTTCAACCAGCCGCGTACCGACCGGGCCAAGGCGTTTCTGGCGCAGATACTGCACTGAAAACTGCTCAGGCCTCTTCGCGGGGTTGCCCGCGAAGAGGCCGGCACAAGCAACACTTTATTGCACCGCTGCAAAGACCCAACTGCATCGTTAAATATTATTGACCGGCATCCCCGCCAAACCCACGCCACCACAGGCCCGCATCGGTTTCAGCCCCCAAAAACCGGTGCATTCCCCGCGTTAAAGCCCTCTTCAGTCGTTTGACATATCGAACGGCTCTGGCAAGCTATCTACATGCCCCGACCGGAATCGTCGCCTCTGACGAGCCGGCAGTGCTCGGGGCTACAGGCTGCACCCAAGGCTCCGCGCCGTGCGCCTGCACAACAACGACAGGCTGAACCTGTCCCAAGGTGACATATGTCCAACAGCAACATTGGCAACAAGCAACCTTCCCTGCGCAAACCCGTCGTCCTGATGACCATGGGCAGCCAAGAGCGCAAAGGCCATGACTATCAGGTCATGACCCACAAATACATCACGCCGCTGGTCGAGTTCTCCGATTGCGTTCCGGTACTGGTGCCCACCTGCTGCGGCACTGAAGACCTCGAGACCTACCTGGACATGGCCGACGGCGTGTACCTGACCGGCGCTGGCAGCAACATCGACCCGGCCCTGTATGGCCAGGAAAACCAGACCCCAGGCAAGGGCCAGGACCAGAACCGCGACCTGTTCGACATCCCGCTGGTCAAGGCGGCGATCAAGCGTGGCCTGCCAATCTTCGGCATCTGCCGTGGCATGCAGGAAATCAACGTCGCCCTGGGCGGCGACATCTACCAGAAGGTGTACGCCGAGCCGGGCTTCAACGACCACCGGGAAAACCCGGAAGACCCGGTTGAAGTGCAATACGCTCAGGTTCATGGCGTAAAAATCCAGCCGGGCAGCTGGCTGCAGGACACCCTGGGTACCGACGAGATTCGCGTCAACTCGTTGCATGGCCAAGGCCTGCGCAAGCTCGGCGCTGGCATCGAAGCCATCGCCCACGCCGAAGACGGCCTGGTCGAGGCCATTCACGCCCCGAGCATTTCGCCGTTCCTGTTCGCCGTGCAGTGGCACCCGGAATGGCAAGCGGCGAAAAACCCTGATTCGATCAAGATCTTCCAGGCGTTCGGCGATGCTTGCCGTGCCCAGGTACGCAAGGCGCAGATCAAGCGCCAGCACGCTGCCTGACCTACCGTTTCCTCTGCTTTGATCGCGGGGTGGCGCAAGGCCGCCCCCGTTTCCCCGGTCACCCTCTGCTGGTCCCAGAACACTTCCCGTGGAAGCGGGCGGCGGGCGTGTGCCTGTCTCCGCGATCGTTTTTCCCTCCCCCTCAAGAGATACGATGACTGATTGTGATTGGTCTGCCATCGGTGTCTTCGGCTCCTTCTTCTATAACCCGCGAAGAGGCAAGCACAGGGTTAACCCCTCCCTCCTGCACCACCGCAAAAAAATCTCGCAAAGGGACTAGTCATCGTACAAGTTGTACGATAACTTACCTCCAACGCAGAACAACACCCTTCACCCAAGCGCCACAGGATGCCAACAACAATGACGCCACAAGAACTGAAATCCATCCTCTCCCACGGCCTGCTGTCTTTTCCGGTCACCGACTTCAACGCCCAGGGCGATTTCAACCAGGCTGGCTACATCAAACGCCTGGAATGGCTGGCCCCGTATGGCGCCAGTGCCCTGTTCGCCGCTGGCGGCACCGGTGAGTTCTTCTCCCTGGCTGCCAGCGAATACAGCCAGGTGATCAAGACCGCCGTCGACACCTGTGCTACTTCGGTACCGATTCTCGCCGGCGTGGGTGGCTCCACCCGCCAGGCCATTGAATACGCCCAGGAAGCCGAGCGCCTGGGTGCCAAAGGCCTGCTGCTGCTGCCGCACTACCTGACCGAAGCCAGCCAGGATGGCGTTGCCGCCCACGTAGAAGCGGTGTGCAAATCGGTAAAAATCGGCGTGGTGGTGTACAACCGCAACGTCTGCCGCCTGAACGCCGACCTGCTGGAAAAACTGGCCGAGCGCTGCCCGAACCTGATCGGTTACAAAGACGGCCTGGGTGATATCGAGCTGATGGTGTCGATCCGTCGCCGCCTGGGCGACCGCTTCAGCTACCTGGGTGGCCTGCCGACCGCCGAAGTGTATGCTGCTGCCTACAAGGCCCTGGGCGTACCGGTGTACTCCTCCGCCGTGTTCAACTTCGTGCCGAAGACCGCCATGGACTTCTACAACGCCATCGCCCGTGACGACCACGCCGCCGTGGCCAAGCTGATTGACGATTTCTTCCTGCCATACCTGGACATCCGTAACCGCAAAGCCGGCTACGCCGTCAGCATCGTCAAGGCCGGCGCCAAAATTGCCGGTTACGACGCAGGCCCGGTGCGCACCCCGCTGACCGACCTGACTGCCGAAGAGTACGAAATGCTCGCTGCCCTGATGGACAAGATGGGTCCGCAATAAGCGCCCACCTGCGGCCTGCCCTTGCCGCACCCGGAGTGGGAAGCCCCACTCCGGTTACAATTCGTGAGCCCGCACAAAAATAACTAGTGGGAGTATTACCAGCATGCAAGCGACTAAGAAGACGCATGTGCGCTACCTGATCCTGTTCATGCTGTTTCTGGTGACCACGATCAACTATGCCGACCGCGCGACCATTGCAATCGCAGGTTCCAGCCTGCAGAAAGACCTCGGCATTGACGCCGTAACCCTCGGTTATATCTTCTCCGCCTTCGGATGGGCTTACGTGGCTGGCCAGATTCCTGGTGGCTGGCTGCTCGATCGTTTCGGTTCCAAGAACGTCTACGCCTTCAGCATCTTCACCTGGTCGCTGTTCACCCTGTTGCAGGGTTTTGTCGGTGGCCTTCCGGTTGCCTGGGCCGTAGTGACCCTTTTCACCCTGCGCTTCCTGGTAGGTTTCGCCGAAGCCCCGTCGTTCCCGGGTAACGCGCGCATCGTCGCCGCCTGGTTCCCCACACAGGAACGTGGCACGGCCTCGGCCATCTTCAACTCGGCACAGTACTTCGCCACTGCACTGTTCGCGCCGATCATGGGCTGGATCGTGTTCAGCTTCGGCTGGGAACATGTGTTCGTGGTCATGGGCGCACTGGGCATCGTGTTCTCCATGGTATGGCTGAAGACCATCCACAACCCGCGCCAACACCCCCGCATCAGCCAAAGCGAGCTTGAACACATCGAGCAGAACGGCGGCCTGGTGGACATGGACCAGAAGCGCGGCAACGAAGGCCCGAAATGGGGCTACATCAAGCAACTGCTGACCAGCCGCATGCTGCTGGGCGTGTACCTGGGCCAATACTGCATCAACGCCATCACCTACTTCTTCCTCACCTGGTTCCCGGTGTACCTGGTACAGGAGCGCGGCATGACCATCCTCAAGGCGGGCTTCATCGCCTCGCTGCCGGCGGTCTGCGGCTTCATTGGTGGCGTGCTGGGTGGCGTGATCTCGGACTGGCTGCTGCGCCGAGGCAACTCGCTGACCTTCTCGCGCAAACTGCCGATCGTCTGCGGCCTGTTGCTGTCGACCACCATGGTGTTCTGCAACTACGTCGACGCCGAATGGATGGTGGTCGGTTTCATGACCCTGGCGTTCTTCGGCAAGGGCATTGGCGCGCTGGGCTGGGCGGTGGTGGCAGACACCTCGCCCAAGCAGATCGCCGGGCTTTCCGGTGGCCTGTTCAACACCTTCGGCAACATCGCCTCGATCACCACCCCGATCGTGATCGGCTACATCATCAGCGCCACCGGCTCGTTCAAGTGGGCGCTGGTGTACGTGGGTGCAAACGCCCTGGTGGCCGTGTTCAGCTACCTGGTGATCGTCGGCCCGATCAAGCGTATCGAGCTGCGCGACGATGCCCCAAAGCCACAGGCTGAGCCTGCCGCCAACGGCGAACTGGCCAGCACGCGCCACTGAGTGAACACGCCCGCGCCGGGTTACCCGGTGCGGGCGGATGTACAAAAAGCCTGAGAACCTGACAAGTAGGGCCAAAACATGCAGTTGATCGAACATTCCGAATCGCCCCGCTACGTCCGCCTGCACGACGACGATAACGTCGTGGTGGTTGTAAACGACGGCGGCCTGGGCGAAGGCGCCCGCTTCGCCGACGGCCTGACCCTGATCGAAGGCGTGCCGCAGAGCCACAAGGTGGCCACCGTGGCCATCGCCAAGGGCGACCCCGTGCGCCGCTATGGGCAAATCATCGGCTACGCGCTGGAAGACCTGCGCCAGGGCAGCTGGGTGCAGGAAAGCCAGCTGGCCATGCCGGCCGCCCCAGCGCTGGACAGCCTGCCGCGCTGTGACGCTGTCCCACAGCCTTTGCCCCCCCTTGAGGGCTTCACCTTCGAAGGCTACCGCAACGCAGACGGCACCGTCGGTACCCGCAACATCCTCGGCATTACCACCACCGTACAATGCGTGACCGGCGTGCTCGAACACGCAGTGAAGCGCATTCGCACCGAACTACTGCCCAAATACCCCAACGTCGATGACGTGGTGGCCATCACCCACAGCTACGGCTGCGGCGTGGCGATCAACGCACGCGACGCCTACATCCCGATCCGCACCGTGCGCAACCTGGCGCGCAACCCCAACCTGGGCGGCGAGGCGCTGGTCATCAGCCTGGGCTGCGAAAAACTGCAGGCCGGCCAGGTGATGCACGACAACGACCCATCGGTGGACCTCAGCGACCCGTGGCTGTACCGCCTGCAGGACGCCAGCCTGGGCTTTGTGGAAATGATCGAACAGATCATGGAACTGGCCGAAACCCGACTGAAGAAACTCGACCAGCGCCGACGCGAAACCGTACCCGCCAGCGAGCTGATCCTTGGCATGCAGTGCGGCGGCAGCGACGCCTTCTCGGGCATTACCGCCAACCCAGCACTGGGCTACGCGTCCGACCTGCTGGTACGCGCCGGCGCCACCGTGCTGTTCTCGGAGGTGACCGAAGTACGCGACGCCATTTACATGCTGACCTCACGCGCCGAAAACCAGGACGTCGCCGAAGCCTTGGTGCGCGAGATGGACTGGTACGACCGCTATTTGCAGCAAGGCGCCGCCGACCGCAGTGCCAACACCACGCCGGGCAACAAGAAAGGCGGCCTGTCCAATATCGTCGAGAAGTCGCTGGGTTCGATCGTCAAGTCCGGCAGCGGCGCCATCCAGGGCGTGCTTGGCCCTGGCGAGCGGGTAAACCGCAAAGGCCTGATCTTCTGCGCCACCCCGGCCAGCGACTTCGTGTGCGGCACCCTGCAACTGGCCGCCGGCATGAACCTGCACGTATTCACCACCGGCCGCGGCACTCCGTATGGCCTGGCCATGGCGCCGGTGGTCAAAGTATGCACCCGCAGCGAACTGGCGCAGCGCTGGCCCGACCTGATCGACATCGACGCGGGGCGCATCGCCACAGGCCGTTCGACCATCGAAGAGCTGGGTTGGGAGCTGTTCCATTACTACCTGGACGTGGCCAGCGGCCGCAAGCAGACCTGGGCCGAACAGCACCGGTTGCACAACGACATCACCCTGTTCAACCCGGCACCGATTACCTGATGCCCAAGGTGGCAATCCATCGGACGTTTTCTCAACCTACAGGAGCACTCCATGCCTGAAATCCTCGGCTACAACTTCATCGCCGGCCAGCGTAGCGCCGCCGGCCAACAGCGCCTGCAGAGCCTGGACGCCAGCACTGGCGAGGCCCTGCCCTACAGCTTTGCCCAGGCCACTGAAACCGAAGTGGACCAGGCCGCCACAGCCGCCGCCGCTGCCTTCGCCGAATTCCGCCAACTAGCCCCGGCGCGCCGCGCCGAATTCCTTGAAGCCATCGCTGCGGAACTGGACGAACTGGACGACGCCTTCGTCGCCATCGTCTGCCGCGAAACCGCCCTGCCCGCCGCCCGCATTCAAGGCGAGCGTGGCCGCACCAGCGGCCAGATGCGCCTGTTCGCCCAGGTGCTGCGCCGGGGTGATTTCCTGGGCGCCCGTATCGACCTGGCCCTGCCCGAGCGCCAGCCACTGCCGCGTGTAGACCTGCGCCAGATGCGCATCGGCGTTGGCCCGGTCGCCGTGTTCGGCGCCAGCAACTTCCCGCTGGCATTCTCCACCGCCGGTGGCGACACCGCCGCCGCCCTGGCTGCCGGTTGCCCGGTGGTGTTCAAGGCACACAGCGGCCACATGGCCACCGCCGACCTGGTCGGCTGCGCCATCGTACGTGCCGCTGAGCGTACCGGTATGCCCAAGGGCGTGTTCAACATGGTATTCGGTGGCGGTGTGGGCGAGTGGCTGGTCAAGCACCCGGCCATCCAGGCTGTCGGCTTCACCGGTTCACTCAAAGGTGGCGACGCCCTGTGCCGCATGGCTGCCGAGCGCCCGCAACCCATCCCTGTGTTCGCCGAGATGTCCAGCATCAACCCGGTGATCGTCCTTCCGGGCGCCCTCGCCAAACGCGGCGAGGCCATCGCCCGCGAACTGGCCGGCTCCGTGTGCATGGGCGCCGGCCAGTTCTGCACCAACCCGGGCATGGTCATCGGCTTGCAATCGCCTCGGTTCAGCCAACTGCTGGCCGACCTTGGCCAGCACCTGAACGCCCAAGGCGGCCAGACCATGCTCAACGCCGGCGGCCTGCGCAGCTACGTCGGTGGCCTGGAACACCTGCACGCCCACGCGGGTATCGAGCACCTGGCAGGCCAGCCACAGGAAGGCAGCCAGGCCCGCGCCCAGCTGTTCAAGGCCGACGCCAGCCTGCTGGTGAATGCCGACCCGCTGCTGCAGGAAGAAGTGTTCGGCCCAACCACCGTAGCGGTCGAAGTGCAGGACAATGACCAACTGCGCGCCGCCCTGCTCGGCCTGCGTGGCCAGCTGACCGCGACGCTGATCGGTGAGCAGGAGGACTTCGAGGCCTTTGCCTGGCTGGTGCCGCTGCTGGAGGAGAAGGTCGGGCGCATTCTGGTCAACGGTTACCCGACTGGTGTCGAAGTGTGTGATGCGATGGTCCACGGCGGGCCCTACCCGGCCACCTCAGACGCCCGTGGCACCTCGGTTGGCACCTTGGCTATCGACCGCTTCCTGC
>CAACWQ010000299.1_pt1 | contig 10860 bp, 8 predicted proteins | sample 2275681 | NCBI WGS metagenome assembly CAACWQ01 (sample SAMEA5312463, study PRJEB27640) | indoor metagenome | biome: indoor environment; feature: controlled; material: polymer furnished wood metals | place: Austria | collected 2011-04-21
CCGCCGATGTGGGCGGCGTCAGCCCGACGGATGACCAGCGGCCTTGCAGCGACATGCCGATGCCGTCGCAGGGGATCAGCGACATAAGCCGGGGCAGGCGCGCACGGAAGAACCCGTCGATGTCTGCAGCCCGGTTGGCGTCAAGCAGCATGCTGTCCAACGCTTTGTGAACGTGTACGGCGGCTTCAAGCTTTTGCCGGCTGCGCAGGGTCTCGATATGCAGCGAGAAGAATTCGCCGAACATTTCCGCCGCCACACGTTGTCCCATGGACAGCGTGCGTGGTGCATAGTGGTGGCAGGCGATCATCCCCCACAGCTCTCCATTGACGATGACCGAAATCGACATGGAGGCCCCCACGCCCATGTTGCACAGGTATTCGCAGTGGATCGGCGAGACGCTGCGCAAGTGCGCATAGGAAAGGTCGAGCGGCTCGCCCGAGGGGTCGAGCACCGGGTCGATGGCGACTGTCTTGAACTGGGCATCCGAGATCACCCGGATCGGGTTGCGCAGGTAAAGTGCGCGGGCCTGCTGGGGGATGTCGGAGGCCGGGAAATACTGGCCCATGAAGCTTTCAAGGTCGCTGCGCCTGGCCTCTGCAACCACCTTGCCGGCGCCGTCGGCACCCAATTGGTAGATCATCACCCGGTCGTAACCGAGCACGGCCCGGACAAAGCGGGCAGCATCGCGGAACAGCTTGCTGGTCTGGTCGATGTCGCGCAGTTGGGCGATCAGCGTGCGGGCCAGCTCGATTGGCTCGGCAATGCTCGCGCCAGCGGGCTCGAACTCGAGGATAGCCGTGCCTTTGAACACGTGGGCGGCAATGTCGACAGCCTCGCCGCTGGGCAGTTTCACACCGAAGCTGTGCGCCGGCCGCGAGGCCTCCCGGGTGCGGGCCAGCGCGTTGCGCAGGGTATGCGCCACTTCATCCCCGAGCACCGCATGCAGCTTCTGGCCGTTGATGTCGCTTGCTACGCCCAGCATTTGTGGGGCATTGGCCGAATGACGCAAAACGACGGTGGCCGAGGCATCGCACGCCAGCAGGCAACCATGGGGCTGGATGCTGCCAGGTATCTGAATAGGCTCGCGGTCGCAGTTGGTCAGGTTTACTTGGGGGTTGAATGTCATGGCCGTGCCTGTGGAGGATGAGGAGGCTGCCAGCAGGGCCGCCAACGTCAGCCTAGCAGGCATGCCCGCCTTTGGCATAGCGAGGCGAAAAGGGCCTTGCTGGCTTATGACGGGTGTTCCCCTCGATCATCAGCGAACCCCAGCTCACGGATGAACATCGAAAACAGTTCAGGGTGAGACGAGATATTCAGTTTCGCGTACAGGTGGCGCCGGTACACCTTGATGGTTTCTGGCGAGATGCCCAGCCGTGCGCCATCGCCTTCGACGTATAGCCGCGCAGGAGGAACGGACGAGAAGGCGGCATGTGCCGCCTTTTACCGGTGGAGTACAGATGTGCTCTTGTCGATATGCCTTGAAGGCAAGCGGCGATCAATGGTCTCATCCGCACCTGAGCCAACTGGTATTGAACGATGATTCGCCCGCTGTTTGTTTCCATTGATGGGCCTAAAGGCACCGGCAAGACAACGCTGCTGGAGGCCGTCACCCAAGCCCTGAGGGTGGACGGGAAAAAGGTGATCCGCCTTTGCGAAAAAAAGAGCGATCCCTACCGGGGCGAAACCATGGCGCTGGTCAACAAGCTCGCCAGAAACCCTTGCCGAGATCTGGAATTCAGGGTGTGCGAGCGCTTCGCTGAAAGCCGCGCCTGGATTTCCCGGCACGTACTGCCCAAGCAGCCAGCCGACAGCATCGTCCTGATTGATCGCTGGTACCCCTCTGACGCCGCGTTTCGCCGCACGGTGCCGTTTGACCAGATCTTGCGATTGAACCTCGACCTAAGCGTGCAAGTGCCAGATTTGCATGTCGGGGTTGTCACTGCCCCTGAAACCTCGTGGGCAAGGGCTACGGCACGCACGCGTGGCCTGGGCAGTACGGTGATACACAACCTGGATGAACAGGTTGCCTGCACCGAGGCTTTCGAGCGGGCGCTCGTAAAGCACGGCTGGGTGTTGTGCCGTAATGAAGGGGCCATCGAAGACGCGACGCGGCAGGTGGTTGGCGAGATTGACCGCGTACTGCTATCGCGTTGAGCGCTCGTGCGCCGCTGTGCAAGCTGGCTTGCCGGCGCAAAGGCCGGCCTGGGCAACCATGCGTGGATGATCAGGCGCCCTGGCGGTCGATATCACGGCGCAGGACAACCGACGTGGTAATGTCATCCACCGATTCGTGACGTGCCACGTTGTCGCGCACCTGATTGAGGTCGTCGATTGTCCGGGTTTCCACCTCAACCACCAGGTCAAGCTGCCCACTCACCGAGGAAACCCGCCGCACGCGTGCGTCCGTTGCCAACTGGTCGAGCAGCCCCATGGCAGGTGTGCGCTGCAAGGTCACCAGCAGTATCGCGCGTATGACATTGGCGTCTATTTCGCCGATATCCGCACGGTATCCTCGAATGATCCCGCTGCGTTCAAGGTTGGCCACACGCTCGGTAGTGGCGCTTCTGGAAAGGCCTATGCGGCCGGCTAATGCCTTCAGCGCAATGCGCGCGTCCTTCGAAAGTACTTCAAGAATCTCACGATCTTTTGCGTCCAGTTCACGCATTGCACCACCTGATAAGCTCGCCGTCATTATGCCGGTCGGTACCGGCATAATGCCTGTCGATCCCGACCGTATGCAGGGTGTCGGTTTCGGCAGTGCATGACAAGCTATTGAAAAACAATTTGCTCGCTCGGAACGTGATGATATGACAGACCTTTCCCACCCGGCACCTCGGTTTTCGGCAAGCGATGCAGAGGGCCTCGCAAAAGATTTTTTCAATGTCACCGCTACAGCAACCCCCCTGGACGGGGAGCGGGACCGCAATTACCGGTTGGATACGGGCGTCGATGCGGGCTGGATACTGAAAATCGTCAATGCCAGCGAACCCCGGGTAGAAAGCGAGTTTCAAACCGCGCTGCTCGATCATCTGGCCGTGCATGGCGCGCACCTGGGTGTGCCTCACCTTCGCGCCAGTGTGGCGGGTGACTACCTGCCGTCCGTGGCCAGCGCCTCAGGTGAGCAGCATGCGATGCGCTTGGTCAGCTGGTTGGTCGGTACGCCACTTGCCGAGGCCAAGCGATCTTTCGCGCTGATGAGCAACTTTGGTCGGGCACTCGGTGAACTTGACCGCGCCCTGCAGGGGTTCATGCACCCTGGTGCCGTCCGTGATCTGGACTGGGACTTGCGCCATGCCGCACGCTCCCGTTCGCGCTTGCACCACATCAAAAGCCCCGAGCGCCGGGCCATTGTCGAGCGTTTTATCACCCGGTTCGAACACACTGTACAGCCCCGGCTGGCATCACTCAGGGCGCAGGTGATCCACAATGATGCCAACGACTGGAACATCCTGGTCGATGCCGAAACCACCCGCCATGTGACCGGCTTCATCGACTTTGGCGATGCCGTGCATACCGTGCTGATTGCCGAGGTCGCGATCGCCAGTGCTTACGCCATTCTCGACATGGACGACCCGATCGGCGCTGCCGCAGCGCTGGTGGCCGGATTCCATGAAAAGTACCCATTGCAAGCGCAAGAGCTTGACGTGCTGTTCAACCTGATTGCCATGCGCCTGGTCATCAGCGTTACTTTCTCCGCTTCCCGGCAAGATCTGACAGAAGACAACCCTTACCTGGCGATCAGTGAAGCGCCAGCCTGGCGCCTGCTGGAACAGCTTGATTCGATGAATCCACGGCTGGCTACAGGCATCCTGCGCAAAGCCTGCGGTTTCGATGCCATCGAGGGGGCGGGCGCAGTGCGCCGCTGGATCGCCGATAACCACACATCATTTGCCGACCTGGTGCGCCCGTCAGCCGCCGTCCTCAACAAGGTGATCGCGCCGTTTGGCGACGCCAGCCACGAAATGACCATCGCCTCAGCCGAGCAGCGGCCTGCCGATGCGACGCGCTGGTGGAATGCGTTCTCTGCCGCGCACAACGTGCCGCTGGCCATCGGGCCATGGGGTGAGTTGCGTACCATTTATACGGACAGCGCTTTCGAGTCGCGCTTTATCAAGGGGCAGCGCCGCACTTTGCATGTAGGGGTCGATCTGGTGATGCCCGCCGGTACGCCGTTGTACGCTCCGGTCCCTGGCACCGTCAAAAGCGTTGAGGTTGAATCCGACCCGCTGGGCTATGGTGGGCTGGTGATGATCGAGCACAGCCCGCCAGGTTGCCCGCCATTCCTGACCCTGTGGGGGCACCTGGCCCACGAGGCGCTCAGCCGCTTGAAGGCCGGTGACAAGCTCGACGCCGGCGACCTGGTGGGCTACATGGGCACCGATAATGAAAACGGCGGCTGGATTCCTCACCTGCATCTGCAGATGACCACCGATACCCAGCTGAGCGCGAGTGAGGTCATTGGCGTTGGAGAGCCCGAGTACCGCGAAGTGTGGGCAGACCTGTTCCCTGATGCCTCGACCTTGGCCGGCATCCCGCCAGAAACCTACAACGAGCAGGGAATGACCAAGGCCCAGATCATTGCCAAGCGTAAAGTGCTGCTGCTACCGAACTTGTCAATTTCGTACACCGACCCGATCAAGTTCGTGCGCGGCGATGGCGTATGGCTGATCGACAACTTCGGGCGGGCCTACCTGGATTGCTTCAACAACGTGTGTCACTTGGGCCATAGCCATCCCGACGTGGTCGACGCCTTGAGCCGCCAGGCTGCACGACTTAACACCAACACCCGTTACCTGCACGACAACATCGTGGAGTACGCCGAGCGGCTGACCGGCACGTTGCCAGAGGGCCTTTGTGTGGCGTCATTCGGCTGCTCGGGCAGTGAAGCCAACAGCCTCATGCTGCGCATGGCGCGCAACTACACCGGTAGCGACCAGGCGATCGTGCTGGACTGGGCTTACCATGGCACCACGCAAGAACTCATCGACCTGAGCCCTTACAAGTACAAGCGCAAAGCCGGCAAGGGCAGGGCGGCGCACGTATACGAGGCGGTGGTTCCAGACAGCTACTACGCGCCCGAGCACTGGCCATTGGAAGAGCACGGCAAGCGGTTTGCCGAGTCGGTGGCAGAGCAGCTGGACGCCATGCGCAAAGCCGGCAAGGGCCCGGGGTTCTTCCTTGCCGAGTCGATCCCCAGCGTGGCGGGGCAGGTGTTCCTGCCCGAGCATTACCTCAAGGAGGTATACGCGATGGTTCGCGCCGAAGGTGGGCTGTGCCTGGCCGATGAGGTGCAGGTCGGGTTTGGCCGTGTCGGTAGCCACTGGTGGGCGTTCGAGACCCAAGGCGTAGTGCCGGATGCTGTCACCATGGGCAAACCGATTGGTAACGGCCACCCGATGTCGGCGGTGGTGACCACGCGCGAGGTTGCCGATGCTTTCAACAACGGCATGGAGTATTTCAATACGTTCGCCGGCAACCCTGTGTCGTGTGCGGTGGGCCTGGCGGTGCTCAATGCAATCGAGCGCGACCAGTTGAAAGAGAACGCCTTGAGCATCGGCAATTACCTGCTTGAGGGTTTGGGCAAACTTCAGCAGCAATTCGAGGTGATTGGTGATGTACGCGGGTTGGGCCTGTTCCTCGGCGTCGTGTTGGTCACGGACCGCACGTCGAAGGCTCCGGCCACGGCCTTGGCCAGGAAAGTTGCCGATGGCGCCAGAGAGCGCGGCGTATTGATCGGTACCGAAGGCCCGCATGACAACGTGCTGAAAATGCGTCCTTCCATGATTTTCAGCCGGGCCAATGCGGACTTCCTGCTTGAAGTGCTGCAAGACAGCTTCATTGCGGCGCTGAAGTGAGGTGCACCCAGTGAGATTCTGAGAGGTCCCGTTCAAGAACGCCCCCAGGCTTCCCTGAGAAAGCATCTGCTTGAGCGGCAGAACAATGGCTTTCAAACAGTCAATGGCAGGAAATAAAACAACAATGGCACTAACTGGATGGCGATCGACCAGAACTGAACTGCGAATCAAGGCACCGTCGCCCGGGCTTCTTCAGGCGCTAGTTCGAACTGTTCGAGGCAACGCTGCTGGAAAGAAGATGTTTTCCTCCGACTCCATGTGGTCGTAGTATTTTTCGATGAAGTCATCGACAGTGTCCAAAGACACGATGAGCTGCCTCCGTGCTGGATTTCAAACGCGCTGGCCCAGCGCTAAGATAAAGTTTGCTGTCATCAGGACATCAAGAGTTGGAGCACTGCAATGTTTATTGATGTGAATGCTTTCACACCATGGTCGGCACTCGGAGGGGGCGCGCTGATTGGTCTGGCAGCAGGTCTGTTCGCCATGTGCAACGGACGGGTAGCCGGTATTAGTGGGTTGCTCGCTTCGATGTTGCAGCGTGCAGGGGAGGGGCGTGGTGACAAAGCGGCGTTCTTGCTGGGAATCTTCGCTGCACCGTTGTTGTGGCAGGCGTTCGCGTCGCTTCCTACTGTGCAGTTCACCAGCGCACCTTGGGTGCTGATGGCCGCAGGGCTGCTGGTCGGCCTGGGTACTCGCTACGGTGGCGGCTGCACCAGCGGTCATGGGGTGTGCGGCCTGTCGCGGTTGTCTCCTCGTTCGGCAGTGGCGACGCTGTGTTTCATGGCGACCGGTTTTGTCACTGTGTTCGTCGCTCGGCATCTTTTTACAGGGACGTAACATGACTCGGATCAGTGGCTTCATCGCAGGGGTGCTGTTCGGGATAGGTTTATTGCTGTCCGGAATGGCAAACCCTGCCAAGGTGATTGGCTTCCTCGACCTAGCCGGGCAATGGGACCCCTCGCTGGCGTTGGTCATGGTCGGAGCCATCGGAGCGGCGTTCTTGCCAATGGCCTGGGCACGTCGACACTCGGTGACGCTGCTAGGTGAGACGATGCATTTACCCGCCCGGCGTGACATTGACCGTCGTCTAGTTGGCGGAAGCCTGTTGTTCGGTGTTGGTTGGGGCCTGGCCGGGGTGTGTCCGGGCCCGGCGTTGGTGCTTTTGTCGGGTGGCTACTGGCCGGCGTGGCTGTTTGTGGCAGCGATGTTGCTGGGTATGCTGATATTCAATGTGATCGAAGCGGTTACGGCACCAAGTGTTTGATTACTTATGGTGACGTGATCCGTGAACCCAACTCGTCGCTCAGATTATCATGCGTTCTTTCATTCGGATGGCAGTGCCCATACATGCCAATTGTCCGGTCTTGGGATGTGGGCATGCCTGATCGGGGAGTACAGAGACCAAAAGCACGACGGAGCCGATGTAGAACAAAACGATCCGCCAAATCACGCCATTGATGGCCTTCGGCAGAATATCCTTAGGATTTTCGGTCTCGCCAGCTGCAGTCCCCACAAGCTCAATACTTGAATAAGCGAACAGTACGCCTTGAATGATCAGGACGGCAGGCAGAATTCCATGAGGGAAGATACCTCCATTGTCGCTTATCAGGCTAAGACCTGGTGCATGCCCGCCAATAGGGTGATCGGTGCCGAGAACCACGGTACCTACAATAAGGAATGCTACGATTGCACCGACCTTGATAATGGCGAACCAGAACTCCATTTCACCGAACCACTTGACGCCGATCAGGTTCATGACGGTTACAACGGTGAGGGCAATTAGGGCGAACCCCCATTGAGGGAAGTCAGCTAACATGCTCAAGGACCACCCCCATCGTTGAAAGAGATTCGCATGGAGTTACGTCAGCTTCGCTATTTCCTGAGTGTTCTGGAGTACGGCAGTCTTGGCAGGGCGGCGGTCGAGCTCGGGGTCGGCGCCTCCGCACTGAGCCAGCAACTGTCGAAGCTGGAGAGCGAGGTGAGTACCCGGCTTTTGACACGTTCAAGTACCGGCGTATCGCCGACGGCGGCCGGCCTAGCCTTCGAATACCATGCGCGCCTGGCGCTTCGTCAGGCGGAGCACGCTGTCCTGGCGGCACAAAGTGGCCGCATGAGCGGCTATGCCAGCGTAGGGCTGGCACCGACCACCGCATCGATTCTTGGCTTGGCGTTGATCGACAGGATGCGCGAACGCTATCCGGACATCCGCCTGCACCTGGTGGAAATGTTGTCTGGCTATCTGATGAACCAACTTAATGCCAGGCACCTTGACCTGGCGGTACTGTTCCAGACAGAGACGGGGCCGCGGCTGGATGTCCGGGCGCTTCTGACGGAGCGGCTGTTCGTGCTGGTTCCCGCCCGGCTGGTCAAGGCCGAGTGGGGCGAGTCGCTTACATTGCAACAGGTCGTGACGCTCCCCTTGGTGATGCCCAGTACCCAGCATGGTCTGCGTACGACATTACGCTCGATTTTCGAGCAGGCCGGGCTGGAGGCCAGCATCGTCATGGAAGTCGATGGTCTGACGCTGTTAATGGATTGTGTCTGTGCGGGCTATGCCGCCACCATCCAGCCCGGCGCGACGGTGGCCCTGGCGCATCAGGCGGGCTTACGCGTGTTTGCCATCGATGAAGCGAAGGCGCAGCGTCGCAATGTGATTGTCAGCCTGACTGAAGACGAGCTCTCGCCGGCCGCGTTGGCGACACGGATCGTACTGCAGGAGGTCGCTCGGGATCTGGTGGAGCAGGGCCGATGGCCCGGGGCCCGGTTGCTATGACCCGGACTGTTGGTTCACTCATGCAATCCCTTTAGAAAAACTGAATGCCTCCCCCCAACGATCGCGTTTCGCACCTTCCGGGCACTCATTAAAGTCCGTGGCCACGAGGAGCAGCCGAACATTCGGCTCTTCGTGACCTGGAGGCGAAATGATTGATGTGCTAGTCATCGGAGGGGGCAATGCCGCCCTCTGTGCCGCGCTGATGGCGCGAGAGGCCGGAGCCAGCGTATTGCTGCTCGAGGCCGCACCTCGCGCCTGGCGTGGTGGCAATTCTCAACACACTCGTAACTTGCGGTGCATGCATGATGGCCCGCAGGACGTATTGGTCGAGGCGTACCCGGAGGAAGAGTTCTGGCAAGATTTGCTGAAAGTCACAGGTGGCCAGACCAACGAAAAGCTCGCGCGACTGGTGATTCGCGCGTCCTCCAGCTGCCGCGGGTGGATGCGCCGTCATGGTGTGCATTTCCAGCCCTCACTATCGGGTGCGCTGCACACCGCTCGGACCAATGCTTTTTTCATGGGCGGCGGCAAGGCGCTGGTCAATGCCTATTATCGCAGTGCCGAAAACCTTGGCGTACAGATCCGTTACGACACACCGGTAGCCGACATTGAACTGGAGGACGGACGCTTCGTTGCGGCCTATGTGCCGGCGCGTGAGGTTCAGGGGCGGCAACTGCCCGCCGAGCGCATCGAAGCACGCACCTGTGTGCTTGCCGCCGGGGGGTTCGAGTCCAACCGCCAGTGGTTGCGCGAGGCCTGGGGGCAGAACGAGCGAGGGGAGTGGCCTTCAGATAATTTCCTGATCCGAGGTACGCGTTTCAATGATGGGGTCCTGTTGCGGCGCATGATCGAACAGGGCGCCGACACGATTGGCGACCCGACCCAGGCGCATATGGTGGCGATCGATGCTCGCGCTCCTCTTTACGACGGCGGCATCTGCACGCGCATCGATTGTGTGTCGCTGGGCGTGGTGGTCAACCGCGATGGCCAGCGTTTCTATGACGAAGGCGAGGACTTCTGGCCCAAGCGCTATGCCATCTGGGGGCGTCTCGTGGCCCATCAGCCCGGGCAGGTGGGGTTCTCGATCATCGACCAGAAAGCGCTCGGTCGCTTCATGCCGCCGGTTTTCCCAGGTGCCACTGCCGACAGCCTAGAGGCGCTGGCCGGCCTGCTCGGTTTGCCTGAACAGGCCTTCCTCGAAACCGTGCATGCCTACAACAAGGCCTGCCAAGTGGGCACCTTCGACCACACCCGGCTGGACGACTGTCACACCGTGAGCCTGGAACCGGTGAAAAGCCACTGGGCGCGTCCGATCGATACGCCTCCCTACTACGGCTACCCGCTGCGTCCTGGCGTGACTTTCACCTACCTGGGGCTGCGCACCGATGAAACGGCTGCCGTCCATTTCGATAGGCGTCCCAGCCCGAACCTGTTCGTTGCCGGCGAGATGATGGCGGGCAACGTACTGGGCAAGGGCTACACCGCAGGTGTCGGCATGTCCATCGGCACCGCCTTCGGCCGTATCGCCGGAACCAGCGCCGCTGCGGCGGCAGGTCACGAACATCCAGAAAAAGAGAATCGCCATGACCGCGAAACTGCCTGAACCACGCCAGCCTGATGCCGCCCGGCCGGCCCTTGCAATGATCCCGGTGTTGAACCTGGAGGAGCGGGAAGTGGACCGGCAAATGCGGATCTGCAACGCCTGCCGATACTGCGAAGGCTTCTGCGCAGTATTTCCGTCCATGACCCGCAGGCTGGAGTTTGGCAAGGCCGACATCCACTACCTGGCCAACCTGTGCCACAACTGCGGCGCTTGCCTGCACGCCTGTCAGTATGCCCAACCCCACGAGTTTGCCGTCAACGTGCCCCAGGCAATGGCCAAGGTGCGCGGGCAGACCTATGCCGAGTACGCCTGGCCGGCCCTCTTCGGACGGCTGTATCGGCACAACGGCACCTATGTCGCCACTGCATTAGCCGTCGCCCTGTCGCTGTTCTTGCTGCTGACCTTGTACGTCAACGGCACGCTGCTGCCCGGGCGGTTGGCGGGGAACTTCTATGCGGTCTTCCCGCACAACGCGCTGGCGCTGATGTTCGGTAGTGTCTTTGCAGCTGCAGGTGTGGCCCTGGCGGTGGCTGTACGACGCTTCTGGCGCTCGGTCTCGCCTGCCGAGGCGCTGGCGCAACCGGCCAAAGGGGCGGTGTTCGAGGCATCAAGCGCAGCGTTGACCCTGA
>CAACWQ010000491.1_pt1 | contig 10685 bp, 18 predicted proteins | sample 2275681 | NCBI WGS metagenome assembly CAACWQ01 (sample SAMEA5312463, study PRJEB27640) | indoor metagenome | biome: indoor environment; feature: controlled; material: polymer furnished wood metals | place: Austria | collected 2011-04-21
GCTGAGGGTTTCGTCGTGAGCACGGTGGTGAAGCGTTGGATCAGCCCACTCCCAGAAAACTTCACCGCGAATCCTCATGTCGGCCTCCTACGATTTTAGTTGTATGCCACGGGTGAACTCTCACCATAGCCAAAGCGAGGCGAGACGCAATCTCGGTATCGCAGCTTGAGAACTGAATCGGACCGCCGGCCGATTTTCTTGTACCGAACCCAACCACATGTACAACTTACTGCCGCGATATGGCGGCCAAGGATCTGCCGTGGGCAAAACAATCATCCTGACTGGTCGCGCCATCGTGAACTTTAAAAGGGTCATGTACGACGTGTCGGACCATGAAGTTCAAGAACTGCTCGAAAGCAATGATCTGCGGGAATCGCAGATTGATGACGACGATCTACGCGACATCGAGTGCATCCACGACGACGTTGCCATCGAGGTGCAGCCATGACCCGCCTCGCCCTCTGCCTCCTGCTGCTGGCCACCGGCGCCAGCGCAACCGAGAACGTCATCGACGTGCAGCACGACAGCCAGCGCGGCGTCACCTGCTACCTGCTGAATGGGGTCGGCATCAGCTGCATCCCCGACAGCCAGCTGCAGGCCGGCAACGAGCGCCAGCTCTCCCCGCACGAAACCCAACCCGAACCTACACCCGCTCTGGCGCCTGGGCGCTGGATTGATGAGAGGTATCAGCTGTGAAAGAAGACGACATCATCAAGCTGTCGGCCAGGGCCATGGGTTTTGAGCTGGAGTACCGGCGCGGCAGTGACTCCTTCTACTACGACGACCCCGAGACAGGCCGGGAGGTTTGGCTGCCGATGCAGGATGACCGGCAGACGATGCTCATCATTTCGAAGTTGAAGGTGGACATCTGCTCCCTTCACAGCCTCGCTCGCGCAACTGCCTTCGTGCCATACACCGGGTACAAGGCGTGCGAGATTCCGCATGCAGATGAGCCAGCGGCACGCCGCGAAGCTCTGCGCCTAGCTATCGCCACAGTGGCAGCCAAGTACGCGAAAAATATGATCGCCGGCGGTCCTGATGAGCGGGTCCTGGTGCACCTGCTTGGCATCGAGGGATCAACGGCTCACGCCATGTGCGGGGCCATTCGCGAATCTCGCGAGGAGATCAGCAAGGCATGTCAGCGCCTTAAGCGAAAGGGTCTGGTGACTAACAAGGGGCCATTCTGGCAGGCAGTGCAGCCATGACCGACCTGATCGAAGTGAAGACTGCTGACCTGGTCGGCGAGCAACTGGCCTGGGCGGTGGGCAAGGCTGAGGGCCTGGAGGTTCTCCTCGCTCCTCCAATCTACGGCAACCCGTGGCGGGTCTTCGTGCGCTACACCGGCGAGGTCACCATCCGCGATGTGCGGTATGACCCACACGAGAACTGGTCGCTGGCCGGCGCCCTGATACGCAAGCACAACATCAGCCTCCACGCCCCTCAGCACGGTTCGGACTGCTGGGCAGCCTGGAGGACGATCGATGATAAGGACGTGCTCATGGGCGGGGCCACTGAAACCATAGCGGCCTGTGGGGTGGTGGTTGCGTTGAAGCTCGGCGATACCGTACAGGTGCCGAAGGAGCTGATGCCATGATGACTCTCGGCGAAATCATCGAGGCCGCGAAATCCGGCGAGCGCCCAGAATACGACGAGCTGCGATTGGCCGTGTGCGCGATGGACGGGCTCATGACCTTTGACCGCCAGGCCATCTGGAAACTGGCCGAGGGGGAGGAGAAAGGCAAGAAGCCGTTCTTGACCTGGAGCAGCGTCTGGCAGCGTGACGAGCAGTTCCAGCGCATCAAGCGCGCCATGGCAACTGACCCAAAAACCTATCTCGGCCCCAACTACGACCCAGACAGCCCGGCAGTGCAAGAGCGCCGGCGCATGTCGATCGCCATCATGGAAGGCGTTGCGCGCCGCGCACAGGAGAAGAAGCCAATGTACATGGCCTACCTGATCTACCGAGGCCCTCGGTGAACAACCACCGCTACCAGCCATTCTCGGCGCGCGGCCTGGGCAGCTGGCACACCTGCAGCATCTGCGGGACATCCAAACACAGCGGCTTCTACTGGCTGGCCGGCTACAAAAGCAAAACCGAGCCGCCCTGCATCGCCTGGAAGATCGATCCAGAGTGGAAGGCCCAGGCCATCCCCGCGCCAATCACCGAACCCTGACCGCCCACCCTTTACTCAAGCCCGCCGACATGCGCGGGCATGGAGGACCTGTGTCCGAAAATACCGACTACAGCATGTCGCCAGACGACGCGCTGATTATCGCCGGCATCAGCCAGCATGGCCTGGATATGCGCCGCACTATGGTGAAAGCTCTGTGGCGGGAACACGGAGCAGCAAAGCTGGCCGAGATGTTCGCTCAGTTTATCGGAATGGCCAACTCCGTCGCAGCCAACTGCGCAGAGATGAGCGACATGGTGCTCATCCATGAATGCGGGGTTCACCCCGACAAGTTCGACAGCGTGAACCTGCCAACCATCATCGGCGCCTGCCAAGGCGTGCAGATCGCCAATAAGTGCGACCCCGCCGGCGCATGCCGTGGCTGCGCCTACCGCCTGGGCTCCATCGCCAATCAGTCACCCATAACCACCAGCGACGCCGAATTCATGGCGCATGACCGCAAGGGCTTCATGTGTCATGCCGATCTCGACGAGCGCGGTGAACCCCTTCGAGTTTGCGTGGGCCACGCCAAGGCAGCCCGAGCCTCTACCTGACCACCAACCTGCCGCCACCGGCGGCGTGGAGACCATCCCATGGAACATGCAAGCGAGTTTCTCGACGAGGAAGAGGTGATCCGCATCACCGGCTACCAAATCCCGAGCAAACAAATCGCCTGGCTGGCCAACAACGGCTGGCAGTACACGCTTACCCGGGCCCGGCGGCCCGTTGTGGGGCGGGTATACGCCCGCCTGAAAATGGCCGGCGTTAAGCCAAACGCGACGAATGCAACAACTGAAACCTGGACATTGGACTTATCGCGCGTGGGGTAAAGGATGCGCAACAGGAAGGCATCGAACAAGGACCTGCCGCCCAGAATGCTGCGGCGGGTCCGCAAGCTGAAAAGCGGCAAGCTGTGGGTTGGTTACTACTACGACGGGAGGGATGCAGACGGGAAGCGGCAGGAAGTGCCGCTGGGGACTGACCTCGCTGAGGCCAAGTTGGAATGGGCCCGCCTGGAGCACAAGGCGAAGCCGAAAGTGATGGCGATGATGGGCGAGCTGTTTGACCGGTACGAGCGGGACATCATCCCGGGCAAGTCGCCACGCACGCAAAAGGACAACAAGTACGAGCTGGAGCGCCTGCGCAAGGCGTTTGCTGACGCCCCCATTGAGGTTATCAGCCCACCGGTCATTGCCCAGTACCGGGACGCCCGCAGCGCTAAAACCCGAGCAAACCGGGAGATCGCCCTGCTCTCGCATGTCTTCACCATGGCCATGGAATGGGGCTTCGCAGAGCGCAACCCATGCCTGGCAGTGCGCCGCAACAAGGAGAAGGTCCGCGACTTCTACGCGGCCGACGAAATCTGGGATGCGGTGTATGCCGAAGGCGACCAGGGCCTCAAGGATGCCATGGACTTGGCCTACCTGGCGGGCCAGCGCCCGGCAGACACCCTGAAATTCAGCACTGTCGACTTGGACGAGGACTACCTGTGGGTCGATCAGAACAAGACCGACAAGAAGCTGCGCATCCGGCGGCACGTTAACGGCGAGCTCACTGGCCTTGGCCTGTTCATCGAGGCGCTTCTGGAGCGGCGAAAGCTGCAAGGCGTGCGCAACTCACGCCTCATCACCAATGACTCGGGCCTTCGCATGAGCTGGGAAATGCTGAGGAACCGCTTCAGCGAAGCGCGGGACAGGGCTGCGCGCAAGCTGACTGCCGATGGCAACACAGACCTGGCCATCAAAGTTCGGCAGTTCCAGTTCCGCGATATTCGACCGAAGGCGGCATCGGAGATTGAGGACATCAGCCACGCCAGCCGGCTGCTTGGACACTCCAAGGAGGAAATCACCAAGCGCGTTTATCGCCGCGTCGGCGAAGTGGTCAGCCCTACCAAATAAATGGCTGATGCGGAAACGATGCCCAATGATGCGGAAACGATCCGGGTTTTCTACGTGCAAAGAAAAACCCCGCAGACGTTAATCTGCGGGGCTTTCGAATGGTGGAGGCCGAGGTCGGAATCGAACCGGCGTAGACGGATTTGCAATCCGGAGCATAACCACTTTGCTACTCGGCCTCAAAGGTCGGATCTAGCTGCTTGCGCTTTGCTATCTCCTTGAAACGCTGAACCTTTTTCAAAGTTTGCTGCGTTTCGATGGGCGCCATTATGTCTTCATTCCTTTAACCTTGCAACCCCCTGAACGAAAAAAAATTTCAACGGGTTCAAGGTGTTAGCGCAGACGCCCGAGTTTACTCCACAAACCTACCACCGTGTTCTCCACCGTGCCGCTCGCCGCCATGCCGATGCGTTCCTGCAGGCTCTTGCGTTCGGCATAGTGCAGGTGGAACAGGTTGGCATTGCGCGCACGCTCGCTGAGGTATTCGTCGCTGGTCTGCAGTTCGTCCACCAGCTTTCGGTTGAGTGCCGCAACCCCGAGCCAGACTTCGCCGGTGGCCACTTCGTCAATATGCAACTGTGGGCGGTAGCGTGCAACGAAGTCCTTGAACAGCTGGTGGGTGATGTCCAGGTCTTCCTGGAACTTCTCCCGGCCCTTCTCGGTGTTTTCGCCAAACACGGTGAGGGTACGTTTGTACTCGCCAGCAGTCAGCACTTCGAAGTCGATGTCATGCTTCTTCAACAGGCGGTTGACGTTAGGCAACTGCGCCACCACGCCGATCGAACCCAGCACGGCGAACGGCGCACTGACAATCTTCTCGCCGATGCAGGCCATCATGTAACCACCGCTGGCGGCCACCTTGTCGATGCACACGGTCAGCGGGATGCCTGCCTGACGAATGCGCGCCAGCTGCGACGCTGCCAGGCCGTAGCTGTGCACCAGGCCACCGCCACTCTCCAGGCGCAGCACTACTTCGTCACGCGGGGTGGCGAGGGTCAGTAGCGCGGTGATTTCGTTACGCAGGCTTTCAGTGGCCGAGGCCTTGATGTCGCCATCGAAATCCAGCACGAAGACCCGGCCCTTTTCCTCGGCCTTGCCCTTCTTCTGCTGTTTTTCCGCCTTGGCCTGCTGCTTGCGCAAGGCCTTGAGCTGGGCCTTGTCCAGCAGGCCAGACTCCAGGCGCTCGCGCAGGTCCTTGTAGAACTCGTTCAGGCGGGTGACCTGTAACTGCCCACCCGGTTTGCGCCGCCCCTTGCCGCGCAGCCCGGCGATGGCTGATAGCACCACCAGGATGGCGATGACCAGGGTGGCGGTTTTGGCGAGAAAGCTTGCGTATTCGGCAAGAAACTCCACGTTGACTCCTTAAATACCTGCGCCACGGCGGCGCGTAACTGTTGCAAGCATACCGTTGCACCCGAGGTGCTGCCAGCTGGTGCAAACGCTGGCAACATCTTTCAAACAACCTTTTCAAACGCTTGTATGTTTTTTCGTTGACAGCCCGTGAGCCGCATCCTAACCTCGCAGCAACCTCCAACAGGCCGGAACCTTTCGTGGGCAACCTCTACCTGATCCGACATGGCCAAGCCTCCTTCGGTGCCGATGACTACGACGTTCTCTCCCCCGTGGGCGTGCGTCAGAGCCAGGCCCTGGGTGAGCACCTTGCCCAGCTGGGTGTACGGCTGGACCGTTGCGTGGCAGGCGACCTGCGCCGTCAGCAGGATACCGCTCGCCTTGCCCTGGAGGCCTTGCAGGCCAACGGCTGCCCGGTGCCGACGGTTGAGACCGACGCGGCGTTCAATGAGTTCGATGCCGACGGCGTCATCCGTGCCCTGTTGCCCGGGCTGCTGCCGCAAGAGCCAAACGCCCTGCACATCCTGCGCAATGCTGCGCAGCACCGCAGTGAGTTCCAGCGCCTGTTCGCCTTGATGGTGCAGCGCTGGCACGACGGGGAGCATGCCGACGACGGCCTGGAAACCTGGCAAGCTTTTACTGCCCGCGTACAGGGTGGGCTGCAACGCGTACTGGATAATGCCGGCAGCGGCGACAATATCGCCATTTTCACCTCGGGCGGTACCATTGCCGCCCTGCTCCACCTGGTTACCCGTATCACCCCCAGCCAGGCGTTCGCGCTGAACTGGCAGATCATCAACACGTCGCTCAGCCAGCTGAAGTTCCGCGGCCGCGACGTGGCACTGGCTTCCTTCAACAGCCAAGCCCATGTGCAGCTGTTGAGGGCACCGGAGTTTGTCACCTACCGATAAGCCCGGCTTTGTTGTGTCCCTGCGGGGACGTGTAAATCACTCTATAAGGAATGCGCCATGACCTCCGTAGCTGATGCCGTCAAAAAGATGCAAGAGAAGTTCAACCCATCCGCTGCCGCCGGCCTGGACCTGGTGTTCGGCTTCAACATCACCGACGAAGGCAAGCAGTACGCGCTGATCGTCAAAGACGGCACCTGCGACCTGCAGGAAGGCGAAAACCCGGATGCCAACTGCACCCTGGTAATGGACAGCGAAACCCTGAAGGGGATCGTCAGCGGCGAAACCGACGGCATGCAGGCCTTCATGGGCGGCAAGCTGCGCGTTGAAGGCGACATGATGCTGTCGATGAAACTCAGCGAGCTGTTCCCGTCCTGAGGGCTGGGGATACCGAATGATCGAAAACCGAAGCCCTCGCGGCTTCGGTTTTTTTTTGCCCGGCATTCGGTGCAGTGATCCACCGGCAACACCCGCACCTATATGGCACCTGGCACGCTTGTTCCAGCCTGGGCAGGCCATTAGATTAGCCAATAGTCCTTGCGATCGAGAATAAGGAAAACGCATGACGCTCACCGACCAGTCCACCCAGGTACGCCCCGGCGAAGAACTCGACGCGGCCGTCATCGCCCCTTACCTCAAGGCCAATATCCCCGGCCTGGATGGCCTACCCAGCATCAGCCAGTTCCCGGGTGGCGCCTCCAACCTCACCTACCTGGTCAGCTACCCGGGCCGTGACTTCGTACTGCGCCGCCCACCGTTCGGGCAGAAAGCCAAGTCGGCCCACGACATGGGCCGCGAGTTCCGTATCCTGAACCAGCTGAACAACGGCTTCCCCTACTGCCCCAAGGCCTATGTGCACTGCACCGACAGCAGTCTGATCGGCGGTGAGTTCTACGTGATGGAGCGGGTCAAGGGCATCATTCTGCGCTCGGATATCCCTGCCGAACTGAACCTGGACGCCAGCCGCACCGAGGCCCTGTGCAAAAGCTTCATCGACCGCCTGGTCGAGCTGCACCAGGTGGACTACAACGCCTGCGGCCTGGCCGACCTGGGCAAGCCGGAAGGCTATGTGCAACGCCAGGTCGAGGGCTGGACCAGCCGCTACGAAAAAGCCCTGACCCCGGATGCCCCGCGCTGGGAACAGGTGATCGCCTGGTTGCACGACAAGATGCCCGCTGACCACCCGAAGCCCGGCATCGTGCACAACGATTACCGCTTCGACAACGTGATCCTCGACGCCGACAACCCCATGCGCATCATCGGGGTACTGGACTGGGAAATGGCCACCCTGGGTGACCCGCTGATGGACCTGGGGAACAGCCTGGCCTACTGGATCGAGGCCGACGACCCAGCACCCGTGCAACTGATGCGCCGCCAGCCGAGCAATGCACCAGGCATGCTTACCCGTCGCCAGTTCGTCGATTACTACGCCGAGCGAGCGGGCATCCAGCTCGACAACTTCGATTACTACTATTGCTATGGCCTGTTCCGCCTGGCTGGCATCGTCCAGCAAATCTACTACCGCTACTACCACGGCCAGACCCAGGACAAGCGCTTCGCCCAGTTCATCCACATGAACCGCTTGCTGGAGCAGATGACCCTACAGGTCATTGCCAAGTCCAGCCTGTAAGTCATGACCACGACGACGGATAACAAGGAAAACAGCATGTCCAAGACCCACCTGTTCGACCTCGACGGCAAGATTGCCTTCGTTTCCGGTGCCAGCCGTGGCATTGGCGAGGCCATCGCCCACTTGCTGGCACAGCAAGGCGCCCATGTGATCGTTTCCAGCCGCAAGCTCGACGGTTGCCAGCAGGTGGCCGACGCCATCATCGCCGCCGGTGGCAAGGCAACGGCGGTGGCCTGCCACATCGGTGAGCTGGAGCAGATCCAGCAGGTGTTCGCCGGCATTCGCGAGCAGTTCGGGCGCCTGGACGTGCTGGTCAACAACGCGGCTACCAACCCGCAGTTCTGCAACGTGCTGGATACTGACCCGAACGCCTTCCAGAAGACCGTGGACGTGAACATACGCGGCTACTTCTTCATGTCAGTGGAAGCTGGCAAGCTGATGCGTGAGCACGGCGGTGGCAGCATCATCAACGTGGCGTCCATCAACGGTGTGTCGCCCGGCCACTTCCAGGGGATCTACTCGGTAACCAAGGCAGCGGTCATCAACATGACCAAGGTCTTCGCCAAGGAGTGCGCCCAGTTTGGCATTCGCTGCAACGCGCTGTTGCCGGGCCTGACCGACACCAAGTTCGCCTCGGCACTGGTGAAGAACGACGCCATCCTGAACGCCGCACTGCAGCAGATCCCGCTCAAGCGGGTGGCCGACCCAAAAGAAATGGCCGGCGCAGTGTTGTACCTGGCCAGCGATGCGTCCAGCTACACCACCGGCACGGCACTCAATGTAGACGGCGGCTACCTGTCCTGATCACGCTTTGATTGCCACCAAGGTGTAGCTCAAGGGCAGCCGTGCGGGCTGCTCACGCAAGCGATACTCCCCGTCACTGCCCTTGACCATCTGCCCCGGCAGCGCCTCCCAGGGGATGCTCTGGTGCTCGACCAGTGCCGTCAGTTGCAGCCCATGCGCCAACAAGGCAGTCACCACTTCGCCCAGGCCATGGTTCCATTCATGGGTTTCGGTGTGGGCAAGGCGCTGTTCGGTTTCTACGTAGGTCTGGTCGTTGTGCCACACCGTCGGCGCTTCGTGCTCGAAATACGGGTATTCGAGCTGCAGGCGGTCCTGGTGGTCCTCGTTGACGGCCATCAGCATCGGGTGCCCATCGCGCAGGAACAGCCGCCCGCGTGGTTTCAACAGTGCTGCCACTGTACGCGCCCACAGAAGCTCGCCTTCGTAGTCCTTGGAGGCAGCATGTAGCGGAGCGCGTTCGTCCCAGCTGGCACGGTTGAGTTGAAGTGAGCGATCCATGGTGTCGCCCTTGAGTGGTAACGGCCCATGCTAGCCGTCACCACGCGTCTTGCAACACAACTGCATTGCTAAAAATTGTAAAGCCCACCCCTACAGGGTGAGCGCCTGCGTTACAGGCAAGTAGCCGCTGCCGCCCGGCGCTGCAATGCCACGCCGTCATGCTTCTGCGCGTAATAGTCAACCCGCGCCCCACCCGCCTGCGGGTAAACATCCACGAACGCTTCGGCTTCGCGGGTATACACGGTAAACCCGCCCTGCTTGCGCGGCTCCAGATAGCCACTGGCATCGTCGCCGAACACCTTCTCTTCCTGCCAGCTGAACTGGATGCACTGGGCCACCAGCTCTGGCGCCTTGTGCGAATCGAGCTGCGCCGTCGGCTTGCCGCCGCGGGCCGTCTCCATGGTCGCAGAAGCACAACCGACCAGCATCAGTGCTGCGGCCATCGGCAGAATCGCACGCATGTTCCATCCTCAGGGTAAAAAGAAAGCGACTCTAGCACTGGCATGCATCGCGAGTGAATTGCCACACACCTGCCGCTGTCGCAGATAAGACACGTAACCAAGAGGAAAACCCCATGAAACTGCACTATTTGCTGCTCGCGGCCCTACCCTGCCTACCCCTGGCGGCAAACGCCGCCCCTTCCAGCGAAGAAAGCGTCACCGCGCCGGAAACACACAATCGCGAACTCAAGGTGGGTGACAAGGCGCCGGACCAGTACAAACGAGACGATCAGGCCATACAGGACTGGCAAGCCAAGGGCCTGCCCAAGCCCGAAAAAGAAAGCCACTGGGTACGCATGGGCGGGCACTTTGTACTGGTACAGATCACCAACGGCGTAGTGCTGGCAATCCAGCCGGCGTCGTGAGTCAACCCGCTTCGGCCATTGCCGCCATATGCACCGTATTGCGCCCGGCGGCCTTGGCCTGGTAAAGCGCTGCGTCAGCCTGGGCCAACAGGCTGGCGGTACTGTCCTGGAATCCAGGCACGCCGCACCACAAGCCAACGCTGAAGCGCAATTCGATCTGGTCACCGGCAAAACTCGCCGGGTTGCGCGCAATGGCCTCCCGCAGCCCTTGCAGCGCAGCCATCGCCCCGTTGCGGTCAGTGCCCGGCAGCAGCAACAGGAACTCCTCACCACCATAACGGCCCAGGCAGTCACCTTGGCGCAGCCGCTGTTGCAACTGACGCACGCAATGGCACAGCACCTCGTCACCTGCCAGGTGCCCATACAGGTCGTTGATGCGCTTGAAATGGTCGATGTCGATCATCGCCACAGCCAGGATGCCCTGCTGCTGGCGAGCCTGGTCCAGCTCCACGGCGAAGCGCTCAAGGATCGCCCTGCGGTTCAGCGTGCCGGTCAGCACATCGTGCAGGGCCAGGTGCTGCAAGCGGGATTCGCTGCGCTCCTTGGCCATCAACACCAGCCCGA
>CAACWQ010000478.1_pt1 | contig 10633 bp, 10 predicted proteins | sample 2275681 | NCBI WGS metagenome assembly CAACWQ01 (sample SAMEA5312463, study PRJEB27640) | indoor metagenome | biome: indoor environment; feature: controlled; material: polymer furnished wood metals | place: Austria | collected 2011-04-21
CCCCGCTGACCTCGATCGATCCTGACCAGGTGGTGGCCATCGGTGCCGCCATTCAGGCCGACACCCTGGCCGGCAACCGCCGTGAAGGTGGTGAACTGCTGCTGCTCGATGTCATTCCGCTGTCGCTTGGTCTTGAGACCATGGGCGGTCTGATGGAGAAGGTGATCCCGCGCAATACCACCATTCCGGTGGCGCGTGCCCAGGAGTTCACCACTTATAAAGATGGCCAGACGGCCATGATGATCCACGTCCTGCAGGGTGAGCGCGAGCTGATCAGCGACTGCCGCTCGCTGGCCCGTTTCGAGCTGCGCGGCATTCCGGCCATGGTTGCCGGTGCGGCGAAAATCCGCGTCACCTTCCAGGTGGATGCCGATGGCCTGCTCAGCGTCGCCGCCCGCGAACTGGGTTCGGGCGTGGAAGCCAGCATCCAGGTCAAACCGTCCTACGGCCTGACCGATGGTGAAATCGCCCGCATGCTGAAGGACTCCTTCGAACACGCAGGTTCCGACAAGCACGCCCGCCAGCTGCGCGAGCACCAGGTGGACGGCGAGCGCCTGCTTGAAGCGGTACAGGGCGCCCTGGACGCCGACGGTGAGCGCCTGCTCAGCCGTGAAGAGCGCGAAGCCATCGAATTCCAGATGCAAGAACTACGTGATTTGCTGGCCGGCACCGATGGCGCAGCCATCGAGCAACAGACCAAGCGTCTGTCGCAGGTGACCGACGCATTTGCCGCCCGTCGCCTTGATTCGACGGTCAAAGCCGCACTGGCCGGGCGCAACCTGAATGAGATCGAGGAGTAACCGATGCCGCTGGTGACATTCCTGCCGCATGAGAAGTTCTGCCCCGAGGGGCTGACCGTGGAGGCGCCGACCGGGACCAATATCCTGGAACTGGCCCACGACCATCACATCGAGATGGAAAGTGCCTGCGGCGGCGTCAAGGCCTGTACCACTTGCCACTGCATCGTGCGCAAGGGTTTCGACTCGCTGGAAGAAGCCGACGAGCTGGAAGAAGACATGCTGGACAAGGCCTGGGGCCTGGAAGCGCAGTCGCGCCTGGGGTGTCAGGTGGTCGTCGCTGACGAAGACCTGACCATCGAGATCCCCAAGTACTCGCTCAACCACGCCGCTGAAGCGCCGCACTGAGGTTTGCACCATGAGCCTGAAATGGATTGATGTACTTGAGATCGCCATTCAGCTTGCAGAAAGCAAGCCTGAGGTCGATCCTCGTTATGTGAATTTCGTAGACCTGCACCGCTGGGTGCTGGCATTGCCAGAGTTCAGCGACGATCCGTCACGCGGCGGTGAGAAAGTGCTCGAGGCCATCCAGGCTGCCTGGATCGACGAAGCCGACTAAGCGTCACTTGCAGGTTAGGCAATCCCCCGGAACCCGCGTATAATTCGCGGGTTTAATTTTTCGTGTCACTCATATTCTGGAGTTTTCCATGGCTGTTCAACGTACTTTCTCGATCATCAAGCCTGACGCCGTTGCCAAAAACGTCATCGGCAAGATCACCACTCGCTTCGAAGAAGCCGGCCTGAAAATCGTTGCCTCGAAAATCAAGCAACTGTCCAAAGCCGAAGCCGAAGGCTTCTACGCTGAGCACAGCGAGCGCGGCTTCTTCGGTGACCTGGTTGCCTTCATGACTTCCGGCCCGGTTGTTGTTCAGGTTCTGGAAGGCGAAAACGCCATCGCTCTGAACCGTGAGCTGATGGGCGCTACCAACCCTAAAGAAGCTGCTCCAGGCACCATCCGTGCTGACTTCGCCGAGTCGATCGACGCCAACGCCGTTCACGGTTCGGACTCCGAAGCTGCTGCTGCTCGCGAAATCGCTTACTTCTTCGCTGCTACCGAGGTAACCACTCGCTAAGCGAAAGCTTACGGGTGAGGGTGAATCCATGACGACATCTACTGGCAAAATCAACCTGTTGGGTCTGACCCAGCCGGAAATGGAACAATTCTTCGACTCGATCGGGGAAAAACGCTTCCGTGCCGGCCAGGTGATGAAATGGATTCACCATTTTGGCGTGTCCGACTTTGCGGCCATGACCAACGTAGGCAAGGTCTTGCGCGAAAAGCTCGAGGCCGTTGCCGAGATTCGGCCTCCGGAAGTGGTCAGTGAAGACATTTCCGCCGACGGTACCCGCAAGTGGGTGATCCGCGTTGCCTCCGGCAGCTGCGTCGAGACCGTCTACATTCCTACCGACGATCGCGGCACCTTGTGCGTATCGTCGCAAGCCGGCTGTGCCCTGGACTGCAGTTTCTGCTCCACTGGCAAGCAAGGCTTCAACAGCAACCTCACTGCCGCCGAAGTGATCGGCCAGGTGTGGCTTGCCAACAAATCCTTCGGGACCGTCCCTGCCAAAGTCGACCGCGCGATTACCAACGTGGTGATGATGGGCATGGGCGAGCCCTTGCTGAACTTCGACAACGTCATCGCCGCCATGAAAATCATGATGGATGACCTGGGCTATGGCATTTCCAAGCGTCGCGTTACCCTGTCCACCTCGGGCGTGGTGCCGATGATCGACGAGCTGGCCAAGCACATCGACGTGTCGCTGGCCCTGTCGCTGCACGCACCGAACGACGAACTGCGCAACAAGCTGGTACCGATCAACAAGAAGTACCCGCTGAAAGTGCTGCTGGAGTCGTGCATGGGCTACATGTCCACCCTGGGTGGCAAGCGCGTGCTGACCATCGAGTACACCCTGCTCAAGGACGTCAACGACCAGCCTGAGCATGCCGCGCAAATGATCGAGTTGCTGCGCGATGTACCGTGCAAGATCAACCTGATCCCGTTCAATCCGTTCCCGCATTCGGGCTACGAGCGGCCAAGCAACAACGCCATTCGTCGCTTCCAGGACCTGCTGCACCACGGTGGCTTCAACGTCACCACCCGCACCACCCGTGGTGACGATATCGATGCTGCCTGTGGTCAGCTGGTCGGCCAGGTCAACGACCGCACCCGCCGTAGCGAGCGCTACATCGCTGTGCGCCAGCTTTCCGCAGACGTCGAGCTGCAAGACAGCGCCGCCAGCCACTGACCGGGACCTTGCCCATGAGCCTGCGCGCCGCGCTGTCGATCCTTGCGCTCTCGCTGCTGGCCGGCTGTGTGTCGGGCGGCGCGAGCGACCCCCTGGCCAGCCGCCAGGGCAGGGCAGAGGCGGGGCGGGCTTATGTGCAACTGGGCCTGGGGTATTTGCAACAGGGTTTGACCGCGCAGGCCAAGGCGCCACTGGGCAAGGCCCTGGCCCTCGACAGCACCGATGCCGACGCGCACGCGGCCTTGGCGCTGGTATTCCAGGCCGAAGGTGAGCCGGCACTCGCCGAAGCCCACTTTCGCAAGGCCTTGCAAGCCCGCGCCGGCGACACGCGAATGCGCAACAATTACGGCAGTTTCCTTTATGCTCAGGGGCGATTTGCCGAGGCCGAGCAGATGTTTCGCCTGGCCAGCGCCGATACCCTGTATCCTGAGCGCTCACGCGTGTACGAGAACCTAGGCCTGACTGCCCTGAAGCTCGATCGCCGCGACCAGGCGCATGCTTACCTGCTGAAAGCGTTGCAACTCAACCAGCGGCAACCGAAAGCGTTGCTGGAAATGGCTGAGTTGTCCTACGAAAACAGGCATTATGTGCCGGCCCGGGACTACTACGATCGTTTCAGCCAGTTGAGCGACCACGATGCCCGTAGCCTGCTGCTGGGCAGTCGCCTTGCCCGGGTGTTCGACGAGCAGGGCACACTGGCCGAGATGGGCCAGCAATTACAACGACTTTATCCCGGTACGCCGGAATATCAGCAATACCTGTCGGAGCAACGATGAACGCCGCGCATCCCGAAGTAGCAGTAGCGCCTGGCCAGAACCCCGGTGAGCTTTTGCGCCTGGCCCGTGAGAAACGGGACTGGTCTCAAGCCGAGGTGGCCCGCAAGCTCAACCTCACTGTCAGTTCGTTGAACCACGTGGAAACCGGCGCCTTCGACAAGCTGCCAGGGCATACGTTTGCCCGTGGCTACATTCGCGCCTATGCCAAGCTCATGGACCTCGACCAGGCCGCCCTGGTAGAGGCCTTCGACCGCTACACCGGCACCCACGCCAAAGGCAGCGAGGTGCACTCGCTGGGCCGTATCGAAGAGCCGGTGCGCCTGTCGCACAACATCCTGCGCGGTGTCAGCCTGCTGTTGCTGGTGGCTGTGGTCGGTGGCGGCTTCGTCTGGTGGCAGGACCAGGGCAGCCTGCGTGGCAAAGACCTGGCCAAGATTGCTTTGGAGCACGTCGAAGTCGAAAGCGCCGATGGCACCACCCAGATTCACCCGCTCGATGAGCCTGAAGACCAGGCTGTTTCCGCTGGCCAGCAAGCTGAAAGCGCACCGCTGGCGCTGGAGCAGGGCGCAGCCGAACAGCCAGCCGCCGCTGCTGAACAGGCACCGGCAAGCCCGGCGCCAACCCTTGCTGCAGTGCCTGCGCCGACACCGGCCCAGCCAGCGTCCGCGCAGCCTGCACCTGCTGCAGTGGCTACCCCGGTAGCACCGGCTACCCCGGCACCGGCCGCTGTTGCACCTGCCGCACCGGCGCCGACCTTGGCTGCCACCGAGCCAGCCGCAGTACCGGCAGGCAGCGCCAAGGTCGCCATCCAGTTCACCGCCGATTGCTGGACCCAGGTGTCCGATGGCAACGGCAAGGTGCTGTTCAGCGCCATCAAGCGCAAGGGGGACAACCTCGAACTGACCGGCAAGCCGCCGTTCGCGGTGCGTCTGGGCTTTGCCCGTGGCGCCCAGGTCAGCTACAACGGCCAGGCCGTCGATGTTGCCCCGTTCACCAGTGGCGAGACCGCTCGCCTGAAGTTGGGACAGTAAGTCATGCACGGCGAATCTCCGATCAAACGTCGCGAATCCCGCAAAATCTGGGTCGGCAATGTGCCGGTGGGTGGTGATGCGCCCATCGCGGTGCAGAGCATGACCAACACCGACACCAACGATGTGGCCGCCACCGTGGCGCAAATCCAGCGCCTGGTCGATGCCGGCGTGGACATCGTGCGCGTTTCAGTGCCGGACATGGACGCCGCCGAGGCGTTCGGCAAGATCAAACAGCTGGTCAGTGTGCCGCTGGTCGCCGACATCCACTTCGATTACAAAATTGCCCTGCGTGTGGCCGAGCTGGGCGTGGATTGCCTGCGCATCAACCCCGGCAACATCGGCCGTGAAGACCGTGTACGCGCCGTGGTCGATGCCGCCCGCGACCGTGGTATCCCGATCCGTATCGGCGTCAACGCCGGCTCCCTGGAAAAAGACCTGCAGAAAAAGTACGGCGAGCCGACCCCGGCCGCATTGGTCGAGTCGGCCCTGCGCCACGTCGAGCACCTCGACCGCCTGGACTTCCAGGACTTCAAGGTCAGCGTCAAGGCCTCCGACGTGTTCATGGCCGTCGAAGCCTACCGCCTGCTGGCCAAGCAGATCGTGCAGCCGCTGCACCTGGGCATCACCGAAGCCGGTGGCCTGCGTTCGGGGACGGTGAAATCCGCCGTCGGCCTCGGTATGCTGCTGGCCGAAGGCATTGGCGATACCATCCGTATCTCGCTGGCGGCCGACCCGGTCGAAGAAGTGAAAGTCGGCTACGACATCCTCAAGTCGCTGCACCTGCGCTCGCGTGGCATCAACTTCATCGCCTGCCCGAGCTGCTCGCGGCAGAACTTCGATGTGGTCAAGACCATGAACGAGCTGGAAGGGCGCCTTGAAGACCTGCTGGTGCCGCTGGATGTGGCAGTGATCGGTTGCGTGGTCAACGGCCCGGGCGAAGCCAAGGAAGCCCATGTAGGGTTGACCGGCGGTACGCCGAACCTGATCTACATCGATGGCAAGCCTGCGCAGAAGCTGACCAATGACAACCTGGTCGATGAGCTGGAAAAACTCATCCGCCAGAAAGCGGCCGAAAAGGCCGAAGCCGATGCGGCGCTGATCGCCCGTGGCTGACACACAGAATTCGTAAGGACTATTCGTGAGCAAATCGCTGCAAGCCATCCGTGGCATGAACGACATCCTGCCAGAACAGTCGCCACTGTGGCGCTACTTTGAAGGCACCGTGGCCGGGCTGCTGGACACCTACGGGTACAGCCAGATCCGTACGCCGATCGTCGAGTTCACCGAGCTGTTCAAGCGCTCGATCGGTGAAGTGACCGATATCGTCGAAAAAGAGATGTACACCTTCGAGGACCGCAACGGCGATTCGCTGACCTTGCGCCCTGAAGGTACCGCCGCCTGCGTGCGTGCCGTGCTGGAGCACGGCATCACCGGCAATGGCCAGGTGCAGAAACTGTGGTACATCGGCCAGATGTTCCGCCACGAGCGCCCGCAGAAAGGCCGCTACCGCCAGTTCCACCAGATTGGCGTGGAAGTGTTCAACCTGGACGGCCCGGACATCGATGCCGAGCTGATCATGCTGACCTGGCGCCTGTGGGGCCTGCTGGGCATCCAGGACGCGGTCAAGCTGGAGCTCAACAGCCTGGGTACCAGTGAGGCCCGTGCACGCTACCGTGACGCGCTGGTCGAGTTCCTCTCGGCACGCCTGGAGCAGCTAGACGAAGACAGTCAGCGCCGCCTGAAGAGCAACCCGCTGCGCATTCTCGACAGCAAGGACCAGAACACCCAGGCGGTACTGGTGGGTGCGCCGAAGCTGGAAGACTACCTGGACGAAGCGTCCCGCGTGCACTTCGAAGGCCTGAAGGTCCGCCTGGACGCAGCCGGCATTCCGTTCGTGATCAACACCAAGCTGGTACGTGGCCTGGACTACTACAGCAAGACCGTGTTCGAGTGGGTCACCGACAAGTTGGGCGCCCAGGGCACCGTGTGTGCCGGCGGCCGCTACGATGGCCTGGTCGAGCAGATGGGCGGCAAGCCAACCACCGGCGTTGGTTTCGCCATGGGTATCGAGCGCCTGATCCTGCTGCTGGAAACCCTCGGCAAGGTACCGGAGTCCATCAGCCGCCAGATCGACGTTTACCTGTGCGCCTTTGGTGAGCAGGCCGAACTGGCAGGCCTGCGCTTGTCCGAAGGCCTGCGTGACCGCCTGCCGGGCCTGCGCCTGGCGGTAAACGCCGGTGGTGGCAGCTTCAAGAGCCAGTTCAAGAAAGCCGACAAGAGTGGCGCGCTGTTCGCCCTGATCCTGGGCGACGACGAGCTGGCCAAGCAAGAAATCGGCTTGAAGCCCCTGCGTGGCCAGGGCGAACAACAGAACATTGCCTGGGATGCTCTGGCAGAGCACCTGGAAACCGCGATCGCGCAGGCGTAACGCGGTTCAACAACGAATAGGCGAAAAGGAGTATTGGGGTGTCGAGTACCGATGATGATGATCTGGCAGGGGTCAAGGACTGGTGGAATCGCAACGGCAAGCCGCTGTTGACCGGCGCATTGCTGGCCGGCGTGGTGGTATTGGGCTGGAATACCTGGCACAAGTACCAGAACAACCAGTCGCAAGGTGCCTCGCAGCTGTATCAGGCGTTACTTGAGACCAGCCTGACGCCGACTGGCCAGCCAGACGCCACCAAGGTCGCGGAACTGGCCGGCAAGCTCAAGAGCGAGTTCGGCGGTACTGCTTACGCCCAGTACGGCAGCCTGTTCGTGGCCAAGGTGGCAGTCGAGAGCGGCAAGCTCGACGACGCCGCTGCCGAGCTGAAAAGCGTGCTGGACAAGCCGGCCGACGTAACTTTGGGCGAGATTTCGCGCCAGCGCCTAGCTCGCGTGCTTGCCGCCCAGAACAAGGCCGAAGACGCCCTCAAGCTGCTTGACGGCGACGCCGACAAAGCCTTCGTGGCCAGCCGTGAAGAGTTGAAAGGTGACCTGCTGGTGCAACTGGGCCGTGCCGCCGACGCACACAGCGCTTACGAAAAAGCCAAGGCTGCGCTGTCCGATGACGCGGCAGTCGGTGGCCTGCAATTGAAGCTGGATGACCTGGCTAAAGGGGACGCGTAAGTGATCGGTTGGAAACATGCAGCAGTGCTGACCCTGGCCATACTGGCCGCAGGTTGCAGCAGCAACAGCAAGAAGGAACTGCCTCCGGCCGAGCTGACCAAGTTCACCGAGGAAGTGGTGCTGAAGAAGCAGTGGAGCCGTTCGATCGGTGACGGCCAGGGTGAAACCTACAACACCCTGGTGCCGGCCATCGAGAACGACCGTATCTACGCCTCCGACGTCAACGGCGAAGTGTTCGCCCTGGACCGTATCACTGGCGATGTCGTGTGGAAGAAGGACCTGGAGCTGCAGGTTTCCGGCGCAGTTGGCGTGGGCTATGGCCTGGTCATGCTCGGCACCCTCAAGGGTGAAGTGATTGCCCTGGATTCCAGCACCGGTGAAGAGCGTTGGCGCTCCCGCGTGACCAGCGAAGTGCTGGCCCCGCCTGCCAACAACGGTGATGTGGTGGTGGTGCAAACCCAGGACGACCGCCTGATTGGCCTGGATGCCGCTACTGGCGACCGCCGCTGGATCTACGAAAACACCCCGGCCGTGCTGACCCTGCGTGGCACCGGTGCCCCGATTGCCACCAACCGCCTGGCCATTGCCGGCCTGTCCACTGGCAAGGTGGTGGCGGTGGACATCAATAACGGCGTGCCAGTGTGGGAAAGCCGTGTGGCCATTCCACAAGGCCGTTCCGAGCTGGACCGTGTGGTCGACATCGATGGCGGCTTGCTGCTGTCCGGTGAAACCCTCTACGTCAGCACCTATCAGGGCCGTGTAGCGGGCCTGGACCTGGAAAGCGGCCGTGTGCTGTGGCAGCGTGATGCGTCCAGCTACGTGGGCGTTGCCCAAGGTTTCGGCAATGTCTACGTCAGCGAAGCGTCGGGTACCGTGGAAAGCGTCGACGAGCGCACTTCCAGCGCCCTGTGGACCAACGACACCATGGCGCGCCGCCAGCTGTCGGCGCCGGAAGTGTTTTCCAGCTACGTAGCGGTAGGCGACTTTGAAGGTTACCTGCACCTGCTGAGCCAGGTCGATGGCCGCTTCGTCGGCCGTGAGCGTATCGACAGCGATGGCCTGCGCGCCCGCCCACTTGTGGTCGGCGACACCATCTACGTCTTCGGCAACAGCGGCAAGCTCGAGGCACTGACCATCCGCTGAAGCTATGCTTGAAGCCTTGGCGGGCTTCAAGCTGCGGCGTAGGACACGCCGCCCGTACTCCGGCCGCTGCCTTGCAGCGGCCTTTGCATTTTCAAGAATTCGAGAGTGGAGAGCCGATGGTTCCCGTAATTGCCCTGGTGGGCCGCCCGAACGTCGGCAAATCCACCATGTTCAACCGCCTGACCAAAACCCGCGATGCCATCGTCGGTGACTTGTCGGGCCTGACCCGTGACCGCCAGTATGGCGATGCCAGCTGGCAGGGTCGTTCCTTCATCCTGATCGACACCGGTGGTATTACCGGTGACGAAGTGGGCATGGACGAGAAAATGGCCGAGCAGTCGCTCATGGCCATCGAAGAAGCCGACTACGTGCTGTTCCTGGTCGATGCCCGCGCCGGCATGACCGCCGCCGACCAGATGATTGCCGAGCACCTGCGCAAGCGCAACAAAGAGGCGATTCTGGTCGCTAACAAGATCGACAACATCGACGCCGACGTCGCTCGCGCCGAGTTCTCGCCGCTGGGCATGGGCAACGCCATTCCGGTGGCGGGCTCCCAGGGCCGTGGCATCAACGCGCTGATGGAGGCCGTGCTTGGCCACCTGCCGCGCGACCAGGTCGAAGAAGCCCTGGACGCCGAAGTCGCCGAAGGCGAAGAAGCTGTGCGCATCCCTGGCCCGAGCGAGAAAGATGGCATCAAGATCGCCATCATCGGCCGCCCGAACGTGGGTAAATCCACCCTGGTCAACCGCATGCTCGGTGAAGAGCGCGTGGTGGTCTATGACCAGCCGGGTACCACCCGTGACAGTATCTACATCCCGTTCGAACGCGATGGCGAGAAGTACACCTTCATCGACACCGCCGGTGTGCGCAAACGCGGCAAGATCCACGAGGAAGTCGAGAAGTTCTCGGTGGTGAAGACGCTGCAGGCGATCAAGGACGCCAACGTGGTGATCTTCGTCATGGACGCCCGCGAAGGTGTGGTGGACCACGACCTGAACCTGCTGGGCTTTGCCCTGGAAGCGGGCCGCGCCATCGTCATCGCCCTGAACAAGTGGGATGGCATGCAGCCCGGCGAACGCGACTACGTGAAGACCGAGCTGGAGCGCCGGCTGTTCTTCGTTGACTTCGCCGACATCCACTTCATCTCCGCCTTGCATGGCACTGGCGTGGGTAACCTGTACAAGTCGGTGCAGGCCGCGTTCAAGTCGGCGGTAACCCGTTGGCCTACCAGCCGCCTGACGCAGATCCTGGAAGACGCCGTGAGCGAGCACCAGCCACCGCTGGTGAACGGTCGCCGCATCAAGCTGCGCTATGCCCACCTGGGGGGGGCCAACCCGCCGCTGATCGTGATTCACGGTAACCAGACCGAGAAAATTCCAAAGTCGTATTCGCGTTACCTGGAGAACACCTACCGCCGTGTGCTGAAGCTGGTCGGTACGCCGATCCGCATCGAGTACAAGGGCGGTGAGAACCCGTACGAGGGCAAGAAGAACACCCTCACCGACCGCCAGGTCAACAAGAAGCGCCGCCT
>CAACWQ010000247.1_pt1 | contig 10568 bp, 7 predicted proteins | sample 2275681 | NCBI WGS metagenome assembly CAACWQ01 (sample SAMEA5312463, study PRJEB27640) | indoor metagenome | biome: indoor environment; feature: controlled; material: polymer furnished wood metals | place: Austria | collected 2011-04-21
GCATCGCGAGCTGCGCTCGCTCCTACGTTTGTTTCGGGCCAGTCATGCCTGTGACAGGCGCGCGCGACCGCCTGTTTGTACGACGCGGTAGTTGGATATGCGCCAAGGCGTTCGCGCGCGAATCTCCCAGGAATAATTGGCCGGAAACAAACGTAGGAGCGAGCGCAGCTCGCGATGCGCCGCGCGGGCGGCGCTCGATCTGATAGGCGCAGTAAATTGCAAGGCAAGCACCTGGGCCTCACGCGGCCTCTCCGGCGGGCATAAGTACACGTTGGACGGGGTGTGAGCAGCTAGAGGCGCACTGCTAAGGCAGCTGTGCGCGGGCAGGCTTTGCCTGGCCGGGTATGCGCCTCCAAGTTCGCCGGTTCTCACCTCGCGCATGGCTGCCACCCAATTCCCGTGAGAAGGAAGCGATTGGCCGCCAGTCATCCCTGTGATCTGGAGGCTATACCATGACTGACCGTTTGCCAGATCAACCTGTAAAACTGCAACCCACCGCTGAAAAACCCTTTTGCAACTGCGAACCCAGCCACCCGCCGTTATTTGCCATCCGTCCTGGCATCGACGCCGCCGACGCTCTAGTCCACGCCTGCCTGCTGGCCCGTGGCCTCAACCAGATTGTCACTGACTACGCCCAGCACCACGCCCCCGAGCGTAGCCGAGACATCGTCTGGTCGATGCAGCATTCTGCCGAGAGCCTTTCGGCGATTCTGGAGGGGCTGCTCGACGGCCAGGAGGCCTGATTGATCAGAGCGGCTGCCCCCGGTCCACCTTGCTACTGAGAATGATCGACGTGGTGGTCTTCTCCACCCCGTCGACACTGCCGATCTGGTCGAGCAACTGGTCCAGTTGCTCAGGCGAATCCGTAAGCAGCCAGGCCACGTAGTCGAACTCGCCGCTCACTGCGCACAGCTGCTGCACTTGGCCCATGGCACTCAAGCGCCGCACCACTTCCTTGCCGGAGCGCGGCTGCACCTTGATCCCCACATAGGCCTGCAAGCCGCCACCCAGCACCCGCTGGCCCAAGCGCACGCCATAGCCGGAGATGACCTTGTTCTTCTCCAGCCGCTCCAGGCGCGAATTGACGGTGGTGCGGGCGATACCCAACTGGCGGGCGAGGGTGGCGACGCTTTCGCGGGCGTTGATTTGCAGCAGGGCGATCAGCTGGCGATCGATTTCATCCAGCGTGATGGAGCGGGAATCCGACATGGCGAGTCTCTACGGTTGGCCTGCTAGCCTATCGAGCGACTGCCAATCAGGGCAAGACCGCTTCTACAGCGACCGCGCTGGCCTGAAGGCTGGGCCTTCGGCATGATGAAACGCTAGTCCAACGAGAACCTGAGCGTGAACCTCGACAACCTGCTCGAATGCTGGCGACTGGAAGTCTCCAACAAGAAAAGGCCAGGAGGCCGTATCAGCCTGCTGTTCAACGTACTGCGCCGCGCACGCAGGGACAACAAACTGCGCTTTCTCTTTGCCTACCGCCTGGCCCAATACCTCGATGCTCGTGGCGGCCTGGCCCGGCGTCACGCTCGGCGCATGCAACAACGGCTCAACCTCAAGTACGCGGTGGACATCGACATCGGCGCACAAATCGCGCCCGGCCTGCGCATCGCGCACCTGCCGGGGGTGGTGATTACCCGGCATGTCAGCATCGGGCGCAATTTCTTCATTCGCCAGAACTGCTCTATCGGCATCAAGACGCTCGGGCTGGAGGAGTACGCGCTGCGCATTGGCGACAACGTGAGCATGGGTGCCAACAGCTGCATCGTTGCTGATCGCATCGTTATTGGTGACGACGTGGTGATTGGCGCGATGTCGCTGGTTATGCGGGATATTCCGACTGGGATGGTCTTCTACAACCAGAGGCAGGTCGAGATGCGGCCGATAGGCGAGTAAGGGCTCACAAAATCTAACGATTAATCCCTGCGGTATTAGCCGTTGTAAGGTCGAGAATGGTCCGCTCATGAGGCGGAGTTCGGAACCGAACCCATGACCACCAATCATTTTCAGTTGAGCGAGGTCGTTGCTACGCCCGCGAGTACCTTGCGACTAACCTTTGCGGACAGGCAGCAACTCACTGTGGCTCTGGATGAAATCATCCGGAACACGCATCTTTGGCTCCTCTTGCCGACCCTAAGGTATTCGCAACGGCTGCAATGGGTGAGTGCAACGACACGGTCATCCGGGCAGGTGACGACAATCTTGAGCTTGCTGCCGCCAACCTGCGCGTACGCGCGGTCGAACAAGCAGGGGAGTGTTCGCATGAGCTTATCTGGAACTGGATGGCCCAGCATGGGTTGACGTTGGATCGTGCAGCTCAGGAGCTGGGTTTGAGCTGGCGCCTGCTGGCTTACTACCGAAGCGGCGAGAAGCCTGTGCCTAGGACAGTCGCCCTGGCAATGAAGGGGGGGAAGCGTTGCGGATGGCTGATGTGGTAAGCGCAGCGGCAGGACATGCCTCGAAGAAACGGGCGCGATACCTAAAAAGACAACGGGCACAAAAAAGCCGCGCAATTGCGCGGCTTTTTCATATCTGGTGGGCCCACACGGACTCGAACCGTGGACCAAAGGATTATGAGTCCTCTGCTCTAACCAACTGAGCTATAGGCCCTCAGTAAGTGGCCGGATTATAACGAGGGTTTCGCACCTGTGCCATCTGAAAGATCCGATAGTGCTATGCGAAGAAACGCGGCCGCAAATTCCTCGGGTGGCAGTGGCAGGCTGACGATGTAGCCCTGGATCTGCTCGCACCCTTCGGCTGCCAGAAAACGCTGCTGGGCCTGGTTTTCAACACCCTCGGCAATGATCGCCAGTTGCATGCTGCGGCCCAGGGCGATGATCGCACGGGCGATGGCAGCGTCGTGTGGGTCGTCAGGCAGGCCACGGATGAACGATTTGTCGATCTTGAGGATGTCCAGCGGCAGGCGCTTGAGATAGCTCAGTGATGAGTAGCCGGTGCCAAAGTCGTCGATGGCCAACTGCACGCCCAGTTTTTTCAGCTGGTACAGCACGGCCAAGGCCTCTTCTGCCTGGCTCATGATGAAGTTTTCGGTGATTTCCAACTGCAAGTCGCCGGCCTTGAGCTGGTGCTGCTTGAGCAGTTGCTCGATGCGTCGGGCCAGGTGTGGGTGGCGTAGCTGGGCGCCGGCGAGGTTGATCGACAGCGGGCCGAACGGTTCGTAGTGTTGCTTCCAGGCCTGCATCTGCCGGCAGGCTTGCTCCAGCACCCAGTCGCCGAGCTGGAGAATGGTGCCGTTCTCTTCCGCCAGGTGGATGAAGTGCTCCGGCGGTACTTCACCAAAGGTGGGGTGGCTCCAGCGGATCAGCGCCTCGGCGCCTACCAGGCTTTGGGTCTTGAGGCTGAGCTTGGGCTGGAAGCACAGGCTCATTTCGTTGCGTTCGACGGCGCGGCGCAGCTCGTGCTCAAGGGCGATGCGCTCGCTGGCCTGAGCGGTGAGGTCGCGGGTGTAGGCTTCGACGCGGTTGCGGCCTTTGGCCTTGGAGCGGTACATGGCCGCGTCGGCGTTGCGGATCAGTGTCGCGACATCAGTGCCGTCCTGTGGGTACAGGCTGATGCCGATACTGGCGCTGGTGAAGAACTCGTGCTCACCGGCCTGGAACGGCGCGACGAAGCAGGCCAGCAGCTTGTTGGCGATGGTGCTGGCGTCACTGGGCTTGTGCAGGCCAGGTAGCAGGATGATGAACTCGTCGCCGCCCAGGCGGGCCACGGTGTCGACGTCACGCACCTGCTCCTTCAGGCGCTGAGCGATGCCTTTGAGCAGCAGGTCGCCGACCGGGTGGCCCAGGCTGTCGTTGATGTGCTTGAAGCGGTCGAGGTCGAGGAACAGCACCGCGCCCTGGCGGTTTGATACTTGCGCGCAGGTAAGCACGGCCTGCAGGCGGTTCTCGAACAGGGCACGGTTGGGCAGGCCGGTCAGCGGGTCGTGGTGGGCCTGGTAGTCGAGCTTGGCCTGGGCGTGCTTGAGGCTGGAAATATCGGCAAACACGGCCACGAAATGGGTGATCTCGCGCTCGTTGTTGCGCACCGCACTGATGGTCAGCCAGCCGGGGTACAGTTCGCCGTTCTTGCGCTTGTTGTAGATCTCGCCTTGCCAGTGGCCTTCGTCGGTAAGCTGGTGCCACATGGCGGCGTAGAAGGCGCTGTCGTGTTGGCCGGAAGCGAGCAGGCGCGGGGTTTGGCCAAGGGCTTCGATTTCGCTATAGCCGGTGATTTCGCTGAAGGCGCGGTTGACGGCACTGATGCGTTGGTCGATGTCGGTGATCAGCACGCCTTCGGCGGTGTTTTCGAACACGGTGGCCGCCAGTTGTAGCTTTTCCTGCATCAGATGGCGTTCGGTGATGTCGCGGGCAATGGTCAGCATGCAATCGACGCCGGCAATCGGCAGGGGCCTGGCGGATAGCTCGCAGAGGCGGATCTGCCCGTCACTGCGGCGGATGTGGCAGGTGAAGTCGCGCACGAAGCCGTCGCGGTTGAGCTGGTCGACCAGGCGCTTGCGCTCGTTGAGGTCGACCCAGATACCCAGGTCCAGCGAGGTCTGGTCGATGGTTGGGTTGAGGTCATAGCCGGTGAGGCGGCAGAAGCCCTCGTTCACCTCCAGCAGCAAACCGTCGCTCTGGCGCGACAGTAACAGGCCGTCGGGCGAGGCGTGGAAAGCTTTGGCGAACTTCTCTTCCGAGGTTTGCAGCTGTTCCTGGGTTTCCTTGAGCTGGCTGATATCGCGTACTGCCACCACCAGCGCCGGGGTGCCGTCGAGCTCGAAAGTTTCGGCCGAGGTCAGGCCGGTGAACAGTTGGCCGTTGCTGCGGCGGAAGCTCATTTCAAGGTTACGGATACCGCCCTGGTGCAGGCGTTCGAGCACCCGCGGGCCGCTGCCTTCGACACCCCACAGGTTGAGGTCGGTGGCGGTACGGCCAATCACCTGGCCTGGGGTCAGGCCGATCTGTTCTTCGAAAGCTTCGTTCACCTCCAACAGGCAACCGTCACTGTGACGGGCGATTAGCAAAATATCGGGGCACTGCTGGAACACCGAGGCGAACTTCTGCTCGGACAAACGCAGGGCATCTTCGGTGCGCTTGGTTTCGCTGATGTCGATCATCAGCCCGCGCATCACCGGTTGGTGGCCGTGTTTGATCATGCTGACGATGTTGCGGACCCAGAGGGGTTGTCCGTCGGCCCGGATTACCCGGTAATCCAGGCTGTGGTCGCGCCCGGCTGCAGTTTCGCTGTCGCAGTAGGCCTGGGCCCAGAGGGCGTCTTCCGGGTGCAGAATGCTGCGCCAGAAGCCAGGCTTGAGCCAGTCATTCAGGGGGTAGCCGAGCAGGTCTTCGGCATGCGGCGAAACGTAGCTGTAGGTGAAGTCGTTGGCATCGGCTTCCCAGGCGATGGCCGACAGGCTTTCTATCAAGCCGCGGTAGTGGTATTCGCTGCTGCGCAGCTCCTGCTCCAAGGCAATGCGCCGTGAAATTTCCGAACTGAGGCGGCGGTTGATGCGGATCACCACGGCCAGTACGGCCATCAGCAACAACACCGTTGGCAGGCCATACACCAGCAGGTCGGACCAGAACATCCGCTGGTCGACCACATTGCCTACCCAGCGCTGTTGTATCTGGCTGACTTCGCTGCTGCTCATGTCGGCCATCACTTTGTCGAGAATACCGACCAGTACGTGGTTGCTGCGGGGGACGGCCATCGCCAGTTGGTAGCGATAGGGCGTTTCGCCGCTGACGTAGAGGCCGTCAAGCTTGAGCTGGCGCAGGCTCCAGATGCTGGAAGCGAGGTCGCCGACGACGGCATCTACCTGATCGGTGGCCAAGGCCTGCAGCGTGGAGCTTACATTGGGCAGTGCGACCAGGTTGAGGTCCGGGTGGTGGGTGCGCAGCAACTCGTGGGGGGCGTAGTTTTCGACCACAGCGATTTTCAGGCCGTACAGGTCCTCCAGTTTGCGCGGCTGTGCGCCGCCTTTGTGGGCAAGGATGACAATGGGAAAGTCGAGGTATGGGCGGGTGAAAGCCAGGTAGCCCTGGCGTTCAGGGGTAGACATGATGCCGGGCAGCAGGTCGATGCGGCTTTCGCGCGCCTGCGCCAATACCTCGGTCCAGCTACTGGGTTCGACCGGTTTTAGCGTCACACCCAGACGTTGCTGGATCATGGCGATGTAATCGGCGGCCAATCCCTGGTACCGGCCCTCCTGGTCGCGAAACTCGAACGGTGGCCAAGAGGCGTCGACACCCAGGCTTAGCTGCGGGTGGGCAGCCAGCCAGGCTTTTTCCTCGTCTGTCAGGGTCAGGGCGCCGGCCGTTGTGTTCCACAGCATCAGGAGCAGCAACAGAATGGCCGGCTTCAAGGACATGGCAGCCTCGCATTCAGGTGGTCTGAAGTCGAGTGTAGACGGGCATTGCGGCAGATGTGCAGTGGAAGCCGGGCTTTATGTTTCGGGTCACTAAAGAAAAACCCCGGCCTGGGCCGGGGTTTGTCTTCACTCGTCGAGGAAGGAGCGCAGGTGCTCGCTGCGAGTCGGGTGGCGCAGTTTGCGCAACGCCTTCGCTTCGATCTGACGGATACGCTCACGCGTTACGTCAAACTGCTTGCCCACCTCTTCGAGGGTGTGGTCGGTGTTCATGTCGATACCGAAACGCATGCGCAGCACCTTGGCTTCGCGTGCGGTCAGGCCCGAGAGCACGTCGCGGGTGGCTTCCTTGAGGCTTTCGACCGTGGCAACGTCGATCGGGGACTGCATGGTCGAGTCCTCGATGAAGTCGCCCAGGTGCGAATCTTCGTCGTCACCGATCGGGGTTTCCATGGAGATCGGCTCTTTGGCGATCTTCAATACCTTGCGGATCTTGTCCTCAGGCATTTCCATGCGCTCGCCCAGCTCTTCCGGGGTCGGTTCACGGCCCATTTCCTGCAGCATCTGGCGGGAAATACGGTTGAGCTTGTTGATCGTTTCGATCATGTGCACCGGAATACGGATGGTGCGTGCCTGGTCGGCGATCGAACGGGTGATCGCCTGACGAATCCACCAGGTGGCGTAGGTCGAGAACTTGTAGCCGCGACGGTATTCGAACTTGTCCACCGCTTTCATCAAGCCGATGTTGCCTTCCTGGATCAGGTCGAGGAACTGCAGGCCACGGTTGGTGTACTTCTTGGCGATGGAGATCACCAGACGCAAGTTCGCCTCGACCATTTCTTTCTTGGCGCGGCGGGCCTTGGCTTCACCGATCGACATGCGACGGTTGATTTCCTTGATCTCGGCAACGGTCAGGCCGGTTTCGGTCTCAAGGTCGATCAGCTTCTGCTGGCAGGCAACGATGGCGGCGTCCTTTTCACCCAGGGCAGCAGCCCACTTGGTGTTGCGCTTGGCCAGGTCACCGCTCCAGGTCTGGTCGGTTTCGTTGCTTGGGAACATGCGCAGGAAGTCGGCACGCGGCATGCGGGCGTCACGCACGCACAGCTGCATGATGGCGCGTTCTTGCTGGCGCAGGCGGTTCAGGGCATCACGTACACGCTCGACCAGTACCTCGAACTGCTTCGGTACCAGCTTGATCGGCATGAACAGGTCGGCCAGTGCCTGCAGGGCCTCGACGCTTTCCTTGTGGGTGCGACCGTTTTTCTTCAGGACCTTGGTGGTCGCCTGAAGCTGCTCGGATACCGCACCGAAGCGCTGGGCTGCGACAACCGGGTCCGGGCCGCTTTCGGCCTCTTCCTCGTCGTCACCGCCTTCGGACTCTTCTTCTTCGTCGTCGGACTCTTCTTTCGCAGCGGCGGCCTTGGTGCCAGGGATCGGCACTTCTTCGGTCGGTGCTGCGATGTTGTCGTCAGGGTCGATGTAACCGCTGAGAACGTCCGACAGACGGCCACCCTCGGTGGTGACGCGGTCATATTCGCCGAGAATGTAGTCGACAGTGCCCGGGAAGTGGGCGATAGCGCCCATGACCTCACGGATGCCTTCCTCGATACGCTTGGCGATTTCGATTTCGCCTTCGCGGGTCAGCAGCTCGACGGTACCCATTTCGCGCATGTACATGCGCACTGGGTCGGTCGTGCGGCCGATATCGGTTTCAACTGCCGCCAACGCAGCAGCGGCTTCTTCGGCCGCGGCTTCGTCGGTGTCGGCTTCCGCCAACAGAAGGGCATCCGCATCCGGAGCACTCTCGAATACGTTGATCCCCATGTCGTTGATCATGCGGATGATGTCTTCCACCTGTTCCGGATCTGAAATATCCTCAGGCAGGTGGTCGTTGACCTCCGCGTAAGTCAGGTAGCCCTGCTCACGACCGCGGGTGATCAACTCTTTGATACGAGACTGCTGTTGCGCTTTTCCGGACATAACACCCTATCCACTGAAGGTCTTGGCGGGCAAAAAACAAGCCGAGGATTATACCCGAGCATGGGCCTCACGCGCCAGATGAGGTCGGCGTTTGTGCGGGAACATTCCGGCTCAGCAGGGCGAGGAGCTGGGTTTTTTCCTCGCTGGTCAATTCGCTTTGACGTGATTTCCTGAGCAGTTGTTCCAGGCTGCGCTCGCGTTGGCGGGCGGACAAGCTAGTTATAGTGTCGAAAAACTGTTGTTCAAGGTTGTCGGCCACGATCAACCATTCCTTTTCTGCCAGCGCCCGCAGCAGCCGGCCCTGTTCGGTGCCGTGCCAACGTGCGATCAGCTGCATTGAGCTTAGCCCAGGATTTTTCTGCGCGGCTTCGATCAGCGCCACCAGCAGCTGGCTGTACAGGTGTTCTTCGTCGGCAAAATGGCTGGCGTCTTCCACCTTGCCGGCCAGCAGCGGGTGGTGCAGCAGGGTGCGCAAGGCCGCCAGGGTAGGTGGCTCGACCGGGGCCGGTACGCGCGGTGGCGCTTCGTCGCGTTGCTGCCAGGGTTTGCCGCCTTTGCGGTTCTTGTCCCAAGGCTTGTCGCTCCATTGCTTCTTGCCGCCGCCCTTGTTCGGCTTCCACTGCTGTCCCTGATGAACAGGGGCGTAGTCGTGCTGCGGCATGTCGCCGAAGTCGGGGGTGTAGCTGGCCATGGCGTCGTAGTCGTAGCCAGGGTCGTAGTCCGGCACGCTGTTGGCCGCGGGTGCCTGTTGCGCCAGTTGCTCGACCTGCTGCGGGTCGAGGCCGGTGATTTCCTTCAGACGGTTGCGCATCAACTGGCGCAGGTTGGCGCCAGGGATCTTTTCGATCAACGGTGCGGCCAGGGTCGCCATGTGCGCCTTGCCTTCCAGTGAGCGAGGGTCGGCTTCGACACTCAGCTGCTCGAAGAAGTAGTCAGCCAGTGGCTGGGCGTGCTGGTTGATACGGGCCTTGAAGGCATCGGTGCCTTCGGCGCGCACCAGGCTATCCGGGTCTTCGCCTTCGGGCAGGAACAGGAAGCGCGCGCGGCGGCCGTCCTGCAGGTTCGAGAGGGTCGACTCCAGCGCACGCCAGGCGGCCTTGCGCCCGGCCTGGTCGCCGTCGAAGCAGAACAGCACGCTGGGCACCACGCGGAACAGCCGCTTGAGGTGCTCTTCGCTGGTGGCGGTGCCCAAGGTGGCCACGGCATTGCGCAAGCCTTGCTGGGCCAGGGCGATGACGTCCATGTAGCCCTCGACGACGATGATTTCGTCGAGGTTGCGGTTGTGCTTGCGCGCCTCGTACAGCCCGTACAGTTCCTGGCCCTTGTGGAACACCGGGGTTTCCGGGGAATTCAGGTACTTGGGTTTGTCGTCGCCGAGCACCCGGCCGCCGAAGGCGATGATGCGCCCACGGCTGTCGCGGATCGGGAACATCACCCGGTCGCGGAAGCGGTCGTAACGCTTGCCGCTTTCGGCGTTCTCGATCAGCAGGCCGGCGTCGATCATCACTTTCTGCTGCAGGGTGTCGGCACCCAGGTGCTTGAGCAGGTTGTCCCAGCCTGGCGGGGCAAAGCCCAGGCCGAAGTCGCGGGCAATTTCCCCGGACAGGCCGCGGCCTTTGAGGTAGTCCACCGCCGCCTTGCGGGTCGGGTGGCTGCGCAGGGCCTGGCGGTAGAACTCCGAGGCGGCATCCAGTAGCGGGTACAGTGGCGAGTCGGTGGGCTGGCGCGGCTTGTGGTCGCGGCGGCCCTGTTCGCGGGGCACTTCCATGCCGGCTGCGCGGGCCAGTTCCTCGACGGCCTGGGGGAAGTCCAGATTGTCGTGGTCCATGACGAAGCCCAGGGCGTTGCCGCCGGCGCCGCAGCCGAAGCAGTAGTAGAACTGCTTGTCGGGGCTGACCGTGAAGGAGGGGGTTTTCTCCTTGTGGAACGGGCAGCAGGCGGAGTAGTTCTTGCCGGTTTTTTTCAGCTGGACGCGCGAACTCACCACGTCGACGATGTCGAGGCGGTTGATCAGGTCGTCAATGAAGCTCTGGGGAATCAGCCCGGCCATGGCAGTCTCGTCATCTGGCAACTGGCAAGTCTAATCGCTCACGCGCCGAATGGGGCGAGTGTTGCTTGGGGAAGTGCGAGGGAGTGTGCTCGTCGCCGGCCCTTGAGGGCCCGTCAGTCGGACGTGCACGTCTGGTCATACAACAAGGAAGACCAGCTCTGACGTTTC
>CAACWQ010000391.1_pt1 | contig 10535 bp, 3 predicted proteins | sample 2275681 | NCBI WGS metagenome assembly CAACWQ01 (sample SAMEA5312463, study PRJEB27640) | indoor metagenome | biome: indoor environment; feature: controlled; material: polymer furnished wood metals | place: Austria | collected 2011-04-21
TTTGCCTCGGGCTTCCTTCAGATTCGCGGTCACCCGCGACACCCTTGCCTCCGGCTAACACTTCCCCTTGCCGGGTGTGTAGAGGACTTTCACCTCCAAGTCACCCGCTTGGCCACCACAGCCAAGCGGGTTGCGCTTACGCGCAACGCGCCATGCCTGGCGCACACAAAAAGGGCCGCTGGGCGGCCCTGATCAGCAGTTTTGAAGGAGGCCGCAAGCGCCCTCTTCACACCCACAAGCGTTTCAACTGTCCTGGCTGGCCAGACGGTCCAATGAGTCGTAGCCGTATCCTGCGACCGTACCGTCCAGCAGTTTGACGCTTTGCAGTCGCCCCAATGGGTCGTAGTCGTACGTCCTGCCCTGCTCGTCGGTAGTCATGTTGCCGTCCGGGTCATATGTCAGCGTTACCGATGGCAGATAGTCTGCATGCGTGTTTTCTATACCGGTCAACTGCGCAGGGTCAGCTTCGTTTTCGAACAGATAGGTGGCCTCGTTACTGTCCTGCTTGCCCCCAGCACCGTCGAACGCCGTGTACACCCAGGTAATATTGTCGATGCTGTCAAACAGGAACTGCTGCTCGCGAATGGTTTTGCCGCAGGGATCCTGCGGTGCTTGAGGCCCTTTGCAGGTGTAGCCTTCAAGCCGACCGCGCAGGTCGTAGCTGTACGTTTCCTCACGCAACAGCTCACCGTTCTCGGTCAGAGTGCGCAGCGTGAGCTGGTCCAGCGCACTGTATTTCTGAGTGAGTTCCTGAACACTGCCCGGGAAGGTGAAGCGGCGCAGTTCCTCCCTGCCGAGGTCATCATACTCAAGCTCGGTAAGCAGCCAGCGCTCGCACGCCGCCTCATCCTCATCCTCTCCCTCGATGCCATCGCAGGTCTTGTAGGACTTGAGATTTCCAAGATCGTCATAATCGAACGTGGTCCTTAACCCGCCCAACCAGGTTTTCTCCAGGCGCCCCGCCTTATCGTACTTATAATGTTGCGTCTGCCCGAGCACGTCTTCATACGTCAGTGCACGGCCCTGTAAGCTGGCACCGTAGGTCATGCTCCAGGATTCGCTGCCTACCGTTCGGGTCTCCAGCTTGAGTTCGCCAGTGCTGAAGTAATCACGGGCCACCTCCTGGCCCGGCTCACCACAGTAGGTAAGGCGCGCGTTCTTGCGGTCGTACTTGTACTCTTCGACCGCAGCCTTCTGGGTCTGCCCTGGCGCGGGCAGCACGCGGCGAACCTCAGGTTGATCGGTCAGCTGCAGCGTGTAGTCGTACTCAATTTCCCTGTTAGCTGGCGTACGCACCTTCCACGGTTTGGTCTGACCGGCCTCGTAGAACATCACACGTTTGCGACCGCCTGTGATGGACGCGGTCATGCGGTCCAGCCCATCGAACGTCTGCTCACCCAGAACCGCGCCATTCACGGCTATCTTCACCGGCAGATCGGCGCTGCTGTGTGGCGCGTAGTCACGATGCACAACGCTTTTTCTATCAGCCAGTGTCTGATCGACCAGGCGGTCGAACACATCGTAGACGTTTTTGGTCTCGGCGTTACGCGCATCGACCTCCCGAACAGTGCGCCCAAGGCCATCGTAAAAGTACTGATGCTTACTCAGCACCTTATCAGTGCGGTCAAAACGCTGCACAACGTCCGGTTGCTCGAACAAATTCAGGTAAGTCACTGTCTTGCCTTGAGTGAGCTTGCCATTCGCAGACGCGCTCCAGCTCGTCTGAATGGGCAAGTTGCCCGACTCAGACGTGCCAATCGGGTCGGTCTGCTCATAATGCCGCACGCCGTCCGGGCCGATTTCACAGCAGCGTTGGCCCCAATTGTCGTAGCGATACCGGGTTTTCAGCGGCATTTGCTGGTCAGCCAGCCAGTCATAATCGGTTTGTTCCAACAACTGGCCAAGCTCATCGTAGCTCGCCTCATAGCGCAGCCGGAGTGACCTGCGGTTGCCGCTATCGCCGGCATCGGCATCATGGCGCAGCTCGCTCACCACACGACTCAGGCCATCGACCCAAGCAGTGGTACTGACGCCCTTGACATCGGTGGAGGTCTGCGACGCCTGCTGGCCCTCACTGCCTACCAGGTAGTACTCGTAGAAGCGTGAGGCCGTGTAATCAGGCTGGTTGGGCGATACCGTCTCACTGGTCGTACGGTTCAGCGCGTCATAGGTATAGGCGATCTCGATATCTTTGTCGTCACGGTTGAGCAAAGGCTCGCCGGTCAAGATCGAATGCTTGCTCGTAATGACCTTGACCGTATTCCGAGGCAAACCGGTGTCAGCATCGCTGTTGCCATGGTCATAGCCGGTGATCGTTTGCTCAGTCACCAACGCAGGTTCCTGAACAGTTTGCTCCTGCTCGTCGACCTTCACCTTCCTGACGACAACCTCTTTCTCGCCGCCCCCCCCTTTTTTATCGACCACCTCTCTTACGTCGACCTTCTCTTTCTCGTAACTGAAGCTTTGCGTGGTCACGCAACCCTTCATGTCCAGGGTTTGCTTCAACGGGCGGCCATGGCGCAGCAAGTCAGCCACGTCATCCACGGGCTCGATGCGGGTGACCTGCAGAGGCGGCTGCTCTACATCGTCGATCACCTCGCACAGTGAAATCTGCTCTTGCACCAACCAGGTCTCAGCCTCGCCGCCCACTGTGGCGAGCGCCCGATAGCGGTAGCCAGTCCGTAACACAGGGGCTGGAGCATCACCCTGCGGAGCTGGAATCACGGTACTGTGCTTGAGCGAGCGCTCGAACAGCTCCGGGTCGGGCGGGCAGCCATCCTCACCTTCGGCTGCGTAGTATTCATTGACGACACGCTGCCCGTTTGGCTGGATTTCTTCGATGAGGTTACCCAGGGGATTGTAAACGGTTGTGGTCTCTTCGCTACGGGATTTTCCCGGCTTATCAAGCAGTTCCCATTTCCGGGTAGAAACCTTGGGCAACTGGAAATTACCCAGTTGGTCACCCCACGGTTTGGTTACGTCGCCATGGTACTCGGTGAACACGCTCTGAACGTGCCCGGCCTGCCGGGTGATTTCAGCCTCCATCAAGTGAAATCGGTTGTACACCTGCTCTACAGTGCGCAACTCAACCTCTTTACCGTCTTGGTCAAGGCTCCAGATGTGCGCGGTCGAACCGTACTTGTAGCTGGATTGAGCCCTGAACAGGTTGTCTTCGCCGTCATTGCTCCAAGTGATGCCACTGTTGTAACCGACAAAATTGTGGTCAAAGGACTGCTGGGTCTCTGGGTCCACATAAAGGTAGGTATAGGTCGTCTTGGTAGGCTTTTGCCCGGCACCTGGATCCAGCGTATGGGTAGTGACCCGCGGTATGGCCACACGCTCGCCGTTGACAGGTAATACATGGCCATCGTCTTCATAAGCGATGGTTTCCACCGCCCCGGATGGCGAATGCAGTTTCGTCACGCAGGTCAGGCCCTTTATCGTGGCGTAGGCAATGCGCCAGTTGGCAAGGTCCGCGGTCGGCAGGGTGACCTTGTGCAGTTCGCGGTTGGACATTTCCAGCGTATAACGAGCACGCGCTGGCTTGCCTGGGTCAGCATCGGGGTGCACGTCAATGGTCACCCCACCCGTTGCATAGGTCAGTGCCAGCAGCTTGCAAAGCACGTTATCTCTGTCACGGTAGCTGATGCGTTCCAGGTAGCCTGTGCTTGGGCCATAGTCAAGCGAAACTTTATGGCGAGAGCGCGAATAAACCTCGGTCACCAGGTAAACCGGAGAAGTACCGGCTTGTTTGGTCAGCACTTCTACCAAGCCAGACTTATGCACAACACGGTAACGGTCCTGGGGGGCTGTGGGGTGCTGGGTGTCATCATGGAAGTGGAAGGTGTCGAGTTTTTTTTCCCGAATGTCCGGCTGCGCACCGCTACCGGTCACTTTGAACACTTCCCCGGTGTGCAATGTCAGCATGTGGGTACCGGGCACATACTGGGTAAGGGACAAGTTCCAGCCTTTGCCGAAGCCGGAGTCTTCATCATTCATGGGACTGAAGCGCAGGCGCAACGGTAGTTGTGGGCCGGCCAGATCATTGCCGATCAAGGCCGGCAACGCGATGCCCAGCGTATATTGCCCGGTGCGGGGATCTACACTACGCTGGATAAAACTCTGAAAATTGAATGCATTGGAGTGCAGTATATTACGGCTAGCCATAGTGGCCTCCAGACTTGAATAAATTTATTAAGTGCCCTCCGCAAGGGAGGGCCGACATCATCAGAGCGTAAGGATCAGGCAATCACGTGTTTGCGCTTCTTTATCTTCGCCCTCGGGCACGCCAAAATCGAAATGCAACGTATGCTGATGACCCTGCTGATCAATCAGCTCGATCGTGATGGGCTCTTTGAGGTGGCTGTAGTAAGGCTCACCGGTCGCGATATCATCCCAGTGCTTCATGGCGTCAGTACGACGCAAGCTGATCATTAGTTCGCCAGCCCTGGCGCCTAGCGCCTTATTGAGTTCAGGGAGCACGTGACTGCGCTGCTTGGCCATTCGATAAAGCAGCCCATCCATCAACAGCCTCTGATGTTCGGACTCCGGCGCCTTAAACGGAATGAATTGCAGGCCGGTATAACTGCAATAGTGATCGTCCGCCTGCTCCGACGCCCAGCGCAGCAGGCTCTTGTTTGCACCTGGCGGTATGTAGGCACTGATAAACTTGCGCGCAACCCCACCCGCCACAACATGTTTCAGGCGCCAGTAGTCCATCGTATTATCGACATAGATAAAGTCATCACCGGCGATAGGTGACGCGTCACTTTCACCCACAAGTCGTACACGCTCAAACCCGTACTGTTCCCTGGCAAAGTTCAGCGCCGGCCTGGCCTTCACGTTTACCTTGCCTTCTTTCTTCTCTTTTGAATACGTCCACGCATGGCTGTCGGCATTCTGAATGCCAGCGTAGATTTCCAACGTGGTTGCTTGTCGAGAGTGGATAAAGAAGCGAACGCGTCTTTCATTATCGCCCAACACCGGCACCGATGCCGCCACCGCAGTGTCACTTGTCGACGGGGGATCGACATCGTTCCTTGAGCGGCTGACAGCCCATTCCATTCCTGACTCTTTGCCGATCCCCCCTTCGTGCGCCTGCAGAAACGGGAGCGTATTGTCCGAACCCATCACCATCAGTTGCAACGTGGCCAGTTCAGCGTCCGAAACGATTGCGTCTTGCCCACCGACAGTTTGTGCCTCCACCCTCACTTCAACTTCAATCTGCTGCCAGCCATTGGCATAACAGGTGTCATGGCCGATTACTACCAGCTCGAACGTGGCCAAATCGGTCCAGCCTTGCTTGTGCGGCACTGCGGCACCGTGGGTCGGGACGAACTCCACCATGGCATAGCCGGCGCGTTCGTCATCGTCATCGGCAATGATCACGCAGACGGGCACTGTCGATTCCTCGTTCGGAATATAGGTACCTGTATCCTGATCGATGTTCCCCTCACCGAGCATTGACCATTTGATCGGACGATTGGAGTTACTGACACTGAAGTTGATCGGCACGCCGGACTGCAGTTGTCCGACATGGCCAGGCTCGATTACCAGGTCAGCCGGCCAGTCCATGATGACCACAGAGCATATGGCTCTCTCGCCAGTTGACTTGTCAGTTACCTGAATATGCTGGACACGGATGAGCGACGCGACATCGTCAGGCTTGTCAGGTTGGAATGTCGCTTTCCCGCCCCCCAGGTCAGTCAGCACGCCCGAAGCGATTCCTAGCAGCTCCCACCGCAACTCTCCGCCGTCGAGGCTGTCGGCACGCAACTCGATAGCCTTCTGACCGCCAACCCAGCTTGCCATACGTGGGGCGATGCTTACCGCTTGCCCCTCCTGCACCAATGCGTGTCGCGTGACCTCCACGCCCTCGTGCTGACAGCGAGCGGTGACCACCACCAATTGCTGATCCTGAACAAAGTCGGCAGCGCCCCGGGCCGTGTAGGTGCTGCCCTGGAATGTTCCGGACACCGCTGGCCGGAACAAGTTGCTTGCCTGCCAGCCTACCTCCCCGGGCGCACCTTGCAGCTGGAAGGCCTGCGGTTGCCCTGCCAGAATACGCGCAACCCCGGGATGGACCGCAAGGCTGTTTTCACCTGGTTGCCAATCCCCGAAAATAACCCAATCAAGCGGGTGGTGGATGTCCTTGCCTGAGAAAACATGATCAATGCCCACCTTGATCGTGCGCAGTACGTCGAGCGGCCCACCTGCACCAAGCGCTTCGATCGTTGGGTCGAGAATGAGCGTAGCCGGCAAGCCGACGGCTTCTTCAGGGATGAGGTAGGGGAATTCGAATTCAGGATCGGGTTGCCCGCCTGCGCGTACGTCGACACCCAGTTTCATGAATACCAGAAGGGCCCCATCGCCCTCACGGTTTTTACCAGCGTCTGCGCCCCATGGCGCGGCCTGCGTTCGCAGCATCATGCGTTCCGGGCTCAGCGGTGCGAAGTCACGCAAGTCAAAACGCACCATGGCATAGCTACGCCGGTAGGCTGGAATATAGCCAAAAGCCTCCTGTAGCTCACGGCCGATCACCGTGTTCGCATAATCGGTCGATGCCAGGTTCGTGGTCACGTCCTGCATTTCGCCCAGGTCCAGCACCACTGACGCAAAGGGATGGGTCGAACCTTGCTCCAGCCGAAGGCTTGCTTGCGCCTGCACCCAGTAGCCCATGCCTTCGCTGATGGAAAAACTCTCGACCACTCGGCCCGGACGAGCGACTTGCTTGACCGAACGCGCAAAGTCGCCTGCGATCACATTGAAGCGCACAGTCACTTCTGCTGTGGTCGGCAGGGTTCTGACAAAGCTGATTTGCGGCTCGCCGAATACTACCCCCTGAAACGAAACGGACTGTTGCGCGCCTTCGTCGAGCTCAGCCTCCAGTATGAGGGGCTCAATGAACGTGCGCTCTCCCAGCGCTTCGAGAAACTGCTCGCGCAGTTTCATGTTCAGCACCGCCTGATTGAGCGCGAGCACACCGCCCCAGCCACTGCGTATCGTGGCGCTTTCCAATAACTTGAGCAGTACTTCTTTGGAATGACTGGCCATATCAGTTCACCTTCTCAGTACCCAGCAACTGTACGAATCGCTGGCTGGAAACGAATGGGACGGGAATGATCATGTAGGCGAAACGGTCCACGCTATCGCCGTCGTCATAGAACGCAGTGACGATTGCATACTGCTCGGCGCTGCCCGCCTTGGGTGTATACAGGCCGTTCTCAAACGTTCCATCGCCTTTGTATTTATGCCAATGCGTGGCCGCAGCCGGCACTTTTTCTTTGGGGACGCTTCTTGTAGTCCGGTAGAATGTGAGTTGTACGCCAGTACCCGAAACTTCCGCCTCCAGCCAATAGCTCCCGCTCTGGTCCACCACAACCAACACATCGATAGTGCGCTTACTATTATCTGCGCTTGAAACTTCCACCTCGGCGAGCCGAGACGAAATGAAGTTAAGAGGTTCCCCTGCGCCAGGCGCTGGCAGCGTTTTAGCTGCTACAAACTTGCGCCCGTCCTGCATTGTCGGGTCTTTATCCGGGTCTTCCTCAATTGCTCCCAGATTCTGGTCCTTGAGGGTCCAGGTCAGGGCCTTCTTGTCCACTTCACCGGCTACCAAGGAGTACTTGCTACCCAGCGAGACGACCACCACAGAGGGATAGACTGATACAGAACTTTCAACCAGGCTGAGCATTGCTTTGCTGACCTTGTCGCCGGCCGTGGCAGTGACGATGACCCGACGGAAGCCCGATGCGCGCAGCGAATCGGCGCTAGGCGCCGTGTATTTACCTGAAAGGTCAATATCCCCTTTCTCGCCCTCTTCGCCATCAACATTGTCCACTGACCACTTGATGTCGCTTGCGCCTGATGCCTTGAACGTCAGGCTGCCACCGCCGGCAACTACAACCTCGCTCGGCTCAATAACCAGATCGGTACGTTGCGGTGACAAGTGGCCAAGAACGGTCAAATCGGTCGGCATGTTCAAGTTAACGGGCGTCACCACATTGCCGCCCTTGAACAGTAAGTTGTTCAGGCGAAATGCATCCAGGGTCGCACCGATATCCACCAGCGACGCCGCAAGCGAGGTGGCATAAGCCTGCAAGCCTTGCCTGTAGAATTTCAGGTAGTCGTAGATGAATTGGATTTGATTAGGGGTCACTTTGGGGTCGGCGTAAACCAGCTCTATGGCAGTATTCGAACGCTGACTCTGAACCGAAAAATCAATAACAGAATTTTCACCTTCAACCTTAACCTTGAAACTGAAAACAACTTCAACATCTACAGTCGTTTTGAGCGTGAACTTACGATCCGGCCACGGATTAGCTGTATGTTCACGGTGACCTACTACGCCATCGACAAACACAGGATCCGGATTAAGTTTAAACACGACACCATTGCGCTCTACACGAAAGCGCATTGCCGGCTCATCAGCATAATTGAACCCGAAGGCAGGCGTCAAACATCTAAACAATGGTACCTCATGGTTAATGCGCGCCCACCACCCTCCCGCCGTTGCGACGAGCTCACGATGACGTGACCCTGGAATCTCGCGATCCTCAAATTTTGCATCCGCTACCCAGGGCACCTTATTGATCTCAGGGAATATCACTTTATTGTAAATGAGATCCTGAGCCAGGATCAGGTTACTGGTAAACTTTTCCGCCGACGAAGGCAACATATACAGCATATCTTTATCTTCATGCGGGTATGAACCATTCTTATCGCCTTTCATAGCAATGAACAGTACCACAGCCCCTTCGCCAAAGGCTGGATCACCACGTTTTGCGGAATTATGCTCTGCATGAGTACGTATGCCAAAACGCGCTGGTTCCAGCACCGAGTCTTCGCTCTCCCTCAACTCGCTGAGTGGCAGCGTGGTCAGTTCGTCGCCCCATGTTTTCATTAATTCAGCAAGGTGGGTACCTAGCCTAATACGCTCGAACTCTGTTTCCACACCGGTAAACTTGTACTGGTAGATAAATTCGCCATTCTCATTCAGTTGTATAAGTTTCAACACCACAGCCCCTTCATCACCGATACTGCTCTGTGACGTTGCCAGATCTGCCGTGAAGATCAATGAGGGGCCTACAATCGCATTCAAGGTGGACAACCGTGTGACTACCTTATGCGTCTCACCCGCGAGGACGGACTCCTTGAGTTGCAATTGTTTACCACCTACCATGCGCATGGTCGCGGCGACCCTGCCGTGTTGGATAGAGGCGTTCTCGAAAGACAGCCGGGGCCTATCCAGCGTCAAACCCATCAGCACATGCTTGACGCCTTCGCCAACATCTTCTTCGGAATCTTCGAACACGGGGAACTGCTGATCGGTACCAAGCCGGTCAATGTACTCCTGCATAAGCAGGACATTGGTTTTTTGCCGATCGAAAACCAGGATGGCACCCCACCCGAATGTCCAGCGCTGTTTTTCCATTTCTTTCAAATAGTCTTCAAGGCTTAATGCTTTAGGGGAAACATGTTTATTCATGGTCAGTGATTCCTTGGATACATATCAAATGTTCAACCCGACACGGGCTACTGGGTTTTTCGAGGTGTCAACTTCAGGGTCGGCAGCGCATGCCAGCTGTCGCCCTTGTCATAGCTGACTTCGGCAGATACCGTGTACTGCAGGTTATCGGTCATCTGCTCGTAAACAGCCCTGGACAACCACTGCTGGACTCGCGCGTCTTCGAACTCGGTAACAGTGATAGCCACCTTGTTGCGCAACACGCCGCTAGCCAGGCCATCAACACGAATAGTCAGCAACTGCCCTGGCGCGGCGAATGACCATAGCCCCAGGCCGCTGATCAACAGTTGTGCACCATTGGCTGTCAATCTGCTCCGTTTCAGGTCGCCGTTGGCTTCCGCCTGCGGGCAGGCCATGGTGGGGTTCGGTGCCAGAGGCGCGACACGCAGGTTGACCGGCGAAGATTCGTCAACAACGGCACCCTCGCTGTCGACAATCTTGTAGCGCACCGTGAAACGTCTGCCTTCGATATCCCCAGGCTGGTGCATATTGGCTGCGACTACACCAGGGTCGACCTTGTAGCGCCGCTCCGTGCCCGGCTCTGGCTCGCGGACAACCTGCTGCCCGCCATTGGGGTGACCCAACCAATGCACTTCGATGGATTCGCCTGAACGCAGGTCAAACTCTGGAACGTTCACGTAAGCGCCGTCGATGGCATTGCGCGCGTTGAGTACCTGCTTGTCCGTGCCATCAGCAATGGCATGGTCAATAATCGGGGCGATCAGGTTGCGCGGCGCTTCAACCACCACGGTCAAGGTATCGGAGGTCAATGCCCGGCCGTCACGGCCATACTGGTAGAACACGTTGTTGTTCCCGGTTTGCAGTGCCTGCGGGCCGATCAGGAACAGCGTTTCCTTGGCTTCCAGGCTGCTGGCATCCATCCGTGCAACCTGTAACAAGGTGTCCGCGCTCTGCGCTACTCGCCAATGCAACAAGACAAAATCACCCGCTTGCATGTCGGGATGGGCAGGCACACGAACCATCACGCCCTGGGGATATTTGTCCGGGT
>CAACWQ010000079.1_pt1 | contig 10505 bp, 10 predicted proteins | sample 2275681 | NCBI WGS metagenome assembly CAACWQ01 (sample SAMEA5312463, study PRJEB27640) | indoor metagenome | biome: indoor environment; feature: controlled; material: polymer furnished wood metals | place: Austria | collected 2011-04-21
CCCTGTGGGAGCGGGCTTGCCCGCGAACACCGGCGAAGCCGGTGCCATCCACACAATTGATTTACTGTTCGGCCACCGCACCTTGCTCATGTGGCTTCCAGGCCAGCAACCCTTTGCTAAAATCGTTGGCCGCACTTTGGTAGTAGGCGATGGCCCTGCGTACCAGCGGGTTGTCGGTGTTTGCGGTCATTTCCCGGCTGTTGCCCAATGCATCCTGATGCACACGCATGCCGCCGCGCGGGCTGAGGATCGCCAGGTCCTTACCGTCGAACAGGCCCAGGTGCTGATAGTTGCCGATCAGTACCCGTGGCGGCAGGGTGTCTTCACGCAGCAGGTCGCGGCCGAAGAAGGTCGAGGTGTAGCTGAGATTCAGCAGGCCGAGCAAGGTCGGTGCAAGGTCGATCTGGCTGGCCAGTTGCGCGTCCTCGCGCGGGGCGATCAGCTTGGGGGCGTAGATCCACAGCGGGATCTGATAGTTGTTCACCGGCAGGTCTTCCACGCCGGCGCTACCGGCGGTGTGGTCGGCCACGAAGACGAACAGGGTGTTGTCGAACCATGGCTTGCCCTTGGCTTCGCGCAGGAACTGCGCGATGGCATGGTCGGTGTACTTCACCGCGCCTTCACGGCCTTCACCCGAAGGGATGTCGATACGGCCATCCGGGTAGGTGTAAGGGCGGTGGTTGGAGGTGGTCATCAGTTGCAGCAAGAACGGCTGCTGCTTGGCATGGTCGGCATCGGCCAGTTTGAGGGCCTGCTTGTACAAGTCTTCATCGGCCATGCCCCAGGCATTCTTGAAGCTGATTTCGCTTTCATCCACGCTGCTCTGGTCGACGATACGGTAGCCGTTACCGCTGAAGAAGGCGTTCATGTTGTCGAAGTAGCCACGCCCGCCATAGACAAACACGGGGTCATAGCCGACAGCCGCCAGTTGCTGGCCCAGGCTGCCGTAACCGCTTTCGCGGCCGATGCGTTTGACGATGGAGCGGCCCGGTGTTGGTGGGATCGACAGGGTGATGGCCTCCAGGCCACGGTCGGTGCGGGTGCCGGTGGCGTAAAAGTTGTTGAAGTACAGGCTTTCGCGGCGCAGGGCGTCCAGGTTGGGCGTGAGGTTGCGCGGGTCGCCGTTGCTGCCCATGTACTTGGCGCTGAAGCTTTCGATGGTGACCAGGATGATGTTGGGCGTGCGTGGCTCGCCGCTGGCGTTGATATGGCGGCGGATATCCTCGGGCTCGCTGGCCTGGAACCGGGCGTTGGGCTCGGCCAGCTCCTGGTGCATCTGCGCGCCGGCTTCACTGGCATCGAGGGTGGCGTAGAACTGGCTGTAGTCCAGTTCGTTGTTACGGAATGCGGCAAAGAACTGGTACGGGCCGTTACTGGCCAGTTCGCGTTGGTAGGCGTTACCACCCTGGCCGCGGGGGAATTGCTGGTCGACCAGCAAACCGCTCAGCCCACCCAGTACAGCCAACAGCGCAATGCCGCCCAGGCGTTGGCGCAGATTGGCACCGGGGGCTGCGAGCGCTTGGCCGAGGGGCTTGCGCAAGACCAGTGCAAGCAACACGGCGACCACAGCGATGCTGCCCAGCAGGGTGGGCAGTGGATACGATTCGCGGATGTTGTCCAGCACTTCCTTGGAATACACCAGGTAATCGACCGCGATAAAGTTGAAGCGTACCCCGAACTCGTCCCAGAACAGCCACTCGGCCACCGCGACGAACAGCATCACGAACAGGCTGACGACCAGTACGCCGCCCATCAGCCGGCGATGCAAGCGCGTGCGCCATAAGCCTGCCGGGCACACGGCCAGGTACAGCCCCAGCGGCAGGGCGGCGTAGGTGAGGAAGCTCAGGTCGTACAGGGCACCACTGAAGAACAATGAGACGTAGTCGCCATGTACTTCATCCAGATGGGTGACCAGTAATACCAGGCGGGTCAGCAGGAAGATGCCGAACCACAGTGAGCAAACTAACAGAAGATACCGCCACGGGGCGGCGAGGGACGTGCGCATTAAGTAGGCCTGTTTTCTTTTTTGAATGCGAGAATCCAAGCATGCTAAAGGGCAAAGTGCAAAAATTTTGTCAAAAATTTGCGGTGTTAAAGTGGAACGCCTGGGCCTATAGTCAGTACTTTGCTTTTTCCTACAGCTCAGGAGGGGGAAACCATGTTTGGTAAAGTATTAACTTACGATGTGTACCACCTGGCGCTCTACCTGGGTACGGTCATGGCCTGGGGGGCGTTGGGCCTGTGGCTGCTGCTGCGCGGGGCGGGCGTCGAGGCGTTGTACAAGTGCTGTGCCATGTTCGGCCTGGCATTGACAATCAGCAGCATCATGCTGGTGCTGGACATCTTTCGAGTGATAGAACACTGGCAGGTAGAAGCGGGACTGTTGCTGTTTGGTGGGTTGTTGCCTTGCCTGCTTGCTCTGACTTTCAAGGCAACTTTAAATGCGAATAGGATTGATCTGAATAAGTTGTAGGAAATTACTTACATGCTGCGCAGCCTATTGCACATGACAGCGCGTTGTTAATGCAACGCGCTGTCACGTTTCAGCGCATCAGAAGTGCACTTTCACCAGGAAACTCATGGTGTTCTGGTCCGTGGTGAAAGCATCGCTGTCCTTGATGCCGTACTTGTTCTTCCAGTAGTCGTACTCCACACCCACATACAGTTGCTTCTCACCCAGGTGCAATGCCTTGCCCAGGTCGTACTTGATCTGTGGGTTGAAGTGCAGGTTGGCCTGGTAGGTGCCGCGACGGTTCTCGTCGTTGTCCACCACCCAGTCCATGAAGCCGTCGATCAGCACGTCGGAATCGCCGACCGGGATGGTGTACGACCACACCGGGGTGATCTGCCACACGTTGTCGCCGGCGCGGCTGCCATCGGTGGTGCGGTTGTAGAAGTTCAGCTGGAAGTAGTCGAAGCCCGGGATGGCCAGGTCGAAGCCTGGGCCGATCAGGTACGACTCGGTGTCACCCTCGCCAAACTCGTAGGTCATGGCCAGCAGCACGTCCTTGACCGGGCCGAACTCCAGCTTCTGGTCGAAGATCTTGCCGAACGACAGGCGTGGGCTGAACTCGCCGTAGTAGGTGTTGGGGCCGTTGCTGGCGTCCTTCTTGCCCTGGTAGAAGATCTTGTCGATGAAGAAGAAGTTGTCGCCGTACTTCCATGCATCGGCATGCTCGAAGGTGAAAGTTTGCTGGGTCTCGGGGTTGACCTTGAAGTTCTTGCCCCACAGGTAGGTCAGGCTGTTGTTCTGCCATTGCAGCAGGTCGCCGCCGAAGGTGGTGCCACAGGCCAGCAGGCCGCCGGCGAGGATCAGGCTGTTGATGGTACGCATTGAAAGTGTCGCTCCCTTGATTGATCTGTTGTCAGCGCTCGTTGTTGGCGCTTTTTTGTCTTTTGAGTCAGCTTTTTTCGATAGGCCACAGCTGTTTGGCAAGGGTTGGGCCAACTTTTCCGGGTTGGCAAAACCTTCCTGCTCGACTTCGTTCTGAACGGATGAAAAGGGTCTTTCAGGCTGGCAACACGTTGGCCAACCGCCCGTATTCATTGACTGAGCGGTCAGTAAACGCAGGCAGAATCCGTTCTGCCCTGATCGAGGGGGCGCGCAGATTACTGGCTTGCGCGCCGGGCCTCAAGTGCTCCGTCCTGGAGCGGGGTGGTACAAACTTGTGCGTTTGGTCAGTTTTCTAGAAGTGCACTTTGATCAGCGCACTGGCGACACTCTGGTTGCTGTCCAGATTGCCGCGGCTGTCGATGCCGTACTTGTCCTTCCAGTAGCTGTACTCAAAGCCCACGTACAGCTGCTTGGCGCCCAGGTTCAGCGCTTTGCCCAGGTCGTACTTCACCTGCGGGTTGAAGTGCAGGTTGGCGTGGTAGGTGCCCCGGCGGGTCTGGTCGTTGTCGGTGACCCAGTCCATGTAGCCGTCGATCAGAATGTCGGACCTGCCCACGGGGATGGTGTAGGACCAGCCGGGGGTAATCTGCCAGACGTTGTCACCGGGGCGGCTGCCTTCGGTGTTGCGCACGTAGAAATTCAGGGTGAAATAGTTGAAGCCGGGGATGTCGAGGTCGAAGCCTGGGCCGATCAGGTAGGCCTCGTTGTCGCCTTCGCCGCGCTCGTAGGTCATGGCCAGGAGTACGTCCTTGATCGGGCCGAAGGCCAGCTTCTTGTCAAAGATCTTGCCGAATGACAGGCGTGGGCTGAACTCGCCGTAGTAGGTGGTGACGCCTTTGCTGGCGTCGGCCTTGCCGTTGTAGAAGATTTTGTCGACGAACATGAAGGTGTCGCCGTACTTCCATTTGTTGGCGTGCTCGAAGGTGATGGTCTGCTGGATATCAGGGTTGACCTTGAAGTCCTTGCCGTACAGGTAGGTCAGGCTTTCGCCATGCCATTGCAGCCATTCGCCTGCATACGAGGGGAGGGTGGCCAGCAGGCTGCTGCCCAGCAACAGGGACGTGGTGATGCGCTTCATGTTGTGATTCCCGGACTTATTGTTTTTGTTGGCGGTTTTTTTGGCGCGCAGGCGCCCCGGGCGGCCCATTCCGGCGGGCCGACGGTGTTGCGTTTACTGCTTATGTGAATGCGGGGCGGCCATGCGCCGCCCCGTCTGGCTCAATGCTGGTGACAAGCGTCGTTGTGCACCGCGCGTTCGGCGCCACCGAGGATGTTGAACAGTACGTTCAACACCAGGGCACTGACCGTGGCCATGGCGATACCACTGTGGGTGATGGGTTCCATCCACTGTGGCATCTGGGCGAAGAACTCCGGGCGCACCACGGGGATCAGCCCGAAGCCGACGCTCACCGCCACCAGCAGCTGGTTGCGGCGGTCGCCGATGTCCGCTTCCTGAAGAATCTTGATCCCGGTGGCGGTCACCATGCCGAACATGGCAATGGACGCGCCGCCCAGTACCGCAGGCGGGATCGAGGCAATCAGGAAGGCCGCCTTCGGCAGCAGGCTGAGCACAATCAGCAGTGCACCGGCCACGATGGTGACAAAGCGGCAGCGCACCCCGGTCATCTGCACCAGGCCGATGTTCTGGGCGAACGAGGAGTGGGTGAAGGTGTTGAAGAAGCCGGCGATGAACGATGCACCGGCATCGCACAGCAGGCCGCGCCGCAGCATCCCTGGGGTGACTTCGCGATCTGTCACCTTGCCCAGGGCCAGGAACATGCCCGTGGACTCGACGAAGATGATCACCACCACCAGGCACATGGACAGGATCGGCGCCAGGCTGAAGGTCGGCATGCCGAAGTGCAGTGGGGTGACCACTTGCAACCACGGTGCGTCTTTCAGGCCCGACAGGTCGACCATGCCGATGGAACCGGCCAGGATGTAGCCAAGGCCCATGCCCACCAGTACCGACACGTTGACCCAGAACCCGCGCATGAAGCGGTTGATCAGCAGGATGACCGCCAGCACCAGGCCGGCTACCAGCAGGTAGATCGGCGAGCCGAAGGTTTCTGCTTCATGGCCGCCACCGGCCCAGTTGACCGCCACCGGAAACAGCGACAGGCCAATCGAGGTAATCACCGTACCGGTGACCAGCGGCGGGAAGAAACGCACGACCTTGGACATGAACGGCGCGATCAGCATGCCGAAGAACCCGGCGGCGATGGTCGCGCCGAAGATCCCCTGCAGGCCCACGCCAGGCATGCCGGCCATGGCCACCATGCTGCCGACGGCAGCGAAGCTGGCCCCCATCATCACCGGCATGCGGATGCCAACCGGGCCGATACCGAACGACTGGATGATGGTGGCGACGCCTGCGACCAGCAGGTCGGCGTTGATCAGGAAAGCGACTTCTTCACGGGACAACCCGGCGGCCTGGCCGATGATCAGCGGCACGGCGATGGCGCCACCGTACATCAGCAGAACGTGTTGCAGGCCAACCAGGATCAGTTGGAACAGGGGCAAGGGCTCGCGCGGCGGCGCAATGGGGATGTACGCCTTGCGTGACTCGGACATGCAGCACCTCGAGTTTTGTTTTTATTCTCGGATCCAAGCGTCGGCTTCAAGCGGCAGGCTCTCGGTGAAGAGAGGCTGGGGTTCCCGCTTTAGGCTGAACGCTCGATGCTTGCTTGTTGCGTATGGCTTGAAACAGAGGCCGGGGTTGCCGGCCTCTTCGCGGGTAAACCCGCTCCTACAGGGGAGCTGTGTTGACCCGATTGCGGTGTTTCAGTTGACCGGGGCACCTTTGGCGATCCAGTCGCCGACGAGCTTGCGCTCTTCGGTGGTCATCTGGGTGATGTTGCCCAGCGGCATGATCTGGCTGGCAACCGCTTGCGCCTGAATGCGCGCGGCCTGGGCCTGGATCTGCTGCGGGGTGTCGAACATCACGCCGGCAGGGGCGGCGCTGAACAGTGGGCTGGTCGGCTTGGACGAGTGGCACACGGTGCAGCGTTCCTGGATGACGTTGTGGATCTTGTCGAAGCTGTCGCCGCCAGCCTGGGCAGTCGCCTGGGCAGGTGCTTCAGCCGGTGCTTCGGCAGGCTTGGCTGCTTCTTCGGCACGCAGTTCGGCGGCGGTCTTGCCACCTACGGCAGTAGCCGGCAGTGGCTGGTACTCGACTTTCGCTGCGGCTTGCTCAGGCGAAACAGCCATCGGCTTAGGGCCGGTGACGTAGGCCAGGCAGATCATTGCCAGGGCGCCGACCGGCAGGGTCCAGGCGTACTTGTTGCTGTCGTGGCGGGTGTTGAAGTAGTGGCGGATCAGAACCGCGGCTACTGCAATGCCGGCCAGGATCAGCCAGTTGTACTGGCTACCGTAGGTGCTCGGGAAGTGGTTGCTGATCATGATGAACAGCACCGGCAGGGTGAAGTAGTTGTTGTGACGCGAACGCAGCAGGCCTTTGGCCGGCAGTACCGGGTCGGGCGTCTGGTTGTTCTCGATCGCCGCCACCAGCTGGCGCTGGGCCGGCATGATGATGCGGAACACGTTACCCACCATGATGGTGCCGATGATCGCGCCGGTGTGCAGGTAGGCGCCACGGCCACTGAACACCAGGCTGAAGCCGAAGCAGGCGGCAATGATCAGGACGAACAGTACGGCACCGAGCAGGGCAGGTTTTTTACCCAGTGGCGAATCGCACAGGAAGTCGTAGATGAACCAGCCGGCCACCAGCGAACCGATCCCGATGGCCACGCCTTCGGCACCGCTCAGGGTGCTGCCAGGGGCCAGCAGGTACAGGGTCGGGTTCCAGTAGAACACCACGCACAGCAGGGCGATACCGGACATCCAGGTGAAGTAGGCTTCCCACTTGAACCAGTGCAGGTTCTCGGGCATTTTCGGGGGTGCGAGCTTGTATTTCTCCAGGTGGTAGATACCACCGCCGTGAATCGCCCAGAGATCACCCGACAACCCATCGCGCGGGTTGCTTCGGTTCAGGTGGTTCTCCAGCCAGACGAAGTAGAACGATGCACCGATCCAGGCGACACCGGTGATCATGTGAACCCAGCGAATGCTCAGGTTCAGCCATTCGTGAAGGTGTGCTTCCACAGTATGTACCTCTGCCGATCACCGTGAACGATGACCGACCTTTTCTTATTGGTGGGGATTGAGGATCAGCATCTGTTCCTCGGTGAAGTAATGCTCATCGCAGTTGTTGCCAGAACCGCTGCGATCAACCACCAGGAAGTCATCCCGCTTTTCGATCGTCAGCACCGGGTGGTGCCAGACGCCGCGATGGTAATTAACGCCCTGCCTGCCATTACTGCGGAAGGCCCGGACCAAGCCTGATACAGGTGCATCGCCAACGGGCGCGACCACGATCAGAAAGGGGTTGCCGAGCAGCGGAATGAAAGCCTGGCTGCCCAGCGGATGGCGTTCCAGCATGCGTACGGTCAGCGGCATGTCCAGCGCGTCGGCGCGGAAGATGCTGATGATCGCCTTGTCTTCAGGCTCGGCGGTTTCGACCGTGGCGAGCTTGTGAAAGCGCATGGTCGAGCCGTTGTTGATCATGAAGTGGTCGCTGCCGTCGGTTTCGATCACGTCACCGAAGGGGGCGAAGGCTTCTTTGGTCAGGGGCTCGATCATCAGGGTGCGCATGCGGGTCTCTCTTATCTATTCGTTGTACTGAAAAAGGTTCGGCTGTTGCTTACAGCTGCAGCAGGCGGAACAGGGCGATCAGGTTGATCTGCGCCAGGGCTTCCTTGAACTCGGCATCGGCATCGTTGTGGATGCGCTTCTCGAAGGAGGCGAGGATCTGGTGCCGGTTGCTGCCCTTTACCGCCATGATGAACGGGAACTGGAACTTGGCCTTGTAGGCGTCGTTCAGCTCGGTGAAGCGGGCGAACTCTTCGGCGGTGCACTGGTGAATGCCGGCACCGGCCTGTTCGTTGGTGCTCGATTCGGTCAGCTCGCCCTGGATGGCGGCCTTGCCGGCCAGGTCCGGGTGAGCGTTGATCAGTGCCAGCTGGTCGGCGTGGTTGGCGCTGAGCAGGATGTCGCTCATGCGTTGGTGCAGGGCTTCGATTTCGTCCAGCTCGCCCAGTTGGCCCAGGTCATAGGCCTTTTCGGCCACCCACGGCGAATGCTCGTAGATGTCGGCGAAGGCGCTGACGAAGGCGTCACGGCCGAGGGCGGATGGCTTGAGGGTGTTGAAGGCGGTCATCAGGCGTTCTCTTTCTTGTACGGGTGGGTGGTGTGCCAGTGGCGGGCGATGTCCACGCGACGGGCGAACCAGACCTGGTCATGGCTTTTTGCGTAATCGACGAAGCGCTTCAGGGCGGCCAGGCGCGCCGGGCGGCCGACCAGGCGGCAGTGCAGGCCGATGGACAGCATCTTCGGTGCTTCGGCGCCTTCGGCGTACAGCACATCGAAGGCGTCTTTCAGGTACTGGAAGAACTGCTCGCCGCAGTTGAAGCCCTGTACCTGGGTGAAGCGCATGTCGTTGGTGTCCAGGGTGTAGGGGATCACCAGGTGCGGCTTGCCGGTCGGGTTGTTCGGCTCCCAGTAGGGCAGGTCGTCGTCGTAGGTGTCGCTGTCATACAGGAAGCCACCTTCCTCCATCACCAGGCGACGGGTGTTCGGGCCGGTGCGGCCGGTGTACCAGCCCAGCGGGCGTTCGCCGGTGAGTTCGGTGAGGATGCGGATGGCTTCGAGCATGTGCTCGCGCTCCTGGGCCTCGTCCATGTTCTGGTAGTCGATCCAGCGGTAGCCGTGGCTGCAGATCTCGTGGCCGGCTTCGACCATGGCACGGATGACATCAGGGTGGCGCTGGGCGGCCATGGCCACGGCGAAGATGGTGAGCGGGACGCCGCTGTCCTTGAACAGCTTCAGCAGGCGCCACACGCCGGCACGGCTGCCGTATTCGTACAGCGACTCCATGCTCATGTTGCGCGCGCCCTGCAGTGGCTGGGCGGCTACCATTTCGGACAGGAAGGCTTCGGACTCCTTGTCACCGTGCAGGATGTTGCGTTCGCCGCCTTCTTCGTAGTTGAGGACGAAAGACAGCGCGATGCGAGCGTTGCCCGGCCATTGCGGGTGAGGAGGGTTGTTGCCGTAACCGATCAGGTCGCGAGGGTAGTCAGCGCTCACTGCAGTCTTCCTTCTTGTGCGTTTGTGCGGGGGGTGGGCGGGCCGCGTCGGGATGTCGCACCACCGGATGGGCTGATTGTATACAACTTCTGAAATCTTTTGTAAGCCTGTTTTTCCGCATTTCTTCCCTTTTGTCGCTTCGCAGCGACCTGGAAATACAGTGCAAGAAACCTGCCTGATTGGTCAGCTAATGACATTGGGGTCGTTACAGTGCCTGTATTTGCGACCGATGGGTCGTTTATAGGCAGGAAACGTCGGGTGCGACGGATGGGTACAAAAAATTGTGTACAATTTTACGGCGGAATGTCTTAATGGCGTCATTCCCGCCTACCGCAGGCCCTGTTTGGGTGCATAGGCTGAGTATTTCTTGCCCACAGATTGAACAAGAGGCGACACGCAATGGGACGTTTGACCACACACGTACTGGATGCCGCGCATGGCTGCCCGGGCAGCTCGATCAAGGTCGAGCTGTACCGTGTCGAAGGCCAGCAGCTGGAGTTGGTGAACACCGCCCTGACCAACAGCGATGGCCGCGTCGATGCGCCGTTGCTGCAGGGTGACGACTACCGCACTGGGGTTTACCAGTTGCAGTTCAGCGCTGGCGATTACTACCGCGCCCGTGGCGTGCAACTGCCGGCCCAGGCGTTTCTGGATGTTGTAGTGCTGCGTTTTGGCATAGACGAGGCGCAAGAGCACTACCACGTGCCGCTGCTGATCTCGCCGTACAGCTATTCGACCTATCGTGGAAGCTAGTTGGTCGCTAGAAGAATCTTCGTAGGTCCTTTGGCCCGCTCTCACACTGGCGGGCTTTTTTTCGGTGCGCCCGGCAGGGCGCGCTCACTCAGGGGTGGAAGTCCCCCGCACACCCGGCAAGGGGAAGTGCTAGCTAGAGGCAAGGGTTTCGCGGGCGACTGCGAGTCTGAAGGAAGCCCGAGGCAAATCGCTGGCCTGACGAACAGGAAGCGGA
>CAACWQ010000437.1_pt1 | contig 10505 bp, 7 predicted proteins | sample 2275681 | NCBI WGS metagenome assembly CAACWQ01 (sample SAMEA5312463, study PRJEB27640) | indoor metagenome | biome: indoor environment; feature: controlled; material: polymer furnished wood metals | place: Austria | collected 2011-04-21
TCTTGCTGACGCTGCTCTTGGGGCTTGCTGTAGACCTTGATCCAGGCGTAAAGGCTGTGCACGGACATGCCCACGCGCTGGGCGACCTCAGCGACAGGCTTGCCTTTCTCGGTCACTTGCTTGACCGCTTCGATCTTGAATTCTTCAGGGTAACGCTGACGACTCATGGCACCTCCTATTTGGGCCTCATTACGAGGCTAGGAGGTGTCTACGAAACCAGGGGCGATTCAAAACGCGGTTTACTCCCTCCCTCCCCCATATTCCCCACAGATAATTCCAAGGGGGCGATTGGGCTGAAGGGCTTATGGAAAATCCTTGTTAGGGCCAGAGAAACGCTGGGAAATTTAGCGGATGCGTCCAATTCACCGGATATCCGTCAGGCTTCACATAAATTCAGAGGATTGACCGTAGCACACGTGCGAACCCCCTGACTGAGGTGCCCTCGAGGTCGAGGGGACGCCTGCGCAGGATGTCGATTAACGCTTCCGCGCTTTCTTCTCGCTAAAAGCAACGATCAATAAGCTAGTCCGTTAAAGCTTGATGGGCTCTCTTGTCTTCCAAAGCGACAGCAATACACCGCCAATCAAAAGGCCAATTGTAACGCTCAGAGAAATCTCTGCGGGTACCTTGCCCACGATATCATGAAGGAAAATCTTCGCGCCTATGAAGACAAGCACCAAGGCCAAGGCATACTTAAGATAAGCGAACCGACTTATCATCGCAGCCAGCGCGAAATAAAGAGCCCGCAATCCGAGTATGGCAAAAATGTTCGAGGTATAGACAATGAAGGGATCCTGCGTGATGGCAAAGATTGCGGGAACACTATCAACAGCGAAGACCAAGTCAGCACACTCAATAAGAATCAAAGCAAGAAATAGCGGCGTTACCCATAACACCTTTTTACCTGATGCATTGGGCAGTCGCACCAAGAAATTCTGCCCATGCAATTCCTTGGTTATGGGCAAATGACTGCGGAGATATTTGACGAACCGGTTATTCTCCAGATCAGGCGCATGATCCACACGAGCAAATAGCATCTTTATCCCAGTGAAAACCAAGAAAGCGCCGAAAAAGTAAAGTATCCAGCTGAACTGCGCAATGAGCGCGGCCCCCAGGCCTATCATAATGGCCCTCAAGACGATGACCCCCATAATCCCCCAGAACAGCACTCTGTGCTGGAACTCTCTAGGGATGGCCAGGAAGCTAAATATTAATGCGATAACGAATACGTTATCCATCGACAGGGACTTCTCAATCAGGAAGCCAGTCACGTAGTCCATACTAGCGTCGCTGCCTTTCTGGAAGTAGATCCATACAGCGAATAGGAGGCCCATACTGATGTAGCCAGCTGAGAGCATTAGGCTTTCTTTAACACCAATCTCTCGATTCCCTCGATGGAGAACCCCTAAGTCAAGCGCTAGCAGAGTTAAAACCACAGCAAAAAAGGAAAGCCAGAGCCACAGATCAGTGCCCAGGAAATCTTGAGAGAGATACGCATTTAGGGCAGACATGAGCCCCTCCTATATAGTCGTAGTTCAACAACTATGACTCCGACATGGCGGCTGATGAACCGTCAGAGGGGCCCGGCGTCACGCATTAAGATTTTATCCAATCAAACAACCTTGCAAGAGGAAAAATTTTACTAATTATTTCTTCGGTATAATCAGTATTGGATTGTCCCGACCTGCCGACTTACACATCACGGTCACTCGTTGAAGGGTTGCAAAACCCGCCAAGAGCTAGACCGATTCGCTAGCAAGCCCCTCTGGAAAGCCAAAGTCCTAAAAGCCGTCACTCACAGGGCTGACCTTGTCTAGGTGGTACCACCTCAATGGTTGCTCAACCGCTGACATCAGGATAATGAGTTTAATCTAAAAAACCAGTACAAGCGCACCAATTAGCAAGCACACACTTGCGACTATGGTTAAACGTACTCGCATAGGGCAGTACCACCCAGGCAAAATATTGACCAATTTGCGATCTTGCCAAAGATGTCCAATGAAGCCACAGGCTAATACCAAGCAGCCCCATGACACAGGTAACAACATGCTAACCCAACCGATGAGGGCTGGAATAACACTCCACACCAACCTCTCCTGTCGTCCATTTGCAGACAAGCCCTGTAACGTCATAGCGAAACCCCAATGCAAGGCCCCAACAAAACTCAGTATCACAGCCCCATAGCCAACCAAAGCAACAGATAGAAAATCTCGGTAATCAGTCGCTAAACAAATCAGCAGTGCCACACCAACGAACGGCAGCACGCCACTATAACCCAGGATTTTAAAACGACTTGGAGATAACGTATTGAAAACTGCACTCATGGGCACGTCCTTCCTATGCGGCTGGGGATCATATTTCAGGTATGGCGCCCAATGAGGTTGAGAAATTCGTGCCGGGTAGTCGGGGAGTCTCGGAACTCACCCAGCATTACCGATGAAATCATCACTGAGTTCTGCTTTTCTACACCTCGCATCATCATGCACATGTGCTTGGCCTCGATAACGACGCCAACACCTGCCGCATCAGTCACTTCCTGCATGGCACACGCAATCTGTCTAGTCAAATTCTCTTGAATCTGCAAACGGCGGGCAAACATATCGACTAAGCGCGCCACTTTGGAAAGCCCTAATACTCGTCCTGTTGGCAGGTAGGCGACATGCGCTTTCCCAATAAACGGCAACATGTGATGCTCGCACAATGAGTACAACTCAATATCGCGAACGACCACCATCTCATCATTCTGACTTTCGAACAAAGCGCCATTGACTATCTCAGCTAGGCTCTGGGTATAGCCATTGCAAAGATATTGCATCGCTTTGGCAGCACGTTGGGGTGTATCCAAGAGCCCTTCTCGCTGCGGGTTTTCACCAACGCCAACAAGGATTTCACGATAATGCTCGGCTAGCGAATGTGACATTTGGATTCCTCACCTTTGCAACGTTGCCTACCCTCGGGATGGGGTAACCAGGCCAAACTTGGCCTCAAACGACAAAACAACCTGTACAGAACTGAAAGCAAAGGACGTAGCGGACGCCAAGCCAGTGGAGCGGCCCACATCCCAACACCGGCAGCACGCCAGCTCCAAAGGGTAGCGTCCAAGCCTGTTACCCAATGATCGTTCGCGAACCTTGCGTGCAAGCACGATCTCATTTGCTCAATCGAAAGGCCAAGAGGTATGGGATCGAAGTCATCGCCATCGATATCGATCAGGATGAGCTTTGCTGCAGTTGAACGCCTGCGCAGGAAGGCCACCTCCCTGGCGCACAATGGGCAGGCACCGTCAAAATAAAGGGTCAAAGGCCACAGGCAATACATGTACAACACCTCAATTTTGTACAGGTTTTGTATAAGTTAGCGGAACCCGCGAAATTAGCAATGGCCGTGATGAGGGATCACCTCGTAAAGCGCCCACTCACTGGTGCTGGTGGGTTCAGTCGCTTCAGGCGAATTACGGGCTCCGGCTAGAGACGTCAAGCCATAGCCGGGATCTAGCACTGACCGGGGCCATAGGCTGGCTGCTGATTCGCGCCATGACCGCGGGACACGTTGTACCTGGGGGCCGGGCTGATTCTCTTCGGCCTGTGCTTCTCCAATGAGCTGATCCGACTGGGCAAGAAAGCGTCACAGCCGTCCAAAGCATGAAACGCGTGCGAGCAAGCACCTCGAGGCGTGCAGGCTCGCACGGCTGCATTACCACATCGCGATATCGTAGGTCAGGTAGATCCGGTTGCTGTCGCGCCCTCGGGAAAAGTCAGAGCGGTAGACGTAGTTGCGAAGCTTCACACCCAGACCTTTCACAGGCCCGGACTGCACCACGTAGGCGAGCTCCATGTCACGCTCCCATTCGCTGAGCCCAGCATCAGCCGAGCGGCCGTTGTCCCCGCTCAGGTAGCGCGCCATGAAGGTCAGCCCGGGAACACCGGCCGCAGCAAAGTTGTAGGCATAGCTCGCCATCCAGGTTTCTTCCTCCTCCTCGATGAACTTGCCGATGCCAACGTTGCTGAACGAGTAGACCGTTGCGCCGCTGATGTACGGCAACCCAGCCTCGCCGTCGAGTATCTGGTAACCAGCGCCGAAAGTGTGCCCAGAATGAGCGTACGACAGCTGCCCACTGAACATGTCGTTATCGATCTGACCACCATGAGCGGCCCCGCTGTCGCGACTCTTGAAATAGCGCAAGTCGGTGGTCATCACACCGCCGGCCAACGGCAGGTCGTGGACCAGGCCTAAGTAGTCCTGACGATAGAAGTGTTCGAGCTGGCCGTGGAAATAGCCCACGCGTAGCTGCTTGCTGATGGCATAGTCGGCCCCGGCGAAACTGAAATCGCCAGACTCGCCGCCACTGTAACCATCTAGGAACAGGCCGGTGCTATCGGAGGAGTCGCGCTGCTTGAAGCGGTCCAGATATCCGGCGGTCAGGGTCAGGCCATCGACATCGGTACTGGTCAGCTGCGTGCCTTGATAGGTCTGCGGCAACAACCGCGCATCGTTGTAGACCAGCACCGGCGTCTTGGGCAGCAAGGTGCCATGCTTGACCACGGTCTGCCCCAGTCGCGCCTTGGCCGTCACCCCGGCACTGGCGAACTCGTCAGCAGCACGGCCATCGTCATGGACCGGCAGCAAACCCGTACCGCTGCGGCCGCGGCCCGAATCGAGCCGTACGCCTACGAGCCCCAGGGCATCGATCCCCAACCCCAGCGGGCCTTGAGTGAACCCTGACTGGTAGTCGAGCAAAAACCCCTGTGCCCATTCCACCCGCTCGCTCTTTGCATTTGCAGCAGCGCGGGCGCTCATGCCTTGTTCGTCGCGGAAGTTTTCGTTGAAGTAAACGTTGCGCAGCTGCAGCTTGAGCTTGCTGTCGTCGATGAATCCGGCGGCACCGGCCACAGGAAGCCAGCCGCACAGCAGGCCACAAGTGGCCCCACGGAAAACAGTTCGGGACATGTTCGATACTCTGTTGTTGTTCTTGGATGAGGTTGGGCGCCAACGGCGCCCTGGACAGATCAGACGAAGAAGGACAAGGCACCCGTGACCAAGGCCAGTGCGGTGATGACCAGCGAGGTCAGCACCGCCCATTTCACGGTGGCCTTCTGGAAGTCGCCGATGTCCCGATCGACCATGCCCACCAACAGCAAGGTCGAGGCTACCAGCGGGCTCATCAGATGCACTGGCTGCCCCAGCACCGAGGCACGGGCGATTTCAACCGGGTCAATTCCATAGGCGGCCGCAGCGTTGGCAAGGATCGGCACCACGCCAAAGTAGTAGGCGTCGTTGGACAGTACGAAGGTCAGTGGCATGCTGGTCAGCGCCACCACCAGCGGGAACCAGTGGCTCCAAGCCTCGGGAATCCAGTCGACCAGGGTCTGCGCCAGAGCATCGACCATCTTGGTGCCCGAGAAGATCCCCGCGAAAATGCCGGCGGCGAATACCAGCAGTACCACGGTCATGGCGTTGCCCGAGTGGGCGAGGATGCGCTCTTTCTGCAGCTCCAGCTGCGGGTAGTTAATCATCAGCGCCGCGACGAAACCGATCATGAACAACAGTGCGGAGTGCATGACGCCCATCACCAGAGCAGTCATGACGGCAATCACCAGCACAAGGTTCACATAGGCCAAGCGTGGTCGCTTGTGCGGGTTGTCACCGAGGATCTCCTTGATATAGCAGTTGCCGCCCCCTGACTCCAGGGCGATGTTGCCGATGCGTCGCCGCTCGGCACGGCCCAGCAGGAATGCGGTGAACACCACCCATACCGCACCGCCGATAACGGTGGGCAGCATCGGGATGAAATATTCGGTCGCATCCAGCCCGAGCGCCGCAATGGCCCGGGTCGCCGGCCCACCCCAGGGGCTCATGCCACTCATGATGCTCAGCGACAGCATGGACACCGTTGCCAGGATCATCGGGTTCATGCCAATGCGCTTGTACAGTGGCAGCATGGCTGCGCAGGTAATCATGTAGGTGGTGGTGCCGTCACCATCGAGCGCGACAAGCAGCGACAGCAGCGCGGTACCGATGGCTATCTTGACCGGGTCGCCATTGACACGCTTGAGGATCTTGCGGATTAGCGGGTCGAACAGGCCAGCATCGATCATAAGACCGAAGAACAGGATGGCGAACAGCAACAGGGCCGCCGAGGGCGCCACCATTTTCAAGCCATCGAGCATCATCTTGCCCAGTTCGGGGGCAAAGCCACCGATCACCGCGAAGACAATGGGTACCACAGTGAGCGCAACGATTGGCGATAGGCGTTTGCTCATGATCAGGTAGGTGAAGGTCACCACCATGATCAGGCCCAGGAGTGCGAGCATGGTCTTTTCTCTTGTTTTTATTCTGTTGCGGCCATCGGCAAGGCAGATGGCCCCCTACCCCACTCGGCATCGCCGTGATGCTGAGTAGGATTCTAAGTCAACAATGGGAGGGTAAGAGGCGTTTCAGCCGTGATGCCGGGGCTCCGCAGACCAGTCGGACTGCGTAATATCCGCCTCGTCCGATGTGGCCGGAATGCCGTTCAGGCGGCGTAGCAAGGTTTCCCGTTCACAGGCATTCTCAGACAGTGAAATGACCACGGTGGCCACGGCGTTGCTGGCCAGGTTGGTCAGGGCACGCGCCTCGGACATGAAGCGATCGATGCCGATCAGCAAGGCAAGCCCTGCAAGCGGGATGTCGTGAATGACGGTCAAGGTCGAGGCTAGCGCAACGAAACCGCTACCGGTCACACCCGCGGCGCCTTTTGACGACAACAGCATGATCGCCAGCATCGTCACCGTCTGCCCGAGGCTCAGGTCAATGTTGCAGGCTTGGGCGATGAACACCGCCGCCAACGAAAGGTAGATGGCAGTACCGTCGAGGTTGAAGGAATAGCCGGTTGGCAGCACCAATCCGACCACGCCTTTCTTGCAGCCTAGCTTCTCCAGTTTCTCCAGCATGCGCGGCAGCACGGGCTCGGTGGACGAAGTGCCGAGCACCACCAGGAACTCCTCGCGGAAATAGCGCAGCAGCTTCCACAGGCTGAAACCATGGGCACGGCAGATGCCGCCGAGCACCACCAGCACGAAAAACGCACAGGCTATGTAGAGCGTACCGACCAGCTTGGCCAATGCGCCCAGGGACGTCACACCGTACTGACCGACGGTGAAGGCCAGCGCACCGAAGGCACCGACCGGGGCGAAGCGCATCAGGTAGCCGAAAATGCGGAACACCATGGTCGAGGCGGACTCCAGCACATCGAGTACCGGCTTGCCCTTGTCGCCCATGGACGACAAGGCAAAACCGCTGAGCACCGCGATGAACAGCACCGGCAACACTTCACCCTTGTTGAACGCTCCGATGAATGTGTCGGGAATGATGTGCATGAAGAAGTCGACAACGCTGAGCTTTGCTGCAGACGCGGCGTACTGGCCGAGCCCCGCAGTGCTGAGAGTGGCAGGGTCGATGTTCATGCCGACACCAGGGCGGAACAGGTATACCGCTGCCAGGCCGATCATCAGGCTGATGACGGTCAATACCAGGAACAGCAGCAAGGTTTTGCTCATCAAACGCCCCAGGGAGCGCTTGTCGGTCATCCCGGCAATACCGGTAACGATGGTGCAGAAAACCACCGGCGCGATCATCATCTTGATCAGCTTGATGAACGCATCACCCAGAGGCTTGAGCGCAACGGCCTGTTGCGCCCAGAAGTGACCGACCACCACGCCCAGCAGGACGGCGCAGAGGATCTGGAAGTACAGCGATTTGGCGAGTCTCATGTAGCATCACCCATTGTTGAAATTGTGCGGATGCGCTTGTTGCGAATGTACAGGTCTGGGCTACCGGCTAGGCTTACCCCGCCAACCTGCGGAATGTTGGGGCGTAAACGAAGCCTGAGAAAAGCCGGCGGGCAGTTCGCACCACCGAGGCCTGAATCGTCTTGCCATCGGCACCGCTGCGTGACAGTGCGACATCGATACCGCCGCTTGGGTGTTCCAGGCGCACCTCGACCAGTTGCTCGGCGCCCTCGCCCAGCAGTTCGCCGATAACTGTGCCAGGGCTGACGCAGGCAGTCGCCAGCCCTATCGCTCCGGTGATGGCCAGGGCGCGGTGGCAGTTGTGCGGCATGAAATAGCGAACCTGCACTGTGCCGTCATAGCGGGGCTTGGACACCAGCACCGGCTTCGGGATGACCATACCGCTGACATCACCTAGGCCCATGGCCTTGCCGGCCTTCAGGCGCAACGCCTCGAGGCGCTCGAGCAGACCGACGTTGGCATCGAGTTCGGCCGGGGTTTCCGAGCCTGTGACACCCAGCTGGCTGGCCTCTACCAACATCATCGGCATGGCCATGTCGATGCAGGTGACCGGTACGCCATCGATCACATCCTTGGCCTTGCCAGTCGGGAAAAGCTTGCCAGTCTTGCTGCCGACCGCATCGAGGAAGGTCAGGTGCACCGGGGCGGCAGTGCCCGGTACGCCATCGATCGCCGTGCGGCCTTCGTAGCGCACGATCCCGCCTGGGGTTTCCACCAGCGAATTGACGAAGGTGCCGGTGTTGAGGTTGCGAATACGTACCAGAGTCTTGCCGTCCTGGCCTTTGACGAGACCTTGCTCGATGGCGAACGGGCCAACGGCACACAACATGTTGCCGCAGTTGGGCGCGGTATCCACCCTGCGCTGGGCGACCATTACCTGCACGAACAGGTAGTCGACGTCGGCGTCGGCATGCAGCGAGGGGCTTACAATCGCTACCTTGCTGGTCTGCGGGCTACCGCCACCGATACCGTCGATTTCCAGTTCATGCCCGGAACCCATCAGGTTGATCAGCAATTCATCGCGTTCGACCACATTGGCAGGAAGGTCCCATGCATGGAAGAAGGGGCCCTTGGAGGTGCCACCGCGCATGAGTACGCAAGGAATTCGTTGCATAATTTCGCACTCTTGTTAATCAATGGACATCATTGATGCTGTGGGCACAAGATTGACAGGGATGGATAAATCATTCCAATGCAAATATCGTAGCCATTATTCCGATTAAAGCATCAATGCAAAAGCCAACTGCCAAGAGCAATCCAACATGGAATACGAGCTTCAAGACATACGATCTTTCGTGAAAATCGCCGAACTCGGCAGCTTTCACGAAGCCGCAGAAGCGTTGCACCTGTCGCAGCCCGCCTTGAGCCGGCGGATCAAAAAGCTCGAAGAAGGCTTGGGCACTTCGTTGCTGGAACGCACTACCCGTCGCGTCAGCCTTACCAGTGTCGGCCGTGACTTCCTGCCCAAGGCCAGGCGCCTGCTGGATGACTTTGAGGACTCGATTCTGAGCATCCGCGAACTCGCCGAACGACAGACTGGCCAGGTCACCCTCGCCTGCATCCCGACCGCGGCGTTCTATTTCCTGCCGTCGGTGATCCGCGACTACAACGAGCAATACCCCAAGATCCGCATTCGTCTGCTGGACCTCAGCGCCAACGACGGGCTCGAGGCCGTGCTGCGGGGTGAAGCAGATTTCGGCATCAACATGATGAGCGGCCAGCACCCGGACATCGAGTTCGTCTCCCTGGTACAGGAACATTTCGTCCTGGCCTGCCGCAGGGACCACAAGCTGGCGAACCGTGAGGCCGTCACCTGGACGGAACTGGCCGACTACCGCCTGATCGGCGTAGGCCGGCTTAGCGGTAACCGGATGCTGCTGGACCACGCCCTGTCCGGTCTCAACCTGCGGCCCAAGTGGTTCTATGAGGTTCAGCACCTGTCCACCTCGCTGGGCATGGTCGAAGCCGGGTTGGGCGTGTCGGCCATGCCCAGCCTGGCCATGCCTAACGCCGACCACCCTACGCTCGTCAGCGTGCCGCTGATCGAACCCCAGGTCACCCGCACCCTGGGATTGGTCTATCGCCGAGGGGCGTCGCTGTCGCCAGCTGCAGAGAAGTTCGTGTCGATCTTGCTGGACAAGTGGCCCAACCGGTGAGCGAAACGCCTTGCGTTTCGCGCGGCGCGGCACAGGGGAAAAAACGGCTGCGTCCATGGTTCACTCGCCTCCCAGGCCTAGTTCGTTGGGCCGGCGTTTCTCGATCGCGAACTTCAGCAGTGCCGCGCTGCGGAACAGTCCATGAGCGAACTTGCCGTAGGGCAGCGTGACGAATAGCGCCATCACAGTGCCCAAATGGATCGCCAGCAGGATCGCCATCGCTGCGGTATCACGCAGGCCAAGCAACGCAAGGCCCGTGGTGCTGACCAGCAGCAGAAGCAGGATGAACGCCCGGTCCATGGGCCGCTGGGCAACATCGCCCTGCTCCGGCGCCCTGCGCAGGTTCAGCGCCAACAGCCCGGCCGGCCCGACGATCAAGCCAATACCGCCGAGTGTTCCGAGCAACACCGGTGCACTCAGCAGCGGGTACGGCGCCTGCTGGCCCAGCAGGTAGTGATAGCCGGTGGCGACCACCGTGGCGGCAAAGCACAACATGAAGCCGTAGAAGGTGAAGTGATGGAAGCGCCGGCGCCAGAGCGTGAAGCGATCATCGGCATTGTTG
>CAACWQ010000013.1_pt1 | contig 10403 bp, 8 predicted proteins | sample 2275681 | NCBI WGS metagenome assembly CAACWQ01 (sample SAMEA5312463, study PRJEB27640) | indoor metagenome | biome: indoor environment; feature: controlled; material: polymer furnished wood metals | place: Austria | collected 2011-04-21
GACCCCACCGACTGGTTGCAGGTGATCGAGCAGTCGGTGGCCAGCCTGGCGTATGACGGTGGTTTGCTGGCCTGCCACTGGCGCCATCCCATCGCCGGTTGCCCGCAGGATGGCCGCGAGGTGCATGCCCTGCTCGCCCGGCATCTGCCACTTTATCCACTGCTGCGCCACGAGGAGGCAGACTTCCTGCTCGAATATTGGTCGTGTCAACCCAGCGTGGTGGACCTTGACGAGACCTGCCCATGATCGCCGTCATCATCCCCGCCCACAACGAAGCCCGTCGCCTCGGGCACTGCCTGGCCGCCGTCAAGCTGGCTGTGGCGCAAGCCAAAGCGGCGGGCTTGGCAGTGGAGGTAATGGTGGTGCTCGACCGCTGTGTCGACGCCAGCGCGCGCATCGCCCGCCGCCATGGCGTGCATACCCTGGAACTGGAGGCCGGCAACGTCGGCATCGCCCGGCGCCTGGGCGCGGCGTGGATGATCGAGCGCGGCGCACAGTGGCTGGCCTTCACCGACGCCGACAGTCGCGTGCCCCCGCATTGGCTGGTGTCACAGCTGCAATGGCACGCGGACGCGGTGTGCGGCACGGTGCACATCGAACGCTGGCAGCCGTGGCAGAACGCAGCGTTACGCCAGTTGTATCGCAGCCGTTATCAGGCCCGTGAAGGGCATCGGCATATCCATGGCGCCAACCTCGGCGTATGCGCCAAGGCCTACGAACGCGTGGGCGGCTTCCAGCCATTGCCGGCGCATGAAGATGTGCAACTGGTCCTGGCCCTTGAAGCCAGCGGCGCACAGATCGTCTGGACCGCGGCGCACAGCGTGGCCACCAGCAGCCGGGTGGACAGCCGCGCGCGGCAGGGCTTCGGGGACTATCTCTGCGGGCTGGAGGGGCAGCTACCGTAGCTCAAGAGGCCTTGCGTGGCCGCTTGGCCGCCGGTTTCTTTGGCTTGGTCTTGCCACCGAGGCTGCGTTTGAGCAGTTCGGTGAGGTCGATGATGTCGGCGCCCTTCTCCGCCGCCGCGCCTTCGCCTTTGTCCACGGTCTCGATCTTGCCTTTACTGGCCTTCTCCTCCACCAGGTCGAGGATGGTCTGGCGAAACGCATCATGGTAATCATCCGGCGTCCATTGCCCGCTCATGTCCTCCACCAGGCGCCGCGCCATCTCCAGCTCACGCTTGTCGACCTTGCTCTCGGTCACGCTCTTGTCCAGCTCCAGCGTATCCAGCCCGCGCACCTCTTCCGGCCAGCGCAGAGTGATCAATACCAGTGCATCTTCCAGCGGGCGCAGCAGGGCCAGGTGCTGGCGGGTGTGCAGCACCACGGTGGCCAAGGCCACCTTGCCGGTGCTGTGCAGGGTCTCGCGCAGCAAGGCATAGACCTTGCCGCCACGACGGTCGGGGCTCAGGTAGTAGGGGGTGTCAAACTGTTGCAGCGGAATGTCGCCGGCATCGACGAACGAGAAGATGTCGATGGTCTGGGTCGCCTCGGGCCTGGCCTTGCGGATTTCTTCCTCGCTGATCACCACGTAGCGGCCCTTTTCGTACTCCACCCCTTTGACGATGTGCTCCTTGTCGATGTCCTTGCCGGTCACCTTGTTCACCCGCTTGTAGCCAACCGGCTCCATGCTGCGCTTGTCCAGCCAGTCGAAGTCCACACGCTCGCTGCGCACGGCGGTATTCAGCGAGACGGGGATGTGCACCAAGCCGAAGCTGATCGCGCCTTTCCAGATTGACCGGGCCATGGTCCGCTCCTACACATTGAAAGGTTGACCGGGCTGGCTGTAGCGCAACGCGCCACAGCGTTCGCAACATTGGCAGTGAAGCCCGGCGACTTCACACACCACCAAGCTGCGCCATTGGCAGCCCCGCAGCAGACAGAAGAGTTTCATCAGCCACCTCCCTAGCCCTCTTGAGTATCCGGGCCCTTTCTGAAACTGACTGCGCAGCGCCGCAAAGGTTTATCCGGATTTCCAAGTCAGGCCATCAGGGCAGCGGTTCGCCACCGGCCCTACCGATAGTCGCGCATCACCTGCCCGGCCACTGCGCGCATCGCCTGGCGGTTATCCAGGCCCTGTTCACTGGCCAGCGCGAAGGCTTGGCGCTGGCGATCGGCGCTGCTGCCCTCGCGCAGGATGTGCCGGGCCTGAATGAATGAACGCTCGGTATCGGCGGTGTCAGCCGGGCACTGCTGCTGCAACTGCATCAGCCAGCCCTCGGCGCTGACCGGCTGTTGCTCGTGGACACCGATGAAGGTGGCCAGGCGGCCCTGACGCAGGGCGCGCCAGTAGTTCTCCTGGGTGACCCAGCGCATCTCGCGGCTGGCGGGGTCATCGTGGCGGGCCAGCGCCTGCTCGACCAGGTGGCGAAACAGGCCGGCGACGGCCAGCGCATCTTCCAGCCGCGGGCAGCCATCGCAGATACGCAGCTCGACCGTCGGAAACCGCCGCGAGGGCCTGATCGCCCACCAGAAATCACCGTCCTCGGCCAGGCTACCGGTCCGTTGCAGCAATGCCCGGTAGCGCTGGTACGCGCTCCAGTCCGGCAAAGGCTCTGGCAGGCCCATGTGCGGCCATTCCCCGCACACTGCGCGGCGGTAGCTCATGTAGCCTGTATCCTCACCGCCCCAATACGCAGACGAGGTACTGAGCGCCAACAACAAGGGCAGCCAGTACAGCACCCGATTGATCACTCGTATCCGATCAATGCCCACCGGTACGCCGACGTGCACGTGCAGACCATTCAACAGGCTGCGCCGGGCCACCAGCTGGTAATCGTCGAACAACTGGCGATAGTGCGCAGTGCCACGAGGACGCTGGCGCAGCCACCGGGCGCTGGGGTGGCTCGCCGCGCCGTACAGGCCGGCGCCCTCCTCGGCCAGCGCCTGGGCCAGGCGCTGACGCCGCTCGCCAAAGAAATCACGCGCCTGATGCAGTGCGTCGAATATGGGCGAAGCGGCCTCTATCTGGCTGTGGAACATTTCCTCGGCGAACCACGGGCCCAGCGCATCCCGACAACAGCGGGCCACGGCGGCTGACGGAGCAGCCATGACCTGCCCGGTGGCCAGCTTCACCAGCAGGTATTCTTCCTCGATGCCAAACGTACATTGCCGCGCCACGACGCTATCAGCCGCGACGGGTGACGGTCAGGGCCACGGCGGCAATGCGCTCGACCTGCTCGTAACCGGGTTCAAGCAATTGCTCACCGAATACATCTGGGTCCAGCTCGCGATAGAACCAACTGAACGCAGGCCCCGCCAGGCGTAACCGCATGGCTTCGAGCAGCGCGTCGCGCCCCTCGACGATGGCGACACCGGTGTAGAGCAGCAGCGTCCCCCCGGGCGACAGGCGCTCAAGGGCTTGCTCGACGATGCGCAGCGACAGCTCGGCACCCAGTGCGCCGCCGCCGTGGCGGTAGGCGCGCTGGCCGGCGTCGAGCATGTACGGCGGGTTGGCGACGATCAGGTCGAACGTACCCGCGATGTCATTGAGCAGGTCACTGCGCTCGACCGAAACATTGGCCACACCGGCCAAGGCGGCATTGATGGCGGTGTAGCGCAATGCCATAGGGTTAATGTCCACTGCGCAAACCTGCGCGTGTTGGGCGGCGCGAGCGATCAGCAACGCCCCTACACCGCTGCCACAGCCGATGTCTACGGCATGCTGCACGCGCTCGGGCGTGCTTCTCAAATGATCGTGTATCAGCTGGGCGAAACGGTAGCTGTCCGGGCCAAAGAACACCGCGTCGCGGCTGTCCGTTGGCCAGGCAGCATGTACCAGCAACAGATCGTCCAGGCTGGACCAGCGCACAGTGCTGCGCCACAGTGCACCTTGGGCCTCCAGCACGCCAGCGAGGCGCAGCTGCTCCAGTTCGTCGGGGCTTAGCAGTGACGCGGCGAATGGCCTACTCCAGCCGAACACATCACGCAAGGTACGCGCCTGCTGCGCATCGTCCCGGGCATTGACCCTGGCTTGGGTCGCCGGCGTCACGCAGATAAAACGATAGCCGTCGGCACGCAAGCGGTTCCCCAACTGCAGCAAGGCCTCATCGGCACGGATCTGGTCTTGGTCGAGCAGCATCAATGAAGCCCTCCGTTCATCAAACCGGTGGCCTGGATGAACGCATGAGTGGCGTGCAGGCCCTGAGGGGTGGCGTGCCGATTGCCGGCCATTGCATCGATTAGCGCAGGTATGTCCGGTACCTGGGATGCGATGGGGACTTTATCGTCCAGTTGCAAGGCATGTTCCCATTGCCCTGGCGGCACCCGACGGATTCCGGTGCCTTGCCAGGAGCCGGCGATCCAGTCATGCCAGAGTTGCTTTTCATAGGCATCGAACACACCGAACATGGCTGCGGTCGGGCCCTCGATCAGCGACCAGAAGCGGCTTTGCCCAGGATCGCTGTCACGCTTGATCCAGCCTTGAGCCTGTAATGCTTCAAGAAACCCGGGCATCGCGCCGGGCTCAGCAAGCCACTGGTTGATGGTGCGTCCTTGCAGGCGACAGCGGTCTGAATGCATGCACTGCCCGTAGATGCGCTTGCGTTCCAATGTACTTAGCAACTCCGCATGCAGGTCGAACGAGGCGATCAACGAGGGCGTGTCTATACCCAGGTCATTAAGCCGGTAGCCGTGTCTCACGCGTTCATAGAACGCCGGCCCCTGATCCCGTGCCAGCTCGGTGAAGCACTCCACGGCACGCCTCGCGTGGCCGCTGGCGGCATTGTCGATGGTCACGTGCAACTGGAAGTAATGGGCGTCGATACCTAGCTCGGCCAGCTCGTGGGTGGTGATCAGCAGGTGCAAGGGCGGTTGCTCGTAACCCAGGTTGTAACCGACCACTTCCGGCAAGAATCGCTGGCAGTGCTGCCCCAAGGCCAGTTGCAGCGCGCCCTGCAGGTAACGAGCGGGGTCAAGCGGCCGCTCCTGTGAGCAACCCAGACGGCTGAGCAAGCGCTGGTAGATCAGCACGTGATTGCAGCGTGGGTCGCCGTCGCCGAGTTCTTCGAGGAAGGTGCGGATCAGCCCATGGAAGCGCGGGTCCTGCCAATGCCATAGGGCTCCGTGTAGCCATGCGCCGTCGACCGCTTTGGTCGGCGCGACTTGCTGCAAAAACCACAAGGCATGGGCACGATTGGCAAAAAAACGACGGGGGCCGCCCTGACGCCGTTGTTCCAGATAGGCCGCATGCTCGCTGGCGACACGGCCCGCATGGTTATCGGCCCATTGCGGGATTAGCCCAGGATCATCTGGCAGGTCGTCGGAAAGCGCACGGGCCAGACGCAGTTGCTCCTCCAGCCAGGCCTCGGTGGTGGGCTCCGGGCCCTCAAGTAGCGCTCGATAGCGATGCTCCAGCCCTAAGTTGGCATTGTGAGGCCTTATACCTGCCTTTGTCGTCGCCACCATGCCCTGTACCTCACTCATTGATTCTGCGGTTTGGTGTCAGCTGGAGGGTTAGTTACAGGGTCACTGGGTTGCTGCATCTGAAGTGACGGTTTGCTTGGGTCGGCATCCTTCGCTGGATGATCACTATCGCGGTCGAAGCAACCTCCGAGCAGCGAGAAACTGGCAGTCAACAGCAACATGGCGAACAGGTTGTTTTTCATGATGGCTACTCGTTTTTGTGAAGACCTAAACCAACGAGTCCCACCTGTCCCCCTGAATTCGTTCTGATTACGACATAGCGGATGAGCGGTGCCCCGAAACGCAGATTGCGCCACGGCAGCCCTGTTTTTCAGAAAAACTAAACCTTCACCCACTCCTGCGGTTCAACCGAGTGCGACATTGAGGTCGCGCCAACAGAACGAAGGAGTGAGACATGAGCACACCATTCTTGAAAATCGCCGGAGTTACCCTGTTGATGGGCCTGGCTTCGCTGCAGGTACAGGCAGCGTCTTCGGACGATTTCGTCGATGCGGCCACTGAAGCCGGTATCGCCGAAGTGGTCACCGCCAACCTGGCGCAGGAAAAGAGCCAGAGCGCAGACATCAAGCAATTCGCCCAGCAAATGGTCACAGACCATACCAAAGCCAACCAGGAACTCGGTGATATCGCCCGCAAGCTGGACATCAGCGTGCCCGACGAAGCGGCGCTGACCGACAAGGTCAAGAAGATGATCCTCGAATGGCGCGACGAGTCGTTCGACCGGTCATACGTCAATAACCAGGTCGACGCGCACGAGAAGGCCGTGGAACTGTTCAAGAAAGAGGCCGCCTCCTCCGACAAGCCGGAGCTCAAGGCCTTCGCCAGCGACAAGCTGCCAACGCTGCAACACCATCTGGAACAGGCCAAGGCGCTGCAAGCCACCCACGGCAAGTAACCCACACGTCACCGCGCAATCCCAGGGGCCGCCCTGCGGCCCTGCCATGAGCCATCTGGAGGTGGGCTCCCCATGGATGATCGAATCATTGAACTGTTCACCGACACCACATTCTTTGGCATTTCCATTCTCAACTTGCTGGTAGCGCTGTGCGTTGCCGTGCTGACGTTCGTGGTTGCCAGAGCTGTCATCGGCCTGTTGATGCGCCGGGTGCAGCGCTGGTCCGAACATGACGGGGCAATGAGCCAGGTGCTGGCCAAGGTATTGGCCGGCACCAGCAACAGCCTGCTGCTGCTTGCTTCGCTGCTGGTGGGTTTGAGCATGCTGGACCTGCCCGAGCGCTGGTTGGGCCGGGTCAGTAGCTTGTGGTTCGTGGTCGCTGCCCTGCAGATCGGCCTCTGGGTCAATCGCGCCATCGCGCTGGGCCTGACCCGCTACTTCAGCCGGCACAGCGCCGACGGCCTTTACCAAGGCAGTGCGCTGGCCACGCTTTCGGCCTGGGGCGCACGGGTGCTGCTGTGGTCGGTGGTGTTGCTGGCCATGCTGTCCAATCTGGGCGTCAATATCACCGCCTTCGTGGCCAGCCTGGGTGTGGGCGGGATTGCCGTCGCCCTGGCTGTGCAGAACATCCTGGGTGACCTGTTCGCCTCGTTGTCGATCGCCGTCGACAAGCCGTTCGAGGTCGGTGACTTCATCGTCATCGGGCCGCTGGCCGGTACGGTGGAGCATGTGGGGCTGAAGACCACGCGCATCCGCAGCCTGGGTGGCGAGCAGATCGTCATGGCCAATGCCAGCATGATCAGCAGCACCATCCAGAACTACAAGCGCTTGCAGGAGCGCCGCATCGTATTCGAGTTCGGCTTGTCCTACGACACGCCCACCGAGGCGGTAAAACAGGCGCCCGCCATCGTCGAGGAAGCGATCAAGGCCCAGCAGCAGGTGCGTTTCGACCGCGCCCACCTGCGGGGTTTTGGCAAAGAGGCCCTGGAGTTCGAATGCGTCTATATCGTGAAGGACCCGGGCTACAACCTCTATATGGATATCCAGCAGGCAATCAATTTCCACCTGCTCGAGCGCTTCAACAGAATCGGTGCCAAGTTTGCCGTGCCGGTCCGTGCCATCAAGGTCACCGCACTGCCGCAACACCGCGAGCAGCCCCAGGCCCTTTGACCGACAGCGGCACTTTGGCCAGCGTAGCCAGTCCTAACCTTGAACCCGCTCGTCGATTGATCGGTGTCGGGCCTATAATCGCTGCCACTGCTCATTCCCGGTTCGCACAAGGCTCGTGCCCATGAAATCGTCCAGCAAGACTACCCTCGCGTCGCCGCACAACCCTGCGCTGAGCCCCAGCCACCTGGATTTCCCAGTGGTGGGCATCGGCGCATCGGCCGGCGGGCTGGAGGCGGTCCAGACGTTTTTCCAGCACGCCCCGGAGCATAGTGGCATGGCGTTCGTCGTGGTACTGCATTTGTCGCCGGACCACCAGAGCCAGGCCGATCGCCTGATCCAGCGCGTCACGCGCATGCCGGTGTACCAGGTGAGCGAGCCGGTACCGATCGAGCGTGACCACGTCTATGTGATTTCGCCGGCCAACCGCCTTTCCACCAACGATGGTTACCTGCGGGTCAGCCCGGCCAGGCGTAGCCGTGGCGACCATGTCGCCATCGATCTGTTCTTCCGGGACCTGGCGGACGTACACAAGGACCATGCGTTCTGCGTGATTCTTTCAGGCTGCGGCAGCGATGGCGCCGTGGGCCTGTCGCGCATCAAGGAGCAGGGTGGCGTGACCTTGGTGCAATCGCCCGATGACGCCCAATACTCCGACATGCCCAAGGCAGCCATCGCTACCGGCATGGTCGACCTGATCCTGCCGGTGGCCGAGATTCCCGGCAAGCTTCTGGAACTGTGGCGCACGGCGCGCAAGGTCAAACTGCCGGCGATCGAAGACGACAGCCTGCCGCCTCCCCTTGGCGAGCGCTCAGGCGACCCGGCGCAGAGCGACCCGCTGCTCGACGACATCCTCACCCGCCTGCATGCCAGCACCGGCCATGACTTCCAGCACTACAAGCGGGCAACGGTCCTGCGCCGGCTTGAGCGGCGCTTGCATATCACTGCGCAGACCGACCTGGCCAGCTATCGCGATTACCTGGAGGGTCATCCGGAGGAATGTCGCGCCCTGTTGGCTGACATGCTGATCGGCGTGACCAACTTCTTCCGTGACCGGGACGCCTTCGAAGCCCTGCAACAACAGGTGATGCCGGGCCTGGCCAATGACGACAGCGAAGTCCTGCAACGCGAAGTGCGCATCTGGTCGGCAGGCTGCTCTTCGGGAGAGGAAGCCTACAGCCTGGCGATGATTGCGACCGAACAGCTGGCGATGGGGCAGCGCAGTGCCAAGGTACAGGTGTTCGCCACCGACCTCGACGAACGTGCGATCAATCTCGGCCGGCTAGGCGTTTATCCCGATGCCATCGCCACCGATGTACCCACGGCCAGGCTGCGTCAGTTTTTCATCAAGGAGGACCAGCATTACCGGGTACGCAAGGACATCCGCGAAAAGGTGCTGTTTGCCCGGCACAACCTCTTGTCCGATCCACCGTTCTCCCAGTTGGACCTGGTGGTATGTCGCAACCTGCTCATTTATCTGGACCGGGAGGTGCAACGGGAAATCCTGCGTCTGTTCCACTTCGCCTTGCGAAAGGGCGGCTACCTGTTCCTGGGCAGCTCGGAGTCGGCAGACGTGGCGGCCGACCTGTTCATTGCCGTGGACAAGCGCCATCGTATTTTCCGTGCACGCGAGGTGGAGCCGGCGCGACGCCCGGGGCGCCTGCTGACGCCCGACACACTGGCGGCGCGCGCCAAGCCCAAGCCCATGCGCAAATTGTCCTACGCCGAAGTTCACCACCGTGCATTGGCCAGGCATACGCCGCCCAGCCTGATCGTCGACCTTGATGGCAACATCCTGCACATGAGCGACGGTGTCGGGCGCTTCCTGCGCCATGCCGGGGGCGAACTCAGCCCCAGCTTGCTGAACCTGGTGCTGGCACCACTGCGCCCTGTCCTGCGCAGTAGCCTGCTGCAGGCACAGAACACGGGCCAGCCGGTGACCTCTGGCGCGGCGATCATCACCGTCGACGATCATCGCGTCGAGGTACAGGTCGAGGTCCAGCCGCACCAGGATGAACCCAGCGGCAGTGAATGCCTGCTGGTGGTTTTACATGTCCGCGAAGCCGAACAACACAGCCAGCCGGTCATCCAGCAAACCGACGGCATGGTGTTGAACACGCTGGAGCGCGAGCTTCAGCGCACCCGCCAACAGTTGCAGGAAACCATCGAACAGTCGGAAATCTCCAGCCAGGAGCTGACCGCCTCCAACGAAGAAATGCAGGCGATCAACGAGGAGTTGCGCCTGGCCAGCGAAGAGCTGGAAACCAGCAAGGAAGAGCTGCAATCAATTAACGAAGAATTGCTGACGGTCAACTACGAGCTCAAGACCAAGGTCGATGAAACCGACAAGGTCAACGACTACCTGAGCAACCTGATCGCCTCCACCCAGATCGCCACCGTGTTCGTCGACCGCAACCTGCACATTCGCTGGTTCACCCCCAGGGCCACCGATATTTTCAGCATGCTGCCGGTCGACACCGGCCGCTCGCTACTGGACATCACCCACCGCCTGGAGTACCCAGGCCTGGCGGACGATGCGCGTGCGGTGATCGAGCGCGAAACCACGATCGAGCGTGAAGTGATCGGGCAGGACCAGCATTGGTACCTGGCGCGCCTGCTGCCATATCGGGCCAGCGAGCAGAATGTCGATGGCAGCGTACTGACCTTTATCGACATCACCAAGAGTCGCGCCGCCGAAGAACGTTTGCGCCAGGGTGAAGAGCGCATGCGTCTGGTTGCCGAAAGTACCCATGACTTCGCCATCATCCTGCTTGACGAACAAGGCCTGATTATCGACTGGAACACCGGCGCTGCGCTGATCTTCGGCTACGCCAAGGACGAAGTCATTGGCCAGCACTATTCCCTGATCTTCACCGAGCAGGACCGCGAAAATGGCGAGCCGGCGCGTGAGCTGCGCGCCG
>CAACWQ010000239.1_pt1 | contig 10262 bp, 8 predicted proteins | sample 2275681 | NCBI WGS metagenome assembly CAACWQ01 (sample SAMEA5312463, study PRJEB27640) | indoor metagenome | biome: indoor environment; feature: controlled; material: polymer furnished wood metals | place: Austria | collected 2011-04-21
ACTGGTGCTGGTAACACGCTGGACAACATCATCATTGGCGGCGCTGGTAACGATGTGCTCAATGGCCTTGAAGGTGTCGACCGTCTGGTGGGAGGTTTGGGCAACGATACCTACGTGGTGGATAACGCTGGGGACCGGGTGATTGAGTCTGCGGGGGCCGGTACGGATGCCGTGCGTACCGCGCTGGCCAGCTACACCCTGGGTGCCAACGTGGAAAACCTGACTCATATCGGCGTGGGTAACTTCAGCGGTAGCGGTAATACGCTGGACAACATCATCACCTCAGGCGCTGGCAACGACCAACTCAACGGTGGTGCAGGCAACGACCAACTGCTAGGCAGCAGTGGCAACGACACCTTGAACGGCGGTGACGACAACGACAGCCTGGATGGTGGCCTTGGCGACGACATCCTGAACGGTGGCACAGGCAGCGACACGCTGTTCGGTGATGCTGGCAACGACATCTTGTCGGGTGGTAGCGGCAGTGACTTCCTCAACGGTGATGTTGGCGACGACACGGTCAACGGCGGTGCCGGCGATGACACGATGATGGCCACTGATGGCAATGATGTCTTCCAGTTCGCCGCCGGTTTCGGCAATGACCTGATCATCAACTTCGACAGCAACGCGACCGGTGGCCAGGACCTGCTGGATATCACGGCCTTCAACATCACTGCGGCGACCTTTGCCGCCAGCGTCACCATCGCCGATGTTGGCGACGATACGCTGGTCAGCATCGGTGCTACCGACTCCATCCGCCTGGTAGGGGTGGTGGATGCAACCACCGTAACGGCAGCGGACTTCACCCTGGCCAGTTGAGGAGCCCCAGGGTAGGTTGTTGGCTTCAAATACCGGGGCTGCTGCGCAGCCCCGGTTTATTTGCCGGCCAAACCGGCATGCACGCTCAACTCTTCATCGATGAACGCTGCAATCATCGCCCGATAAACCCGCTCCACCACCTCTGGCGAAGCCCCCGTTTCTTCGGCAATCCCTCGCACCTTGGCAATCACTTGCTCGACCCGTGCCGGTGCGCGAACGTCATCGGTGGTCTTTTTGAAAGCGGCCGCCTGGGCTACCAGTTGGCCGCGCTGGGCGAGCAGGGCGACCAGGTTCTGATCGATGTGATCGATGCGCGTGCGAACGTCTTCGATCGATGTGCAGCGTACGTCCATGTGTGAAGCTCCTTGAGGGGGTTGCGGGACAGTACCACAGGTGCTGAGGCTCAGAAGTCGTAGCGCACGTTCAACATAGCGTTCCTGGGGGCCCCGTAATGCCCATAGTTCCCCGCAAGGCCTGCTCCCAAGCGCCGCCAGTTTCAGCTGCCAGCCATTGGCAAGCCCAGCCTTGCAGTTCACAGCCCGTCAATGCCCCACAAGTTCCCCTAGCAAGCGCTGCCAGGTGTTCCTGCAATTCGCCGGTGTTCAGCGATTCGGTAAGGCTGAGCCAGACCTCTTGTGGCGGGATCAACACGTTGGCGGAAAACAGCCCGGCATTGGCGACCACCGCCCAGAGGCCGAGTAGGGCCAAGGGCGAGAGGAGCCAGGAAAGGGAGGAGCGCGCGCGCATGGCTGGCCTTGGAAATGAAGGGGACAGAGCTGTATCGCAAGAGCTGTGCCAAGGGGCCGCCCCCCGGATTGCGGAGCCGGCAGGAAGCGCTGGTGCTGGGGCAACAACGAAGTGCTGCTACAGCAGCAGCGCGGCAGCAGTTTGGCGACTGTCGTAGGGCAACGCACCTGGCAGAACTGCCAGTTGTGGCAAAGGCCGTATGTGCTTGAAATGAAGCACTGTCGCCCCGAACCCTTGGTCGGCATTCTGGCCCCGAAAGAGCACCCTCTGGAGAAAGTCATGGATCATTCAACCGCCGAACTGGTCACCTGGTTAGCTGAGGAAACACGTCTGCTGGGCTGGGATATGGTGCTTTTCATTGATGGCAGCAAGATCAATGCGGTGTTGAAGCAAGAGTCGTTCAGGCGCTTCGGTACGGCGAGCGATGTGCCACTGATTTCCGGGCATATCAGCAATGGGGCTGACTACCGTTTTGCCTTGTCCAGATGCAGTCTGGCTTTGCCGAGACTGGTTTTCGATGTGGCGCTTGCCGGGCACAAGGCGCACATGCCAATGGTCATTGCCGAAGCCAATGCGTATTCGCTGATGAACAAGGGCAATCAGTGGTATGTGCGTCAGCTGGATGTGATGGGCCCCTTGCAAGAAGCCTCCCTGAGCCTGGATATCGACCTGGAGGAATCGGGCAGCTACGTAGATGAAGATGACTCGATAAAACTTGACCTCAGTAAAACCGAGAACTTTTCCATGCCGTGCTACACCGGCGAAACGCGCCTGCTGACCGAGTTTTTCAGGCAGAAATTTTCGGCGCTGACCGATGAACAGCGTCAGTTTCCGATTGGCCAGTTGGCAAAGCGCAATGTCGAGTTGCACCAACCGGTCTCGTTCGGCCTGCGTACCCAGGCCAGGGGAAGGACGCCAACCGATGTGGAAGGTGCTGTAGTGCTGCTTGTCGACATGGAGGATGGGGCGGGAGGAGCCTACCCGGGCGCGGATTACAAGTACGCGATACCCAATGATGTAAACTATTCGGCAACCATCCTGTTCGATACGGAGCGGCTGTTGCTTGCCCAGCTGGTAAGCGCTTTGAGCGGCGTGGTCACGGGTGCTGAATATGAATGGCGCCGGCGCAATGGCGAGCCGCCGTCGGTTTCTTGCAAGGCTGGCTATATTTCATTGCCGAGGCAATGGGCGAAAGAGATAGCGATTGTCTCTGCATTTGGCAGCTACTGGGAGGTTTCGGGGAACTTTGAGTTTGATGAGGCCAGAATAGACATGCGCGATGCGTTATCCATCAGCAAGGTGGGTAACCAGTGGAAGATGAACCTGTCTTTACGTGGCAGTCTGACGGTCAGGTTCAATGATATCAATGACACCACAGGCGAAATACGCGAGAGGCTGGTCAGAGAAGACTACTCCATGGCTGATTTCCTGAAGCCAGTGCAGGCAGGTTTTCAGTATGACGCAGAGTTGGTCTACAGGTTTACTCGCGAGGGTGAAGTACAACTGGTTAACGAATCCTATGGGTTTAACCAGCGGACTGGTTTTCAACCGGTTTTCGGCGCAATAAAGCCTCCCCGTGCAAGTGACTCCAGCGTGCCTGCAAACGATTTTCTCGCGCAGTTGGTGAACCCGGCGATCGCCAGGCTGACCACCAGTCTCGGGACGCGAGTTCGCAGTCCCGGTGTTTCGGGGTTCACCACTTTGCAGGATGTACTGGTAAGAAAACTGAACAAAAACCTAGTTTTATTGACTGGCACATCAAAAATAGCAAGCGATGTCCTGAGGCTCAATTTTCATCGCACCCTCATCGGTACAAAACTCGAGGCCCCGCTCGACATAGCTTATTTCGGCAAGGTAAACCCTGCTACCAACTACTTCACCATCAGCCCGATGGAAACTTTGCTGCTTGCAGGTGAAACCAGGACATTTGTGACGGAGCCCGCTGCGCCTCTTGTGCTCTGGTCCGTTAAAGCAGTGTCCGGCCTGGCGTACGGTGTACGCCTCTCTATCACCAACGGGGTCTTTACCGCGCCGAGGGCCAGCGATATGACGAAGTCGTACGCGCAAGTGCTGGTAACGGCCACCAGTATTTTATTCCCGGCAATTCAAAGCAGGGCCTTGATCACCGTGGTTCGCGAAACGTTGATGGCCAGCCCCTCGGTCGTGGTTGCCCAGCCAGGCAGCAAGGTCAATTTCAACTCCTGGGCAATCGGCAACCCCGCTGCATTGGAATGGCAATATCAGGACAAACCTTTGGGCAAGGGCCAAGCGGTGACGGTCACCTGCCCAGCCGACCCTGGCACGGTTGCCTTTGTCGTCGAGGAAGTCCAGGTGAAAGACCCTGAAAGCCAACAGACCAGTACGTGTGTGCTGATCACCGAGATGGCGAGGAAAACACCCATGGCTGTAAGCGCCAATGTCGACACGGCAGGTGCAAAGGCGGTGCTGGAGGCAAGGGTCAATGGAAACCTGGTCGCGCCTGACAAGATCGATTGGGCCGTGCTCTACGGCCCCGGTGAAGCCCCGGCTGGCGTCTACACACCGGGCAATGGCGATACAGCCCGCTTCGCATTGATCAGCGCAACCTACGACAGCGGTGCCCTCGGTATTTTCGAAGGGTACGCCCTGCTGGCCTTGCCACTTGCCGAACATCGGGACATCACGACGGTTCAGTCAGACTAAGCCATTGGCAGATGATGACAACCTGCACGGGGAGGGCTGTTGTGCAGCCCATCCCCGAGGAGGTCGTCATACGATCTCCTATCAGAAGTCGTAACTCACGCTGGTGTAGTAGAACGCCCCCTGCGCGCATTCCGGGCTGGTGATGGAGTACTTGGGCACGCCTTACAGCTGCGCACCCTTCGCTTTGTCCGGGTGGCTGTCGAACAGGTTGATCGCACCCGCCGACAAGGTCAGGCCCAGGTCGAAGCGGTACGACACGTCCAGGTCGGTCACCCACTGCGGGCTGAAGGTCTGGTCCAGCGTCGGGTTGGCGGCGTTGCGGTTCCTCCACTCCCCATAACGGCGCTGGGCCACGGTGACGCTCCAGCCGTCATACAGCCAGTTGGCACTGAGGGTCAGCTTGTCTTCGGGGATGCCATCTTCGATCAGCCCCTGGGTGTTGCGGCCGATGATCTGGTTGCCGGGGATGCTGCCCACATCATCCAGCCCGGTTATACGGGTGTTTTTGCGCGTTAGCCGACGTTGTAGTAGCGGCCAACCGGCAGCGAGCCGTTGCTGCCATCGCCTTTGAACTGGCGGCTGTGCAGTTTGAGCAGGGCGTCCAGGTCGGGGTTGAGCTGGGCCAGGAACTGCAGACGGATAGCTTTCTTGTTCACATCACCGTAGGTGTTGCCGTCGAAGTCGTTGCTCTGGAAACCGTCACGCTCTTCGCAATACAGCGCTACTCGCCCGGCCAGTCTTTCATCGACCAGCGCACCGCCGATGGCACCGGTGACAATACGCTCGTTCTTGCTGCCGAAGCCGACAGTGCCATAGCCGTCGGTGTCGAAGGTGGGCTTCTTCGAGATCACGTTCACTGCGCCGGCCGTGGTGTTCTTGCCATACAGGGTGCCTTGCGGCCCGCGCAGGATTTCGATGCGTTCCAGGTCGAACAGCGGCCCGCCACCGGCGATGGGCGCGTTGAGGTAGACATCGTCCGCGTAGATGCCCACCGGGAATACGGTTGTCGCACCGGTATCGCCGGTGCCCAGGCCGCGGATATACCAACGAGGGCGGCCGTCGCCGTCGGGGTTGTTGGCCGAGGCGTTGGGCACGAAGGTGGTGATGTCGCCCATCGAGCGCACGGCATCGGCGGTGTTGCAGGTTGGGCAGCAGTCGGGTGCTGGGCGGGTGCTGCTGGGGCAGCAGTGGTGGCGTGCAACCTGTTGCGAGCATTTTTGCGCTCTGCTCGCTGCCTGCTGGCACTCAGTCCGGGACGATTGTGCAACCGTTGTTCAGTGCGCGAGCACGCAGGGCCTCGAAGTGGTCGCGCAGGCACAGGTGCAGTTGCGACACCGCAGGCGTGAGTTGTTTGCGGTGTGGGCAAACCAGGGTTACAGGCACGGATTCACCCAGGTATTCGGGCAGGATGATCTGCAGTTCGCCGGCTGCAATATTGGCGCTTACGTCCAGCCACGATTTGTAGACGATGCCTTCACCTTGCAGGGCCAGACGGCGGATTACGTCGGCATCGTCGCTGACCAGCGGCCCGCTGACCTGCACGGTACGGTTGCCCACCCGCCACTTGTCGTAGACCCGGTTGTGCTGCATGTACAGCAGGCAGGCATGCTCTTGCAGGGCTTCGGGCGTGATCGGGTGGCCGTGGCGGGCCAGGTACTCGGGCGATGCCACCAGCACCCGGCGATTCCAGCTGGCCAAGGGCAGGGCGATGTAGTTGGCGTCCTGGTTGAGGCCATAGCGGATGGCCACATCCACCGGGTCACGATTCAGGTCGGCAATCTGGTCGGACAGAAAGAAGCGCAGGTGCAGGGCCGGGTGCTCCCGGCGAAAGGCGCTCAGCCAGGGCAACAGCATGTTGCGGCCCAGGTCGGAAGGCGCCGACACCTGCAGGGTGCCACGCAGGGTGCCGGCGTTGCCATGCAGGTCTTCGCGCCCTTGGCGAAGGCTATCCAGCACGTTCAGGGCGGTCGGCAAGTAGCGCTCGCCTTCGGCGGTAAGGCGCAGGCTACGGGTGGTACGGGCAAACAGGCGCACATCGAGGTCGCGTTCGAGGCGTTTGATCGCAGCAGCCACTTGCCCCGGCAGCAGACCGGCTTCATGGGCGGCGGCCGTGAAGCTGCCCAGTACGCTGCTGCGCACGAACAGTTCGAGGTCGGTGATGCGCAGCATCTTCACTCCAAGTGTGAAAGTGTTGCTGCATTGTGCCGGTTTTTCTTTGCTGCAGGAAAGATAAGATGCCCGGCAAATCCCCTGTACATTCCGGAGTTGTTGCATGGATACCGTCTCGCTGGCCAAGCGCCGCTACACCACCAAAGCCTACGATGCCTCGCGCCGCATTCCCCAGGCCACTGTCGACGCCTTGCTCGAGCAACTGCGCCACAGCCCGTCCTCGGTCAACTCCCAACCCTGGCACTTCATCGTCGCCGACACGGCCGAAGGCAAGGCCCGCCTGGCCAAGAGCACCACGGAGCGCTTTGCTTACAACACGCCGAAACTGCTCGATGCTTCGCACGTGATTGTGTTCTGCACCCGTACCGAAATGCCCGAGGCGCACCTCAATGCCGTGCTCGAGCAGGAAGCTGCCGATGGCCGTTTCCGCGATGAGCAGGCGCGAGCCGCGCAGAACCAGAGCCGCCGTCACTACGTCGACCTGCACCGTCATGACCAGAAGGACGTGCAGCACTGGATGGAGAAACAGACCTATCTGGCATTGGGTACTGCATTACTGGGGGCTGCGGCACATGGCCTGGACGCCACGCCCATCGAGGGCTTCGACAGCAAGATCCTGGATGCCGAGCTGGGGCTGCGTGAACGTGGCTTCACTAGCGTGGTGATCCTCAGCCTGGGCTATCGTGCTGAAACGGACTTTAATGCCGGGCTGAACAAGTCACGCTTGCCGGCGTCGCAGGTGTTCACTTTCCTGTGAGGTCACCGGGGCGCTGGGTGCCACGGTGACGCCGTGCGGCAGGCCGCGCCAGGGCGCGGCTTACCACAACGCTGCGGATGCTGCTGTCAGTACCCGGGCAAATACGTCGATCGCTTTGTCCACTTCGGCCTCGGTGCTGAAGCGCCCGATGCTCAAGCGCACACTGTTGCGTGCCTGGTGCTCGTCCAGCCCCAGCGCCATCAGCACATGTGAGGCTGCATGGCTGGCCGAGTTGCAGGCCGAGGTGGTCGATAACGCCAACTCGCTGGCCAGCGCCGCACTGTTGAAGCCCTTGCTGTCGATGCACAGGTTCAGGGTATGGGGAATGCGTTGGCTGGCGCAGCCGTTCAGGCTGACGCCGGGCAAGGCCAGCAGGCCTTCGCGCAGACGCTTTGCCAGTTGTTCCAGGTGCTGGTACTCACTGTCACCGGGTTGGCCGGCCAAGGCAAAAGCGCTACCCATGCCCGCGATCTGGTGGGTCGCCAGGGTGCCGGAGCGCAGGCCCTGTTCATGGCCGCCGCCGTGCATTTGCGCACGCATCAGCGCACGGGCGCGTGACCCGACGTACAGCGCGCCGATGCCTTTTGGCCCGTAAACCTTGTGTGCCGAAAACGACATCAGGTCCACGGCCATCGTGTTCAGGTCGATGGCCAGCTTGCCCACGGCCTGCGCTGCGTCCACGTGCAGCAAGGCACCGTGGGCACGCACCTGCTCACCAATGGCGGCAAAGTCGGTGACCGTGCCCAGCTCATTGTTGACTGCCATCAACGATACCAGGCGGGTATCGGGGCGCAGTGCGGCCTGTACGCTGGCGGGCTGTATCAGGCCGGCGGCATCCGGGGCCAGGCGGGTAACGGCCCAGCCTTGGCGCTCCAGTTCGGCCACGGTGTCGAGCACGGCTTTGTGTTCAAGTTGGCTGGTGATCAGGTGCCCAGGCTGGCCGGCGCCTTGAGCAATACCTTTTAGCGCCAGGTTGTTGGACTCGGTCGCGCCCGAGGTCCAGACCAAGCGCTCGACGTTTGCGCCGACGCGCTCAGCCACTTGCTGGCGGGCTTGCTCCACGGCTTGTCGGGCAGCCTGGCCGAAGGCATGACCACTGGACGCCGGGTTGCCGAAGTTGGCTTGGCTGCCAAGGCTGGCGAGCATGGTTTCGATGACCCGGTCGTCGACTGGAGTGGTGGCGGCGTAATCAAAGTAGAGCGGGGCGCTAGGCATTGAGGCAGGTCCATGTCTGTCGCCGTGAAATCGGCGATTGATGGAGTAAGCGTATCCGCCATCCGAGAGAAATTTTTTACTTCCCACAGTGCGTCTTTGGGTGCTGCCACATAGATTTTCTATTTATTTGTAGCTTTGTAGGATTTTTTCCTCCTTGGTGGTCATGAGCGATCCCTTGTGCGTATCTTCAGGCGGGCTCCGAGGCGCTTTCTTCCTCAGCTACCACGCGTTCGCACAGTTCGGTGATTTGCTCACGCATCCACCGGTTGGCCGGGTCTTGGTCGGTGCTTTCATGCCAGTACAGGTGCGTTTCGAGCGCGGGTACTTCCACTGGCAGGGGGTGATAGCGCAGCTGATGGCGGCGGGCGAAGCGCTCGGGTACGGTCATCGTCATGTCGGTTTGCTGCAATACCTGCGAAGCCATCAGGTAGTGCTGGGAGCGCAAGGCCACTTTGCGCTGTACGCCCATCTTGCCCAGCGCCAGGTCGACATAGCCCAGGCCGTTACGGCGGCTGGAGATATGGATGTGGGTCATGCCCAGGTAGCTGTCGAGGGTCAGCTTGCTGTCGGCCAGCGGGTGGCCCTGGCGCAAGGCACAGACATAACGGTCTTGCATCAGCTTGACGTGGCGTACCTGCGGGTCGGTGTTCAGCGGGGCATCAATGGCGAAGTCCAGGCGGCCGGCGGCGAGCTCCTTGGTGGTTTCGCGGCGCTTGCACAGGAAACTCTCGATCAGCACCGCCGGCGCCAGGCGGCGCAGGCGCTGAAACAGCGGCGGCAGGATTACCGCCTCGGTCAGGTCGGTCATGCTGATGCGAAAGGTCTTGTTGGCTTGTTGCGGGTTGAAGATACGGCTTTCCTGCACCGACGTGCGCAACAGCGCCAGGGCGTTGCGCACCGGGCCGATGATGTTCTGTGCCATGGGCGTGGGCACCATGCCCTGCGCGGTGCGCACGAACAGCGGGTCGTTGAAGGTTTCGCGCAACCGCGAAAGGGCGTTGGACACCGCTGGCTGCGTGATACCTACAATCTGCCCGGCGCGGGTCAGGTTGGCTTCGGTGTAGATCGCATCGAACACGATGAACAGGTTGAGGTCGACCTTGCTGAGGTTCATGGGCGCCGCTCTTTGTTGGAGTTATTGGCGGATCATATATCGGTTATGAATGTTTATACACGCGGAAAATAGACTAGGTGGATGGGCGCATGCTGCTCTAGGCTCTGGCCCATGTACTCCGAACCGTGAAGGTAGCCCCGATGGATTTCGCCTATTCGCCCAAGGTCCAGGCACTGCGCGAGCGCGTCACTGCGTTCATGGACGCCTATGTCTACCCCGCCGAAGCGGTGTTCGAGCGCCAGGTCGCCGAGGGCGACCGCTGGCAGCCCACTGCAATCATGGAGGAGCTCAAGGCCAAGGCCCGCGCCGAAGGGCTATGGAACCTGTTCTTGCCTGAATCGGAATACGGCGCCGGCCTGAGCAACCTGGAATACGCCCCGCTGGCGGAAATCATGGGCCGCTCGTTGCTTGGCCCGGAGCCGTTCAACTGCTCGGCGCCGGATACCGGCAACATGGAAGTGCTGGTGCGTTACGGCAGTGAAGCGCAGAAACGCCAATGGCTGGAGCCGCTGCTGCGTGGCGAGATCCGCTCGGCGTTCGCCATGACCGAGCCGGACGTGGCCTCCTCGGACGCCACCAACATGGCCGCCACGGCAATGCGTGACGGTGACGAGTGGGTGATCAAGGGCCGCAAGTGGTGGACCTCCGGCGCCTGCGACCCGCGTTGCAAGGTGATGATCTTCATGGGCCTGTCCGATCCCGAGGGGCCGCGCCACCAGCAGCACTCGATGGTACTGGTGCCCACCGATGCGCCCGGTG
>CAACWQ010000595.1_pt1 | contig 10224 bp, 4 predicted proteins | sample 2275681 | NCBI WGS metagenome assembly CAACWQ01 (sample SAMEA5312463, study PRJEB27640) | indoor metagenome | biome: indoor environment; feature: controlled; material: polymer furnished wood metals | place: Austria | collected 2011-04-21
TTGCGGGAATAGCTCAGTTGGTAGAGCACGACCTTGCCAAGGTCGGGGTCGCGAGTTCGAGTCTCGTTTCCCGCTCCAGTTTAAATGCTGTGGCGTCTATGCGGTGCAGTGGTGGTGAAGGTCTTCATGGCGCTTCACGCCGTTAGTGGTAAAGCTTCAAATTGCGGGAATAGCTCAGTTGGTAGAGCACGACCTTGCCAAGGTCGGGGTCGCGAGTTCGAGTCTCGTTTCCCGCTCCAAACATGTAACGCAAAAAGGAACCTTCGGGTTCCTTTTTGCGTTTTTGTCGTTGTGCGGCCAAAAAAACAGGCCCGGGGCAGGTCCCCGGGCCGTCAGCTCAACGGTACTCGATGGTGAAGTTCAGCGCCCCCTTCGCTTCCCCTGCGGTGACCACCGGTGCGGTCTGGTAATAACGTGCACGCAGGTCAAAGCGCATGGTGCCTGGGGTGACAGCAGCCATGTCGAGGAACTCTTCCAGTTTCAAGGGGGTGTTGTCACTGCGCAGCACCTGGATGCCGACACCGCTGGCAGATGAGTCTGTAGTCAGGCTGAAAAGGCCGAGGTCACGATCGATCGGTACCGATCCGTCCACACCGTCCAGGCGCATGAACGCACGGGCAACGCTGCCTGCCGGGTCGTCCTCGCAGTCGCTGAGGGTGATGAAGAAATCGACCGGGTTGGTGGTGGTGTGCTCTCCGGTGAACACGGCGATGTCATGCTTGCCCAGTTGCACCGGGTCGGCACTGACCGCGTCGGCCTTGAGCGTACACTGGGCTTGCATGACCTGACCATTGATGGTCAGCCGAAGTGCGTCGCCCACATCACTGATGGTTGCCCTGGCGACTTCCTGGCTGAATGATTGCGGCCCCGGCGTAATGGTGCCGGTCTTGATCAGCGCGATGTACTTGAGGCGCTGGATGTTCGAGGTCAGGTTATTGGGGGTCATCCTCTCCTTATGTTCGGCCAGGAAGGGAAGGGCGCCGATTCCGTCGACCGCTTTGAAGTGGTTGTTCGCCGTGCCGTTCAGAAAACTGCCAAACTCCACATACAGGCCCACACCGGGGATGCTGGTCTGCAGCACCTTGCCGTCCACATTATGGCCGTCGACTGGCGGGAATGTGCCAGGGGCCAGGGGCAATGGCGTGGTGACGTTGGCGGTCAACGTCCTGAGGCCGTCGTTGTCGCAGATCAGTCGGGCACCATCTGTCCCTGTCATGATCTGTGCGCCCCATGAGGCGATCTTGCTACCGACAGGGGCATCCCTGGCCACCCATGCTGCGGCGCCGAGATTGTGGTTGAACAGCATCGGCCCGGGGGTCGATTCCCACTTGCATTCGTCTGCGGCCTGTACGGCGCCGGTCACCGATAACATGCCCAGGATGGCAGCGATGCTCAGGTTCGTGGAAAGTTTGCGGGGCATTCTGTGTTTCCTGTCATGGCGTTGTGCAGCGTAGGGTCTGCATGCGGTAACCCTGATCTTCCTGCATGGTCGAAGGGTCGATCGGCAGTTGGCATTGTTGCTGAGCCTGCTCACCCCAAGTGGCCAGCAGTGTCTGCGGATGTGCGTCGGTCGCCACCAGCGCCTGGCCGGCCTGGCCGACGATCGCCAGGTGTTCGCCTTGCGGGGTGCTGACCCGGGTGCCGAAAGGCAAAGGGCTGCCGTCGGGGTGTTGCAGGGTCAGGATCAGGCGGCTGACATGGCGCGCCTTGTACTCGGCCAAGACCACCGCGCCCCGACGGGGCACCACTTGGGTGGTGCCGTTTTCTATCTCCACGTCCGGTCCCAATTCGTCGGTCTGCAGCGCAATCTGGTTTATCCGGTAGGGGCGCATGTGCGGGGCTAGCAGGTAACCACTGTCACTGGTTTTTGCGCCAGGCGCGTTGTCCACACCCACCCCGGCAATATCGGGTACGTGAACCAGCGCATTGGTGTCGCCGAGGTAAGAGCCGAGCACGATACCGCCTGCGTGGGCAAGCACAGCCCCGCTGGCGTTGACCGATACGTTGCGGTAGTCGCTGCCCTCGGTATAGCCGGCACCAAGGTTGACCTTCGATGTCTGGTAGCCTGCCGAAATGGCCGCCGAGGTGCGCTGTTGTTCATCGTTGGCCAGCGATGCCTGGTAGCTCAACCGGTTGTCCTGCGAACCGCCATTGAGGCTGGCACGTTCACTGAAATGGCCGTTGCTTTCCTGTACGTCGAAGCTGGCAGTGCTGGATGCGCCCAGGTCCAGCGGAACAGTGACGCCCAGGCCGATGATCCGGTCGTTGCGCCCGTCGTTGTCCAGCGACTGCGACGCATACAGGTTGATGCTGACGCGGCGATATTGCGTATTGAACTGAAACTGGTACTGGCGCCGCTGCAGGCTGGTGTTCCAGTAATCATCCTGGGAAAAGGTCAGGCTCAGCGAGCTGCTGCCGAAGTTTTGGTAGATCGAACTTTCCAGGCGGCTGCGGCGGTTGCCCAGGTAGCTGCTCGAAGCATTGCGCTGCTGCACGGCCTCCTCGAACTCGCGATAGCCTTCGGTGGAGTAGCGGTAGCCGGCAAAGCGCAGGCTGGTGCCGGTCTGGAACGACTTGCCGTAACGCACGGAGTAACTTTGCCCTTGCACCTGGCCTTGGTCGCCCAGGTCTGTACGTGCCTGGGTAACATCGAGCGACACTGCGCCGAGGTCGGCGAAATCCCTGGCGGCTCCCAGGGTGGCGGCATTGTAGTATTCGCTGCCCAGCAAGCCACCGTACAGGGTGGTGCTCCAGGCGCCGCCGCGTGCCAGGGTGGCTTGCCATAGGGCTGGGTCGTCCAGGTCATCGGCGCCGTCGTAGCGGCCAGCGGCGATGTTGTAGCGCCAGACGCCTTCACGCAGCAGGTTGCTCAGCGTGGAGTATGGCTGGATGAAGCGGCGCACCTGGCCATCGGCTTCGGTCAGGACCACCTCCAGGTCGCCGCTGCTGCCGCCGACGCCCAGGTCATTGATCTCATAAGGGCCGGGCGCCACGTAGGTGGAGTAGATCGGGTAGCCGTTCTGCAGCACCTCCAGCTTGGCCCGCGTTTGCGCTACCCCACGGATTACCGGGGCGTAGCTCTGCATCACATCGGGCAGCATGTCCATATCGGTGGCCAGTTGCACGCCCTTGAACGGCACACTGCGAAACACATCGCCGTTGGTGAAGGTTTCGCCCACGGTTGCCGTGCCCCATTTACCCGGCAGGTCATGCTGGGCGTAGGTGTTGGTGTGGGTCCAGCTGCGTTCCTGCTGGCCGTCGTCGCGCCAGCTCTGGCTGCTGCGCAGGCGCCAGCCGGCAATGTTCAGCCCGCTGTTCAGGTACAGGTCCTGGCTGCTGCGCGTAGGTCCGGCATTGCCGCTGTAGTGTTGCGCCGAGGCCTGGTAGTTGACGAAGGCGGCGGTGATGCCGGCGTCCCAGCGCTCGGGTGCGACACTGCCGGCAACGTCACGGCGCAGGGCGATTTGAGGAATGGACAGCGCTAGTTGCAGCTTGCCGGGGTCCAGTTCGAATGCAGCGTCGGGTACCAGGCCCGGCAAGTTCGCGCATTGCTCGTCGCTGGGCAGTGGCGCCTCCAGTGCTTCTTCGCGCAGGCCGAGTTCGCGTAGCAGTGAAGGTGTCAGGCAGGGTTCCAGCCCCTTGCCGTCGTCACGCTCGCGAAAATCGATGGCATGGCGGCCAGCGGATGCCAGGTTGACCAGCACGTCGACCTGATAGCGGCCGGGGGTCAAAGTGGCTTGCGCGGCCAGCGAGCGCAGCGCCGAGGCACTGGCGTCGGTCGACTGCCCGGGCGCAATGTGCATGAAATTCGGGTTGAATTGCAGTGGTTGCTCATCGGCGAGTGCGGCGGGTATGGCAATGAACAACAATATGCTGCAATGGGTCGCTCGCCACTCAAGGGATGAGTGGATACTCGCTAATAACTGCTGGCGCAGGTAGAAAAATCGCATGGATGGGCACCTTTTTCGCGCCGCTTGTAAACAAGAGTGAGGGCAGTGGTCCATCTCTGGAAGTAACGCTCCGCCAGCGGCAAATTTGACGCGACGATACGGGAGGCACAGGAACCTAGATGTAGGAAAAGTCGTATTTAAGCATGGGAAAGCCTACAAAGATGCCTTGTGAAATCGTGACGGAGGCGGTCCGTTAGGGCCGCCTTCGGTTTGCACCCTGTTAGAGTCCAGGTGGTCGGAAGTCCGGTTGGAATACATTTTCGGTGTAACTGACCTTACCGTTCACAATGCGACGCCCCCACCCTTTTATCCCGGCTGCGGGCGTAAAATCAGTCGTAGTAGGTGAAGCGGGCGTGAAGATTGTCGTTGTTGGGCCTTCGGTGGTAACGATATTAGCCTCGAAGATTGTAGGTGCGGCGTTTTTGTCGGCTTTGTATATAGGGTTGCGTACGATTTCTCCTTCGTTTCTCAATGGAATTGAATCCAGGCTATCAAGTTCAGAGAACTTTGCTTTTCCGTTGCCGGTTGTAAACTTGCGGACGTAGTTATTGAATCGACGGCTCGGTAAATTAGAAGCGGGGCCGAAGATGGAGCGAGTCTGAGTTAAATTACCACCGTTTGAAATAGCACCAATCACATCATCCGTTTGCGTCCCCACACTACGTGTCACCACATTACTGGTCGTTTTAGCCGCCATAAAGCGGCTGGCCACAATAACTGTCAGGGTACTCACGGCACTGGCAATGCCCAGCCAGAACGCCCAGTTGTTGGCCGTCTCATCGTTGTTCGCCACAGCAACTGCCGATGCAGCCGTGGAAGCAACGTCAAGGGCAAGGCTGCCGACGCCGAGGGCAAATGCGAAGGTAAAGCCTACCGGCGGCAACATGATCAAACTGACCACTGCGAACACCACACCGAGGGCGACCCCCAGCCAGGATCGCCAGTCTTTCTTCGGCTTGGGTGCCGGCGTAGGTGGAATGTAAGGCAGCTCGACACTGTACCGTTCGCCCTTGTGGCCGCTTGGGTCGCGCCAGTTCGATGGGTTGCCGCCGCAGTAGCTGTAGGGGTTGATGCCTGCATCTTCCGGGCTCAGTTCATCGGGGCTGTGGAAGCGCATAAGCACCGGGTTGTAGGCCCGATAGCCGCGCCCCAGCAGATACCAGCCGAGCGCGCGCTCACGGGCTTCGCCATTGAAGCCGAGCATACCCTGCAGGTTGCTGTCGGCCAGGGTTTCGCCGTATGCGTTGTAGCGGGCTTGCGTCAGCGTACTGCCATCACTTTCGCCGATCACGCTGCCGGTATGGTCGCTCAGCAGCAGCCGTGTGTCGCTGCCGGCACCGGCTTGCTGCAGCCCCACCGGCCTGTCTGCGGCGTACAGGTACTGTGTCAGCAAACCGTTTTCCAGCGTGCTGCTCAGGCGGTAGTCCTGGTACCGGCGCTGCACTTCGCCGGCACTGCCCTGCGTAGCGCCGATCAGGTCGCCGTGGCCGTCGTAGCGGTAACTGTGCAACAGCTGCGCACCATCGCTACTGCGTACCTCCTGCAGGCGCCCGGCAAGGTCATAGACCAGGCGGTTGCCTTGCTCGTCGTTCAGCAGGTTACCGTCATCGTCATGGCTGAAGGCCTGTTTGGCGGGGTAATCCGGCTGCAGGGTGTGCGTGGCCTCGCGCAGCAGGAAGCCGTCGTAGCGGTAGGTGGCCTTGTCCATGCTGCCGTCGGCGAAGTCGGTGTAGCACTCGCTCAGGTTGTTCCGCGCGTCATAGATGAAGAACTGGCTGACGAACTGCCGGCCGTGGGCATTGCCTGGCAGCTCCGTACCCTCGAAGCGGTGATGCTCGAGGCGGTCCAGCACGTCGTAGTCGAAACTTTCATGCAGCACTACGCTGCCGTCGCGGCTCAGGGTACGGCTATACAGTTGGTCGTCCGAGCGCCACGCCAGAACCAGCGCGTGGGTGAGCGCGGAGCCATCGGCACGCGTCAGTGTCTGGGTGCGCGACGTCTCCCTGCCCAGATCATCGTAGTACTGCTCACACAGCACTCGCTGCCCGTTTGCAGTGTCTTCGGTTTCGGTCGTGTGCAGCCGGCCCGCGGTGTCATAGCCGAAGGTGGCCAGCAGGTTACCCTGGCGTGTTGTTTCCAGCCTGCCAAGCGCGTCATAGGTATGCGCAATGCTGTCCCCGTCGCTGGTGGTGGTGAGCAGTGGCCGGCCTTGCAGGGAGTGGCTGTAGCTGCATGTATGCTGTTCGCCTGTGATTGCGTCGGCCCAAAGCGCTTGCTTCAGGTGGCCTTGGTCGGTGTAGTGGTAGCTGCGCTTGCCTTGGGCGTTGGTGGCATCATTGATGGCCGCAGTCAGCGGGTGGTAGTCGAAGCTGGCTTCGTGGGGGGCATCGATGCTGGCTGGCGTGGCGATGCTGATGCTCTTGGGCTGTGCTGACAGGCTAGGCTGGTAGGTGTAGGTGAAGGTGCGCTTGCTCGCGGTGGAGCGGGTATGGGGCAGCACGGTATTGTCTACATAGGTATAGGTTTCATGCCTGGCGCCCATGGTCAGCGCCTTCAGCCGCGATACGCCGTCGAATTCCCGCGTGCACACAACCTGCGGGGTGAGGCTGTTGCGTGAACGGACTTGCAGCCGTTCAGTCAGCTCGCCGCTGCTGTGCAGGGCAAAATCACGCAGCATGGTAGATTTGTCCGGTTGTTCGGTCTGGCTGATGCGGCCCCACACGTCGAACTGGTAGCGCGTGTTGCGTCGTGCGGTGTGGATGGCATTGCCGGGTTTCTCGATGAAGCGCGCTTGGTCGGTGCATTGGCCAAGGCCATCATAGGTGAACACCTGTCGCCCCAGCGGCTTGCCATCCGCATCTACCCTGTAAACCAGGGCTGGTGAGCCGAAGCTGTTGGTTTCGGTGATTGTTTGCTGCTGGCGCTGGCCGGGGCGATCCGGGGTTTCGACCCATTCGGTGACGGTGTCACCGCTTTTCCCGAAGGGCGTTCGCTCGCGGTGCGTGGTCACACCGTCCGCCTGGGTGGTTTTGCACAGCTCGCCCCAGGCGTCGTACGCGAAGCTGGAGGTGAGTTCGATGACCTTTTCCGCTGCATGGGCGTCGGTCTGGTAGTAATCGTAAAGCGTCAGACTCTTTAGCTGGCCCAGCCCGTCATACTCGCTTTCGCTAACCAGCTTGCTGGTCCCTGCTGTCGCCGCGGTTTCCCGCTCTTCCCTTACAGGCCGGTTACAGCCGTCCAGGGTAACGGTCGACTTCACACCGGTGCTTTCGATGACCCACTGTGTCGCCATGCCGCCAACAGCGCTGACCAAGGCGTAACCATGCGCGGTTGTGGTCGCGTCAGGGGTTCCCGGTGCAACCGTTTCTTCAAGCAGCCTGTTCAGTGCGTCGTAGGTGAAGCGTACGGCGTTACCTGTGGCGTCCTGGCGGTAAGTCTGCTGCCCGGTCAGTGCCGAAGTGGCCTCACTGGTGCTCATCTGTGTTAAACCAGGCTCCGCGTCGTACCCGAATACGCGGGTATCGCGCCAGTGCTCAAGGCCCCAATCCTTATCCAGTACCTTACGGTAATGCCAGTTGGTGCGGGTGGTTCGGCTTTCCATGGCTTTGCGCAGCGGGTCCTTGAGTGCGGCGCCATAGCGTGTGGTGGTCTGGTAGTCGGGCCGGCCATGCAGGTACGCATTCCTGGGTTCGTTCAGGTAGCCGCGCTCGGTCAGTTGCAGCAGTTGTTCGGTTTCGTCGTGCTGGCCGGCACGCATTACCTGCAGGTGCCTTTCTTCACTTACGGCCAGCCACGGCGTTGTCTTGCCGTCCAACGGCGTGTATTCCTTGTAGCTTAGGCGCGTGCGCAAAACCGGAGCATCGCCTGGTAGTCCGGATAGCGGGTACACGGTTATACACTTCAGGTTACGCTTGAAGTTTTCCGGGTCGGCCGGGCAAATGCCGTCCTCACCTGCCTCGCCCTGTTCGGAGTAGTACTCGTAACGGGTGCGGATACCGGTAGGTTGCACTTCCTCGATCAGGTTGCCTACTTCATCGTATAGGGTAGTGACTTGCTCGAGACGTTGCTTGAAGGGGTCGCTGCGTAGTGTCCAGCGCTTGGTGATGACATGGGGCAGTTGGAAGTACGGCGGTTGGAGCTCGAACGGCGTATCGTCCGCTTCGTGATAACGGGTCAGGGTTTCTTCGATGTGGCCATCTTGTTCAAGTGTCTGACGCACCATGAGGTGGTGGCGGTTGTAGGTATGGGTGCGGGTGCGCACCGCTGCATTGCCGTCCCAGAAGGTCGCGGTCACGCTGTACTGATAGTCTGCCTGGGCGCGGTACAGGTTGTCTTCGCCGTCGTCCTGCCAGGTGATGCCGCTGTTGTAACCGACGAAATTGTGGTCAAGCCAGGTCTCACTGTCAGTGTCGAAGTGCTGGTAAGTGTAGGTTGTCTTCAGGTGTGGCTTGCCGGCACCCGCCGGGTAAACCCGGTGCTCGCTGACCCGGGGCAGGGTTGTGCGGTCTGCATTGGTTGGCAGCCGATGGCCGTCAACGTCGTAGTCGATATGTTCCTCCGCGCCGAAGGGTGTCCACAGCTTTTTTACGCAGGTCAGGTTGTTGACCTGGGCGTATTCAATACGCCAATTCGCCTGGTCTTCGCTTGGCAGGATGATCTTGTCCAGCACGCGGTTGAGCATTTGCAGCGTATAGCGGGCATGGTACCCGTCTGCCCCGGCGCCGGGGTGCAGGTCGATGGTTGCGCCACCTGTGGAGTAGGTGAGTTTCAGCAACTGCTGAACCTTGTTGTCGCTGTCACGCCATTCGAGGGTTTCCAGGTGGATCGGGTTGGCGGAATAACGCAGCAAAAGCGTATGCCCGATTGCCGTGTGGACTTCGGTTGGCAAGTACATAGGGTTATTGCTGCCGCCGTGTCGGGTCAGGATTTCCACCAGCCCCGATTTGTGCACAACGCGGTAACGGTCCTGGGGGGCTGTGGGGTGCTGGGTGTCATCATGGAAGTGGAAGGTGTCGAGTTTTTTTTCCCGAATGTCCGGCTGCGCACCGTCGCCGGTGACTTTGAATGTTTCCCCGCTGTGCAGGGTCAGCATGTGTGAGCCCGGCACATATTGCGTGAGGCCCAGGCTCCAGCCTTTGCCAAATCCAGAGTCCTGGTCATTCAATGGGCTGAACGCCAACTGCAACGGCAATTGTGGCCCGATGAGGTCATTGCCTGCCAACGTCGGCAGTTTGATCGCCAGGGTGTATTGGCCTGTGCGGGGGTCCACGCCGCTCTGCAGGAAACTTTGAAAGTTAGTGGCGTTGGAATGAATGACGGAAGCGCCGGCCATATCATTTACCCCCACTGCTTACGCTGGCCGAGGTCTTCACCTCTATGCAGTTGAGTTTGCCTTGAGGAATGATGCCTTTGGAATCGACCCGTTTGAACCCAATGCTGCGTGCCTGCGTGTCGCTACCGATGTTTGTGACATAACCGGTATAGTCAGTGATATTATCCAGCCCCATTTTTTCCAGCGACGAGAGGGGGCGGGTCGTTTCCAGTTCGATCCAGTTGCCGTCTTTGCTGCAATGGAGTTGGGAGGTTTGTTTGTCGGAGAGAATAATGCGGGCTGCAGCCGGCGCATAACGAATGCGGATTGAATGGGGCTGGAACAGCTTATCCTTCTCGTCGGTTTCATTGCCTTTGCATTTACCATTCGGATCCCGGGGGTAGAACCGGACGATGGTGTCACTGCCCGTCGCAGGCACATCGAATGAGCAGCTCAGCTCTGTATTGTTGTCAACGGTTTGATAAAGCGTCAGTACGCCTTGCGGCTCTTGGGCCGCTTGTGCGGCCAGCGGGATGCTGCTGCCGATAAACAACATAAATGCGATACACCGAGCGCGATGGCCAGTGCTGGTACGTGGCATGGATTTCAAAGTTGTCATGTGTCGGCCTCTGCAATCAGTGATTACGCAGGTTGATAACTGCCTGCGGAGTAGAGGAAGCCTAAGCGCTAATTCGTCAGTTACGCACCTAGCAGATTTATCAGGTCGCACGAAGTTGCCCGGCGGCAGGCGAGCAGCGCTGACCTGTCATTTCTGCCAGTAGGCAGCGGTTGGCTATCGCAGTAGAAATATCGCCATCAATGCCCGACCAGGAGCAGGCGAATGACCCTTAGCGATAGCAATGCGGATTCAACAAGAAAGGTTGATCCTTTTCCCGTGATTCCATTGAGAAACAATGACGGAGAAATCGACGTTAATGCCCTGCAAGGCCAGGACTTGGAAGT
>CAACWQ010000511.1_pt1 | contig 10179 bp, 8 predicted proteins | sample 2275681 | NCBI WGS metagenome assembly CAACWQ01 (sample SAMEA5312463, study PRJEB27640) | indoor metagenome | biome: indoor environment; feature: controlled; material: polymer furnished wood metals | place: Austria | collected 2011-04-21
TGCGCCTTGCCCTGCCCAAGCGCGGCGCCCAGGTCCAGGGTGCCGACCAGCCGCTCCTCGCTGGCACCCAGCGGCAAGGTGACGAATGGCCCCTCGCCTAGCAGGTCGGCCAGGCCACGGGCCAGCGTACTCTTGGCCATGCCGCGCGGCCCTTCGATCAGCACACCGCCGATTTTCGGGTCGATGGCCGTCAGGCACAGCGCCAGCTTCAGGTCGTCGGCACCAACCACCGCGGCCAGCGGGAATTGTACGGGTTCACTCATTTCAAGCCTGTTCCTCGCCGTCGAGCAATTGCGCCTCAAGGGCCTCTCGGTAGTCGCCTGGCGCCTGCCACAGCCCGCGCTGCTGGGCCTCCAGCAGGCGCTCGGTCAGGTCGCGCAGGGCCTCGGGGTTGTGCTCGCGCATGAAGTCGCGGGTCGCCGGATCGAGCACGTAGGCATCGGCGAGCCCCTGGTAATGATGGTCGTCGATCAGGTGCGTGGTGGCGTCGAAGGCGAACAGGTTGTCGACCGTCGCCGCCATCTCGAAGGCGCCTTTGTAACCGTGGCGCTTCACCCCGTCGATCCACTTGGGGTTCAGCGCACGGGCGCGGATAACCCGGTTCAACTCTTCCTTGAGGGTACGGATGCGCGGCCGGTCGGCCTGGCTGTGGTCGCCGTGGTAGCTGGCCACGGTGGCACCGGACAGGGTTTCCGACGCGGCCAGCATACCGCCCTGGAACTGGTAGTAATCGTTGGAGTCGAGCAGGTCGTGCTCGTGGTTGTCCTGGTTCTGCAGCACCGCCTGCACCTTGGCCAGGCGCTGGGCGAACTGGGCGCGGGCCGGGGTGCCGTCGTCACGGGCGCCGTAAGCGTAACCGCCGTGGTTGAGGTACACCTCGGCCAGGTCGTCGCGGCTATGCCACAGACGCCCGTCGATGGCGTTCTGCACCCCGGCGCCGTAGGCCCCAGGCTTTGCCCCAAACACCCGCCAGCCGGCCTGGCGGGCAGCCTGCTCGGCATCCACACCTTGCGCTTGCAGCGCCGCGCGCTCGGTGCGCACCCTAGCGGCCAGGGGGTTGAGGTCGTCGGGTTCATCCAATGCGGCTACGGCCTGCACGGCTGCATCGAATAGGCGAATAAGGTTGCCGAATGCGTCACGGAAAAAGCCCGAAACGCGCAAGGTCACATCCACCCGAGGGCGGTCGAGCAGGCTCAACGGCAGGATTTCGAAGTCGTCGACACGCTGGCTGCCAGTGGCCCACACCGGCCGCACGCCCATCAATGCCATGGCCTGGGCGATGTCGTCGCCGCCCGTACGCATGGTCGCCGTGCCCCACACCGACAGGCCGAGCTGGCGCAGGTGGTCGCCGTGGTCCTGCAGGTGCCGCTCAAGGATAAGGTTCGCCGAGGCGAAGCCCAGGCGCCAGGCCGTGGTAGTGGGCAGGTTGCGCACGTCCACGGTGTAGAAGTTGCGGCCGGTGGGCAGCACGTCGAGGCGCCCACGGCTCGGCGCACCGCTGGGGCCTGCGGGCACGAAGCGCCCGGCCAGCGCTGCCAGCAGGCCATTCATTTCGGCTGCGCCGCACGCGTCCAGGCTAGGGGCTACCGCTTCGCGCAACGCCTGCACCACGTCGTGTACAGGCTGCCATTCGTTCTGCTCGGGTAGCGGTACCGTGCCAGCCAAGGCCTGACCGATCACCTGAAGTGCCAACAGTTCAAGGCGCTCGCGGGTGTCTCCGCAGGTGCGCCACGGTTCGCTGCTCATGGCCTGCAATTGCGCTGGGCGTGCGCCCTGCCACGGCTGCCCAAGCTCGCAATCGAGCGGATCGAAGCCCGGCACCAGGGCTTTGGCCAGGGCACGCAACAGGCTGGCATTGCCGCCGCGCCCGTCGCCCCGCTCAACCCGCAACAGCGCCAGCAAGGTATCCAGCCGCAAGCGGCCTTCGGGCGACTGGCCGAACACGTGCAGGCCGTCGCGAATCTGCGATTCCTTCAGGTCGCACAGGTAGGTGTCCAGGCGCGGCAGCCATATGGCGGCATCGTCCAGCTGCCCTTCCAGCTGCAGCTCGCGGTCGATGTGGTTGGCCTTGACCAACTCCAGGATGTCGCGCTGCAACTCGCGGGCACGCCGTGGGTCGAGCATCTGCGCTTCATAGAACTCGTCGGCCAGCTGTTCCAGGTGGCGCAACGGGCCATAGGTCTCGGCGCGGGTCAGCGGCGGCATCAGGTGGTCGATGATCACTGCCTGGGTACGGCGTTTGGCCTGGGCGCCCTCGCCAGGGTCATTGACGATGAACGGGTAGATGTTCGGCAACGGGCCGAGCAAGGCGTCTGGCCAGCACTGCGCCGACAAGCCGACGCCCTTGCCGGGCAGCCATTCGAGGTTACCGTGCTTGCCGACGTGGATCACTGCATCGGCCGCAAAGGCATGGCGTAGCCAGAAGTGAAACGCCAGGTAGCCATGCGGCGGCACCAGGTCGGGGTCGTGGTAGACCGCGCTCGGGTCTACCTGGTAGCCCCGGGCCGGCTGAATGCCGACAAAGGTCAGGCCATAACGCAGGCCGGCCACCATCAACCGTCCGCTGCGGTACATCGGGTCTTGCTCGGGCGGCCCCCAGCGTTCCAGCACGGCCTGGCGGTTGGCCTCGGGCAGGCGGTCGAAGGCGGTCTGGTAGTCGGCCAGGCTCAGGCTCTGAGCGCAGGGGCGCACGTCGAGGTGGTCGAGGTCGTTGGTTACCCCGCCAAGCAGTTGGTGGATCAGTTGTGTGCCGCTGTCCGGCAATTCGGCCAGCGGATAGCCCTCGGCCTGCAGTGCCTTGAGAATGTTCAAGGCAGCGGCAGGGGTGTCCAGGCCGACGCCATTGCCAATGCGGCCATCGCGGGTTGGGTAGTTGGCCAGCACCAGGGCCACGCGCTTCTGCGCATTAGGCAGGCGCGCCAGCTCAACCCAGCGCCGGGCCAGCTCGGCAACGAAGTCCATGCGTTCGGGGTGGGCGCGGTAGCACACCACGTCGGACTGGCTGCGCTCGCTGCGCCAGGCCATGTCCTTGAAACTGACCGGCCGGGTGATAATGCGCCCGTCCAGCTCAGGCAAGGCAATGTGCATGGCCAGGTCGCGCGCGCCCAGGCCCTGCTCGCTGGCTTCCCAACCCGGCTGGTTGTCCTGTGCGCAAATGGCCTGCAATACCGGGATGTCGCGGCGGAACGGGCGCAGGTTGGGGCGCTCGGGGCTGGACAGGGCAAAGCCTGTGGTATTGACCAGCACTTCGGCGCCGACCTCGTCCAGCCAGGCTTCGACCTGCTCCAGGCAGGCGCTTTCCTTGAGGCTGGCCACCGCGATCGGTAACGGGTTCAGCCCGGCAGCCTGCAGGCGCTGGCAGAACACGTCGATGAATGCGGTGTTAGCCGCTTGCAAGTGCGAGCGATAAAACAGCAGCGGCGCTACCGGGTGCTCGGGGTGCCAATGCGGGTACCAGTCTTCCAGCGTGGTGCTGCCCTTGGCCGGGTGATACACCGCCGTGCGCGGCAAGGGCTGCGGCTCCTCCCAGGCATAGTCACGGCCCAGCCACTGGCTGGCCAGGCAGTTGAACAGGTTGATGGCGTTGGCCTTGCCGCCTTGGCGCAAGTAGTGCCAGAGGCGCTCGGCCTGCTCGCCACCGACAGTGCCCAGGGAGGTCAGCTCCGGGTCCGGGCGGTCATCGCCGGGCACCAGAATCAGCTGCACGCCACGGGCGGCCAGCTCGACCAGTTGCTCGACGCCATAGCGCCAGTAACCGACGCCGCCGTGCAGCGACACCAGGATGACTTTGGCATGGCGCAGCACCTGGTCGACATACAGGTCGACCGACGCGTGGTTTTGCACCTGCATCGGGTTGGCCAAACGCAGGCTGGGGAAGTCGTCTGGCAATTGCTCGGCGGTATCGGCGAGCAGTGCCAGGTGTGAATCGCCGCTGCAGAGAATCACCAGCTCGGCGGGTGTCTGGCCGAGGTCGGCAATGCTGTCATCCGGCACGAAGCCGCCGGGCTGGGTCCGCAGCAGGTGCATGGCTCAGGCGCCCAGGGCCTGGCGCAGGCGCGCTTCCAGCTGGGCAGCGTCAAGGTCCTGGCCAATCAGCACCAGGCGGGTAATGCGCGGCTCGTCAGCACGCCAGGCGCGGTCGAAGTGTTTGTCGAAACGGGTACCCACGCCTTGCACCAGCAGGCGCATCGGCTTGCCCGGGATGGCGGCGAAGCCTTTGGCGCGCAGGATGCCGAACTCCACCACCAGTTGGGTCAGGGCATCGAGCAGCAGGCTTTCGTCGGCTTCTGGCAGGTCGATGGAGATAGAGTCGAAGGCATCGTGGTCATGATCATCATGGTCGTCACCGTCGTGGTGCGAGTCATGGTGGGTACGGCGGCCATCGATGTGCGCCTCGGACTCGGCGCCCACGCCCAGCAGCACCTCCAGCGGCAGCTTACCGCTGCTGGCTTCGATCACCTTGACGGCTGGCGGCAGCTCTTCAGCCACTTCGGCACGGACCTTGGCCAGGCCTTCGGCGTCGATCAGGTCAGCCTTGTTCAGTACCACCAGGTCGGCGCTGGCCAGCTGGTCGGCGAACAGTTCGTGCAGGGGCGATTCGTGGTCCAGGTTAGGGTCGAGCTTGCGCTGGGCATCGACCTGGTCCGGGTAGGCAGCGAAAGTACCGGCCGCCACGGCCGGGCTGTCGACTACGGTGATGACCGCATCGACGGTGCAGGCATTGCGGATTTCCGGCCACTGGAAGGCTTGCACCAGCGGTTTGGGCAGGGCCAGGCCGCTGGTTTCGATCAGGATGTGGTCCAGGTCGCCACGGCGTGCCACCAGCTCGCGCATCACCGGGAAGAATTCTTCCTGCACGGTGCAGCACAGGCAGCCGTTGGCCAACTCGTAGACACGGCCACTGGCTTCTTCTTCGGTGCAGCCGATGCTGCACTGCTTGAGGATCTCGCCGTCGATGCCCAGTTCGCCGAATTCGTTGACGATGACCGCAATGCGACGGCCCTGGGCGTTGTCGAGCATGTGGCGCAGCAAGGTGGTCTTGCCCGAGCCGAGGAAGCCGGTGACGATGGTGACGGGGAGCTTGGCCAGTGTTTTCATGTCGCAGTGCCCTTGGCAGTGTGGCGCGGGCATGCAGGACGACAGCCAAGGGCCAGGCCGGCCGGGCTTGTTCGCCACCGGATCACCCCGCCCGGTTTAAAGTCGAAAACGTGACGAGGCAGGTCTCCTGGCTCGCACCGTTCCATAGGCCTGGCAAACAGCAGGCGGTGGCGGGATGACGCCTTCCCGCGCGCGGGCGCAGTGGCTGTGTCGATCCGTTATCGGTGCTTACAGTTGCGGGGGCAGCCGCGGCTTGTACCGCGTTCCCGTCTTAGCTTCGGCCTGGCCGAAGAACCTCGAAGTGGCAAGGCTACGCAGTGGCTGGCGGGTGGTCAACCGTTGCGCAGCGCTGGCTGACCACAAGGCACCCAACTGCGTTACAGTGGCGCCTTCACCCACGGTCAAGGACGCCCCATGCACCTCGCCCCCGCCATACCGGTACTGCGCATCTTCTCGGTCGACAAGGCCAAGGAGTTCTACCTTGATTTCCTCGGTTTCAGCGTGGACCGGAGCCTGCAGATGCAGGTGTATGACCCGTTTGGCAACCGCCTGCGCCTTTGCCAGCAGGTCGATGACGAGGCCAACCCTTGAAAGCGTTGAGCAAGCGCGAAATGGCCAGGCTGGAGCGGGAACTGGTGGTGTGCCTGACCGAAGCCTGCGAAACCGCCAAGGCGGAAATTGTCGGTTTCAGCTGGCTTACCCACCGGCTCGATCCCGAGGATGTTCCGGGCAGCCTGCGCGTTACCTGGGTGTTCGAGCAAGAGGCCGACAAAACCGCTGCCGTGGCAGGCCAGGCGAAGGTGCGCATGCTGACATTGACCAGCCAGGCGTTGGAGCAGGCCGGTATCCAGCTAGACCACCCGGCTTGGCATGTGCGTTTCGACAGTGAAGAAGCTTGCGTCAAGAGCCACGGCGGCGACTGGGCAAAGCGCTTGCATAAGCAGCGCTGAGGTTATTTCGCTGAATGGCGCCTTCAAAAGATACATCGCAGGCTATCAATTCGTGACTGGCCGTTCCCGATCTGCCACGGATGTATTATGGTGGCGTGGTGCGCATATAACAGCAGCCCGAGCGATCGGGCACTTGCAAGACAATGAGGGTGTCATGAGCAACGAAAGCATTAATTGGGACAAGCTGGGTTTCGACTACATCAAGACCGACAAACGCTACCTGTCCGTATGGCGCAATGGCGAGTGGGACAAAGGCACCCTGACCGAAGACAACGTACTGCACATCAGTGAAGGCTCCACTGCCCTGCACTATGGCCAGCAATGCTTCGAAGGCCTGAAGGCCTACCGCTGCAAGGACGGCTCGATCAACCTGTTCCGCCCGGACCAGAACGCCGCCCGCATGCAGCGCAGCTGCGCCCGCCTGCTGATGCCGCACGTGCCCACCGATGTGTTCATCGAAGCGTGCAAGCAAGTGGTCAAGGCCAACGAAAAGTTCGTGCCACCGCACGGCAAAGGCGCCCTCTACCTGCGCCCGTTCGTGATCGGCACCGGTGACAACATTGGCGTGCGCACCGCCCCCGAGTTCATCTTCTCGGTATTCGCCATCCCGGTTGGCTCGTACTTCAAGGGCGGCATGAAGCCGCACAACTTCCAGATCTCCAGCTTCGACCGCGCCGCCCCACAAGGCACCGGTGCGGCCAAGGTCGGTGGCAACTACGCCGCCAGCCTGCAGCCGGGCGCTGAAGCCAAGAAGGCCAACTTCGCCGACGCCATCTACCTCGACCCACTGACCCACACCAAGATCGAAGAAGTCGGTTCGGCCAACTTCTTCGGCATCACCGCCAACAACGAGTTCGTGACCCCGAAATCGGCCTCGGTGCTGCCAGGCATCACCCGCCTGTCGCTGATGGAACTGGCACAATCGCGCCTGGGCCTGACCGTGATCGAAGGTGATGTCGAAATCAACAAGCTGGACCGCTTCATTGAAGCCGGCGCTTGCGGTACCGCGGCGGTGATCACCCCGATCGGCGGTATCGAGTACAACGGCAAGCTGCACGTGTTCCACGACCTGGAAAAGGTCGGCCCGGTTACCCAGAAGCTCTACAACGAGCTGACCGGTATCCAGAACGGTGACGTTGAAGCCCCGGCAGGCTGGATCGTCAAAGTCGCCTGAGGCGCTTAAGCAGTATGAAAAACGGGGCATGCCAGCAATGGCATGCCCCGTTTTTATTGGCTAACGCTCGCACGGGTAACTCATGCAAGGCGACGCTGCATGAGCAAATGCCGGGCTTTGTCGAAGGTCCAGTTGTACAGCACGGTGTAGGGCAGGATGATCACGAAGAAGCCCAGTTCCACCATGAACGCCTGCAGCAGCGAGATATCCAGCATCCACGCCGCCACCGGCAAGCACCACACCACCAGCCCGGCCTCGAAGCCCAGACCGTGTACAAAACGCGCACTGGCCTTCCAGTGGATACGCTCGGTTTGTACCCAGCGATCGACCAGCGCGTTGTAGACCATGTTCCACAGCATGGCGATCACCGACAGGGTGACCGCCAAGGCCCCCGCGGTCGCCAGCGATTTGCCCATTACCCAGGACAACAGCGGCGCACACAACAATACCGCGAACACTTCGTAACCCACGGCGTGAACCAGGCGCTCGGTGAAAGACACGTTTTTCATTGCAAAATCCATCCATTGCGTAAGTCGTGCTTTCCATTTTCTTTGGTAAAACTGATACTCGCGACATAGCTACCATCGGTTTTATCAATACCATGCGCTACTCACCCGAAGCTCTGGTTGCCTTTGTCGAAGCCGCATCGCTCGGTTCGTTCTCCGCTGCGGCGCGCAAACTGCGCAAAAGCCAGTCCACCGTCAGCATTGCCATTGCCAATTTCGAGGCGGATATCGGCTGCCCGCTGTTCGACCGGGGTGGCCGCCACCCCATGCTGAATGAGGCGGGCCGACAGGTGCTGAGCCATGTGGAGGCCATTCTTGATGCCAGCGCCCAGCTCGATGCCTTGGCGGTGCGGCTGGCGGAAAACGTGGAGCCGCTGGTGTCGGTGGTGATGTCGGACAGCTACAGCGTCACCTTCCAGGGCGCGGTAATGGCCCGCTTCGCCCAGCAGTACCCGCATACCGAGCTGCGTTGCGGCCCGGCGGAGGACGCTGATGTGATCGACATGATCCAGCAGGGCCTGGCGCATGTCGGCATCCTTGCCACGCAACCCGGCTACCCCGCCGACGTTGCCGTTGCCCGCTTGCCCGAACAGGCGGAGTTTGGTGTGTACGTGGCCAGCGGGCACCCGCTGGCGGGCCTTGGGAAGGTGCAAACGCAATACCTCGAAAACGCGCGGCAGCTGTACATCAAGACCTACGCCCCCAGCCTGCATCACGGCCGTGGTCAGGCTTGGTCGGCACCGGATTACCTCACGTTGCTGGAGTTCGCCGTGCGCGGGTTTGGCTGGGCCGAGCTGCCCAGGGCGCTGGTGGCAAGGTTTGGCGCTGAGTTGGTGGAGTTGCAGATAGCGGGTTACCCGCGCCGTGTCGATATGGATGTGGCCTGGTCTAGCCGGCGGGCGTTGGGGCCGGCGGGGCAATGGCTGGTGCGGCAGATGCTGGAGCAGTAGGCTTCGTCTAATCAAACGGTGAGCGGGTAACACGAATTACTAACGCAGTCATGGGCTTAACAAGCTATAAATCAGTACGCCCCTATGATGACAATAGAGCCCCAACTCACAAACGCCCTCACGCTCATGAGACAAGCTCAAACCAAATAAGCAAGCATTATGCACCCCGCCAATAAGCAAGCATTCCATTGAGGCTAGTTTTAACACGCCTTATTTGAGGACCCGTAAGTTTAAACCGACTATCTCCAAACGCTAATTTTAGGTCCTGCCCAATACGCAAAGCATCGATTGCGACTTGGCGAATCTCCCTAGAATCAGCCACACTCCGACCGAGCAGTTCGAAATTGTTTCCAGCATTAGCACGCACAAGTAAGTTGAACTCCTCGTCGTTTACATTTTTGCGAACTTTTCTCAACGCCCCCCATACCCTTCCCCCTGCTGATGCTGTCGGTGCAGGTAATCGCGCTTCAGGGCCGGCAGCACTCGTAGCGGGTACAGGCTGTGCTTGAGCAGCGTTTAATGTCAGAGTACGCTGCTGACCGACTTGCCCTGGGGTGGCAACCGGATTCAAATCCGGAACACCTTCCATTGCCTCTGCAATCATGGTCGCGGGAGACGGTGACCTGCTTCTTCCACCTGCACCAATAACTTTCCATCCTTGACCCGCGTTCATTTCTTCCAATTGGCGAGTAAAGGGCGAAGGTGACCTACTTCCAACTGTGACAGGTGACCTCGATCTCGCTCTGAGCATATGCCCACTGGGGTCACTGAAATTAATCGGATCACCCGCACAATAGGCATAACAGTTCAAACCACCCGCAGCAAATGGGCTGAGGCTGTCCGGGCTATGGAAGCGCATCAATACAGGGTTATAACCACGATAGCCATTACCCAGCAGATAAAGATGACTCACCAGCAAGTGCCCATTGAATGCAGGGCGCTGAGCAGGAATATCATTTGGGCTATGTAAGCCATATGCATTGTAAGCAACCGACTCAGGTAGTGCCTGAGACTTGACTCGCAATACCGAATCCCCGCTGTCTGCAGCCAGTAATGCTGACCAGTTTGTTTCTTCCGTTACCCTGGTTTCTGCCAAAACACCTGATTGCGCTCTCATGCAAACCACCGCAGCGCTGCCCGTCAAGGCTGTATGCACCCTATCCCGCTGTAAGAAAAAGCACGTGGTGTTCTTCGAGTCGTTCATGCGCTGGCTCCAGTCTGTGAGGCTTTAATGCTTTCGTGCCAGGGCAATTTGAGCAACTGTTGACCGTGTCCCAGGAAGTGGTGTAACTCATCATGGCTCTGGCCACTGAGTTTGCCGTTTAGTTGATCACGGCCGACAGCTTGGCCTGTGGATTATCGCTGACTGCCTCAAAGGCCTCCAACTGCATGTAACGCCGTTGCAGGCACCACTCGTCGTTCTGCTCCAGCAGCATCGCGCCTACCAGACGCGTAATGGCCGGATCGTTAGGGAAAATCCCCACGACATCGGTGCGGCGTTT
>CAACWQ010000141.1_pt1 | contig 10147 bp, 9 predicted proteins | sample 2275681 | NCBI WGS metagenome assembly CAACWQ01 (sample SAMEA5312463, study PRJEB27640) | indoor metagenome | biome: indoor environment; feature: controlled; material: polymer furnished wood metals | place: Austria | collected 2011-04-21
CTGGACGGGTGGCGTGATCCTGGCAGCGGTGGACGTGGGCAACCAGGACGAGGATCACCGCCGCCTGCATGCCAGCATCATTGACCATGGCTTCGAGATTGCCAAACTGGCCAAGGGTGAACTGCATGTCATCAGCGCCCATCCGTCACCGATGCTGTCGGCGTCGGACCCGGCTTACCAGTTGAGCGAGACCATCGAAAAGCGCTATCGCGAGGCGTGCAAAGCGTTCCAGGCCGAGTACGACATTAGCGAAGAGCGCCTGCATGTGGCCGAAGGGCCGGCGGACGTGCTGATCCCGCATACCGAGCAGAAGCTGGACGCCGTGGTCACGGTGATCGGGACGGTGTGCCGCACGGGGATTACCGGGGCGTTGATTGGAAATACTTCGGAGGTGGTACTGGATGCTCTGGAAGGCGATGTATTGGTGCTGAAAAGCGAAGAAGCCATCGCCCACCAAGCCGAGTTGGCCCGCGGCTGAAGCAAACGCGATCTGTGTGGGAGCGGGTTTACCCACGAAAGCGTCGGTAAGTCGAATGACGCATTCGCGGGTAAACCCGCTCCCACAGGGCCTGTCTTTTGCCCCGAAATTTACGCCAACGCCTCCCGCACCTTGGGGTCCAGGCCCTCCCCCGCATTGGCCTCGTTCCACTCCGCCAGTTGCCGGCGCATCGCAGGTGTCCAGAAGCTCTGCAAATGCTGCCGCACCCCTTGTACCGCCAAGGCCCGGTCCGGCTCGCTGTCGAAGTAATGGGCAATCTGGTTGGCCATCTTGACCAGGTTGTCGCTGCTCATCGGCGCACCTCGACTTTCTCCGCTGTACGGCGCTCCTTCAGCAAACGCTGCTGTTCGTCACTGAAGTCCTGATAGCGTTTCTGCCACTGCGACGGCTGAAACACTTTCACCACTTCCACCGCCGTTACCTTGTATTCCGGACAGTTGGTTGCCCAGTCGGAGTTGTCGGTGGTGATCACGTTGGCCCCCGACTCGGGGAAGTGGAAGGTGGTGTACACCACCCCCGGCGCCACCCGCGCACTGACCTTGGCCCGCAGTACAGTCTGCCCGGCGCGGCTGCCAATACCCACCCAGTCACCGTCCTGAATGCCACGGCTTTCGGCATCGGTCGGGTGAATTTCCAGGCGGTCGGCGTCATGCCAGGCCACGTTGCCGGTACGCCGGGTCTGGGCGCCGACGTTGTACTGGCTGAGGATGCGCCCGGTGGTCAGCAGCAGCGGGTAGCGGTTGCTGACCTTCTCGTCGGTGGGCACGTAACCGGTAAGCATGAAGCGCCCCTTGCCCCGCACGAACTGGTCGATGTGCATGGTCGGCGTGCCATCGGGTGCGGCGTCGTTGCACGGCCACTGCAAGCTGCCGTGACGGTCGATTTCGGCATAGCTGACGCGGCGGAAGGTCGGCGTCAGGCGGGCGATCTCGTCCATGATCTCGGACGGGTGACGGTAGTTCATCGGGTAGCCCAAGGCGTTGGCCAAGGCCACGGTCGCCTCCCAGTCCGCCTTGCCTGCCAACGGTTCCATCACCTTGCGCACACGCGAAATGCGCCGTTCGGCATTGGTAAAGGTGCCGTCCTTTTCCAGGAACGAGCTGCCTGGCAGGAACACATGGGCAAACTTGGCCGTTTCGTTGAGGAAAATATCCTGCACCACCACACATTCCATGGCGTGCAAGGCCGCCGTGACATGCTGGGTGTTGGGGTCGCTCTGGGCGATGTCCTCGCCTTGGCAGTACAACGCCTTGAAGCTGCCGTCCAGCGCGGCTTCGAACATGTTGGGAATGCGCAGGCCTGGGTCGGGCTGCAACGTCACGCCCCAGGCGCGCTCGAATTCGGCACGCACGCCTTCGTTGGAAATGTGCCGGTAGCCAGGCAGTTCATGGGGGAAAGAGCCCATGTCGCAAGAGCCCTGCACGTTGTTCTGCCCGCGCAGCGGGTTCACCCCTACCCCTTCACGGCCAATGTTGCCGGTGGCCATGGCCAGGTTGGCGATGCCCATCACTGCGGTGCTGCCCTGGCTGTGCTCGGTCACGCCCAGGCCGTAGTAGATTGCCGCGTTGCCGCCTGTGGCATATAACCGGGCAGCGGCACGGATCTGTTCGGCGGGCACGCCGCAGACCGGGCCGAGCACTTCAGGGGCGTTGTCTGCCAGGCTGACGAAGTCACGCCAGCGGGCAAAGTCTTCTGTTTCGCAGCGCGCATCGATGAAGCGCTGGGCCAGCAGGCCTTCGGTGACGATCACATGAGCCAGGGCGTTGAGCATGGCCACGTTGGTGCCTGGGCGCAGTTGCAGGTGCAGCTCGGCGCGGGCATGGGGCGAGTCGACCAGGTCGATGCGCCGTGGGTCGATCACGATCAGCCGCGCGCCCTGGCGCAGACGGCGCTTGAGCTGAGAGCCGAACACCGGGTGGGCATCGGTGGGGTTGGCACCTATCACCAGCACCACGTCGGCCTGCATCACCGAATCGAAGCTTTGTGTGCCGGCCGATTCACCCAGGGTCTGCTTCAGGCCATAGCCGGTGGGTGAATGGCACACCCGCGCGCAGGTATCGACGTTGTTGTTGCCGAACGCCGTGCGCACCAGCTTTTGCACCAGATAGGCTTCTTCGTTGGTGCAGCGACTGGAGGTGATACCGCCAATCGAGTCACGCCCGTACTTGAGCTGGATACGGCGGAACTCGCTGGCAGCATACGTCACCGCCTCGTCCCAGCTCACTTCCTGCCACGGGTCTTCCAGCCGCTTGCGGATCATCGGCTTGGTGATGCGATCCGGGTGGGTGGCGTAACCCCAGGCGAAACGGCCCTTGACGCAGGCGTGGCCGTGGTTGGCGCCGCCGTTCTTGTCCGGGACCATGCGCACCAGTTGGTCGCCTTTCATTTCGGCGCGGAACGAACAACCGACACCGCAATAGGCGCAGGTGGTGATGACCGAGCGCTCAGGTTGGCCAAGCTGCACCAGGCTTTTTTCCGTAAGGGTTGCAGTCGGGCAGGCCTGCACGCAGGCGCCGCAGGAGACGCACTCGGAGGCCAGGAAGTTGTCTCCGCCCGCCGCCGCCACCCGCGACTCGAAACCGCGCCCGGTAATGGTCAGGGCGAAGGTACCCTGGATGTCCTCGCAGGCGCGCACGCAGCGGCTGCACACAATGCACTTGCTGGGCTCGTAGTCGAAATACGGGTTGGAAACATCCTTTTTCTCGGCCAGGTGGTTGGCGCCGTCGTAGCCGTAGCGCACCTCGCGCAAACCCACCTGGCCAGCCACGGTCTGCAGCTCGCAGTTGCCGTTGGCCGAACAGGTCAGGCAGTCCAGCGGGTGGTCGGAGATGTACAGCTCCATCACGTTGCGGCGCAGGCCAGCCAGGCGTGGGGTTTCGGTGCGTACCACCATGCCTTCGCTGACGGGCGTGGTGCAGGACGCCGGGTAGCCGCGCATGCCTTCGATTTCCACCATGCACATGCGGCACGAGCCGAAGGCTTCGAGGCTGTCGGTGGCGCAGAGCTTGGGGATGCTGGTGCCGAGCATGGCGGCAGCACGCATGACGGAAGTGCCGGCGGGCACGCTGATGGCACGGCCATCGATGCTCAGGCTGACCTGCACGTCGCTGTCACGGGCCGGGGTGCCGAGGTCGCTGCTTTTATCAGAAGCGGGGTCGAAGAAATTGATCACTGCGCGGCCTCCGTGGTGGTCAGCCCGAAATCGGCGGGGAAGTACTTGAGGGCACTGGCCACCGGGTAGGCGGTCATGCCGCCCATGGCGCACAGCGAGCCGTACTGCATCGTGTCGCACAGGTCACGCAGCAACAGGGCCTGGTCGTGGCGTTCAGTGAAATCCTGGGTTGCAATCAACCGGTCCACCACTTCCATGCCACGGGTAGAGCCGATGCGGCACGGGGTGCATTTGCCGCAGGACTCTTCAGCGCAGAACTGCAGGGCAAAGCGCGCCATGCTGGCCATGTTCAGTGTGTCGTCGGCCACCACTACACCGCCATGGCCAAGCATCGCGCCCATGGCGGCGAAGGCTTCGTAATCCAGCGGGGTGTCGAAGTGGCTGGGCGGAACCCAGGCGCCGAGCGGGCCACCGACCTGCGCAGCTTTCAGCGGCCGGCCACTGGCGGTGCCGCCGCCATAGCCGTCGACCAGTTCGCGGAGGGTCAGGCCGAATGCGCGTTCCACCAAACCGCCCTGGCGGATATTACCGGCCAGCTGGAACGGCATGGTGCCCAGCGAGCGACCCATGCCGAAGTTGCGGTAAAACGCCGCTCCCTTGGCCAGAATGATGGGCACCGAAGCCAAAGTGAGCACGTTATGTACGAGCGTCGGCAGGCCGAACAAGCCTTGCAATGCCGGCAATGGAGGCTTGGCGCGGACGATGCCCCGCTTGCCTTCGATGGATTCGAGCAACGCGGTTTCTTCGCCGCAGATATAGGCGCCGGCGCCAACCCGCACTTCCAGGTCGAAGGACTGGCCGCTGCCGGCCACGTCAGTGCCGAGATAGCCGGCATCGCGGGCGATGGCCAAGGCCTGGTCAAGCACGCGAATGGCATCGGGGTATTCCGAACGCACGTAGATGTAGCCTTTGTCGGCGCCCACAGCGAGGCCGGCAATGCTCATGCCTTCGATCAGCAGGAACGGGTCGCCTTCCATCAGCATGCGGTCGGCGAAGGTACCGGAGTCGCCTTCATCGGCGTTGCACACCACATACTTTTGCCCGCCCCCGGCGTCGCGCACGGTGCGCCACTTGATGCCAGCGGGAAACGCCGCGCCGCCACGGCCACGCAGGCCGGAATCGAGCACGGCAGCGACCACATCGGCGCCGTCCATTGCCACGGCGGCTTCCAGGCCAGCGAAACCACCCTGGGCGCGATAGTCGTCCAACGACAACGGGCGGGTGATGCCGGCGCGGGCGAACAGCAGGCGCTGCTGGGTTTTCAGGTAGGGGATGTCTTCGACCGGCCCCAGCGCCAGCGAGTGGCCACCGGGTTCACCGGCCAGGGCATCGAGCAGCGAAGGCACCTCCTGCGGGGTGACCGGGCCAAAACCCAGGCGCCCTTGTGCGCTGTCGCACTCGACCAGCGGCTCCAGCCAGTAAAGCCCGCGTGAACTGGTGCGCTGGATATCCAGCGGTAGCTGGCGACGCTCGGCCTCGCGTTGCAAGGCATCAGCCACCTGGTCGGCCCCGACGGCACGGGCCACCGAGTCGCAGGGGATATAGAGCTTCAGCATGCTGCGTCCTCCCGGCAACCGTTGACCAATGCGCGCAGGCGCTCAGGGGTGAGCCGCGCATGCACTTGGCCGTCCAGTTCCAGCGCCGGCGAACAGGCGCAGGCACCCAGGCAGTACACCGGGCGCAGGCTGATGGCGCCGTCGGCGCTGGTCCCGTGGTCGTCCAGTGCCAGCTGTTCGCGCAACTGCGCGGCCAGGGCCTCGGCGCCACGGCTCTGGCACGACTCGGCGCGGCACAGGCGCAAGGTGTGGCGCGCAGGCGGCGTGGTGCGGAAGTCGTGATAGAAGCTGATCACGCCGCGCACCTCGGCCAGGCTGAGGTTCAGGGCATGGGCGATTTCGGGAACAGCCGCATCGGGGATATAGCCGATGTCATGCTGGATGGCATGCAGGATCGGCAACAGCGCGCCTGGGGTAGCCTTGTCACGGGCCAGAATGCGCTGGATAACGGGCAGGTGGAGCAATTCATCAGGCATACAGCGGACCTCGGCATCACGGACCCTGCCTGAATTATTGTGGGGCAGGTGTCCGGCGTGTTCTGCTGCGGCGCGCCGGCCACGTCACGGTTGCGCGGTCTGGCGGCCTCCTTGCCGACGGCCGTGCATCTGCGTGCACTGGTCCGAAGGCATCCTGCAAGCATGGCACTTGTGGCGCCAGAGGGATGCATGCGAACGACCAGGCGCATCCTGAAACCGACCTGCGGTGATGGCTTAGCCAAGCACGACATGCGGCAAGAACCGCGAGCTTTCCTTGGTAATCAGCGAGTCATCCTCACGAATGCCGATCCCCGCCGCGCGGTCGCCCACCACCCACGAACCGATCAGGGTGTAGCTGTCGGCAAACCTGGGCAACGGTGCGAAGGCCTGGAGGATGTATGGCGCATCGTTGTACGGGCCGTCCTCGAATACCCGCCGGCCATCGGCAGTATGGATATCGACATTCGCCCCTTCTCGCGAAAAGTAAGGCTTGCGCACCCAGCCCTTGGGCACCGGGCCAGCCGGGGCGTCATCCACGAACGCCGGCAACAGGTTGGGGTGCCCGGCATGCCACTCCCACAGCAACGGCAAGATGCCTTTGTTGGAGATCAAAGCCTTCCACGGCGGCTCGAAAAACTGCGTGTTGCAGCCGGGGATGGCCTGGCCGAATTGCTCACGGAAAATGTGCTCCCAGGCATGCAACTTGAACAACCGTGATATCGGCCTGCCGGCCAGGTCGACAAAACGCCCGTCGCCGTCCAGGCCGATGTCTTCCAGGTCGATGTGCCGGGTAGGAATGCCGGCGTGCCCGGCCATCTTGCGCAGGAAGTCCGTGGTGCCGCGGTCCTCCACCGAACCTGCGATGGTGGAAAAGTAAAACGTGCCCTGCCCCGGCAGCGCGATGAACGCTTGCACCAGGTCTTCGGCCAGGGTGTTGAACTGGCTGGCATGGCCTGGCAGCACACCCCGTTCGATCTGCTCCTCCAGCCAGATCAGCTGGAAGGCTGCCGTTTCGTACAGCGAGGTGGGCGTGTCATAGTTGGCCTCGATCAGCTTGGCCGGCCCTTGGCCGTCGTAGCTGAATTCGAAGCGCCCATAAAGGTGCGGCTGCCGCGCCTTCCACGAACGGCGCACCAGGTCGAAGAACGCAGGCGGGATCGCCAGCCGCGTCATCAGTGCCTCGCTGTCGACGATGCGATCAACGGCGTCCAGGCACATGGCGTGCAGTTCTTCTGTCGGGGCCTGCAAGTCACGCACGACCTGGGTTTCGGAAAACAGGTAGTAACTGCGCTCGTCCCAGTAACGCTCCCCCTCGATGGTATGGAAGGCAAACCCTTCGCGCAGGGCAGTGGCACGCCAGCCTGGGCGTTCATCCAGCTCGACCTTGTGCATGTTCAGCCCCCGAAGAAACTGCCGGAGCGGCCGCCCCAACCACTGCGCGCAGTGGCTTGGCCGCCGAAGCCACCACGGGTGATCGACGCCGACTGCGCCGAGCGAGGTTCGTTGCGCCCCCAGGCGCCGGAACCCCCGCCGCCGCCGCCACCCGACGTCGTGCCACTTTCCTCTTCCCTGGCAACGCCACGGATACCACCGGCCGAACCATAACGCCGCCCGAGCAGGCCCATTCGCTGGCCCGTACCCTCACGGTAGGCATACAGCGGCTGGGCGCTATAACGGCGACCGGCGCTGCTGGCCATCTGTCCCAGCAACATGCCGGCCACCGCAGCCGACGCGACATGGCCATAGCCACCGCCTTGGGCATACCCCGCATCGAGCTGCGACTGGGTCACTTCACCGCTGGTTTGCAATTCGAAACCGCTCATGCGCGGCATGTACCGGCCATCACGCGCTGGTTGGCAGCCGTCCGGGCTGAAGTCTGCCTCGCACGCCGTTTTGAAGGCATAGCTCGGCGCGCTGCGGCGATATTCAACCAAGGCTTGCTGGTAGGCATCAGCACAGGCCTGGGCAGGCACCTTGTCACTGACACAGGCTTCGACACTGTCGTAATTGACCTGCTGGCTGACCGTGTACAAATCTTCGTGCGGACCGCAGGCAGACAAGGCCAGCGGCAGCGAGCCGGCTAGCACCAGCTTGACGGAGCTTCTTCGCATAGGGGTGTTCATCAAGGCTCCTGGCGCGTCAGGCCGATGGGGTCATGCAGGCCGAGTTGAGAAAGCCCACGCTGATTGCCACGCTGGCCGCGTAGATGGCCGCCGCCAGTTCACCCTGGACGATGCGTCTGGACAAGTCGCGCAGCACCAGGCTGGTGATGCCGAAGGCCACCAGTTGCACCACGGCGGCGATGACCACCCAGGCGATAAAGTCGAGAATGCCGACGCTGTAGGCGATGATGTTGCTGGCCGGCAACGAAAAGCCGATCAGTGAGCCACCCAGGGCAACGGCTGCCGCCGGATTGTTCTCGCGGATGAGCGCAAACTCACGGTGAGGGGTGAGCCGGGTGTAGATGAACTGGAACAGCCAGAACACCAACAGGGCCACGCTGATATAGAGAATGAAGCCGGTCACCGCTGAAGCGTTGAGCGACAGGCGCAGTGCGTCGAGCATGGGAAATCCTTGTCAGGTTACGTGAAAATCGCTGGGGAACAGGGTGGCGCCAAGCGAAGTGGTGAAGGTCAGGCTGCCCTGCTCATCTTCCTCGATCGACAACAGCAGGAATTCGCGGCGCTCCGGCAGGCCGGTGTCGCGGGCGTAAAGCATCGACAGGTGGCTGATACCGTAGCGGGCACTCTGGTTGACGACCTGCTCATGCAGGGATACCAAAGGCGCCTTGCCTTGCTCACGGCCCCACTGGCGGGAGTACAAATAGCCATCGTGCTCGAAGATCGGCATGCCGACGCTGGATTGGCTGCCAACCACTTGCTGCAAGTGGGCTTGATCGCGGACCGGTATCGCGCTGTGGTAGCCAAACAGCACGGTATCGCCGGCCTCGTTGCCGTTCATCAGCACTTGCAGCCAGTAATCTTCATCATCCAGATAGAAGCGCTTGAGCTGCACGGCCTCACCGAGGTCGACTTCACCCAAGGCACAGACCGCTTGCGCGTCGGGTACCTGAAGTTCGGAATAACCGTCGAGCAGGGGCTTCAACGCAGGGGACGGGTTGAATAGACGGCCGATGAACAGGCCAAAGGGCGACATGACAACTCCTGGAATGCATCCTTGCAGGGGGCGCTAACTTAGCGGGTCCGAGCGGCCAGGCCAATAAACAAAGCGTTTAGGCTGGCCGCTAAAGACCGGCCCGCCCAGCAACAACGTCAGAAGGCTCCCGCAACGTCCCAGGCGATGGCCAAGGTCGGCAAGGGGGTGGGCTTGCGATCAAGGCGCGCCTTTCCCCTCCACCGCCTTGGCGGTTTCAATCAGCTTGTCGAACTTGCGGTTCAATTGGGCAAACTTCTCGTCACTCTTGGCCCGGGCCTTGATGTTCCCGGCCGAGCTGGCCTTGTCGGCAATGGTCACCACGGTCCAGTCCCAGTCTTTGGAGACCCAGTAAACCAGCTCACCCTCTGCAGAAAACGCTTCCAGCCGGCCACCGGTATTCGGCACCCGCTTGGCCTGCTTCGTCATCGGCAGCAGTTGCTGGACCCGCGCCTCGTCAGTGGTATCCAGCCGTACCTCGACCTGGCGGAGCTGGTCGGCTTCATTGAACGACGCTTTCACCTGTGAAACGGGAACACCGCCCAGGCTGTAGTCGCCCTTGGGATTGGCGCCCTGATAAAACTCGGTGGGCACCTGATAGTGATAGCCCGTGAAATGCTCAACCTCGCCGAACTGCTGCTGCAGAATGGCCAGGACCTGGGCCTTGGGCATGCCGAGGGTAAACTGGCCAACTTCAAGCGCCGACCAGGCTTGCAAGGGGAAAATCGCGCAGGCGAACAGGAGCGGTAAGGTCCGTTTCATGGGGTAGTCTTCCTTGAAGTAAGCCCGCCAACCTAACCCCTGCACGACAATCCGACAATACTGGCAGGGTGCCAAGCCCTCCCTGCCCCCGGCCTCAGGCTACTGCTTTGTCCAGGCCACGCTCGGCTTCCAGCGCCCGCACCAGCGGCAACACGTGCTCGCCGAAGTACGCCACTTCCTCCTGGAAATGCAGGAAGCCGGAGAGGATCAAATCCACCCCCACCGCCTTCAACGCGACGATGCGTTCGGCAATTTGCTGCGGTGTGCCGATCAGGTTGGTCTTGAAGCCGTCGTTGTATTGCACCAGGTCCTCGAAGCTGGACTTGGCCCAGTTGCCCTCGCCCTCCGGGCTGGCCGAACCGGCATGCTTGACCTCCTGGCCGAACGCTCGCACCGCCTCGGGGTTGGCCTTGTCGATGATCTCTTGCAGCACCGCACGCGCCTCTTCCTCGGTATCGCGGGCAATGATGAAGGCATTCACCCCGATCTTTACCGAGTGGCCGTTGGCCGCCGCCTTGGTGCGGATGTC
>CAACWQ010000204.1_pt1 | contig 10089 bp, 9 predicted proteins | sample 2275681 | NCBI WGS metagenome assembly CAACWQ01 (sample SAMEA5312463, study PRJEB27640) | indoor metagenome | biome: indoor environment; feature: controlled; material: polymer furnished wood metals | place: Austria | collected 2011-04-21
CGCTTCGAGCACGACGCCGAAGGCCGCCTGCTCAGCTACACCGACGCCCTGCACCGCCGCACCCGCTGGGACTACAACGAAGCCGGGCTGATCCGCCAGCGCCACCACCCGAATAGCGGTACGCGACTATGCGCGAAGAGGCAACGCGGTGCATGGCACCGGCTACGCCGGTGTTCGCGGGTGAACCCGCTCCTACAGGGAAAGCATCGTGACACGCACAATGGATCCATACAAAATCCGATAATCGCACATAATATCATTAAACGCCTTATTTACTGTTGACCATGGATAGCACCACTGGCTCTAATGGATCCATTAAATAAAAACAAAACCCGGAGAGCCTCCTTCATGTACCCCAAAAACACCTGGTACGTAGCCTGCACCCCAGACGAAATCGCCACCAAACCCTTGGGCCGGCAGATCTGCGGCGAGAAGATCGTGTTCTACCGCGCCCAGGAAAACCGCGTGGCCGCCGTCGAGGACTTCTGCCCGCACCGTGGTGCGCCGTTGTCGCTGGGTTACGTTGAAAACGGCAACCTGGTGTGTGGTTACCACGGCCTGGTGATGGGCTGCGATGGCAAGACCGTGTCGATGCCGGGCCAGCGGGTACGGGGCTTTCCCTGCAACAAAACCTTCGCCGCCGTCGAGCGCTACGGCTTCATCTGGGTCTGGCCCGGCGACCAGGCGTTGGCCGACCCGGCGCTGATCCCGCACCTGGATTGGGCCGTCAATGAAGAGTGGGCCTATGGCGGTGGGCTGTTCCATATCGGTTGCGACTACCGCCTGATGATCGACAACCTGATGGACCTCACCCACGAAACCTACGTGCACGCCTCCAGCATCGGCCAGAAGGAAATCGACGAGGCGCCGCCCGTCACCACCGTCACCGGCAACGAAGTGGTCACCGCCCGGCACATGGAAAACATCATGGCGCCGCCCTTCTGGCGCATGGCCCTACGTGGCAACGGGCTGGCAGACGATGTACCCGTGGACCGCTGGCAGATCTGCCGCTTCACCCCGCCCAGCCATGTGCTGATTGAAGTAGGCGTAGCGCATGCCGGCAAAGGGGGCTATCACGCGGATGCGCAGCACAAGGCGTCGAGCATCGTGGTGGACTTCATCACGCCAGAGAGCGACACCTCGATCTGGTACTTCTGGGGCATGGCGCGCAATTTCGCGGCGCAGGACCATGCCCTGACCGATAACATCCGGGAAGGCCAGGGCAAGATCTTCAGCGAAGACCTGGAGATGCTGGAGCGGCAGCAACAGAACCTGTTGGCCTACCCGGAACGCAACCTGCTGAAGCTGAACATCGATGCCGGTGGCGTGCAGTCGCGCAAGATCCTGGAGCGGCTGATTGCCAAAGAGCGCATGCCGCAACCACAACTGATTGCCACCAGCGCTACCCCTGCCTGAGGAGAAGCCAAGATGATCGATGCCGTAGTGGTTTCCCGCAACGATGAAGCGCAGGGCATTTGCAGCTTCGAGCTGGCAGCGGCGGATGGCAGCCTGCTGCCCGCGTTCAGCGCTGGCTCGCACATAGATGTGCATTTGCCCGATGGGCTGGTGCGCCAGTATTCCTTGTGCAACCACCCCGAAGAGCGCCACCGCTACCTGATCGGTGTGCTCAACGACCCGGCCTCGCGGGGTGGTTCACGCCGCCTGCACGAGCAGGTACAGGCCGGCGCAAGCCTGCGCATCAGCGAACCCCGCAACCTGTTCCCGCTCGCGGAAGGGGCGCGGCGCAGTGTGCTGTTTGCGGGAGGCATCGGGATTACCCCGATCCTGTGCATGGCCGAGCAGCTGGCGCAAAGCGGTGGGGATTTCGAACTGCACTACTGCGCCCGCTCGAGTGAGCGTGCCGCCTTTGTTGAACGCATTCGTAAAGCGCCTTTCGCCGACCGCCTGTTCGTGCATTTTGATGAGCAGCCGGAAACGGCACTGGACATTGCCCGGGTGCTGGATAACCCGCAGCCGGATGTACACCTGTATGTGTGTGGGCCGGGTGGTTTCATGCAGCATGTGCTGGACAGCGCCAGGGGCCTGGGTTGGCAGGAGGCGTGCCTGCATCGGGAATATTTTGCCGCAGCGCCGGTGGATGCCAGCAACGACGGCAGTTTCTCGGTACAGGTCGGCAGCACCGGCCAGGTGTTCGAGGTACCCGCCAACCAGACAGTGGTGCAGGTGCTGGAGCAGCACGGCATCGAGATTGCGATGTCGTGCGAACAGGGCATTTGCGGCACCTGCCTGACGCGCGTGCTGCAAGGCACGCCAGACCATCGCGACATGTTCCTCACCGAAGAAGAGCAGGCGCTGAACGATCAGTTCACGCCCTGCTGCTCGCGCTCGAAAACACCTCTGCTGGTGCTGGACATCTGAGCCGGCCTACGACGAGGGCAGAATCACCTTCATGCCCTCTTCCACCGTTGCCCCGCCGAAGGTTTCGGCGTAGCGCAAGGTGGCGTTGGCGTGCTCGCGCATAATGGCTTCGGCGCGGGCACCCTGGCGATTGACCAAGGCATCGAACGCCGCGTGGTGTTGCATGTGCGCGAAGTTGAAGCGCCGGTATTCGCGGGCCAGGTCGTGGCGGTCCACGGCCAGCGCTGTGACGGAGGCAAACGGCAGGTGATCGTTGCGCGCCAGGGCATCGGCGATGGCCGGGTTGTGGCTGGCTTCGATGATGACCTGGTGAAAGCGCATGTTGAGGTCGTGGTAGGCCTGCAGGTCTTCTTCGGTAACGAAGCCCTTGTCGAACAACTGGTCGCCTTCGACCAGGCAGCGTTGCAGCGCTTCGCGGGCCTGGGCTGACAGGCCACGTTCCGCAGCCTGGCGGGCAGCCAGGCCTTCCAGTACGCCGCGTACCTCGACTGCGCCGGCGATGTCATCGGCACTGACCGAGCGCACCTGAAAACCCCGACCGCCAAAACGCACCAGCAGGCCTTCCTGCTCAAGGGTGCGAAACGCCATACGCACCGGCATGCGTGACACGCCGAACAGTTCAGCGGTGGGGACTTCCATCAAGCGCTCGCCAGCTGCAAGCTCGCCCGAGGCGATCATCTTGCGCAACGCGACCAGCACCATTTGACCAGGCTTGCTCATCCGGGCGACTTCCAGGGACATGAGCGGGCATCTTAGCGTAAGGCGGGGAGGTGCTGTTGGCTTGTTCGGGCAATACCAGAGACAGTGCGGCGTATCATTGGGGCTGCTGCGCAGCCCCAGTGCCTTCAAGGCGGCGCGGTGCAAGCTTTTATAGCAACAGCGGATAGCTGACGATCAGGCGGGTCTGGTCGAAATCACTGTTGAAGCTACGCCGGTTGGTCGCGTTATTCAGCCGGATGTTGAGGTTTTTCAACGCCCCGCTCTGGAAGGTGTAGTTCACTTCGGTATCGCGCTCCCACTCCTTGCCACTGCTGCCGTACACCGACATCCACTGGCTGTCGCCACTGACCTTCTGCAACCCCAGGTACAGCGTGTGGCCACTGCGCGAGGCCATCACCAGCACGTCGAAGCCATCGATCATGTTGAGAATGATGCAAATACCAATGGCCAGGCACTGAAGCGGCCCATCGGGTCGTTGTCCAGGCGTTGCTTGAGATCGGCATTCACAAGGTCACCTGCCGGTTCCGTAGCCCTGGAAAACCAGTCATGACTGGACCCTTTTTGTAATTGTTGTCGCATACGGCTGGAGGGATCCGGCCGTTGTCAGGCGCTAATCAACCAGATAGTGGATCCACAAACAATCACTTCAGGGGTGGAGGATCAGGGTGTAACGCGGTGAGCAAAGAAATAAAACGACAAGAAATCAATTTTATTAATTAATTTCAGAAACTTACATATTTATACCGAAAAAGATTTCGTGTTCGTTTATCGCACAAATTTTATTTATGGATCCATAAATACACCAAAATCGACCTCAATCCTCTTCACCAAGGGTTAGCCATGAACAAATCTTCATGATGTGCGCCAGCGCCCTGATCACGGGGCACACAGCGCATACCCGCTTTCTGATGGGCGCCACTCACCTTGAGGCGGCGGGGCGTGTTGCGTAGCATCCCCCGCCCGTTCGCGCGCCCGCACAGCCAACGCGATACCCGTAGAAAGAAGAGCCCCGATGCCACAGCCCATCCCCCTCAAGGACCACGAAAAGGAAAAGCACCTGGTCAACCGCCGGCTTCTGGCCTGCGCCGCCCTGGTGTTCAGCCTGTGTGCCGTTCTGGTGGGACGGCTGTACGTATTGCAGGTGCTGCAGCACGATCAGCAGACCGCCGTGTCGGAAAACAACCGCGTACACGTACTGCCCATCGCCCCCGAACGCGGGCTGATCTACGACCGAAACGGCGTGGTACTGGCTGACAACAAACCCAGCTTCGACCTGACCATGACGCGCGAGCGGGCCGGTGGCGATACGGCCAAGGTGCTCGATGCCCTGACCCAGGTACTGGGCCTGACCGAGGACGACCGCAAGCAGTTCGACAAGGACCTGCGCCGGGGTCGCAAACCGTTCGAGCCCGTAACCTTGATGGTGGGCTTGAGCGAAGAGCAGATCGCCCTGGTGGCCGTGAACCAGTTCCGCCTGCCAGGCCTTGAGGTAGAGCCGCAGTTCATCCGCGAGTACCCGCTGGCCGAACATTTCGCCCATTCGGTAGGCTATGTGGGGCGTATCAACGAGAAAGAAGCGAAGGTCCTCGACAGTACCGAGTACCGAGGCACCCAATCGATCGGCAAGACCGGCATCGAACACTTCTACGAAAGCCAACTGCACGGCCACGTGGGCTACGAAGAGGTCGAGACCAACGCCCAGGGCCGGGTGATGCGTGTGCTCAACCACAAGGCCCCGACCCCTGGCCAGGACATCGTCCTGACCCTGGACGCCCACCTGCAGATCGCCGCAGAAAAAGCGCTGGGCGACCGCCGCGGCTCGGTGGTGGTGCTGGACCCGGCCAATGGCGATGTACTGGCGATGGTCAGCAACCCCAGCTTCGACCCCAACCTGTTCGTAAAAGGCATCAGCTTCAAGCAGTACGCCGAACTGCGCGATTCCATCGACCGCCCGCTGTTCAACCGCGTGCTGCGCGGCCTGTATGCCCCAGGCTCGACGGTGAAGCCGGAGGTAGCCATCGCAGGCCTCGACAGCGGCGTGATCACCCCGGGCAGCCGGGTGTTCGACCCAGGCTACTACGAACTGCCCAACTACGACCACAAGTACCGCAACTGGAACCGCAGCGGCGACGGCTGGGTGGACATGTACACCGCCATCATGCGCTCCAACGACACCTACTTCTACGACCTGGCGCACAAGCTGGGCATCGACCGCCTGCACGACTACATGGCCGAGTTCGGGCTGGGCCAGAAGGTATCACTGGACATGTTCGAGGAAGCCTCCGGGCTGATGCCGTCGGCCGAGTGGAAGCGTGCCACGCGCCGACAGGCATGGTTCCCGGGCGAAACGCTGATCCTGGGCATTGGCCAGGGCTACATGCAGGTCACCCCGCTACAACTGGCCCAGGCCACCAGCCTGCTGGCGAGCAAAGGGGTATGGCACCGCCCGCACCTGGCGATGACCGTGGGCGGCGATGCGCCAGTCGATCCTAACCCGATGCCCAACATCGTGCTGCACGATAAACATGCCTGGGACCAGGTCAGCCAGGGCATGCAGATGGTCATGCACGACCCGCGCGGCATCGCCCGTGCGGCGGCAGCTGGGGCGCAATACCGGATTGCCGGCAAGAGTGGTACCGCGCAGGTGGTAGCGATCAAGCAGGGCGAACGTTACAACCGCAACAAGACCCTGGAGCGGCACCGTGACAACGCCCTGTTTGTCGGCTTTGCACCGGCCGACCACCCGAGTGTGGTGGTGGCGGTGATGATCGAGAACGGTGAGGCGGGAGGCCGGGTGGCAGGGCCGGTGGTGCGGGAGGTGATGGATGCTTATCTGCTGGATGAGCAGGGGCATCTGAAGCCTGAGTTCGCGGGAGGAGTGACGGCTCAAAGCGCGCCACACATTTAAGCATTTTGGGGTGCCTCGCCAGGGCGAAAATCAGGCATGGGCTTACCGGCCTCTTCGCAGGCGTGCCCGCGAAGCGGCCGGCGATACAAACGTTCAACCCCAGGACAGACTGGCTTGTCATTGTGAGTGAATCATTCGCCCAGGTAGGCCTTCTTCACCTGGTCGTCATGCAGCAGGGTCTTGGCGCAGCCTTCCAGGCTGATGCGCCCACCATCAATCACGTAGGCGCGCTGGCAGGTTTGCAGCGCCAGCCGGGCGTTCTGCTCCACCAGCAGCAACGTCACCCCACCCTTGACCACCTCGACGATGGTTTCGAAAATCTTCTGCACGATGATCGGCGCCAACCCCATGGACGGCTCGTCCAGCAACAGCAGCTTGGGCCGCCCCATCAATGCCCGGGAAATCGCCAACATCTGCTGCTCGCCACCCGACAGGGTGCCGGCCAGCTGGAAGGCACGCTCCTTCAGGCGCGGGAAGATGCCGTACATGCGCTCGATGTCGGCAGCGATGGCGTCCTTGCCGTCGCGCCGGCTGAAGGCGCCCATTTCGAGGTTTTCGTACACCGTCAGCTTGGGAAAGATCCCCCGCCCCTCCGGCACCAGCGCCAGCCCTTCGCGGATCAGGTCGTGGCCCTTGATCGCCGCATGCGCCTTGCCATCGAAGGTGATACTGCCGGCACTCGGCTTCAGTAGCCCGGCCAGCGTTTTCAAGGTGGTGGTCTTGCCCGCGCCGTTGGCGCCGATCAGCGCCACCATCTCACCCTCGCCCACCCTCAGGTCGATGCCCTTGATGGCCTGGATGGCGCCATAGCTGACCCTCAGGTCGCTCACTTGCAGAATGTTCTTCATGCCACTGCCTCTGCACCCAGATAAGCCTCGATCACGCGTGGATCCTTGCGCACGTCGGCCGGCAAGCCGTCGGCGATCTTGCGACCGAATTCAAGTACGGTGATGTGGTCGCACAGGCCCATCACCAGTTTCACGTCGTGCTCGATCAACAACACGGTTTTGCCATCCGCCTGCATCTTGCACATCAGTTGGCGCAGGCCTTCGGTTTCCGAAGCGTTCATGCCTGCAGCCGGCTCGTCGAGTGCAATCAGCTTGGGTTCGGTGGCCAGTGCCCGGGCGATTTCCAGGCGACGCTGGTCGCCGTAGGACAGGCTCTTGGCCAACTCGCCGGCCAGGTGGCCGATGCCCACGTAATTCAGCCAGTAACGGGCGGCCTGGCGGATTTCGCGCTCTTCACGCACGCAGGCCGGGGTACGCAGGATGGCGCCGAACACACCGCTGCGGGTACGCACATGGCGGCCAATCATCACGTTCTCCAGGGCGGTCATGTTGTGGAACAGGCGGATGTTCTGGAAGGTACGGGAAATACCCGCCTCCACCACCTTGTGCGGCTTGCTGATGCGCAGCGGCAAGCCGTCGAACATCACACGGCCCTGCTCGGCCCGGTACAGGCCGGTAAGTACGTTGAACAGGGTGGTCTTGCCAGCACCGTTAGGGCCCAACAGCCCCCGAATCTCGCCACGGCGAATGCTCAGGTCGATGCCGTGCAGTGCCTGCAGACCACCGAAGAATTTACTGACCTGATGCAGTTCGAGAAGGATATCGCTCATGCCTTGTCCGCCTCTTTGATCGGGAGTTCGAAGGATGCCTGTTGAGGTACTGCAACGACCGACGCGGGCTCTGCTTCCACTTCACCCTCGTGCAGCTCGGCACGGCGGCGGTCGGACGGCCACAGCCCTTCGGGCCGGAAACGCATGACCAGGATCAGCGCCAGGCCGAACACCAGCATGCGCAGGGTCGAGGCATCCAGCACGTTGCGCAGGATGTCGCGGCTGATGAAGGTAACGTTGTCCATCACCCATGGCTGGATCCAGTTGACCAGGTCGCGGAACAGCTCGGGCATCACCGACAGGATCAGCGCCCCCAGCACCACGCCACGGATCGAGCCCATGCCGCCGAGCACTACCATGGCCAGCACCATGATCGATTCCATCAGGGTGAACGATTCGGGGCTGACAAAGCCCTGATAGCTGGAGAACAGCACGCCAGACACCCCGCCAAAGGTCGCGCCCATGGCGAACGCCAGCAACTTGAGGTTGCGCTTGTTCAGGCCCATGGCCTCGGCGGCCACTTCGTCTTCCCGCAGGGCCATCCAGGCACGGCCGATGCGCGACACTTCCAGGCGCTTGGACAGCACGATGCAGAGGATGACGATGAACAGGAAGAACAGGTAGTAGCTGATCACCGGCGAAACCTGCAGCCCGAATACGCTCCAGCTTTGCTGCAACGACAGCACGGGTGCCGCACCGGCATCCGGCGCATGCGCCCATGGCCCGAAATCGACGTGCAGCGGGGCAATGTCGCTGATGCCCTGGGGGCCATTGGTGAGGTTCACCGGCTGGTCCAGGTTGTTCATGAAAATGCGGATGATCTCGCCGAACCCCAGGGTGACGATGGCCAGGTAATCGCCGCGCAACTTGAGCACTGGCGCCCCGATCAACACGCCGCAAATGGCTGCGGCCACGGCTGCCAGCGGGATGATCACCCACACCGGCCAGTCCAGCACAACCTCGATCAGGCCGGCCATTTGCAAGTGCGGCGAGGCCAGCAGTGCGTACAGGTAGGCACCAATGGCGTAGAAGCCGATGTAGCCCATGTCGAGCAGCCCGGCATAACCGATGACGATGTTCAGGCCCAACGCCAGCAGCACGTAGAGCATGGCAAAGCCAAGGATGCGCACCCAGGTGGGGCCGAGCATGGGGATGGCCTCGATCAGGAACGGCAGGGCGATAAAGCCGAGGATCAACAGCAGGTACTGGCTCTTGAGGTTTTTCATGACCGCCTCCTCACGCCCGGTCGGCCTGGCGTTCGCCAAGCAGGCCGTTTGGCCGGAACAGCAACACCAGGATCAGCACCGCGAAGGCGAAGATGTCCTGGTAGTTGGCGCCCAGGAAACCGCCGGTGATCTGGCCGGTGTAGCCCGCTGCCAGCGACTCGATCAGCCCCAGCAACAGGCCGCCGGCCATGGCGCCGAACAGGTTACCGATACCGCCCAGCACCGCCGCCGAGAACGCCTTCAGGCCCAGCAGCAAGCCCATGTAGGCATCGGCCTGGCCGTAGTTGATCGCACGCATTACCCCGGCGATGGCACCCAGGCTGGCGCCGATCAGGAAGGTGGCGCTGATCACGCGGTTGATGTTGATGCCCATCAACCCGGCCACTTCCTGGTTTTGCGCGGTGGCACGCATGGCCTTGCCCAGGCGGGTCTTGTCCACCAGCAGCCACAAGCCAAGCATGATCACCACGGCAATCAGCATGATCGACAGCTGCACGTTGGTGACGGTGGCGCCGAACACGTCGACCGGCTGCGTCTCGACCACTTCAGGAAAGGTCTTGTAGCCGCGCCCCCAGATCATCATCGCCAGGTTCTGCAGGGCGATGGAGATGCCAATGGCGAGAATCAGCGGGGTTAACCGCGGGGCTTTGCGCAAGGGCCGATAAGCGTACTTTTCCATGCCCTGGGCCAGCAGCATGCACACCACCGCGGCGGCCATGATCGCCAGGAGCAAGGTAATGAGCCCGGGGGCAAAACCTGCGCCAGCAAGCATCGTCAGTACCGAAATAGTCACCATGGCGCCAACCATCACCACCTCGCCGTGGGCGAAGTTGATCAGGCCGATGATGCCGTAGACCATGGTGTAGCCCAGGGCTACCAAGGCATAGATGCTGCCCAGCACCAGGCCGTTGAGGACCTGTTGCAACAAGATATCTAAATTACCGTCCACGCGCTGAATCCTCGAAACTGCGTTGTCGTCGGCGCGCGGCGGCTCAGCGCCACACGCCGACAGGCCTGGCAGGTGGGAAAAGTCTTCTTGTTATGTGGCAGGCCGGCGCCTGCTTGTTATGAGGTGCTGCTCAGTCGCGCTCGACCGACAGGGTTTTCCAGCCGCCGTCGGCGAACTGGAACACGGTGGCCGCCGGGTTCTTCAGGTTGCCCTGATCGTCGAAGGCGATGGTGCCGGTGACGCCTTCGTAACTCTGGTTCTTGAGCACAGGCAAGTACACTTTGGGGTC
>CAACWQ010000345.1_pt1 | contig 10038 bp, 7 predicted proteins | sample 2275681 | NCBI WGS metagenome assembly CAACWQ01 (sample SAMEA5312463, study PRJEB27640) | indoor metagenome | biome: indoor environment; feature: controlled; material: polymer furnished wood metals | place: Austria | collected 2011-04-21
GCTACACCCAACCCAAGTGCGTACAGCGACATGCCCGCCACCACGCTGGTCACGCTCGGCCAGTACCAGGTCGCCAGCACCATCAGGCTCAGGCCGGCCAGGTAGGGCCACAGTGCACCACGCACCAGGGCCGGCAGCGGGTAGCGGTCAGCGATGCGGTTGATGATCAGGTTGCCCAGGATCAGCCCGCCAAATACCGGCAGCTGCCACAAGGCGTATTCCATTGTGCTCAGCCCCTCATCGTGAATCAGCAGCACCGGCGACAGGCCGATCCAGCCGATCAGTGGCAAACCAACCAGGCCCAGGGCAGCGCTGCCGGCAACGAAGCGGCGATTGCTCAGTAACTGGCCGTAGCCTGCCAGCAGTGGCAACAGATGAATTGGTGTAAACGCCAGGCGTGAACCATCACGGCGCTCCACGCCCAGCGTTTCCGGCATCAACCGGTACAACAGCACCCAAGCCAGCACCGCGCCGATGGCAAAGGCCACGAACAGCCAGCGCCAATCCAGCCACTGCAGCAGCAAGGTGCCCACCAGCGGCCCGAGCAACGGCGACAGCAAGGCGATGTTGGCCAGCAGGGCCATCATGCGCACCGCATCAGCTTCGCTGAACGCTTCATTCAAGGCCGGGTAGCTGACCGTGACCACGAAGCCCAGGCCAATGCCCTGCAACAGGCGCAGCAGGTTGAACAGGCCAATGTCGTGGACCCAGAACGTGGCCAGGCAGGCCAGGCCGAAGAACGCGCAGCCAGCCAGCAACAGCGGGCGCCGGCCATAACGGTCGGCCAGCGGGCCGATCAGCCATTGCAGCACCACGCCCCCCAGCAGGTACAGGTTAAGGGCATGGGGGATGTATTCGGGGCTGGCGTTCAGGTCGCCCACCACCACCGGCATGGCCGGCATGACCGCGTCGCTGGCCAGGTAGGTCAGCAGCTCGAACAGGGCAAGGGTGAGGCCGAACAACAAGGCGCGCAGGGGGGTGATGTAAAGCAGTGGTTTCATGATGGCGTATCGGGTGTGGCAGGAGGGGTCAGGCTATATGCCAGAAATGGCGGGATATTGCTGTGAACAAGTGTAAAAACCGGGGCCTTGCGCCCCGGTTTCAATGCGGTGTTACTGCGTTGCAGTCTCCTGCACCACGCGAATCACCCGCTGCGGGAACGGAATATCGATCCCTTCAGCCTTCAACCGGTCACGCGCATGCTCGTTGAGCATGAACATCACATCCCAGTAATCGGCGGTCTTGACCCACAGGCGCAACGACACGGTGATCGAGCTGTCGCCCAGGGTGGAAATCACCGCCTGCGGTGCCGGGTCGGACAACACGCGGGGGTCCTGCGCCAGCTCCAGCAACACGTTGCGGGCCTTTTGCAGGTCGGCCTCGTAGTCCACGCCCACATCGAACACCACCTTGCGCGTCGGCTGGCGGTTGGTGTTGGTGATGATGCCGTTGGACAGGCTGCCGTTGGGCATGATCACTGTCTTGTTGTCACCGGTGCGCAGCACGGTGTGGAAGATCTGGATGCTGTCGACCGTACCGGCCACACCCTGCGCCTCGATCCAGTCACCGATGCGGAACGGGCGGAACATCAGGATCAACACCCCACCCGCGAAGTTTGCCAGGCTACCCTGCAGTGCCAGGCCGATCGCCAGGCCTGCGGCACCGATAGCCGCGACGAACGAGGTGGTCTCGATGCCGATCATCGACGCCACGCTGACGAACAGCAGCACCTTCAGCACAATGTTCGACAAAGTGCTGATAAACCCTTGCAGGGCCGCATCGGCGCGCAACCCGGCCAGCTTGCCCAGACGCGTGCTGACCCGGTTGATCAGCCACCAGCCAATGGCCAGTGTCAGCAGCGCCAACAGCAGGCGGCTGCCGTATTGCATGATCAACGGGATCCACGTCTGGGACTGGCGGACGAGCTGATCGACTTCAGCGTTCAAATCCATATTCATCTCCTGATGCCTGAAGGCATGTACACGGTAAAACCGGCCGAAACCGCAACACGGCCATGGAACCGATGGACATCATTTGGCCATCGGGGTTCCGGGCATTACCTGCTCAGTCGCGGAAGTTGTTGAACTGCAGCGGCATGTCGAATTCCTTGGTGCGCAGCAGGGCGATGGCTTCCTGCAGGTCATCACGCTTCTTGCCGGTCACGCGCACTTGCTCGCCCTGGATGGCGGCCTGCACTTTCAGCTTGCCATCCTTGATGGTGGCGACGATCTTCTTGGCCAGGTCCTTGTCGATGCCTTCGCGGAACTTGGCTTCCTGCTTCTTTTCCTTGCCGGAGGCGTACGGGTCTTTGGTTTCCAGGCATTTCACGTCGATCTTGCGCTTGACCAGTGCCAGGCGCAGGATTTCCAGCATGGCTTCGAGCTGGAACTCTTCTTCGGCGGTGAGCATCACGGTCTGCTCTTTGTCCTTGAACTCGAAGGTGCCCTTGCCCTTGAGGTCGTAGCGGCGATCCAGGTCCTTGATGGCGTTGTCGACCGCGTTCTGCACTTCGTGCTTGTCCAGTTCCGATACCACGTCGAACGAAGGCATGGTTGTTCTCCCAAAATAAAAGCGCGCTCAGGCTGACGATGGAGCGCGCTGGGTTTGACGGTTAAAATGCGGGCTCATTATAACGGGTTGCGAAACGCATATGAGCAGCACCTGGCATATTCTCGGCGCCGGCAGCCTAGGCAGCCTGTGGGCCTGCCGCCTGGCGCGCGCAGGCAAGGCTGTGCGCCTGATCCTGCGGGACGGTCAACGGCTGCAGGCCTACCAGCAAGCCGGCGGCCTGACCTTGGTCGAACAGGACCAGCCCCACCACTACGCCATTCCTGCCGAAACCGCGCAGGCGCAAGGCCCCATCCACCGCCTGCTGGTGGCTTGCAAGGCCTACGATGCCGCCCCGGCCATTGCCGGTGTGGCACACCGGCTGGCCGAGGGTGCCGAAGTGGTGTTGCTGCAGAACGGCCTGGGCAGCCAGGACGACGTGACCGACCTGGTGCCCCATGCACGCAGCATCTTCGCGTCCAGTACCGAAGGGGCGTTCCGCGAAGGCGACTGGCAGGTACGCTTTGCCGGCCACGGTTTCAACTGGCTGGGTGACCCGCGCAACCCGACCATCCCCGCCTGGTTCGATGACCTGCATGACGCAGGCATCCCCGCTGAATGGACCGTGGACATCCTCACCCGTCTGTGGCGCAAACTGGCGCTCAACTGCGCCATCAACCCGCTGACCGTGCTATACGACTGCCAGAACGGTGGGCTGCTGGGGCACCTGGGCGAAGTTGACGCGTTGTGTACCGAACTGGCCGAATTGCTGCGCCGCTGCGGCCAACCGCAAGCAGCAGTCGAGCTGGATGAAGAAGTGCAACGGGTGATCCTCGCCACCGCAGCCAACTACTCTTCCATGTACCAGGACGTACGCGCTGGCCGACGCACCGAGGTACATTACCTGCTCGGCCATGCCTGCCGCGCAGCCGGGCGCCATGGCCTGCAATTGCCGCAGCTTGAACACTTGCGGCAGCGCCTGGTCGATAACTTGCGCACACGTGGCTTGCCCTGCGACTGATGCGGCCCTTCAACCGGATACGGACATTGCCTAGCCCATGACCTTGCGCCAACGCCTGGAAAACCTCCCGGTCGGGCAGAAGCTGCTGGCGGCCCTGCTGGTATTGCTGGTGACCATCCTGCTGGTGGCCAACCTCACCTTCATCAGTGCCGCCTACTGGATCACCCAGGAGAGCATGGCCCCGCAGGCGCTGCAGACTATCGGGCGGCTGGTGGCCAACCCGCAGCTTGCCGCCCGCGCGGGTGACAGCGCAGAAACCGCCAACGCCCTGCTCAAGGAGCTGGACAGCTACACGCCATTGCGTGCGGCCGCCGTCTACGGTGGCGATGGCCGCATGCTGGCGCAATTGCAGCATGGCGATCCGCTAACCCTGCCCAAGCGCTTTCGCAACATCGACGGCTGGCGCCTGATGGAGTTTCGCAGCACCCAGCTGATCCGCATCCCGCGCGACGCCAACCCGCCGGCGCACCTGCTGCTGGTGGCCAGCAGCGAGCTGCCCACCGCCTTCTACACCGGCACCCTCAGCGCCAGCCTGGGCATTCTGGTGTTCAGTATCCTGCTGTGGATCGTCATCGCCCGGCAGATAAAACGCCTGATCACCCAGCCGATCAACCAGCTTGAAGAGCTCAGCCGCCAGGTCACCCGCGAAGAAAGCTACGCCCTGCGCGCCCGGCGCGGCAACGACGATGAAATCGGCAGCCTGGCTGATGCCTTCAACACCATGCTGTCACGCATCGAAGCCCGCGAGCAGCAGCTCAAGCGCGCCCGCGACGAGTTCCAGGATGCCTATGACCAGGCCCAGGGCCTGGCCGAGGAAACCCGCCACACCAACCGCAAGCTGGAGCTGGAAGTACAGGTACGCAGCAAGATCGAGAAAAAGCTCACGGGTTTCCAGAACTACCTCAACAGCATCATCGACTCGATGCCCTCGGCGCTGATCGCCCTTGACGAACAGCTTTACGTGACCCAGTGGAACCACGAAGCCACGGTACTCTCCGGCACACCACTGGACGAAGCGCTGAACCAACCGGTATTCATCGCTTTCGAGCCGCTCAAGCCATTCCTTCCGCAACTGAAGGAAACGGTCGAGAAGCACCGGGTGGCAAAGATCGAGCGGGTCACCTGGCCCAAGGGCGACGACCTTCGCCACTACGCCCTGACCTTCTACCCGCTGACCGGCGGCGGCGGGCGCGGCGTGGTGATCCGCATCGACGACATCACCCAGCGGCTGTCGCTGGAGGAGATGATGGTGCAGTCGGAGAAAATGCTTTCAGTCGGTGGCCTGGCTGCCGGCATGGCCCACGAAATCAACAACCCACTGGGTGCCATCCTGCACAACGTGCAGAACATCCGCCGGCGCCTTTCACCAGAGCTGCCGCGCAACCAGGAACAGGCCGAAGAGCTGGGTATCGACCTGTCAACGGTCAACCGTTACCTGGCCAGCCGCGAAGTGCCGCAATTGCTGGACGGTATTCAGCAGGCCGGCGCGCGGGCTGCCAAGATCGTCACGCACATGCTCAGTTTCAGCCGCCGCAGCAACCGCCAGCTGGTGCCGTGCGAGCTGCCGGCCCTGATCGACCAGGCGGTGGAAATTGCCAGCAACGACTTCGACCTCACCATCGGTTTCGACTTCAAGGGCCAAGCCATCGTGCGCCAGTTCGACCCCACACTGGGCCCGGTGCCCTGCACGGCCAACGAACTGGAGCAGGTACTGCTCAACCTGCTGAAAAACGCAGCCCAGGCCATCCACCTGCGCCCTCAGCCGAGTGAACCCGGGCGTATAACCCTGCGCACGCGGCTGAACCCACCCTGGGCGGAAATTCAAGTCGAGGACAACGGCGTCGGTATGCCCGAAGCAGTGCGCAAGCGCACCTTCGAGCCGTTTTTCACCACCAAGGAAATTGGCCAGGGCACCGGGTTGGGCCTGTCGGTCTCGTACTTCATCATCACCAATAACCACAAGGGGCAGATGGAAGTGCAGTCCACGCCCGGCCAGGGCACCTGCTTTACCCTGCGCCTGCCCCTCGGCCAGCCGGCGGCGCCGGCCAATACGGAGAAGTGACATGGGCTACCGCCTGTCGAAGATCTACACCCGCACCGGCGACAAGGGCGAAACCGGCCTGGGCGACGGTCGCCGGGTACCCAAGGACCACCCGCGGATCGAGGCGATTGGCGAGGTGGACAGCCTGAACAGCCAGTTGGGCGTGCTACTGGCGGGGTTGGCCGAGCAAGGGCTGGATGAGGTGAGCACCGTGCTCGCGCCGTGTCAGCACCGCTTGTTCGACCTTGGGGGGGAGCTGGCAATGCCGAGTTACCAGGCGCTGAACCTGGCGGAGGTTGAGCGGCTGGAGGCGGCTATCGATGTGTGGAATGAAGAGCTGGGGCCGTTGAAGAACTTCATACTGCCCAGTGGTTCGGCGCTGGTGGCACAGGCGCATGTGTGCCGCTGTTTGGCGCGTAGCGCTGAACGGCGCTGTCAGCAGTTGAATGCAGTTGAGCCGTTGGAGGGGGTTGGGCTGGCGTATATCAACCGGCTTTCGGATCTGCTGTTTGTGGCGGCGCGGATCATTGGCCGGCGGCAGGGCATTGCAGAGGTGCTGTGGCAGCCTGCTGATAAGCCTCAAGGCTGATATTGCCGGGGCTGCTTTGCAGCCCCTCTCAAAGGCGACTCAGATTTCAGGCCAGAACGCTCGGATGCCGGCCACACCTTGTGCCCCGACATCCCAGGCCTGCTCGCGCTCACCCGGCCCTACCCCACCCAGCAGGTAGACCGGCTTGTTGAACCCGGCAATCAACCGCTGCGCATCATCCCACCCCAGCGGTACCGCCTCAGGGTGAGTCTGGGTCGCCTGCACCGGAGACAAGGTGACAAAGTCCACGCCCATCTGCTCCGCCAGCGCCAGTTCCTCAGCGCTGTGGCACGACGCTGCCAGCCAACGCTCCTTGGGGAACGGCCGGCCCTTGGCCGCGTACTTGCGCAACTGCGCCGCCGTCAGGTGCCAACCCGCCGAGGGGAAGTCACCCAGCCACTCCAGCGGCCCCTTGAGCATCAGCTGTGCCTTGCCCGCACACAGCCCGACCGCATCCACCGCCACATCGCGGTATTTGGGGTCGTACATGTCCGGGGCACGCAGCTGGATCAGCCGAATACCACTGGCCACCGCCTTCTGGATGCCCTTGAGCATCTGCGGCACTTCCAGGCCATCCGGGGTAATCAGGTATTGGTCCGGCAGGCGCGCAGCGGCAACGATCGGCTTGTTGGCCTCCGGGAATTCGTACTGCGGCAAGTCGCGCGGGGCCACCCATTCCAACGGCTGCCCCTCGGCGCCATGGGGTTCGCCGGTGAACGCGTCGACCTCGCGCACGTCCAGCAGCACCTGTTTGTCCGGGTAATCATGGCTGACCTTGATCAGCGCACGCGAACGGGTGACCTCGATGCCCAGTTCCTCGCGCAGCTCACGGGCCAGCGCCACTTCCACGCTTTCGCCCGCTTCTACCTTGCCACCGGGAAACTCCCACAGGCCGCCCTGGTGCTGGGTATCCGCCCGGCGTGCGATCAGAATACGGCCGTCATCGCCACGAATGACAGCAGCTACTACATGAATCCGTTTCACCCTTCACGCTCCGCCAGGCCAGCCTGCTGCCAAGCCTTGAAGGCTGGCCACTGATAAATGGTCTCGATGTAGGCGGCCGCCTCTGCTGGCACTGCCACGCGGTAGGTGCGCAGACGCACGGCCACCGGGGCGAAGAAGGCATCGGCCAGGCTCGGCTTGCCGAACAGGAACGGGCCGTTGTCCTTGGCCACCACGCGGCATTCGGACCACAGCGCGACGATACGGTCGATGTCGACTTGCACGTCCAGTGGCACTTCGTCCAAGGCACTGTCACGCGACAAGTCGAACGGCATGGCGCCGCGCAGGGCAAAGAAGCCGCTGTGCATCTGCGCGCAGGCAGAACGGGCCTGGGCACGGGCAGCGACATCGGCAGGCCAAAGCTGCGCGTCAGGGTGCTGTTCGTTGAGGTATTCGCCAATCGCCAGGGAGTCGGCGATCACACCGTGCTCGGTCTTGAGCAGCGGTACCTTGCCAGTGGCGGAGAATGCGAGGATGCGCTGACGGGTGTCAGGCTGGTTGAGTTTGATCAGGGTTTCTTCGTAGGGCACGCCAGCCAACTCGAGGGCCAGGGCGCCACGCAGCGACCAGGAGGAATACAGCTTGTCGCCGATGATCAGGTGATAGCTCATGGTTCGGCTCCATTGTTATGGAATTTTGGGGCTGCTTTTCAGCCCTTTCGCGGCACGAGGCCGCTCCTACAAAAGCGCGCGCGGTCCCTGTAGGAGCGGCCTCGTGCCGCGAAAGGGCCGCAACGCGGCCCCAATTGCATCAAGTACGGTATTCGGCGTTGATCTTCACGTATTCGTGGGACAGGTCGGTGGTCCAGATGGTTTCGCTGCACGCACCACGGCCCAGCTCGATACGAATGGTGATCTCTTCCTGGGCCATCACTGCAGAACCTTGCGCTTCGGTGTAGCTTGGGCTGCGGCCGCCTTGGCTGGCGATGCACACGCTGTCCAGGTACACGTCGATCAGGCTTACATCCAGCTCCGGCACGCCCGCACGGCCAACAGCCGCGAGGATACGGCCCCAGTTCGGGTCGGAGGCGAACAGTGCAGTCTTGATCAGCGGCGAGTGGGCCACGGCGTAGCCGACGTCCAGGCATTCCTGGTGATTGCCACCGCCGTTAACCTGTACGGTCACGAACTTGGTGGCACCTTCGCCGTCACGAACGATGGCCTGGGCCACTTCCATGCACACTTCGAACACCGCTTTTTTCAGCGCTTCGAACAGCGCGCCGCTGGCTTCGGTGACTTCCGGCAGGTTGGCCTTGCCGGTGGCGATCAGCATGCAGCAATCGTTGGTCGAGGTGTCGCCGTCGATGGTGATGCGGTTGAACGACTTGTTGGCGCCGTCCAGCATCAGGTCCTTGAGCACCGCCGGGGCAACCTTGGCGTCGGTGGCGATGTAGCCGAGCATGGTGGCCATGTTCGGGCGGATCATGCCTGCGCCTTTGCTGATGCCGGTGACGGTTACGGTTACGCCGTCGTGCTGGAACTGGCGGCTGGCGCCCTTGGGCAGGGTGTCGGTGGTCATGATGCCGGTAGCGGCTTCAGCCCAGTGGTTTTCCGACAGGTTGTCGAGGGCGGCCTGCAGTGCACCTTCGATCTTCTCGACCGGCAGTGGCTCACCGATCACGCCGGTGGAGAACGGCAGTACCGACTCGGCCGGCACGCCAGCCAATTCGGCCAGCTTGGCGCATGTACGCTCGGCAGCCACCAGGCCTGGCGCGCCGGTACCGGCGTTGGCATTACCGGTATTGGTCAGCAGGTAACGCACGGTGCCCTGTACACGCTGCTTGGACAGGATCACCGGCGCTGCGCAGAAGGCGTTGAGGGTGAACACGCCGGCCACGCTGGAGCCTTCGGCACAGCGCATCACTACCACGTCCTTGCGCCCAGGGCGCTTGATGCCGGCAGAAGCGATGCCGAGTTCAAAACCCGGAACCGGGTGCAGGGTGGGCAAAGGACCAAGACCAACAGCCATTAGAGCGCTCCTAGAAAACGGTGAATATGGAAAAAGGGGGCCGCAATGCGGCCCCCAGGGTTGTCACGATACAGCAATCAGGTCAGATCACTCGATCTGGCCATGGCAATGCTTGAACTTCTTGCCCGAACCACACCAGCACGGCTCGTTGCGGCCCAGCTTTTGGTCGTTGCGCACCGGCGCCGAGGCTACCGCCACTTCGGCACCTTCTTCGCTCAGTTGTTCGCTTTCCAGGCCCGGCGCAGCGGCATGCTGGAACTGCATGCGGCTGGCCAGTTCCTCGGCCTCGCGGCGCAGACGGGCTTCTTCCTCGGCCGGGTCTTCGCGGCGAACCTGAACGTGCGACAGCACGCGGATGGTGTCGCGCTTGATCGACTCGAGCAGCTCCTGGAACAGGGTGAACGACTCGCGCTTGTATTCCTGCTTCGGGTTCTTCTGCGCATAGCCACGCAGGTGAATACCGTGACGCAGGTGGTCCATGGTCGACAGGTGGTCTTTCCACAGGTCGTCCAGCACGCGCAGCAGGATCTGCTTCTCGAAGGTACGCAGGGCGTCGATACCGGCCTGGTCTTCCTTCTCGGTGTAGGCCGTGGTGATTTCGTTAAGCAGCTTCTCGCGCAGGGTCTCTTCGTAGAGGTGATCGTCCTCGTCGAGCCACTGCTGGATCGGCAACTTCATGGCGAAATCGCTGGCCAGCGACGCTTCCAGGCCGGCCACGTCCCACTGCTCGGGCAGCGACTGCGGCGGGATGTGCTGGCTGATGGTAGCGTCCAGCACTTCCTTGCGGAATTCGACGATGGTGTCGCCGATGTTTTCGGCGGCCAGCAGGCTGTTGCGCATGTGGTAGATCACCTTGCGCTGCTCGTTGGC
>CAACWQ010000181.1_pt1 | contig 9999 bp, 7 predicted proteins | sample 2275681 | NCBI WGS metagenome assembly CAACWQ01 (sample SAMEA5312463, study PRJEB27640) | indoor metagenome | biome: indoor environment; feature: controlled; material: polymer furnished wood metals | place: Austria | collected 2011-04-21
CCTTCTGCCTGCAGTTGAACAAAGCCGCGTTCATCCGCGTGTTCTCGATGTCTGAAGTGTTTCGGGATTTTGCCTTGCGTGGGGTCAGCAGCCTGCTCGACCAGGTCAACCAACAGGTACGCCAGCGCGCGGTGGAAACCCTCGGGACCCAGTACTCACTGAACACCCCGCTGGGTGAGCTGGCCATGCGTCACCCGGTGGTGTGCAGCGCCGATACACCGTTGCGCGATGCCGTGCGGCTAATGCACGAACAGCAGGTCGGCAGCATCGTGGTGATCGACCTGCAGCGCTACCCTGTCGGCATCTTCACCCTGCGCGATCTGCGCCAGGTGGTGGCGTCGATGGATGCGGACCTGGGCGCCCCCATCGAGCGGCACATGACCGCCAAGCCTTTCTACCTCAGCCCCCAGGCCAGCGCCTTCGACGCGGCCATGGCCATGACCGAACGGCATATCGCCCACGTGTGCCTGGTGGAAAACCGACGCCTGTGCGGGGTGGTTTCCGAGCGTGACCTGTTCTCACTGCAACGGGTCGACCTGGTGCACCTGGCGCGTACCATCCGCCATGCGCCTCGGCTGGACACCCTGGTATCGCTGCGCGGTGAAATCAGCCAGCTGGTCGAGCGCATGCTCGCCCACGGCGCATCGTCCACGCAGATCACCCAGATCATCACCTTGCTCAACGACCACACCGTGTGCCGGGTGATCGAGCTGGCACTGGCCGAGCGCGGCGACCCGGGCGTGCCATTCAGTTGGCTGTGTTTCGGCAGCGAAGGGCGACGCGAGCAGACCCTGCACACCGACCAGGACAACGGCATCCTCTTCGAGGCCGCCGACAGCGCCGAGGCCGACAGCATCCGTGCGCGCCTGCTGCCGCTGGCGCAGTACATCAACCAGTGCCTGGCACAGTGCGGCTTTACCCTGTGCAAGGGCAACATCATGGCCGGCAACCCTGAATTGTGCCTGTCGCGCAGCGAGTGGGCACGGCGCTTTGCCGGTTTTGTACGCGAAGCCAGCCCGGAGAACCTGCTGGGCTCCAGCATCTATTTCGACCTGCGCGTGGTGTGGGGCGACGAGCAAGGCTGCGAGCAGTTGCGCCAGCGCCTGCTGGAGCAAGTAGCCGACAACCGCCTCTTCCAGCGCATGCTGGCCGACAATGCCCTGCGCCAGCGCCCACCAGTGGGCCGCCTGCGCGAATTCGTGCTGACCCGCCAGGGCAACGACAAGGCCGCCACCCTCGACCTCAAGGTCCAGGGCCTGACGCCCTTCGTCGATGGCGCACGCTTGCTGGCCCTGGCCAATGGCATCGGCGCCTGCAATACCCTGGAGCGCCTGCGCCAACTGGTGGCCAATGGCGTGATCGAGCCACTGGACGGCGCTGCCTATGAAGAGGCTTATCACTTCATCCAGCAGACCCGCATGCAGCAGCATCAGCGCCAGACCCGCGACAACCTGCCGTACTCCAACCGGCTCGACCCGGACAGCCTCAACCACCTGGACCGGCGCATCCTGCGCGAATCCCTGCGCCAGGCCCAACGCCTGCAAAGCAGCCTGGCCTTGCGGTATCAGCTATGAGCCTGTTTGCCTGGCTGCGCCCCAGCGCGCCCGAGCTGGACGACGCCATGCGTCAGCGCCTGGCCCGGCTGCCCAAGCCCGCGCCGCTGGGTGTGTGCAGTTTGCGTGAGCAGCGCTGGGTAGTGCTGGATCTGGAAACCAGCGGGCTTAACACCAACCGTGATCAGGTATTGTCGATCGGGGCGGTGGCTATTGAGGACGGTGCCATCGACTTTGCGCAACAGTTCGAACGTACCCTGCACAGGCCTTTGCAGAAAACCAACGCCAGCGTGCTGATCCACGGCCTGGGTCCTAGTGCCTTGGCCGCCGGTTGCGACCCGGCCGAGGCCTTGCTGGATTTGCTCGATTTCATTGGTAGCAGCCCGGTACTGGCGTTTCATGCGCCATTCGACCAACGCATGCTGGCGCGGGCGCTGAAGGAAAGCCTGGGTTACCGCTTGCAGTCACCGTTCCTCGATGTGGCCGAACTGGCGCCGATGCTTAACCCCGACACCGTGCTGCGCGAGGCCGGGCTGGATGACTGGGTCGTGCGGTTTGGCTTGCAGGTGGAAGAACGCCACCATGCGAGTGCCGATGCTCAGGTTACGGCTGAACTGGCGCTGATTTTGTTCAGCCAGGCCCGGCGCCAGCAGCTGGACAGCCCGTTGCAGCTGGAGCAGCGGTTGCGTGGGTGGCGGCGGCGCAAGGTGCAAAGTCACGGGTTGTAGGGCGTTAGTAAGGCAGCGCCTGTGAAATCGAGCGCCGCGCGGGCGGCGCTCGATTTCACAGGCGCTGAAAACCTCAAGCCAGCCCCCTTAGCCTTTTCCATGATGGCAATCCGATAAGCGTCCATTGCACCCACCCCCTCCCCTCTGCAACAATCGCGAATAATTATCGTTAGTTAATGCATACGTTCCGGGGGGACGCTGCTTGTCTTCTGCACAGAGCCCACACGCCGATCTGGTCGGTGCGCTGTACCGCGACCATCGCGGCTGGCTGCTCGCCTGGCTGCAACGCAGCATGGCCTGCCGCCAACGTGCCGAAGACTTGAGCCAGGACACCTTCGTGCGCCTGCTCGGCCGCGAGCAGCTGGACACCCCCCGCGAACCCCGCGCTTTCATCGCCGCCGTGGCCAAGGGGCTGATGTTCGACCACTTCCGCCGTGCGGCGCTGGAACAGGCCTACCTGGCCGAGCTGGCGCTGATCCCGGAAGCCGAACAGCCCTCGCCCGAAGTGCAGCATCTGATCCTCGAAGACCTCATGGCCATCGACCGCCTGCTGGGCAAGCTGTCGAGCAAGGCCCGCGCGGCCTTCCTGCACAACCGTCTGGACGGTATGGCCCATGCCGAGATCGCCGAGCGCCTGGGCGTTTCGGTATCGCGGGTGCGCCAGTACATCGCCCAAGGCATGCGCCAGTGCTACGTGGCCCTGTACGGGGAGCCGACGTGAGCAACGCGCCGGTTTCGTCCCGGGTACTTGAAGCCGCCATCGCCTGGAAACTCAGCCTCGGCGACGCCAGCGGCACACCGGATGAACGCAACGAATTCACGCGATGGCATGCCGCCAGTGAAGAACACGCGCGGGCCTGGCGCCAGCTCGGCGCCATGGACCAACGCGTCAGCGCGGCGGCCGGCCCGGCACGCCAGGCCCTGCTGCAGTCGCGCGTCAGCCTGCGGCGCCGAATCGGCAAGGTTGGCGGCGGGCTGGCCGGGATGTTCCTGCTCGGTTCACTGCTGGCCTGGGTCGGCGCCCCGTCGCTGGCACCCAGCTACTGGCTGGCCGACCAGCGCACCGCGACTGGCGAGTTGCGTACCTTGCGCCTGCAAGACGGCACATTGCTGAGCCTGAACACCCACACCGCCGTGGATATCGACTACGCAGGCGAGCAACGGGTGATCGTGCTGCACCAAGGCGAAATTTCGGTCGAAACCGGCCACCAGGACCCGCGTCCGCTGCTGGTACGCACCGACGATGGTCGCCTGCGGCCACTGGGCACGCGCTTCCTGGTACGCCGCGAAGCCGACGGTACGCGCCTGGAAGTGCTGCAAGCCTCGGTTGCGGCCATGCCGCATAACAGTGGCGACGAGCAGGTGCTGCGTGAAGGCCAGCAAGTGTTGATGAACGCCAACGGCCTCGGCCAGATCGGCACGGTGCCCGCCGGTGCCGATGCCTGGACCCGGGGCATGCTGGTGGCCGACAACGTGCGCCTGGGCGACCTGCTGGCCACGCTTGGCCAGTTCCGCAGTGGCCACCTGGGGGTGGACGCCAAGGTCGCCGACCTGCGCGTGACCGGCAGCTTCCCACTGACCGACACCGACCTGGCGCTGGCATCACTGGTGCCGGCTTTGCCGGTGAAAATCGAGCGGCATACCCAGTGGTGGGTGAACGTGGTACCGAAGTAAGGCTGAAAGCCAAAAATACTGCTCAATAATTTTCAGATCAGCCCTGACACTTTTCAAATCTCGCTCGGCAAGGAAGCAGTTAGCACTTATCCGTCCAGGAGCCACTGCATGTCCCGTGCTGTTGATCGTATCTTGCGCCCTAGCGTGATGGCCCTTGCCATCGCCATAGCCGCGCCATTGGCCAGCCCTGTCTTGTGTGCCGCCGAGCAATCCGCTGCGCGCGCCTATGACCTGCCCAGCGCCCCGCTGGCCACCACCCTGAACAAGATCGCCAGCCAGGCCGGTATCGCCCTGGCCATCGACCCGGCGTTGGTCAACGGCCGCTCCTCGGCCCCGGTGACCGGCCAGTACGACGGCCTAGGTGCCCTGCAAGCCGCTTTGCGCGGCACTGGCCTGCAACTGCAACAAAGCAGCGTGGGCAGCTACAGCCTGGTGGCTACGCCGGAAGGGACACTGGCGTTACCAGAAACAGCGATCAACGCTACAGCCAATTATGAAAGCGCCTGGGGGGCGGTCGAGGGTTACACCGCAACCCGCACGGCAGCAGGCACCAAGACAGACACTGCCATCGCCGAACTACCCCGCTCGGTAACCGTGATCACCCGGCAGCAGATGGAAGATCGGCCAGTACTCAGCCTGAATGATGCCCTGCGTTATACGGCAGGCGTGCAGAGCAGCGGCTACGGCTCCGACTCGCGCAGCGACTGGTTGCTGGTACGTGGTTTTGTGCCCACCCAGTTCCTAGATGGCCTGCCATTACCCAAGGGGAACTATGCCACCCCCAAAATCGAGCCCTGGAACCTGGAGCGCATCGCCGTGCTGCGCGGCCCGGCTTCATCAGTGTACGGCCAGACCCCGCCAGGCGGGTTGCTGGACATGACCAGCCGTCGGCCGCAACTGGAAAGCAGCCATGAAATCGAAGCCCAGGTTGGCAGCAACAATCACAAGCAGATCAATTTTGACAGCACCGGCAAGCTCGACGATGCAGGCCAGTTCCTCTACCGGGTGAGCGGTACCGTGCGTGACAGCGGCTCGCCGATCGACCATATACCGGACAAGCGCTATAACATCGCGCCCAGCCTGACCTGGAACATCAACGACGACACCAAGCTGACCTTCATCTCCCAGTACACCCGCGATGATACGGGTGTTACTGGCCAGTTCTTGCCTCTGCAAGGCACCAAGCTGGACAGCCCGGCGGGCAAGATTTCTCACCACAAGAACCTGGGTGATCCGGATTGGGAGTCCTACGACCGCACCTACTACCACCTCGGCTATGCGTTCGAAACCCGCCTGAATGACACCTGGCAGTTCCGCCAGAACCTGCGCTATGCGCGCAACGAACTGGACTTCAAGGGCATTACCGCCGGCGGCTCGATCGGGCCAGCCGGACCGGACGAGGCCGTCAGCGCCGATGGCACCGTGCAACGTACTGCCGGTATCGTCGAAGAAGATATCTCCCAGTTCGCAGTGGATAACAACTTCCAGGCCGACTTCCAGACTGGCCAACTCTCCCATACCCTGCTGCTGGGCCTCGACCATCAGCGCTCGGACAGCAACGCTCGCTGGCGTTGGGGCTCGGCCGGTGTGCCATCAAGCAATATCCATAACCCGATATACGGCCAGGATTTCTCGAACGTTCAGTACTTCGACATGTACGACTACGATCAGAAAACCCAGCAGACCGGCCTGTACGCCCAAGACCAGATGGCCTTGGACAACTGGCGCCTGACCCTGGGTGGTCGTGAGGACTGGGTGCATACCGGCACCACCTTCCACAATCAGGGCGACGCCACCAATACCCAGCGCGACAAGAAGTTCAGTGGTAACGCAGCGCTCAGTTATGTGTTCGATAACGGGCTGACGCCATACATCTCCTATGCCGAGTCGTTCCAGGCCGCTACCGGGTCAACCGTCAATAGCACCGATGCATTCAAGCCGACCGAAGGCAAGCAGTACGAGCTGGGTATCAAATACCAACCGCCAGGCAGCAAAAGCCTGTTCACCGCAGCTGTATTCGACCTGACGCAGCAGAACATGTCGGTGACCGAGGGTGGCGTCACCCGCCAGGTTGGCGAAGTGCGCGTGAAAGGCCTTGAGCTTGAGGCTACTTCGGATGTGAGCGAAAACCTCAAGCTGGTGGGCTCCTACACCTACAACGACAGCGAAATCACCAAAGGCACCCGTGAAGAGAAAGGCAAGCGCATGGCGCAGGTTCCGCGTAACCAGGCCACTGCCTGGGCCGACTACACCTGGAACAGCGGGGCGCTGGACGGCTTTGGCGTAGGCATTGGCGTGCGCTATGTGGGCGACACCTACGGCAACACCACGAATACCGACTGGGGCCATGTGGGCTCGTACACTGTGTACGACGCCTCCGTACATTACGACCTGGGCCGCCTGAACAGCACACTCAAAGGTGTCACCGTGGCCGTAGATGCGAAAAACCTGTTCAACAAGGACTACCTGTCGACGTGCGACGGGTACTACTGCTACTACGGCGACGAACGCAACGTGGTCGCCAGCGTCAATTACAAGTTCTGAGTGAATGGGGGCCGCTTTGCGGCCCCCGTTCCAACAGACAACAAACGGTACCGTGATGAAAAGCCCAACCATCCGCCGCTGGTCCGTGATCCACACCTGGAGCAGCCTGGTCTGCACCCTGTTCCTGCTGTTGCTGGCAGTCACCGGTCTGCCGCTGATTTTCCACCACGAACTCGAACATCTGCTTGGCGACGCCCCGCAATTGCGTGAAATGCCCGCAGGTACCCCACACCTCGACCTGCAGCAGCTGGTACTGAAAGCGGAGCAGCACCGCCCCGGCGAGGTCATGCAATACTTCGGCTACGACAAAGACGAACCCAATGGCGTGGTCGCCATCACCGCCGCCACTGCTGGCACCGACCCCAACTTGTCGCACACCTTCATGCTCGACGCCCGCACCGGCGAAGCCGTGGCCATGCCGGCCGCCAATGGCGGTTTCATGATGGTGATGCTGCGCCTGCATGTGGACATGTTCGCCGGCCTGCCCGGCAAGCTGCTGCTGGCTTTCATGGGCGTACTGTTCATCCTCGCAATCGTCTCCGGCACCGTGCTCTATGCGCCGTTCATGCGCCGCCTGGACTTCGGCACGGTACGCCACGAAAAATCCCGTCGCCTGCGCTGGCTCGACCTGCATAACCTGATCGGCGTGGTAACCCTGGCCTGGGCACTCACGGTAGGCGTGACCGGCGTAATCAGCGCCCTGTCCGACCTTGTCATCGCCGCCTGGCGCAACGACAGCCTGGCTGCCATGATCGCGCCTTACCGCGACGCCCCGCCGCTCACCCAGCGCGCGCCAGCCACACGCCTGCTGGAGATTGCCGAACAGGCTGCCCCCGGCATGCGCCCGGACTTCATCGCCTTCCCCGGCACACGCTTTTCCAGCGAACACCACTATGCGGTGTTCATGAACGGTGCCACACTCCTGAGTTCACACCTGTTCACGCCGGTACTGATCGACGCCCGCACCTTGGCAGTTACAGCGGTCGGCGAGCGCCCCTGGTACATGGACGCCATGGGCCTGTCGCAACCCCTGCATTTCGGCGATTACGGCGGGCGCCCGATGCAACTCCTCTGGGCGGTGCTCGATGTGCTGACCATCATCGTGCTCGGCAGCGGCCTGTACCTGTGGTGGGGCAAGCAACGCAAACCCAAGGAGGCACGCGCATGAGCCATAAGTCGCAACCCGCCTCGCGCATTTTTGCCTGGCCGGCACTGATCGCCTTGCTGGGAGCCCTGGGGCTGTTCGCCGCCTTGCTGGGTGATGGTTGGTGGGATGGGCTGTCCTGGCTCGGGCTCGGCCTACCAGCATGGTTCTCGATACACGGCCTGTGGCGCCGCTGAGGTAGCCGGCTAACACCTCCGTCCTGGCGCCCGGGCGCAGCATGGTCCGCCTTCGCAACAGGAGCCGGACCATGACCACCCAGCCGCATTTTCACACGCTGGATAACCAGCTTGATGCACTGCTACCCCCCATTCATGGCGTCGAGCACAGCCTTGATCTGACGCTTGCCCAACTGTTCCCGGGCCTCTCCATCAGTGCGCGCACGCTGTTTTTCGGTACGCATCACCTATTGCAACTGGTGGGATTCCATCTGTTCGACGGTGGCACTTTTCGTCTGCCTGCGGGTAGCCGCATCAGGCATGTCGACTACCCGGCACTTAGCCTACCTCCCGATTTCAGCAGCCGTATCGGCAGCTTCTGCCAAACCATTCGTCAGCAACTGCACGCGAGCCAGGCAGCGTACTGGCTGGAGCGCAACAGCAAAGGGCTGACGCGCGCTGTCAGCCTGGCAGTGTTGTTCCGCGACCAGCTGGATGCGGAAATTCGCTTGCGCACTACCGATCAGACCCTGTCTGCAGCGCATGCCCAACTGCTCAGGACATGCCTGGAACTGCCACAACCTTGGCAGCGGCGGCACTTGCCCGTCACCGCACGCCCTCAGGTCTACCGCCTGTTGCTAACCAGCACTGACCCCAACTGGCGCAGCCATGTGCCGGGTTTTCTGGTGATTACCGAGCAGGGGGCTGAAGGACGTACGCTTGAGCACCCTGAACCGGTTGGCCGAGCACTATTGTGCAGTATCGCTCACGGCATCGAAGCCTTCGACAACCTGAACGATCTCCACAAGGAGGTATGCGAGCGCCTGGAAGATCCGCAGCAGAGCGAGCACCTGCTCAAGCTCATGATTACCCCTGCTGACCAGCAAAGCGCGCGTTGCGCGGCGCGTTTACGTTATGACTGGTATACCGAGGACGTGGCCGACTACCTGGCCTCTACCTTGCGTGACGCCCAATCAAGGCACTTGAGCCATGCCTGGCAACTTGCATGGAAGCAAGGCAAGCAGCGTGATATCGAGCAGCTGGACAACGCGCTTGCCCCAGCACTCGACATACGCAGAGCCGTCGGTAGCCGTGGCCCACTGGCCAACCGCTACGGCCTGCTGCTGGAGAAGCACATGCCCAATTGGCTGCGCACCGCATCGCAGCAAGGTGTCGCTCACATCATGCAGGCCATGCAAGAACAGGTGATGGCCATCGAAGCGGCCAGTGCGCCTGGCATTCTGACTTTGGAACAGTTCAGCCAGCAGCATTCGCTGCTGCAGTGGGTAAACGTGCGCCTGCGCGAGTACCTGCAACGTGACCCGGGCCTGGACTGCGATCCGCGTGATATCACCATCAGCGTCACCCTTGCCCGCCAGGTAGGGCCGATCGTGAACCCTCTCCCGCTGGGCAGCACAGTGGGCTACATTCCGGTGGTCAGCCGACAACAGGTGGGCGCTACCGTCGAACTGGTGAATCACACCTACCGCCTCGACGAACTGGCGCTGCTGAACATCAGTTGGTTCGATGTGGACTACTGGCTGACTGCCCGGGTCTATCTTCACGGTGATCAACCCTTGCCCGCGCTCACGCCATTGCGGGTAAAACAGATCGTACGGCGCCTGAATGCCGGCAGCGGTTACAAGGCTTACCTGCACACGCAATTGCTCGACTCGCCAGAGGGCCGATGGCGCCAGGCGGCATACACACAGGTCTACCGCGCCCGCCTGAATGCCGAAGCGGTAAAAGCGCGCTATGTAGGCCATTTTCTCGCCGACACTTTCGCGCAGGGGTATGGCTGGGCCAGCACGGTCATCCGCAACCCCGACAGCCATGCACGCCCACATTACAACGAGCAACAGGTGATCGTTCAGCAACTGCTCGTACACGGCGATACATTGATGGGGGTTTTGCTGCTCGTCTCGCCAGAGAACTCGAATCGAATCGTCGTTCATTGCCCTGACGTCCCGGACAGGCGCTATTGGCGTGAGTACCGCGACATCAAAGCGTTGATCCGGGCTATTCGCGGTGACCTGAGGTTGCAGGACTACCTGGTCCAGCGCCTGCCGCAGGCCAGCAGCAAAAAGCTCAAGGCGCGGTTGCTCAAGGGGCGGGTAGGTGGTGCATCCATTACACGGCAAACCATCACTGGCGATCTGTATCAGGCACTCTACCGGGCC
>CAACWQ010000546.1_pt1 | contig 9962 bp, 10 predicted proteins | sample 2275681 | NCBI WGS metagenome assembly CAACWQ01 (sample SAMEA5312463, study PRJEB27640) | indoor metagenome | biome: indoor environment; feature: controlled; material: polymer furnished wood metals | place: Austria | collected 2011-04-21
GGCTTCAACTGCGTCTTCGTGGTGCCATTGCCACTTCGATTTTCCTAAGTATTGCCCGAGGCGTGCTGCGTTCGACCGATAGGCTACCTGGAGAAGAGGGGTGCGCGCATTGCCTTCGGTAACTGCCAGCTGATGCTCCAACCAAGTCCAGTCAAGCGCACGAAGGTTGGGCTGCAGACTGAGCACGGCCAGTAGGTCATTGATGTGTTTTTCCGAGCCGAACCGGTAACGTAGCAACAGCTTACTGATTTCTCCAGGCGAGAGCGGCATGACCGCTTTCAGCATGTCGGTGTAGAACACCGGCAGTGCCGCATCAATGACCATCTCCGCTTGCCGGTAAGCAGAAAGCCCTGACATTTCCATGGTCAGTAAAAGGCTGTCGATTGCCATCTCGTCATTGTCTGTATAAGGTCTCTGGCCGCGAGCTTCAGACCGGGCCCGGCGAACGGCAGCTGCTGCGTAAGCGCTGTTCTCGGTGAACAACAGTCGCTCTCGTTGAAAGGCGGCCAGGGCCAGGTACAGTTGATCGGCCGGTCTGGCTGGCAAGGACGCGAGCTTTTCCCGCTGCTTGGCCACCAGTGCGTGCGGGGCGACGCGGGTCATCGCAGCCAGTGACCGCTCGAAAAAATGGTCGGTAGGGGTTGGCGCACGCTGGTTATCAAGCTCCAAGACCTCAATCGCTGCAAGACTGTCTGCTGCCTCGTCTTCAAATGCGGCTGGCACAGTGAAGGCGGGATCTGTCCAAAACAGCTGTGCGCGGTCGACACGCGTGCGCATGGGCAAGCTGTGATCCAGCAGCACCTGGGTGCTGTGTTGCCGCAGCAGCGGGTAAAAGCTTCGGCCCGGATCACGGAGGTAATCCTGTTCGTAATCGGCCTTGTCCAGTGATGGATTGCGCTGCGTGGCCAGGCGTTCATGCTGCTCAACACCCGACAACCAGAGCAATAACGCCGAACAGCGTGCGCCTAGTTGAGGGTTAATGCCTGGTTCGTAGCGCCAGTAGCAGATCCGGTCCGCCGCTGTCTTAAGCTCATTGGCTGTATTGAGAAAGTCGACGCCGTTGAGCAAACACAGCCACTTGAGTTCGTCCCAGATCTCACTGCGACCGCGGATCGCCAAGTTCAAGGCCGCGAGCTCAAATAGCGGGCGGGCATCAGTGAGCGGATAGCCTTCCAGCAACAGGGGAATCATGCTGAGGTGGTGTATGGCGGCCTGCGAAACCAGGGTAATGGATAAACCGAGAACCTTCAGCGGACCATCGATATCGACGCCCACCCTGTCCATGACACGTTTAGCTCGCGCGTCATCAGACTGTACGTGGCGTCGCTGTTCAGATTCAACGTCCCGCGATACTTGGCTAAGCCACGACTGGACGCGGCCCAGAATGGCAGCGCGGAGGGTCATGTCAGATCTTGACGTTGACCGCAGTGCTTCGACAGCCCACAAGCGTGCGGTCCGCTGTCCTGCCTCGCCTGGCCTTTCTATCGTACCCAGTAACGAATCCACCAAAGGCCCGGCGATGCGACGCAACTCGCTCGCATGCTGACTGGGTAGGTTTTGAGAGGACAACCATTCTGAAACTAACGCGGTAGATACCTTGACCGCCGTCGGCTGATCACGTTCGACCATAATGGAAACTGCGGCACGTAGAATCTCTGAGCGCTGATCCAATCCTGCGATGGGGTCGAGCCAAGTATAAGCTTCGTGCAAAATCCCTTCTTGACCAATCTCACCACATTCGTCGAGATGGTGTAGAAGCGCCATACCCAACGCATGTTGTACCAGCGGACCTGTGAGCTTCACCGCTGTCAGGGAAGATTCGACAAAGCGTGAGTCGAGGATATCACTCATGCGCTGGGCCACCTCGGACGGGCTAAGATCTGCGCGTCCCGTGCTGCAGGCCAAATCATTCAAGGTGTAGAGGCGAGGTGCTGTACGCTGCTGTTCGGCAACCGTTTGCAGCCACTGACGCCACTCCATCTCATTGAAGGACCGTCCCGCGCGATGACCAAAGCTGTCGCGCCCATACTCCCAGAGCAGCCGATGCACGGTCACCTGCCCAACATCGATCAAGCGCTCACCGAAACGAACCACTAGGCTAAATAACCGCGGCGTTTGCGCAAGTGGAACCAAATCCTCATGAAGAGCATCTCGATTTAGCCCCTCCGCAGCCAGGCGTTGATCCAATTCGCCGCCAGTTACGCCATCGTAGACGCCAACCTCGATGCGTTGTGGGGCAGACACCAGCGCACGCAGCCGATTAAGGGTCTGCTCATAATGATGCTGACGGGTTGTCAGCACTACTCGGACTCGCCCAGCGAACGTGGGAGTCTGCAGCAACGCGAGGAGGGCAGCCCATTTCACTGCTGGCTCCTGGTTGATGCCATCGAAGAAAACCAGCAGCGCCGGTTCATGCTCGGTCGGAAGTTCCAGCAGCCGGTCTATCCGCCGGTGCCAATGCTCGCGGTCGCGGGTCTGTGTGACCTCGAACATCCGTTCTGCCAGAAGACGTTTGATTGCCGTTTCAGAAATTTCATTAAACCCGGACATGGCGTTAGAAGGAATTACCAGGACCATTGGCAACGCTTCTGACTCACTGACGAGCCAGTCCAGCACCGCCCAGGTTTTACCATTGCCCTCGAGCCCCAATACAACCCCAGGTGCGTTGGTGGCGTTAGGATTTCGCCACCATTGGCCAAGGGCACTATGGCTTGCATGCCGGCGAATGGTGGTGAGACTGGCGCCGCCCGCCGCATTCTGGCCCAGGGCTGCGATGGACACGGATGGAGAGTTCCAAAGCGCGCGTAACTTTTCAATGGCGAGGTGGCGCAATCGCTCATAGCCCGCACCCCATTGCGAGAGTTCACGTTTGAGTCGTGATAGCGTGACTGCAGCATCTCTCTGAAGCGTGGTCGCCAATACTGCAGCCGTGTCGCCGGCGTACCTGCGCACCACTTCAGGGGCGGCACTGCACAATGCGGCCAGAGCTGGGAAGCCATCGGCCTTCCAGTCGATAACAATGATCGGCACCCCGAGCTCGTCCGCTAAACCTGCAAGCTTCAGCTCTAATTGTTCAGACGCTTCGCGGGTGGCCGCGAGGATCCAGCTTTCCAGCGCAGCGTCCGTAGCCAACGCCTCCAGCACCTCACCGAGCAGTTCGCGCTCACTAAGCGGGGTGTTATCACCGTAACGCTTGCATTCGATACGCAAACGACGGTTCTGCCGACCCGAGGTTCCGGCGTCACCGCCGTGTTGAAAGCCGGTTCTTGCTACGGCAATACCGATATCTAGAAACTCACTCAGCAGTGAGGCGACCATGCGCTCAAATTGCCCAGGTGTCAGTTCACTTTGCAGAATCGTGCGCAGCTCGGCGAGATGACCTTGTGGGGTAGCGGGGCGCGCAGACATTATGGGGATAGCCTTGTTAAGGGGACTGGAAGCCTTGAGGGCATGGCCACTCATGGCATTTCCTCAGCTTATTACCAATGGCCATCACTTGGCCAGCAAGGTGTCGACTCTCTGGCACTTGCCGCGCTCGTAGGGAGGTGGTGGCACACGCTGGCGGGAATCATTTCCACTTCCGCTATGAGCGAACAAAAATTGGCTGCAAGCGCCTCGACAAGCAGGATCTGCAGGTTGCAGCTTGCTGATGGGCCAACCGGGTACTGCTGGTTATCATGGCGAATGCCTTCAACGACAACTAGAACATCCAAACATGCCAGCATCGATATCATACGCAACGCCACATCCAGCACTCTCGCACCTCTCGATCGATCAAATTTGCGAGATGCACGCCCTTTTCATGAAGGGCGCCACCGTGAGGAGCCTGTTGGCTGAGTACGGAATTGAAACCACGCAAAAGCAGCTTCAGCCGCTGCTACCTCTGCGGATCTTGAATGACCAACCATGCCCGGGTTGCGGTGCGCCGTTGCAGCAGAAATGGGCAACAAAGACATACGGTTTACCTCCGGCATCTGCAAGCCCTGTGGCCATCAGCAGCTCAGTGTTTGCACCTGTCGGTACTGCCTGCGCAAGCGACTCAAGCGTGCAAACCGAGAGTGGTCTGATAAGCGGGTGCCGTTCTCACAGCTTTGCCTCAAACACAAAATACTGCTTATGTCACTGCTGTTGAACCAGCAGGACGACATTGCGGGCGTGCGTGAAGCCAACTCGATCGGTCCTTTTGCGCCAGGCTTCTGCAGCACCGAGGGTTTCATCGGTGAGTTGTGGAATGCGGGAGCCATTGTGCTGACCCGCGCCCCCGAATGGGTAACCTCGAACTATCGCTCGGAATGGATGTATGTGCCAGAAGCGTACGGTTGGTCGAGTAATGTCAGCGCGAACACCGAAGAAGAAAAAGCGCTGACCGCCTGCGCAGAGACTCCGATACCCATCTGCAGCCTTCTGATGAACCGGAGCTGATTGCCCTCATCAGGGAATTGGCAGAACACGCTGGCTTTGCCTACCTGGAACAGCACATGGGTAAAGAGAAGCTCGAGATCAGCTCTGCGGCGGCCACGCGTAAGGTGTTGCGTTGCATGATCGAAACATTACCTTTGGCAGATATTTGCGCCATAGGGTGGCAGGCTGCCAAAAACTGCGGCAGAGCCTACACCAATAAGGTTGCTACTAGCCGAAAACATGCTGCCAACATGCTGCCCGGGCAAATGACTCGCGTTGCCGAGTCCCGAGCACTGAAATCCGACACCTGGAAAGTCGACCGAGCATTCAACCGTGTTTCTCGTATCGAGCGTGTGCTCCATGATGAACTCTTCGGCGGCCAGGACACCTTTTTCAACTGGCCGCTGGATCGCTACTGCGAAGAAGTCGTCTTGCCTCGACTGCAGAGTGGGCGGAAAGTCACACCCAGTAGAGTTCCGTCACAGACTTGCTCGCCTGTTACCGTACTGAAGGGGTGATAGTTTTTCGCGGCAATACGCTAAGGCTGGTGAAGCTACTCAAACTGCCAGCAGGTATTCGTTTCGATCAGTCAGAACTAGCAATCGCAGCCGCCATAGGTGACCAAGGGCTTGTGCTGACCAGTCCTTTCGCTTAGCGTGTCCATACAGAGATACGGGAGTTGGAGTCATCCATGTCTGTCGCTGAGTCTATTGCTAAACGGGTCAAGCGCATGAGCAGAGGCAGACCTTTTACCAAAGCTCTTTTTGCAGAGGAGGGGTCTCGCACTTCGGTTAATAAAGCACTGTCTCGAATGGCGCGCAGCGGCTTATTAGAACGCGTGGCTCGCGGCATTTACATGCGACCTAAGATAAGTGAGTACACTGGCAGGAAAGTTCGAGCTAATCCGATAACGGTCATGGAAACGGTTGTAAAGGCTAGCGGCGAGACAATTCAGATTCATGGCGTGGAAGCTGTACGAAGACTGGGACTTAGCACTCAGATGCAGGTTCTACCAACTTACTACACCAGCGGGTCGACACGAGAAATCAAGATGGGTAACGCGGTAGTTCGGCTGCGTCATTCGTCGTGGCAACGCCTCCAGCAAGCTGGGACCCAAGCGGGTTTAGCCTTGACTGCGCTGTTTTATCTTGGGAAAGAAGGAGTGACTGACCAAGTCACCGGTAAGATCCTTTGCTTGCTTAGCGCTGAGGAATACAGCAAGCTCATGGCCTGCAAGATGCCCAAGTGGATGCGTAAGGTATTGGCAGGATTTTCACGGGAATAATCAGCCACTAAAGCGGTCACAGCGTTTCAGTGCATTTACCAGGCTTTGCTCACCGCATTTTTCTGTGGGTCCTGCCAATAATCCTACTGGTTCGACATCCCGACCAGCAGCTACTGCTTTCGAAAGAAATCTTCCACTACGGCACGCATAGGATTCAGATTCTAAGATGGATTTGGCCTCTTGAATAAATTGCGCTTGGAGCTTCCATTTCGAGGTTTTGATCTTACGCCGCCCTTTCATAATATCTATCTCATCGCGGATCCCGACACAGGTTCCACAAATTCATGGAACACTCTCTGTCCTGCTTATCTCGTCTCCAAGGACCGACTAGCGCTGGAGGTCACGCTCAGCCGAAAACAGAATGTTGTAGGGGGCCAAATTCTTATCAAGATCGTCTCTCAGCGAGTAAATGGTCCCGCTTGCCACTTGATATACGAGAACGTTTGATCCGTCCTGGGGATCGGCCGCGATCCCTGCCATCGTCAGTGGCTCCATTAGCCAGGTTGATTGCTTATTGACGTGGGGAGGGGTTACCAACTGAACTTGTTCAACCCACACTTGATCCGACTGCGCATCGATGAAGTGCTTGAGTTCATGTGCATGGTACATCATCAGCATGCTTGCAAAATTTTCGCGCCCCGATTTATGCACAATCTGCATATAAAACCACGGCATTATCAGTTCCTGCTCAACGAAGCTCCACACCCTCTGCCCGGCGGGTGACGCGGGCTCGTCTGGCAGGTCGAACGCAATTTCCGCTCGCGGATAGGTAGTGAACATGGCAATCCCCCTAAAATGAACACTATAGATTGTAGCCCTATAGGATGCGATAGCGCTTCATCGTTCCTTTTGCGGGAACGTAAATTTGGAACTCAGTATCGCGTTCGGCCTTGCGCTCAAAAAGGTTCGAAACAGTAGAAATCTCACGCAAGAGGATTTCTCTACCGTGAGCAGCCGCACGTATCTCAGCTCGCTGGAACGAGGCCTGAAAAGCCCTACGCTGGAGAAAATCAATCAGCTAGCAGGAACGCTCGACGTACACCCGCTCACCATCCTCGTAGCCACATACGTCGCGCGGGATGCCGACCTGGACGTTGAGGGTCTTTTTCAGACAATCAAAGATGAATTGGCCGAGATGAGCTCTTTCCAGGACCTCGTTCAATGATGCGCTAGCGCCTATCGCTGAACCTTGGATGAGTGAGCCATGCTATCGCTAGGCATGGCGTTCTTTGAGGGTTCGGCGTGAGCAAAGGGGCAGGGCAGTAGTACATCTTTGGTTACCACCAGAGTGAGAGGCATAAGATTTCCCGGATGTGTGCCGGGATACACTGTTGACGAGCCTTGCCTGTTCCACCGGGAATGGTGTCACTTGGTACTAAGAAAACCGCCTGGGTGTCTGCAGGTTTATCAAGCCATTCCTCGGCTAGCTACTGACTGCCAAGGATGGCATTTGCGTGTTAGAGAACCTTAGCGAGCTCGAAGGCCAGAGCACACTTTTCCGCAGTCGCGAGCAGATTACGAACAATTTCGTCGGAGCTGTGTTTGTAGTGCTTAGCGATGCAGACTGGCTCGAACCAATTCCAAGGGCAGGGTGGAGACATGGCAGACGCCAAAATCAAAAAGGTTAATTCTGACCAGGTATTACACGCAGTCTCCGAGCTAAAAAAGCAAGGGCTTGCGGTATCAGTTAGAGCTGTACGTGCGCAAATCGGCAGCGGTTCACTGACAACGATTTCTAGGCTGCTCAAGGATATTTCTTCTGCGCAAAAGCCTGATACATCCCCAGAGGAACGGCTTAGACAATTTCCCGATCGAGTCAGAGATTTGTGTCAGTCGACAGTCGTTGCAATGGCTGAGGCCGCAAGGGCCGTAACCGCCCAGGAGCGGCGTAAGCTTCAAGTGTTGGAGGATCGGCTTCAATCCCGGTGGGCTGCAAATGTCAAAGACAAAATCAGGGCTTTGAGAAGATTAGAGGTTGAGAGTAAAAGCAACGAGGAATTGCGAGCCGAGCTCAAACGGGCGAACGAAAAAATCTGGAGTGATCAAGAACTCATTAACAAGCTAACTGCGCGTGTAGCAAAAGCTGAATCTGAAAACGAACAGCTGCGGGAGCTCAAAATGAAGCTGGAGGAACGCAGAGACAACCTTGAAAGGCAATTCGAACACTTCGAGCAACATGCTCTGCAGCAGCGGCGCGCAGAAAGCCAAATGCATCTCCTTAAGGTCACAAAGCTCGAGCAGGACTTGGCGTACAGTCAGGCTCGTGTGATGGATTTATCGTTGCAGATCGTAGAAGCGTCGAAGCGTGATAGGTAGGTGCGAGGCCCGCTGGAAGGAAACATCCAAAAGGGGGCAGAAAACCTGCATTTGGATGTTTAGTACCCCAAAATTTGGATGATTACTTCCGGGTACTAACGGGCACAGTATGAACATCTCTGACAGAGACAGAGCACATGATTTAACATAATATGCATTATGAGTCACTCCGTGTGTAGATGCCGGGCCGTGGGTTGGGCAGATTGAAGCCAGAGCCCTGTTGCAAGGCCCTGGCTAGTTCTGAATTCTCAGTACGAGTCAGGCCTGAGCACGTGAGGCTCAAGCTTTGTCAGAACCAATGCCTTCTGCGTCAGGACAGCTTCGCGGAACGTGACATCCCAGCTTTTAGCAACCCGGACATAGCCTTCAGCGATCAACCAGTGAACGCACTGGCCGAAAAAGATTTCCTCTGCACTCGGATCAACCATTTGCGAAATGCCTGTTGGCAATGTTGTCCAGCCGCCGACGACCTCGAAGCCTACTGACGAAGCATCAATATCGGCAGCATTCGGGAATTTATTGGCCAAATGAGCAAAGACTTTGCCTACCACCAGGTTGAAATCTTTAACCTGCGTTAACTCCATAACTCTCTCCATGAATGGTCGTTGAGCTTCCGGGGATAGCCAGAAGCCAGCATCATTATGCCTCAGGTAAAGGAGCGATCAGGTGATGGCGACGCCACGCTAACGAAAGCTCAACGCTCCTCGCAGAGCTGGGCCGAAAGGTCATCGGCTTCACTCAATAGAAAACACATGCAGAACGTGCTCAGCCAGGTCGTCATAACGGAAGTCAGTGTTGCTCTAGAGAGAGGTGGCACATAGAAATTGGACTATTCCTAGCCAAGCAAATGAGCTACCCTGCCATTACAATATGCAATAAAAGAATAACTACGCTAAATATTCATTTAGTGTAGTTATAGTTGTGGTTTGTCAAGAAAGTAACCTTTGCACTTCCCTCAATATCCGATAACTCCCAGCCCCGGATATTGCAAGCCCCCTACGCCGGTAATGAAGCCACATTCAACTCCTACCGCACGCAGGTCGAGCGTTTGCTGCTCTGGTCAAGGCGTCTATAAGCAGCGCAACACCCAAGAAGTGGACGGCCGCGCCCTCACCCACCTGCAATGGGACTATGTGATCGAGACGGCGGAAGCGTTGGCCGAGGAAGATCTGGTGCCCGGTCGTCGGATTGGCGACAGTGGCGAGGTTCAGACATGACGGTAAAGGGGCAAGCCCTTCGGTCAAACGTCAAGAGCACCGCTGTGCAAGGCATTCAGCATGCGCGCGGCGTCAGCTCCTCCCTCGTCCAGCAGGCATAGCGGAATTCCGTTCAAGGTGGGTTGCGAATCGGCCAGCCCCTCGCCTATCAAGGCCAGCGGGCACGCAATTTCCATCTGCAACGACCGCAAGCGCTTAGCCAAGGTTGGGCTCACCGGCGCCTTGACTTTTATCACCAGTGCCGCAGGCTGCATGGCCGCACACACGATGGGGAGCTCTTCAAGTGGCTGCCCGCAACCGAGCACGTCGATACGCTGTAGCTCGCTGCTCAAGAGTAGCCCGGCGCACAACACACTGAGTTCGGCTTGCCCCTCGCTACCGGCTAGCAAAACCTGCGGCGCATCGACCTGGTTCACCTGCAGACGCAACAGCAAGCGGGCGCGCAGGAACGTGTCGAGAAACACCCACTGGCTACGCTGGCCTGGCGCTTTGCCTGAAGCCAGGTCATGCCAAACCGGCATCAGCACTTCACGCAGCACGGTGGCCTTCGGCAAGAGAGTGAACAACTGACCATGGATCCCCTCCAGTGCCGGCCCATCGAATGCCTTGGTTGCGCGCACCACGGCCGCGCGCCAATCGTCAAAGGCCGAATGCTGCTGCGCAGACGCCTCAGACTGCGCCGCGAGCAGATCGCCGACCTTGCTGACGGACAGGCCGTTTGCCGTCCAGCGCAAGATGTCGCG
>CAACWQ010000313.1_pt1 | contig 9958 bp, 4 predicted proteins | sample 2275681 | NCBI WGS metagenome assembly CAACWQ01 (sample SAMEA5312463, study PRJEB27640) | indoor metagenome | biome: indoor environment; feature: controlled; material: polymer furnished wood metals | place: Austria | collected 2011-04-21
CGATCGACCACCAGCGGGTTGGGGCGCAGGGTGGCAGTGCGGCCTTCCCAGGTGGACCAGGCCTTGGCGGCGTGCATCTGGGCAATCTGGTCATTGCCGGTCAGGCGCTTGTGGAAGGCCTTGACCAGGTCGCCGCGCTCATCCGGCGGAATTGGCGCGATGTAGTCCTGCCAGTAGTCCGGGAACATTCGGCTGGCGCCTTCCTGGTAGAACCACTCGATCTCCTGCGGCCGGCACAGGAAGATGCCGCGCAGGATCAAGCCATGCACGCGCTCGGGGTGGGTCTGGGCATAGGCCAGGGCCAGGGTGGAGCCCCAGGAACCGCCGAACAGCACCCACTTGTCGATACCCAGGTGCTCACGAATGCGCTCCAGGTCCTCGACCAGGTGCCAGGTGGTGTTGTTCTCCAGGCTGGCGTGTGGCGTGGAGCGGCCACAGCCGCGCTGGTCGAAGGTGATGATGCGGTACAGCGTGGGGTCGAAGTAGCAACGGCTCTGGGCGTCGCAACCGGCGCCCGGGCCACCGTGGATGAACACCACCGGCAGACCTTCTGGCGAGCCGCTTTCGTCGACATACAGCACATGCGGCGCTTCCACGGCCAGATCGTGCCGGGCGTAGGGTTTGATCTGCGGGTACAGGGTCTGCATTGCGCACTCCGTGTGAGGATTATTCGGCCGTGGGCCATCATAAACCTGAATTGCACTTTCAGCACCGTCCTCGCTGATACGGCCAACCTTGCGGACACATATATCTACCCCCAGCCGGCCAAGCGGCCCAGCGATAGTCCCTTGCCTCCTATCCTGCAAGGGCTCCGTCCATGCCAACACCACTCACTGCACCGCCCAGCATTCATTACACCACCATCGAACGCAGGCTCCCTGCCTGGCTCAGGCAAGCCCCTGCTGAAACCCATCGTGCGATGCGCAACTGGCAGCAGGCACCCGCCTGGCTGGCAACAGCCATCGCGCAACACCCGGAAATTGCCCGTGCATGGCAGGCGGAACATGCCCGCCACCGTGAACACCAGGCCCAGGTGCAGAAACTGTTCGAGCAACTCCCCGACCTGGAAACCTACGCTGCCCAAGCCTTGACCGACGCCATCAGGCAGCGATTCGGGCTGGACCTTGATGTTCGCAACACATACCTGGTCGATGCCCGCCTGATCGACACTGCCCACGCAAGCGACGCTCGCCAGGCGATCAACCAGGCCACCCGCTCGCTGCTGCACAGTGCCTTGCAGAACTTCGACCCGGCCGCCTGTGCAGAGCACGGCATGGATGCGCCCAATGCCCTGCTGAAGAAATCCGTCATTCTCGACCACCGGCGCTTCATGGGCACCGTCCCGATCACCAATGCGGTAGGGCTAGGCGCCGAAGACTTCGCCGACCTGTGCCGTACCCTGAACATCGGCGGTAAATACCATGCGCTGGTGCATGCCATCTATTACCCTGCGGCCACAGCACTGCTCAGCGCCGATGAAGCTGCCCTGGCCGTTTATGAGACCCTGGGGCGGGCCGAAGTCTCGGCCTACAAGCAGTCCCTGCATTTCGCCCGTTTGAAAGGCGACATCAGCGAGGCGCTTTACACCGCGGCCCTTGCCACGCCGCTCGATCAAGCCCCACAGGCCCGCTCGCCCGTGACGTTCAGCCTGCTTAACCTGTGGGAGGCCGAGCTGACTGGCGTTGCGCTCATCAGCCTGCAAACTGCAGGGCACTCGGCCATGGCCCTGTACATCCCCGAGGACAGCACGACACCGCTAAAAGAGTTCGCCACCTGGGAAGCCTTGCAGGACGCGTTGCGCGACAGGCTCCACGCCAACCTCCATTACCTGGACAAGCACCTCGCCGACCGCGACAAAGCGCCGATACTTGCCCGCCTAAAGGAACGGCTCACACCGCTCGGCTGGAGCACGCGCGGCTTGCATGAGCCGGTCCCGGACCCACATGCCACCCTGCGCCCGGTCCCACAGCCCTTCACCCATGCCTTCCAGGGCGTGATGGCGTTCCAGAAAGCCCAACGCCACGAGAAGGATGTGCTGTACCACGCCATACCGACCGAAATCGTCGACCGGCGTACTGCCCAGGCGCACCGGGACCTGATCGCCGGCCGCGTGCTGACGGCGCTGAACATCGCCGGGTTCTTCGTGCCTGGGCTGGGTGAGCTGATGCTCGCCGTGTGTGTGGTCCAACTGGCCCATGAGGTGTATGAGGGCATCGAAGCGTGGGAAAACGATGAGCGCGATACCGCTTACGGGTACATGATCGATGTGATTGAAAACGTGGCGGTAATGGCCGCCCTTAGCGCAGCGGCCAAGGTGCTGAAAGGTGCCAGAAGCGGCGAAGCGGGCGGTGCCGAGGCAGGGCCAGGGGTGAAGGAGCCCGAAATCGAAGCGCCCGAGGTAGAGCGGATTCCGGTGGAAACCCCCTCCTTCATTGAGGAGCTGGACGACATCGAGACACCGGATGGCCAACGGCGCCTGTGGAAGCCAGACCTTACGCCGTACCACAACCCCCAAGTGCTACCCGACGACCTGATGCCGGACGAACACGGCCTGCTGCACCACCAGGGCAAACGCTGGCTGGTGCTGAACGGCAACCGGTACCTCGTCGAGCAGGCGCCAGCGACAGGTGAGTACCGCCTGCAACACCCGGAAAACCCTCGCCGCTACCGGCCACCCGTACGGCACAACGGTGCCGGGGCCTGGGTGCAGATTACGGACAAGCCACTGAGCTGGTCGGGAATGGCACTGTTGCGCCGCATCGGTCACTTGAATGCGCATTTCGACGACCCGACGCTGCAGCGCATTGTCGCCGTCAGCGACACCCACGAAGACGTGCTGCGCAGGGCATTGGCGGAAAACCAGCGGCTACCGGCCTTGTTGGAAGACACGATGCAACGCTTCAAGCTGGACGAAACGGTCAGCCAACTGCCCGATGCCAGTACCTGGCAAGCCGAGTTTGCCAGGGCCTATGCCCGCCTTCCTGTCAGCCCGGCGCCGGGTGCCGCCGCCCTCCAGCGGGCGTACCCTGCCCTACCGGCCGCGGTCATCGATGAACTGGCACGCAGCGCCAGCACCCACGAACTGCACATGCTCGACACCGGCAAGGTGCCCTTGCGCCTTGGCGAGGAGATCCGCATTTACCAGCAACACATCCGCCTGGCCCGCGCGTATGAAGGGTTGTACCTGTCCTGTGTGCCAAGCTGGGACAGCGACCGCCTGATCATGCATACGCTCCAGCACCTCCCCGGCTGGCCCGCCGAGACAAAACTGCAAGTGTTCCAACGCATGTCCTGGCCGGCCCAGGAGCATGCCATCGGCCCGCCGGACGCGCGCCCGTACACAACCATCACCCATGCCAGGGCTGGGTATATCGTCCACGATGAGCGCCAGCTGAGCACGGTAGTGACTGCCTACCCAAACCTTTTTGCCGCGCTGCATGAGGCGCTGCCAGCAGCCATGGCACAGCTGGGTGCCACCGATCAGCAGGCGTTGCAGCGCCTGGTACAAGCAAGCCCCCTGCTGCCCCGCCCGGCCTTGAGGGTGGTGCTGGGTATGCAACCCGTACGTCCTGGCTACCGTTCGCCCATGCGCCTGGCCGATGGCCGCCTGGGTTACCCACTCAGTGGTGGAAGCGAAGCTGCGCAAGGCGTAACCCACCAACAGTTGAAGGACGCAGTAGAAGCAATAGGTCTGCCAGCGCGTACGGGACGGTCGACGGATCAGGTACTCCTGGCACTCGCCAGCCCCGGGCGCACCCGCTTGCAGATTTTCGAACATTTGCAAATGTTGCTGGAACAGCGCAATGAGCTGCAAAGCAGACTGGCGGACTGGAGCGAAGCCATCACGCCAGCGACAGAGCAGGCTGCACTCGACTATGAAGGCTTGGGCGACGCAATATTGCAGCATTGGTATGACACCGCTCTGGAAGATACTCAGCACTCGGCGGAGCTACAGATAACGCGCGTCCCCCTGGCCGACGTTCCGATGAATCTGCCTGATTTTTTCGGTTCGCGCGTTCGCTCCCTGAGATTGCTCGACTTACCCTCTCAAGCCCTTGCAGGCTGGGCCCAGAACGAGCGCTTGCTGCAACGCCTGCTCAGGCAGGTACCGCAGCTGGAATCGCTGGAGGTCAGCAGGCCTTATGACCCCAGAGCAACACCTTCGCCCTTCCTTTTCAGCGTCCCCACCATCACTGAGAACGCGCCCGAACTGCAAAGGCTGGTGCTGACCAACCAGAACATCGCACTCTCCGAAAACGACCTGAACCTGTTGGCCAGCCTTCGCCGACTGAGGCACCTGGACCTGAGTGGCAACCGGCTGGCACAACACAACAGCCCAAGTTTCCACGAACTGACTCTGGACTACCTTGGGCTGGACCGCATGCAGCTGGCTCAATGGCCTATCGGGATTGGCAGCGATGCCTTGGGCCGTATAGCCCGCCTGTCGTTGCGCAACAATAACCTCAGGTCGCTACCCACGTTCTTGCTCAATGACACAGACGGATTGCCCAACACAGCGGAGATCTCGCTTCAAGGCAACAGCCTCAATGAAAACCACCTGCAACGCTTGCTGTTGAGGGCGCATAGCGAGCGGGCCAACATTGCTGTTGATGTGCCAACAGAGCTCGCTGCAAGACTTACGCGTATTCGCAGCGAACGGCAGCAAATGCGTGATGCGATCGATGGCTGGTCCCAGGCCTCAAGCTCAAGCAACCCACTGACCCAGGCGGCGTTGGCCGATCGACACAGCATCGAAACCGCCATCAGCGAATTCTGGGAGCAGCAGGAACAGGGCCAGCAGTACCTGCGCCTGCAACTCGAAGATGTAGCCATCGAGCATTTCCCCAGGCGGCTTCCATCCTTCTTTGCCGAGCGCGTGCAAGCCATGAGCCTGACACGGTTGCGTGGTACCGCCTCACAGCTTGATGACCTGCTCAGCCGCTTCCCCAACATCACCCGACTGAGCATCGATGCCCACCAGGCAGCCACCTCTTCTCTGACATCTGCGTTGCTACGCCTCCCGCAACTCTCGCACCTGGAATTTCACAACATGGGCCTGGAAGTCGATCAGGCCATGCTGGAAACCCTGGCAAGGCTTGAGCACCTGACATCGCTGGACTTGTCGGGCAATCGCATGGGCACTATCAACCAGGTACCTGCACGCTTGGCCAGTAATCTGCAGTCTCTCGCGCTGACCAACATGAACCTGCAAGCCTGGCCCAACTGGTGCGACAGCCTGCTGCCTCTTGAGCTGCTGGATCTAAGCGCCAACAGCATCACCCAATTACCCGAGCACATCCTCACGAACCTGAACAATCCCATGCCGATTTCGTCGATCGCCTTGTTCGACAACCCTTTACCGCTTGAAACGATTTTGCGCGTGCGCACATTCTCGGACAGCCAGCACAGTTACTCATTTGCCTTGGATATCCCGGGCGACCTCATGCTTGTCGAAACGTCCAGCGAAGGATCACTCGACTTCGACCACCCGCACTTCCCACTGTTGGGCGATGATCGCCCAAGGTTGGAAGACTGGATGCTTGGTAATCAGTTGCAGAACGAAGCACTGCAGGACTGCTGGAAAACGCTGGAAGGCAGCGACCTGTTGCGCCTGGTCGGCCGGCTGCACAATGCCGCGCCGTATGTGGCCCCAAACACACGCACCAGCTTCTGCGAACGGGTACGCATGATGCTGGTAGTGGCGGCGAGTAACGATACCGAGCGCCCGGTGATGGAAAGTATCGCCGCAGCCGCATTGCCAGACCCGGAAACCGGCTCGCAAACCTGCCACGATGGTGCCTTGCAGGAGTTCAACAATATCGAGCTGTACCTGATGGGTCAGCGATTGCTGGTCGATGCGGGAGATACGTTGCAAACGCTGCGTCAGCGCTTGTTGCAGCTATTTCGGATCGACCAGCTGGAGTTTCTGGCCAACAAGCGCTCAGGCTCGGGTGACCTGGTGTCGGTCCGCCTGGCCTACCGCCGCGAACTGGCCAAGGAACTGGACCTGCCGATCGCCGACAGCATGCGTTTTCGTGGCGCTGCGAACCTGGCGCGCAATGAGCTTTCCAGCGTGCTGGAAAAGGTTCGGAAAATTGAACGCAGTGATGCCCTTGTCGACTACATGCTGGCAAATACAGATTGGACGGCACGCCTGCGAGCCGAGTATGCGGACCGTTTCGACGAAATAGAGGCACGCTTGCGCCTGCGTGTACTCGAACTGGCCGGCGCGGACTATCCGCTTGCGCAAGAGCTGGAGTTGCAAAAGGGCTTGCAACGCGACAAGGAACAGGAGGAAGCGGAGCTGCTGCGCGAACTGACCATTGCGCAGGTAGCCAACGACTGAGCCCCCATGAAGCAAGGCGACGCCAATGGCGTCGCCCCCTCCCACTCAACGCTTGTAACGCTCCGCGCCCCAATCCAGCAGCGCCTGCAGAAGCTGCTTCAGTACGTCTTGCGTCGGTCTGGCCAAGTCTTCCCGGTAGGCAAACGGCTCGGTTTCGTCCATGTACGTGCTTTGTGCCAGCTCCAGTTGCACAGCATGAATATGGTTGGCCGGGTCACCGTAATGCCGGGTGATGTGCCCGCCTTTGAAGCGGCCATTAAGCACATGGCTGTAACCTTGTACCTTGGCGCACACGCCTTGCAGCCGCTCAGCCAATGCCGGGTCACAACTGGCGCCGTTGAAAGTGCCCAGGTTGAAGTCCGGCAGCTTGCCGTCGAACAAGTGCGGGATCAGCGAGCGAATGGAATGGGCATCCCACAGCAGGGCGTAACCAAACTGCTCGCGCAACCGGTCCAGCTCGCTGCGGATCGTGCCGTGGTAGGGACGCCAGATCTGCTCCAGATAACCTTTGCGTTCTTCACCTGAGGGCGCCAGCCCATCCTTGAACAGCGGCTCGCCATCGAACAACGTGGCCGGATACAGGCCAGTGGTAGCGCCGGCATACAACGGCTTGTCGTCATCCGGGCGGTTGAGGTCGATGACGAAGCGCGAGTACTCCGCCGCGACCACGCTGGCCCCCATGTCACGGGCAAAGGCGTACAACCGGGGGATGTGCCAGTCGGTGTCCGGCAAGCTGCGCGCCTCATCGACCAGGCCGTCGCGCACCGCGTTGCTCAAGCCCAGGCCGGCGTGCGGCATGCTGATCAGCAGCGGCAGGTGGCCTTGGTGAAAACTCAGTACCTTGTCCATCGTGCCTCGCTCAATTGGAGATTTCGTTGCCCTTGCGCACCACGCGCTTGGGCAGGTCGCCGCCCAGCCAGTAGGCCAGGTCGGCAGGGCGTTCGATTTGCCAGGCGACGAAGTCGGCCACCTTGCCCACTTCCAGCGAGCCGTGGCTGTCGCCCAGGCCCAGTGCCGTGGCGGCATGTACCGTAACGCCAGCCAACGCTTCTTCCGGGGTCATGCGGAAACAGGTGCAGCCCATGTTCAGCATCAGCCGCAGCGACAACCCTGGTGACGTGCCGGGGTTGAGGTCGCTGGCCAAGGCAATTTTCACCCCGTGGCGCCGCAGTGCATCCATGGGCGGCAACTGGGTTTCACGCAGGAAGTAGAAGGCGCCCGGCAGCAGCACAGCAACAGTGCCGGCTGCGGCCATGGCGATGGCGTCTTCCTCGGTCATGAACTCCAGATGATCCGCCGACAGCGCCTGGTAACGCGCTGCCAGGCTGGAGCCGTGCAGCGACGACAACTGTTCGGCGTGCAGCTTGACCGGCAGGCCCAGCTCACACGCCTTGATGAAGAGCCGCTCGACCTGGGCCGGGGAAAACGCCAGGTGTTCGCAGAAGGCATCCACTGCGTCCACCAGGCCCTCGGCAGCCAAGGCTGGCAGCATCTCGTCGCAGATATGCGCGATATAGTCGTCGGGCCGGCCGGCGTACTCCGGTGGCAAGGCGTGCGCGGCCAGGCAGGTGGCCCGCACCGCCAGCGGCAGTTCGTCCGCCAGGCGCCGGGCCACGCGCAGCATCTTGCGTTCGTTGGCCAGGTCCAGGCCGTAGCCAGACTTGACCTCGATCGTGGTCACGCCATCGCGCATCAGCGCCTGAACCCGCTGACGAGCACTGGCGAACAGTTCGTCCTCGCTGGCCGCGCGGGTGGCCCGCACGGTGCTGGCGATACCACCGCCCTGGGCAGCAATTTCGGCATAGCTCACGCCCTGCAGGCGCTGCTCGAACTCACCGCTACGGTTGCCACCGAACACCGCGTGGGTGTGGCAGTCGATCAGCCCCGGGGTGACCCAGGCGCCGCCCAGGTCCACCGTGCGGTCAGCGTCGACCGGCGCCAGCTCGGCGCGTGGGCCGATCCACTCGATCAGCCCGGCACGGGTGACGATGGCCGCGTCCTCGATGGCCGAATAACGGCCCTCGGCCATGGTAGCCACATGGCAATGCTGCCAGAGGGTTCTCATGCACAATCTCCTTTACTAACGGTGCAGCTCTACGGGTTCTGCTGCCGGCTTGCCCTGCCCTGCACGCGGCTTGCACCACAGCAGGTAGGACGCCACCAGGAACACCACCCAGACCACGCCGACGATCAGTGCTGCCTGGGTGTCCGGGAAGTAGCCGAGCACACCAAAGATGAACACCATGAACGCAATGGCCATGGCCGGGCCGTAGGGCCAGAACGGTACCGGGAACTTGAGTTGGGCCACTTCCTCACGGCTCATGCTGCGGCGCATAGCCACCTGGGTGAGCAGGATCATCAGCCACACCCATACAGTGGCGAAGGTGGCAATGGAAGCGATGAGCAGGAACACGTTCTCCGGGATCAGGTAGTTGAGCAGCACGCCAATCAGCAGTGCAGCGCCCATCACCACCACGGTCATCCACGGCACGCCATGCTTCGACAGTTTGCCGAAGCTGCGTGGCGCGTGGCCTTGGTGGGCCAGGCCGTACATCATGCGGCCGGCGCCGAAGATGTCGCTGTTGATGGCCGAGATGGCGGCAGAAATCACAACGATGTTCAGCACGGCGGCGGCAGAGCCAATGCCCAGGTTGCTGAAGATCTGCACGAACGGGCTGCCCTGGCTGCCGATCTGCGGCCATGGGTACAGGCACATCAGCACGAACAGGGTGAGTACGTAGAACAGCAGGATGCGCAGCGGCACGGCGTTGATCGCCTTGGGGATGACGCGCTGCGGATCTTTGGCCTCACCGGCGGTGACGCCAATGATCTCGATGCCGCCGAAGGCGAACATCACCACGGCAAAGGACGCGATCAGGCCACCCACGCCGTTAGGCATGAAGCCGCCGTGGTCGAACAGGTTGCTGACGCCGACGGCATGCCCGGTACCCACCTGGCTGAAGCCGAAGGCCATGATGCCGAGGCCGGCCAGGATCATCGCCACGATAGCGCCGACCTTGAGCAGCGACAGCCAGAACTCCATTTCGCCGAACACCTTGACGTTGCACAGGTTGAGGCCGCCGATCAGGAAGACGATGCCCAGCACCCAGATCCAGCGGGCCACTTCCGGGAACCAGAAGCCCATGTAGATACCGAAGGCGGTGACGTCGGCGATGGCGACGATGACCATTTCGAAGGCGTAGGTCCAGCCGAGGATGAAGCCGGCCATGGGGCCGAGGTAGGTGCTGGCGTAGTGGCCGAAGGAGCCGGCCACCGGGTTATGCACGGCCATTTCGCCGAGGGCGCGCATGACCATGAACACGGCAGCGCCGCCGATCAGGTAGGCCAGCAGCACGGCCGGGCCGGCCATCTGGATGGCCGAGGCAGAGCCGTAGAACAGCCCGGTGCCGATGGCGGAACCGAGGGCCATGAAACGGATGTGGCGGGCACTTAGCCCGCGCTTGAGACCTGGAGCTTGTTGCATGTCACGTCCTTAAATTGTTTTTGTGGTCGTGAGATCAGGGGGCCGCCATGCAACCCAATCGCGAGCAAGCTCGCTCCTACAAGGGAACGCGTTGCCTTTACAGGAGCGAGCTTGCTCGCGATGGGCCG
>CAACWQ010000159.1_pt1 | contig 9940 bp, 11 predicted proteins | sample 2275681 | NCBI WGS metagenome assembly CAACWQ01 (sample SAMEA5312463, study PRJEB27640) | indoor metagenome | biome: indoor environment; feature: controlled; material: polymer furnished wood metals | place: Austria | collected 2011-04-21
TCGTCCATTGCGCCCGGCAACGCGGTGTTGAAGTACGTGATCCTAGACCCCGGCGAACCCACGTTGACCGCGCCGTTGTTGCCGATCGTCAGCACGTTCGATGTCGTGCCGTAGAACGGGAACGAGAACGGCATGGTGACGTCGGTGTGGCCGTCGTCGGACAGGTTCAGCGGCGTGCCCGTTGCCGAGATGTCGACGAAGTTGGACGCGCCGGTGTCGTCGTAGCCGTAGCCCAGCGTGCCGTCCTGCGACGTCCAGGTCGTCGTCACGGTGCCGTTGTTGGACGGTCCCGCGGTGACGTTGCGGTTGAACTGGATGCTGCCGCCATCGGACAGGTCTTCACGCGTCAGCGAGAACAGCGTGCCGCCGAGCGTGTCGGTGAGCATCTGGTAGCTGAGGTCGACACCGGTATGGTTGGTGACTGTGTAGCAGAAGTTGACCTGGTCACCGACGACGACGCTGAGGTTCGTCGAGGTGCCGCACTGCGCAGGATCGCCGTTGTCGAGCGCGAGCGTCAGAGAGAGTTCGAGGTCCGAACCGCCGCCGCCCGTGGTGCCGAGAACCTGGAATCCGAAATCACGGCCGGCAAAGGCGGTGACGCAGGTTCCGAGCGAGGTCCAATCGGGGCAGGCCGTATCCGTGGGGTAGAAGCCGCCGGGATTGCGCCAGGCGCCTTCGGCCCCGGTCGCGGTCGTGGTCTGCAGCCAGTAGAACGGCCAGTTTGTGTCGCCGACGCCGTTGATGAAGGCGACGGAGACCCAGTAGGTGCCGGCGTCGAGATCGCACGGCGTGTTCAGCGTGAGGCCGGCCAGCGTCGTGTGGGAGTCGTACATGCTCGGGTTGTTCGTCGACGCGAGCGACGTACAGACCGGCGTCGCGCCAGGCAGTCCGCCGTCATCCGGGTAGACGTAGACGTCTGCAGATTCGGTGACTTCCGTCGAGTAGAAGTTGAACGACAGGATACCGAAACCGGTGACGGTCCAGCCGCCGACACCGACGACGAAATCGTCTGCGGCATCCGCGCTGGGAGTCGTGAGTTCACTGCAGCTGCTGGACGCGCAACCGCAGCGGTTGGTCGTGCAGTTGATTGCCGGAGTTCCGTTCGAAGTCAGCGAAGCTGTCTGATCGTAGAGTACGGTGCCTGTGCCGCGATTGCTGTGAGCGATGCCGTGGTTGGCGAGCGAGATGCGGCCTCCCGCCGAGTGGCGCATCTGCGAATAGTTGCTTGCGGTTTTTTCCGATTGTGGGTGTCGGTGAATCTGTGCGATTTTTGCTTTAGAGCCGCCGGTCTGTGGTCCATAGTGAGTCTTGGCCGCATTGGCGTTGTTGGCGTTCGAGTCTGAGGCAGCGAGTGCCATCAGAACTGCGGCGGAGAGTAAAGAGAGCTTGCTGTAGATCCTGCTTTCGATCATGTGATCCCCATGGGGAGGCTGGCGCACGAGCGCCCGCGGAACATAGCAACCGTCGCAACGCAGTGGAAATAACTTTTCAGGAAGGGAATGTTCACGCGTCAAACTGCACGTTGTTCACAGGGGTGTGATACCGAAACAAACGGCGCTGCCAAGGGCGGAAACGCGGTATATCGCGGACGGGACCGGCGCCCGATCTTGGCGCAAAGTGCTCCATCGGCGACGCGGCACGCTCTGCGGTTACGGTCGCTCGACCATGAGCTAACCGCTCGTCCAGCTCGGCTGTGCCAACGCTTTGCGCAACGGATCAAGCAGATCGCCATAGAGCGCGCAGCGCGCCGTATTGCGCCGCATGGGCTCGCGCACTTGGTTCGCGCTCGCCGTGCGCACGCTCCGAACGGCTTCGTGGGAGCGCCGGGCGGCCGCGACTTGTCCGCATTGCCGGCGCGTAAACGTGGTTTCGGCATCGTGTTCCAGTCGTATTCGCTATTTCCCAACATGACGGTGGCCGAAAACGTCGGCTACGGCCTGCGCATACGTGGCGAAAGCCGCGACCGCATCGCCGCGCGGGTGACGGAACTGCTGGCGCTGATCAAGCTGCCCGACTACGCGCATCGCTATCCGCACCAACTGTCCGGCGGCCAACAACAACGCCCAGCAGCGCCTCGTAGCTGAAATCGTGCATGTGATGCGGGTAGCACGCATTCCAGAAGCGCCTCAAGCGGTCGTAGTCGCGCAAGAACGCGGCCATGTCCTGCAAGTCATAGCTGTAGCCATGGCCATCGCTGTCAAGACGCGTAGCACTATCGGAAGCCGTCATCGGAAGAGGATTGCCCAGAAGGAAAGGATCGCCCGGCACAGCGGACGGTTAGCTTAGCCAACGGCCGCGCGGGCGGCGGAAACTCAGGTCCCTTCCTCGTGCTTTCTCGTCACGGTGCGCGCGTTCGCGCACGCGGGCCAAACCTGTGCACGCCGCGTCGCTCGCGCGTCTGTCACCTCTGTACTTGTGAACATTTCTAAACGGTGCGCGGCGCGAGTTCGGCAGAGTAGTGTCCGAGCCCGCCGGATTGCCGGAACGCGCGAGGGGACCAACCATGCCCCGGCACAAAAGACGCAGCAGCGACAACGTGGTCAAGGACGGATGAGGGGATGTCCCGAGGTCGAACTTCAGTTTGCATCGGTAGATCTGGTTGGGCTTAGCTTGCATGCGCCTCCAGCTAAGTCGTATTCGATCTTTGCAGGTTATCTCCCCATTACTGCAGACATGATGGACTGGTGCAGCCAGCGCGGAGTAGCCCAGGTCAAAGCCGTGATAGCCTTGTTGCTAAATCCCGGAACCACACTCATGCGGCCTGCTTGTAATGCTCGGATCCCGGCACGAACAACGGGCTGGGGATCCATCATGATCATCTTTAGTGCCGGGGTAAGTGTTTGCTTCGCGCGCTCAGCAAACCCAGTGTCCGACATGCCCGGGCAAAGCGCCGTTACGATCACCCCGTCGCTCTTTAGTTCGCGATGAAGCGCTTCTGAAATTCTCAGCACGTAGGCTTTGGCAGCGGAGTAGACGGCAAAGTTTTTGACGCCCTGATAGGAAAGTAGGCTAGCAACCATCAAAATGCTTCCTGTTTTCCTGGACCGCATGTCTCTTCCGAAGAGGTACGTCATCGCTGTTAGGCTAGCAATATCAAGATCGATCATTGCTAATGAATAGTCCAAAGGCTGATCCAGGAAGGAGCCATTTAATCCATGGCCTGCATTGTTGATCAACACATCGACCACAATGCTACGCTCACGAAGACGCTGATGGAGGTCTGTGACCTCGTAAATCGAGGATAGATCTACTTGCTCTACGATCACGTCAACCTTCGCGGTTTCGCGCAACTCTTCAGCGAGTGATTCGAGTTTACTCAGGGTGCGTGCTACCAGAACGAGCGACCGACCCTGTGCCGCATATTGTTTGGCGAACTCAGCTCCGAACCCACTTGATGCCCCGGTCACAAGTACCCAAGATTTACTTTCTGATGTCATGTGGTAGCTCTCCAATCATTCTTGAATTCGCTTGTAAGTGCACGCTGCTTCCTTTGGCTGGTTAATTGTTGAACTATAAATATTCAACCTCGGAGATCAGAGTTCTTCGCCGCAACTTCTAGACGCCAAATCGCGTGCGCGAGCAATGAAGCGATCTAAGGGTTCTGATATAGGTGAATCCCGACGCAGTAAGTATGTAGCGAGGGTCGCATCAGGCCAGTCTAGAGGTCGAAGCACAACGTCGGGATGACGACACATTACGCCCTGAGCGGCCGGTACGAGTCCTAGCCCATATCCTGCGGCCACCAGTGTCAGAAAGAGATCCAGAGAGCTAACGCGCTGAGCGATCACGGGATCTTTGTCCAGCGTCCTTAATAAACGATCAATCTGTCTCGTCTTACCCTCGAAGATCTTCGGATGGCATGCTATGAGGGGATAACGACCAACCTCGGTCAACGGGATCTTTTTGTGAATCAACACTGGATGTCGAGATGGGACGGCCACCATTAACGCATCCTTCCCGAGTAGTTCAGGAACGATGTCGTCGCCGACCTCGTCGGAACGCGCGAGACCTACATCACAATCACCCACTCGCAAGCTATGCAATAGCTCGGACAGCGGCATCTCAGTCAGCAGGATACCCACCTCGGGTTCTTCCTCGCGGCATCGCGCGAGAAGCGTGGGCAGCCATAGGTCGATTGCTCCATCTGAAATAGCGATACGGAGTGTGCTGCTATGCCCGCTTGCGACCGCTCTGACGTTTTCACGTGCAACTTCGAGATTGGCGAAAAGCCTTCGGGCATCTTGCAATAAAGCTGTACCTGCAGGCAGCAGGCGTGTCCCTCTGCGATTTCGTTCGAAGAGTTGCACCCCTAATTCGAGCTCTAATTCCTGGATTGCTCGCGACAAGGGCGATTGTTCGATATGCAAACGATAGGCAGCCCGAGAGAAATTGAGTTCTTCGGCAACGGCGATAAAGTAGCGCAGGTGGCGAAGGTCCATTTCCTTATGTTCCGGAGACTGGCGTAGAAAATTCAGCCGGGCGTTCCTGCGCCCCTGGCCGCACCTGTCGTACGCCATGGCGCGACGGATATGTCGACGCTGTGTCAACCCCGAAGGCAATGCAGCGCAATGTGCTTGGAGCATGGCTTGCAGGAGGCTCAGCATGGTCGGTACTCCAATATGGAGTCGATTCATCGGGCGCAATGGAAGTGGCTGTACTTTCCCGGCCTTTCCTCATTGAATCGCCACAGACTCGGAGCCAGGTGCCTGCCAACCACCGCCGAGTGATTTAAAGGCCGCGATCACTGCCTGAGCAGACTCCGTCTGCGCCTGCGCCCTGGCGTCAGAAGTCTGTAGAAGAGTGCCGTCAGCCTGGAGGACATCGATCAGACTGGCTGTGCCCTTCTGGTAAGCGATGAACGAAGATTGGCGTGCTTGGGTCAGAGAAGCTTCGCCGCGAGCAAGTGTGGCCGTCTGAATTTCTCGGTTGACGAGGGACGAGAATGCATTCTCAACATCTTCGGTCGCACGTAATACTGATTGGCGGTAAGCCGCCAAGGCTTCAGCTTCCTGGCCTTTGGCTTGATCAATCTGTGCGTTAATACGACCGAAGTCAAAGAGCCTCCAGCGCAAGCCCAGCACGGCTGACGACTGGCTGGCGCCATTGGAGAGCAGGTTGCCGCTAGAAATAGATGTTGCACTACCCAGCAGGGCGTTGAGGGAGAACTTTGGGTAATACTCGGAGATCGCAACACCGATGCGCGCGTTGGACGCAGCAAGGCGGCGTTCGGCCACGATGAGGTCCGGTCTGCGGCGTAGCAGATCAGCGGGCGTTCCAGCGGAGCTGATCTGCGGAGCCCTCGGAATTTCACCAATAGCTGCCAGTTCTGTGCGATGAGTACCCGGAGGTGTGCCCAGCATCACATCCAGGGCGTTCATTGCGGCATCCAGGCCGGTCTGGAGTACGGGGATAGTCGCCTGGACTTGTGCGAGCGAACCGTCGGTCTGTCGAACCTGATACTCCGCAGCCAATCCTTTGCTGTGCAAGAGCTGGACTTTTTCCAGGAGATCCTGTTGAGTCTTGACCTGTCGGTTCGCAATGTCCAGCCGGGTCTGCAGTCCGCGGATGGTGACGTAGATGTCGGCGGTTTGTGCGGCGACCGCCAGTCGCGTAGCGGCTGCTCCGGCCTCCGAGGCCTGGTACTCGGCGAGAGCGGCTTGGCGACCGCGGCGCAGTCCCCCGAATATGTCCAGTTCCCAGCTTGCGCCTAGGTTGGCCTCGTACGAGTTCCCGTATCGGTCAAAGTCCGGGGTAGTGTTGAGCACCTGCCCGAGCGGGGTTTCAATGGATTGATAAGCACGTCCAGCCTGGCCATTGATACTGGCTGAAGGCAATAATGCGGCTGTGGCGGCGCCGAGTCCGGCGCGCGCCTGGCTGACTCTGGCCGACGCTTGTGCAAGATCAAGGTTCTGCGCAAGCGCCCGGGCGACGAAATGACTCAGCATGGGATCTCCAAAGCTTTCCCACCAAACGGCAAGGTCGGCGGGTGTCGCCGCAGCGCGCCGCTCAACTGCCGGCTGAGCCACGTATCCCGCCGAGAGCGGAGCGTCTGGGCGGTGGTAGTCCGGACCAACCGCACAACCTGTCATGAGGCTGGCGCTCATAACTAGGGCAAGAGAGCGTGGGGAGAACATGAAGAGTCCTAGATTCAAGTGTCAAGGTGACTATATTACAGAAAGGTCACTAGTTGTCAATCCGGGCTCATGGAGCTAAGCTAGAAAAATGACTGAAAACAGCAATACATCCCACTCGCGTGGGCCTTCGGAGCACAGCGTCCGCGATCAGATCGTGGACGCTGCGACAGAGCATTTCGGTCACTATGGTTACGAGAAAACCACCGTGTCTGATTTGGCCAAGGCCATTGGCTTCTCCAAGGCGTACATCTATAAATTTTTCGATTCCAAGCAGGCGATCGGAGAGGTGATCTGCTCGAATCGGCTCGCTACCATCATGCAGGTCGTCGACTCGGTGATTGCCGACTCTCCTACGGCCTCAGAGCGGCTAAGGCGGCTTTTTGTGGCGTTGATCGAAACGGGTAGCGATCTGTTCTTTCGTGATCGCAAGCTCTACGACATCGCTGCTGTTGCTGCGCGGGATCAGTGGCCTGCGGTATACGAGCTCGAAGCGCACATGCGCCAGGTGATCCAGAACATCCTTTTGGAGGGGCGCGAGTCCGGCGAGTTTGAGCGTAAAACTCCGCTGGATGAGGCGGCAAATGCCATCTATCTAGTGATGCGGCCTTACGTCAATCCTGTGCAACTCCAGTACAACCTTGAAATGGCGCCAGTGTCGGCCGTCCAGCTATCAGCGCTCATCTTGAGGAGTCTGTCGCCATAGACTGTGCGTGACTATTGACAATATTGGTCACTAGTCGGAAGATGTGGTTCCTGTTCTGTTAATCCAAGTAAGGGAACCCATGCTTCGGCTACGACCTGCCTCCATTGCCGTTTGCTTGCTGCCTCTCGTCCTGACGGCGTGTGGCAAGTCCTCCACGGCCGATGATCCCCGCACTCACTCTCCGCTGGTGAGATCAGCGCCGGTCTCCAGTTCTTCAGGGTCCACCCGTTCCTTCACTGGCACCGTCGCCGCTCGCGTTCAGAGCGACTTAGGCTTTCGAGTCTCGGGAAAAGTGCTTGAGCGCCTGGTCGATACTGGTCAGGCCGTTAAGCGCGGTCAGCCATTAATGCGCCTTGACCCGATCGACCTTGAGTTGCAGGCGCGCGCGCAGCAAGAGGCAGTGACGGCGGCTCGGGCACGAGCCAAGCAGACCACGGACGACGAGGCGCGCTATCGCGATTTGGTCGCCGCAGGCGCTGTTTCAGCTTCTGCCTATGACCAGATCAAGGCGGCTGCCGACTCGGCCAAGGCTCAGCTAAGCGCTGCGATAGCGCAAGGCGATGTTGCCCGCAATGCCTCCGGCTATGCCGTTCTGTTGGCAGATGCTGACGGAGTGGTGATGGATACGCTGGCTGAGCCCGGGCAGGTCGTCAGTCCCGGGCAGCCGGTTGTTCGGCTGGCGCGGGCAGGCCAGCGAGAGGTTGTCGTTCATCTGCCTGAGACGCTGCGGCCGGCCTCAGGATCGACAGCACAGGCGACGCTTTATGGCAGTGGCACAAGCGCTGTACCCGCCAAGTTGAGGCAGCTTTCGAACTCTGCCGATCCTCTGACGCGTACCTTTGAGGCGCGGTATGTTCTTGATGGTGCGTTGGCTAGCGCGCCGCTCGGTGCAACCGTTGCCCTACAGATCGCGGAGGGAGCGGCGAACAAACAGGTGCTGCAGGTGCCAATCGCTGCTGTCTACGACCCAGGAAAAGGAACAGGCGTTTGGGTCATTGCGGGCACACCCACGAAAGTGACTTGGCGTCCGGTTGAAGTTCTGAGTCTCGCCGATGATTCCGCACGCGTGTCCGGTGATCTCAAGGTTGGCGAGCAGATTGTGGCGTTGGGAGCGCACTTGCTGCAGGACGGTGAGCAGGTTCGACTGGCCTCGCAGAGTGACGTCAGTGCGGCCGGGAGTCGTCCATGAGCGAGGGGCGTTTCAACTTCTCGGCGCTCGCTGTGCGCGAGCGCTCTATCACCCTATTCCTGATCTTCCTCATCGGCGCAGCCGGCATCCTGGCGTTCTTCGGGCTGGGTCGTGCGGAGGATCCGCCGTTCACAGTCAAGCAAATGACGGTCATTACTGCTTGGCCTGGTGCTACAGCGCAGGAAATGCAGGATCAGGTGGCTGAGCCGCTCGAAAAGCGCATGCAGGAACTGAAGTGGTATGACCGAACGGAAACCTATACCCGGCCGGGTATGGCTTTTACCGTAGTGTCGCTGGCCGATAGAACGCCGCCATCGGAAGTCCAGGAAGAGTTCTACCAGGCGCGCAAGAAGCTCGATGATGAATCGCGAAAATTGCCAGCGGGTGTAATCGGGCCGATGGTGAACGACGAATTTTCGGATGTCACTTTCGCGCTCTTTGCGCTCAAAGCCAAAGGTGAGCCGCAGCGGTTGCTGGTGCGAGATGCAGAGGCGTTGCGCCAGCGCCTATTGCATGTGCCGGGAGTGAAGAAGGTCAACATCATCGGTGAGCAGGCTGAACGGATCTTTGTGTCCTTCTCTCACGATCGCCTCGCAACGCTCGGGGTATCTCCGCAAGACATCTTCTCCGCCCTGAACAACCAGAACGTCCTTACGTCTGCTGGATCGATTGAGACGAAGGGGCCGCAGGTTTTCCTGCGTCTGGACGGTGCATTCGACAAGCTGGAGAAGATCCGAAATACGCCGATTGTGGTGCAGGGGCGTACGCTCAAGCTATCAGATATTGCAACGGTAGAACGCGGCTATGAAGACCCGGCGACTTTCCTGATTCGTAACAACGGTGAAGAGGCCCTTCTGCTCGACGTCGTGATGCGCGAAGGGTGGAATGGACTGGATCTAGGCAAGGCACTCGACGCCGAGACGGCCAAGATCAACGAGAACATGCCGTTGGGTATGGCTCTTGTGAAGGTTACCGATCAGTCTGTGAACATCGCATCGGCTGTCGATGAATTCATGGTCAAATTTTTCGTCGCGCTGCTTGTTGTGATGGTTGTTTGCTTCGTCAGCATGAATCGCCCAGGGTTCCGTAGACACCTCGCAGCCATAAACTATGGCTTAGGCGGAGGTGGTTATGAGCACGAAGCGGTACACCGATGAGTTCAAGATCGAGGCGGTCCGACAGATCGTTGAGTACGGCCGTCCGGTAGCGGAGGTTGCCGAGCGACTGGGCGTGTCGATCCATAGTCTTTACGGCTGGAAGCGGCAACAAGGCAAAGGCGATGTTGGCCGGCGTGTCGAGCAGGACCAGAACGCGGAAGTGCGCCGCCTCAAGGCTGAGCTACGCAGAGTCACTGAAGAGCGAGACATCCTAAAAAAAGCCGCCGCGTACTTTGCAAAGGGGTAAGAGCAAAGTACGCCTTCATGAAGCAACACGCAGATGAGTTCGGCCTCGCGGCGATGTGTCGGATGCTTGGCGTCCATCGCAGTGGCTACTACGCCTGGCTAAAAGAGCCGGCAAGCGCTCGCGACAAGGACGATCAGCGGTTGCTCGGCCTAATCAAGCACAGCTGGCTGGAAAGCGGCTCTGTGTATGGCCACCGCAAAGTGACCACAGATCTGCGCGAGCTTGGCGAGACGTGTAGTCGTCATCGCGTGGCACGCTTGATGAAGAGCGAGGGGCTGCGGGCAATGGTCGGCTACGGTCGGCGACCACGCCCATTGAGCGGCCCTGTTGGATCAGTCGCCAAGAACGTTCTGGCTCGCGGCTTCAAAGTCAGTGAGCCAAATCGCGCGTGGGTCACGGACATCACCTACAGTGTGCCCGGAGTTCAGGGTGAGCATGGATGCTCAAATGAACCACGAGTCTATCTGGAATGTTGAACTGGGAACTCATGATGAGGAACCAAACACCCCA